>Ga0302326_10010047_pt1 | contig 20538 bp, 23 predicted proteins | sample Palsa_T0_3_FD_202264 | JGI IMG/M metagenome (GOLD analysis project Ga0302326, IMG submission 202264) | Peat permafrost microbial communities from Stordalen Mire near Abisko, Sweden - Palsa_T0_3 | ecosystem: Environmental > Terrestrial > Soil > Palsa > Peat permafrost | place: Sweden: Abisko...
CCGGATCTCGGCCAGCAGCTGGGTCGATGCGGCCCGGCGCCCTCGGGCCAGCTCATGATCGAACGCATAGAGGGCGAGGACATTGGCCCTCGCCCCCTGGTCGGCGATGAAGCGGCTGGTCAGCCAACGGTCTGGATCGACCCGGCGGATCAGCTGGTCGAGGTCGTCCTGCGTGTCGTCGCCGGCCAAACCCTACCCGAACAACGTCTGGTACATCGCCATCGACGTCAGCATCGGCAGCGACAGCAGCACGTTGACCCGCGAGGCCATGCCGGCGATGCGCGCGGACTTAGCCTTGGTGTCGGCGTCCGCGTCGACGATGCCCAGCGCGCGCTTCTGGTTCGGCCAGATCACGCCCCAGACGTTGAGGAACATGATCAGCGCCAGATAGATGCCGACGCCCATCAGGGTATAGCCGTACTTGTCGGGCGTCAGACCGCCGGCGAGGCCGAAGGTGAAGACGTTTTCGGCATATTCCTTCCCGCGCAGCGCCGCGACGCAGATGCCGGCCAGCACAGTGAACAGCGCCGACCAGCGGAACCAGAACAGCGCCTCGGGGGCGATGTACTTGCTGACCGCCGGCTTCAGCTCGGCCGGGATCTCCGGCATTTTCCGGGCCTGGACGAAGTTGAAATAGTACAGCAGCCCGATCCAGAGGACGCCGAAGAACACGTGCATCCAGCGGAACACCGCTTGCCAGTAGGTCATGTCGTTGAAGTGGTGCGGGCTCGCCTGGGCGAACGCCACCAGCATGATGAACGCAAGCACCAGCCCGACGCCGATCGTGTTGCGCAGATTGTTGAGGATCGCCGCCATGTCCCAAAACCCTTCCCGTTCCAGCCCCTGTTAAGATCGGTATAGGGCGTTTCCAGGCGCCTGAAAACCGGGCGCCGCGGCGGTTCAGATCGCGACCAAGGCGGTGGCGAAAAGCCGGCCCTGCGAGGCCAGCACGTTATGCAGCTTGGCGGCTGCCTCGGTGGCCATGAACTCCAGGCCGAGGCCGGCGACACGCAGGGCGTCGCGGACGCCGCGCGGTGGCAGCGACTGGGTCGGACCAGTGCCCAACAACACGAATTCGACCGTTCCCGCAGGCGCCGCAATCATCGCTTCGAAGTCGCCAAGCGCCAGTTCGGCCATGGCTGCCGGGCGCCAGTCACTCGGCTCGTCGGCCAGGATCAGCAGCGAGCCGGGACGCCAGACGCCCGCGACCCGGAACCCGCCGCCGCCGAAGCCGTCGATGGCGGGCGGCTCGCGCAAGGCTCGCTAGCGCCGGGCGGTCTGGAAGTTGATCGCGCTGGCCTCGTCGTCGTCGCGCCTGACGCCCCACAGCAGGATCACCGGCAGGGCGACGTAGATCGAGGAATAGGTGCCGATCAGGATGCCGAAAGCCATCGTCGCGGTCAGCGAAAACAGCGCCGAGGCCGGGTTCAGCACTGAACCGGACAGCGCCAGCAGCGCGGTGGTGCCGGTGATGATGGTCCGGCTCAGCCGCTCGTTTTCGGAAAGGTTGATCACCTCAGCCAGCGGCGTCGTCTTGTACTTGCGCAGGTTCTCGCGCAGCCGGTCGAACGAGATCACCTTCTCGTTCATCGAGTAGCCGATCACGGTCAGCAGCGCGGCGATCGAGGTCATCGACACCTCGATCCGGGTGATCGACAGGAAGCCGATGGTCAGCACGATGTCGTGGAAAAGGGCCAGGATCGCCCCCAGCCCGAACTGCAGCTGGAAGCGGAACCAGATGTAGAGCAGCGTCAGGCCGAGCGCGACGCCGAGCGCCTCGATGCCGCCCCAGATCAGCTCGCCGGAGACCTTGGCGCCCACTTCGCTGACGCCGGTGACCTTGAGGCCGGGAAAGGCGGCCTGCAGCTTGGCTGCGACAAAGGCCGGGGCAGCGTCAGGGGCCTGGCCTGCCACGGAGCGGAACTGGATCGCCGTTCCGTTCGATCCGACCGGCTGAACCTGGGCGTCGTCGACGCCCACCGCTCCGAGTTGGCTGCGTATCTGGGCAAAAGGCGGCGCGCCGGGGGTGGTGAGCTCCATTTTGGTGCCGCCGACGAAATCGACCCCGAAGTTCACCGGCTGGTCACCGCGAAGCCCCAGCGACGCGCCTGCGCCGATCACGAGAAGGATCGAGAGCACGGCCGCATAGGGCGCGAGGCCCACGAAGTTGAAGTGGGTCTGGCGCGGCACGAAGTGGATGAAGGGCCAGAAGCTCTTCCGCGGCGCGTTGACGATCTGGGGTGCGCTCATGGCTCTTCCTTACGCGATCGGCAGGGTCTTGGAGCGGGTGATGCGGAACCACCAGCCGATCAGCAGCTGGGTCACCAGGACGGCGGAGAAGACCGAGGTGACCACCCCGATCGAGAGCGTCCAGGCGAAGCCCTTCACCGGCCCCACCCCGAACGAGAACATGATCAGCGCCGAGATCATGGTGGTGACGTTGGCGTCGAAGATCGAGGTCAGGGCGCGTCGGTAGCCGGCGTCGGCGGCGGCCATCGCCGGTCGCCCGCCGTTCGCCTCGTCGCGCATCCGCTCATAAATCAGCACGTTGGCGTCGACCGCGACGGCCATGGTGAGGATGAGCCCAGCGATGCCAGGCAAGGTCAGCGTCGCCTGGGTCATCGACAGCGCGCCGAACATCATCAGCAGGTTGACGATCAGCGCGATCGCCGCGAACACGCCGAACAGGCCGTAGGCCAGGATGATGAAGGCGAAGATCAGCGCCGCGCCGATCGCCAGGCCGGTCACCCCGGCGCGCACCGCGTCGGCGCCCAGGTCCGCGCCGACCGTGCCCTGTTCGATCACCTTCAGCGGCGCCGGCAGCGCGCCGGACTTGAGCAGTAGCGCCAGCTGATTGGCGCTGTCGATGGTGAAGTTGCCCTCGATGAAGCCCTGTCCGCCGAGGATCGCGCTGAGGATGTTGGGCGCCGAGATCACCTTGTTGTCGAGCACAATCGCGAAGCGGTGGCCCACGTTCTCGCTGGTCACCTGGCCAAACCGGTGCGAGCCCTGGCCGTTGAGCCGAAAATCGACGACGGGTTCGTTGTTCTGATTGAAGCCCTGCTGCGCGTTGGTCAGCATGCCGCCGTCGACCGAGACGCGGCGCTTGACGACGATAAACGAGCCTTTCTGCTCTTCGTACGGCAGAACCTGGTCGTCCGGCGGCACGACGGTGGTGGCGTCGGTCGCCTGCACCGTCTCGTCGACCATCTGGAAGGTCAGCTTGGCGGTTTGGCCGACGACGTCTTTCAGCCTCTGCGGATCGCTCTCGCCGGGCGCCTCGATGGCGATGCGGTCGACGCCCTGCTGGCGGATGTCCGGTTCCTTGGTGCCCAGCAGGTCGATCCGGCGGCGGATGATCTCGATCGACTGGGCGACGGCGCTGCGCACGCCCTGCTGGACCGCAACCGGCGTCAGCGCGAGCTGGAAATTGCCAACGGCGTCACGGGTCACCACCACCTCGCGGCCGGCCCCCGGGACCACGCCGCCGACCTTGGCCAGCGCCGTCGCGGCGGCGTCCATCTGACTTATGTCGCTGATCTTCAGGGCGACGACGCCGGTTGTTGAACTCAGGCCTGAGAACTGGATCTGCGCGTCGCGCAGCTCCTGGCTGGCTTCCTCCTGCAGGTCGTTGAGCCGCTCCTTCTTGAGCGCGTCGGTGTCGACCTCATAGAGCAGCGACGAGCCGCCCTGCAGGTCGAGGCCGAGGTTCAGGCGCTGGTGCGGCAGGAAGCTGGGCCACTGCGCCAGCACCGAATCCGGCAGCACGTTCGGCAGCGAGAACAGGATGCCGAAGATGACCGAAGCCAGGACGACGGCGATCTTCCAGCGGGAGAGGGCGAGCATCGGCGGTTCTTGGCGACCTTAGCTCTTGTCGTTGGCGGCGGCCGGCTCGCCGCGGGTCCGGATATCGTGGACCATGCTCTTGATCATCTTGACCGTGACGTTCTGGGCGATCTCGACGCCGATCTCGTCGTCCTCGACCCGGACCACCTTGCCCAGCATGCCGCTCGACATCACCACGGTGTCGCCGCGCTTGATCGCGGTGATGCGCTTGACGTGTTCCTTCTGGCGCTGCTGCTGTGGCCGGATCAGCAGGAAATAGCCGGCGACCAGCAAGAACAGCAGCGGCGCGAACTGCAGCACCATGTCCTGGAGATTGCCGCCGCCGACAGCGGGGGCCGCGACGGCCAAGACGAGGGCGGGCGAAAACGACATTCTGGCTCCGAGGAAAAGCTGGCGGCGGGCAAGCCCTGGAAAAAGGCGCCCGGAAAAGTTGGCGGAAGCTAGTGACTCGGCCCGGCTTTGGCAATGCGAGCGCCTTCGCTAAAGGAAGCGCCATGGACGAGCCAGACCGCCCCACCCTGCTCAGGATCGCCGAAGCGCTCGAGCGCCTGGCGCCGCCAATGCCGAGCCAGCCCGATTTCGCCGCCGCGCGGCTGTTCCGCCACGATCCAGCCGCCCGCGCGTTCCTGCCGGCCCCCGACTTCGCCTTGCAGCTCGACCTGCTGGTCGGGGTCGAGCGGCAGAAGCTGCGATTCCTGGAAAACCTGGGTCGCTTCGCCGCCGGCCTGCCGGCCAATCACGTATTGCTGTGGGGCGTGCGCGGCACCGGCAAGAGTTCGCTGGCCAAGGCGGCGTTCATGGCCGCGGCGCCCGAACGAGCCACTCTGAAGCTGGTGGAGATCGACCGCGACGACGTCGCCCACCTGCCGGTGTTGTTCGACGAGCTGCGCGGCCGGGCCGAGCGTTTCGTCGTGCTCTGCGACGACCTCTCGTTCGAAGAGGGCGCGGCGGCGGCCAAGGCGCTGAAATCGGCGCTGGAGGGCGGCGTCTCCGGCCCGCCGGAAAACGTCCTCTTCGTCGCCACGTCCAACCGCCGTCACCTGATGCCGCGCGACCACGTCGAAAGCCGCGGCGCGATCGCCGCTGCCGAGGACGCCGAGGAAGAGGTCAGCGTCTCCGACCGCTTCGGCCTCTGGATCGGCTTTCCACCGATGGACCAGGAGGCCTACCTCGCCGCGGTGCGCGCCTACGCCGCACGCTTCGATCTGATGATCCCCGAGCTGGACCGCCGCGCGCTGCAATGGTCGCAGCTGCGTGGCGCCCGGTCCGGCAGGGTGGCCTGGCAATTCGTGCGCGACCTGGCCGGGGAGCTGGGCAAGCCGCTGCCAATGTAGGCGGTGCAGTTTTTCTCACGGCCGGATGTTTCACGTAAAACGGTAAACGGCCGTTGATAACGGTCCCCGGTCCGGTCGCCCGGGTGTTTGGCGGCCGCGCCGAATCTAGCTTTTCTACAATCCACGATGTCAAAGACCTAGCGCCGGGTGGCGCGAGGGTCGATGCAGCTCAGGCGATTCAACCCCCGTCAAGGGCTGGCGCCGCGCCCCCTCCACCACGCCGCGACGCGGCGCGGTCCCCCTGCCCCGTTTCGCTACGCTTCACGGGGCAGGAGCGAAGCTGCCCTACCTTTCTCCTGCCCCGCAAAGCGGCGGAGGTGGCAGACCGCGAAGCGGGCTGACGGAGGGGGCGTCTCGCCGCTGCAGCAAACAACGCCGCGCCTACCCCAGCGGCAGCACCAACACCGGGTCGACCGGGCGGGCTTTGTCGGCGGGGGTGGGGGCGTAACGGACTTCGAAGTGCAGCTCGGGCTGGGTGGCGCTGCCGCTAGTCCCAACCGAGCCGACAGCCTGGCCCTGGGCGACCTGCTGCTTCATCTGCACGTCGACCTCGTCGAGGTAGGCATAGGCGGTGACCCAGCCGTCGGCGTGCTTGATCAGCACCAGGTTGCCGAAGCCCGGCACCTGGTTGCCGGCGTAGACCACTTCGCCCGACGCGGCGGCCTTCACCACCGTCCCTTGCGAGGCGCGGATGTCGATGCCGTCGTTGCGGCGGCCAACGCCCTGCGGGCCGAACCTAGCCAGCATGTCGCCGCGCAGCGGCCAGACGAAGCGGCCGTGCGCCGCCTGGGCGATGTCGCTGTCCGACAACGACGGCGCCACCTGGGTCACGGCGCCCGGCGGCTGGGCGGTCTGGTAGCCGTAGCTGGGCCGCGCCGTCGACTCGGTCGGCTGCGCGGGCTGGATCTGGCCGTAGTAGCGCGTCGGCGGCGGCTCGGTGCGGTAGCCGCTCTGCGGCGTCGCGGCGGCGTACCGCGCTTCCGTTTCGCGGATCGGGCCGCGGTCGCGCATCGACGATGGCAGGCCGATCTCCTGGCCAGGACGCAGCTCGCCGCGGGCCGGGATGTGGTTGAGCTGCGCCAGCTCGCCGACGCCAACAGCAAAACGCTTGGCCACGCCCGTCAGCGTGTCGCCGCTGCGGGCCACGTAAGCCTTGGCCACCGGCACCTTCATGATCTCGCCTGGATGGATCGTGTAGGGCGCGCGGATGCGGTTGGCCTGCAGCAGAATCTCTCTGGTGGTGGAGAAGGCGCGGGCGAGCTCGTCGATGTGGTCGCCGCGCTGCACCTCGTAGTTCTGGTAGACGTCGCCCGAGGCATCGACGACGTCGCCGGCGATCGTCAGGCCCGGTTCGCCGTTCGGGCCGGCATTGAGCAGACGATCCGGCGCCGTCGCGGCGGCTTCGCGCACCGGCGGCGGCTGATGCGCGGCGGGCGGGGCCGGCTGGTCGTGCACCACCATCTGCGGCGTCATCGCCGGCTCGGCGGCGGGCGTCGGCGCGGCGGAAGAGGCGGTGTCGGTCGGGGTCGCAGCCGTGCTGGCCGGGGTCGGCGCTGGCGCGGCGGCGGGTAACGCGGTCGATGTCGGCGCGGACGACGGCGCCGCCGTGACCGGCGCATCCGTCGGCGTTCCCTGCGTCGTCAGCGACACATACTGAAGCCGCGCGCCATCGGCGCGGCGGTTGTCGAAACTTGAGGCGGACGGGCCAGGCGCCGGCAGCGGCTGGCTCTCGACCGGCGCGACCGGGGCGGCGAGCGGCGGACCGGCCGGCTCGGCCTCGTCAGCGGACGGCGTCTGCGCCGGCTTCGGCGCGGCGGCGGCCCGGGGCGCTTGGGGCGCGTCCTCGGAGGTCGGATAGGCCGGCTTGGCCATCGTCATCCGCGCGGAACCCTGCGTCTGGTCCTCGCTGATCGGGTAGGCCGGGCTGGCGCAGGCGGTCAGGCTCCCGCAAACCAGCGCGGCGATGCCCGCTTCCCGCCAGAGATTCCTCATCGGCGTTTCCTCACTCGCGTCTGCGAACCAGTGGCTGGTTCGTACTTAATCACCGGTTAAGCGTCCCGGCTAAGCTTGTTTCGACCGCCCGTCCGTTACGCCTCGATCGCCATCGTCAAAGTTCGCGCGCCACCCCGTCGAGCAGGGGCACGAAGCGCACCTCGCAGAGGACTTCGGCCAGATACGCCCCCTCGCCGTCGCCGGCGTAGCGCATCAGCTTCTGGACCGGGCCCTTGCCGATCGGAACGACAAGAACGCCGGCAGGCTTGAGCTGCCGCAGCAAGGTCTTCGGCTCAGAAGAGGCCGCCGCCGTGACCAAAATGCGGTCGAACGGCGCCTGTTCGGGCCAGCCGAGGCCGCCGTCGCCGAACTTGGTGATCACATTGGTGAGTTGCAGCGTCTCGAACCTCGCCTCGGCCTCGCGCTTCAATGTGCGGTAGCGCTCGACCGTGTAGACCAGCCGCGCCAGCCGCGAGAGCACCGCAGTCTGGTAGCCGGACCCGGTGCCGATCTCTAGCACCCGCGCTCTCGGCTCCAGGGTCAGGGCCTGGGTCATCAGACCGACGATGAACGGCTGACTGATGGTCTGGCCGCAGGCGATCGGCAGCGCCGAATCCTCCCACGAGCGCTCTTTGAACAGGTCCGGCGTGAACAGATCGCGCGGGGTGCGCTCGATCGCCGCAAGCACCGCCGGATCGGTCACGCCCTGCGAGCGCAGGGCCAGCACCAGGCGCGCCAGCTGGGTCTCGTGGGGGTCGGGCTGCCGCGCCGGCTCGGTCATGCGCTCGTCCGAAGTTTCGGCGGCGGACCGCCCAGCACGCCTTTTAGGGCGTGAACGGTCGGCATGTGGGTCAAATCGATGTGCAGGGGCGTGACGGATATTCGCCCGCCCAACACCGCGGCTAGGTCGGTGCCGTCGGCTACCACCGGCCGGCGCGCGGTGAAGCCCATCCAGAAGTAGTCGCGACCGCGAAGGTCGGTGCGTTTCTCGGCCTTCATGTTGTGCATGTCCCGTCGGCCCTGGCGGGTGACTTCAACCGATTCTACCTCATCCGGCTTCCGGTTCGGGAAGTTGATGTTGATGATCACGTCGATCGGCCATCCGGCTGCCAACAGGTGCTGGATGATGCCCGGCGCATAGGCCTCCGCCGTGTCGTAGTGGGCGACTTCGTCGTCGTGGAAGACGGCCAGCGACTGCGACAACGCGATCGACGGCACGCCCAGCGCCATGCCCTGGATCGCGCCGGCGACCGTGCCGGACATGGTCACGTCCTCGGCGGTGTTGTGGCCGCGGTTGACCCCTGAGAGCACTAGGTCGGGCTTGGCGTCCTTCATCAGCTCCTCGACCGCCAGCATCACGCAGTCGGTCGGCGTGCCGGAAATGGCGTAGCGTTGCGGCTCGAGCCGGCGGATGCGCAGCGGCTCGGACAACGTCAGCGCCCGCGACGCCCCAGACTGCTCGTACTCCGGCGCGCAGATCCAGACGTCGTCGCTGAGCCGCCGCGCGATCCGCTCCAGCGCCGCCAGCCCCTCGGCATGAATGCCGTCATCGTTGGTGAGGAGGATCCTCATGCTTCTCTCCTCCCCCATCGGGGGAGGGGGACCACGAGGTGGTGGAGGGGGCTCGGGGCCGAGCGGAGCTGGCGCAAACAAGGCTCAGGCAAGTCCTGGAGGGACAGCGCATGAGGCGCACCCCCTCCACCGCTACGCGGTCCCCCTCCCCCTACGGGTGAGGAGACCATCATCCCTCACCCCCGATGTGCGTCAGCCCCGGCAGATACCTGTGCAGCGCCTGTGGGATGGCGATCCGTCCCCGCTCGTCCTGGTAGTTCTCCATCAGCGCCACCAGCGTTCGCCCCACCGCCAGGCCGGAGCCGTTCAGGGTGTGGACGAAGCGCGTGCCCTTCTCGCCGGCCTTCTTGCTGCGGGCGTCCATGCGGCGGGCCTGGAAGTCGCCGCAGTTGGAGCAGGAGCTGATTTCCCGGTACGTGCCCTGGCTCGGCAGCCAGACCTCGATGTCGTAGGTCTTGCGGCTGGCGAAGCCCATGTCGCCGGTGCACAGCAGCACGGTGCGGAACGGGATCTCCAGCCGCTTCAGCACCGCTTCGGCGCAGTCCAGCATCCGGTCGTGCTCGACCTCGCTCTGCTCCGGCGTGGTGATCGAAACCAGCTCGACCTTGTAGAACTGGTGCTGGCGGATCATGCCGCGGGTGTCCTTGCCCGACGCGCCGGCCTCGGAGCGGAAGCAGGGCGTCAGCGCGGTGAGCCGCAGCGGCAGCTCCTCCTCGGCGGTGATCTGCTCGCGCACCAGGTTGGTCAGCGCCACCTCGGCGGTGGAGATCAGCCAGCGGTCGTCCGTGGTGCGGAACAGGTCCTCCTCGAACTTGGGCAGCTGGCCGACGCCGAAAACCGCCTCGGCTCGCACCAGCAGCGGCGGCGAAACCTCGCTGTAGCCGTTCTCCTGGGTGTGGAAGTCGAGCATGTATTGCCCAAGCGCCCGCTCCAGCCGCGCCAGCTCCTTGCGCAGCACCACGAAGCGGGCGCCGGACATCCGCGCCGCGGCCTCGAAATCCATCATGCCAAGGCCGGCGCCAAGATCGACGTGGTCCTTCGGGTTCTCGATCGCGAACGGCTCGCCCCAGCGCCGCACCTCGACGTTGCCATGCTCGTCCGCCCCGGCCGGCACGTCGTCGGCGGGCAGGTTCGGCAGGGCGACGAGGCGCAGCTCAAGTTCGGCCTTTGCGATATCGACGCGGACGTCCAGGCCGTGCATCTCTTCCTTCAGCGCCTCGACCTCGGCCATCAGCGCGCTAGCCGTCGCCTCGTCCTTCTTGGCCTTGGCCTGGCCGATCAGCTTGGAGGCTTCGTTGCGGCGGCTCTGGGCGGCCTGCAGCGCTGTCTGGGCGGCGCGCAGCTGCTCGTCGAACTGCAGCAGCTCCGGCGTCTGCGCCCCGAGGCCCCGCGAGGCCCAGGCGCAGTCGAACGCCTCGGGATCGTCGCGAATGGCCTTGATGTCGTGCATGGGATTGCCGGCAGGTACGGGGAAACGACCCCCTTAAGGCGCGTCGGCTAGGGCCGCAAGGAAGGTTCCCCTTCCCTTCCGGGGCTACGCCAGCGCGTCGTCCTTGGTCCGGCGCAACTCGATCAGTTGCACACAGAGGATCGAGGCGAAGTAGAGCAGGCAGATCGGCAGGGCGAGCGAGAGCATGCTGATCGGGTCCGGCGGCGTTACGATCGCCGCCACCGCGAACACGCCGACCACGGCGTAGCGCCAACCGGAGCGCAGCATTTTCGACGAGACCACGCCGGCCATGCCCAGCAGGCTCAGCACCACCGGCAGCTGGAAGCAGAGGCCGAACGCCAGCACCAGGGTGGTGACGAGCGACATGTAGTCCGAGAGCTTCGGCAACAGCTCGACCGAGACGTCGCCCGGCGCGCCGCCCAGGATCTGCTGGTTCAGCGAGAACCACAGCACGAACGGCAGCATGATGTAGTAGACCAGCGCAGCGCCCATCAGGAACAGCACCGGCGAGGCGATCAGGAACGGCAGGAAGGCCTTGCGTTCGCGCTTGTAGAGCCCTGGCGCCACGAACCGGTACAGCTGCCAGCCCAGCACCGGAAAGCTGACCACCACCGCGCCGAAGCCGGCCAGCTTCACCTTGCCGAAGAACACCTCCAGCGGCTGGGTGGAGATGAACTTCATGTGCCCGACCACGTGCTGACCCAGCAGCGCCTGCAGCATCTGCAGACTGCCGGCCTCGCCGGCGCCGGCCTTGCGCGCCTCCGACAGGCTCTCGGCGATCGCGAACGGGTGCAGCAGGAAGCGGATCAGCGGGGTGGCGAAGAAGAAGGTGGCGAAGAAGCCGATCGCCAGCGCCGCGGCGCAGATGATCAGCCGCTTCCGCAGCTCGACCAGGTGCTCCATCAAGGGCGCGCGGGACGCCTCGATCTCGGCCTCGTCGTCGACGGCGCTCACGTCGTCGGGACCTTGGGGTCGGTTTCGACGACTGACGGGACGGGCGCGGCCTCGGGCGTCACCGGCGGCTCGGCGGGCGGTGCTTCGGCTGGCGGCGCCTCAGCGTTCAGGGCCGCGTGGGCGGTGGCGAGGTCGCCCTTGATATCGGAGACCATCTCCTGGGCGCCCATGGCCTGGGCGGCGTAGTCCAGCGGCTTGGTGGTGCGCAGGGCCTGCACCTCGCGGCGAAGTTCGTCGAGCTCGGACTGCCGTGCCAGTTCGTCGAACGAGGCGCGGAACTCGGCGGCCATGCCCCGCACCCGGGCCATGAACTGGCCGACCTTGCGCATCAGCATCGGCAGGTCTTTGGGCCCGACCACCATCAGGGCCACCGCGCCGACGATCACGAAATCGAGGAGCCGGCCTTCAGGAAACATCGATCGGGTTGGCCCTGTTCAGGAGGCGCCGACCGCGCCCAAGGCCGTCGGCTCGTATCGAGGCTAGCGGACGATCTGGTCCTTCTCCGGCACGGGGGCCGGAAGCGGCTGGGCGGCGACATCGGCGTGAGGCTTGTCGTCCTCGCCCTTCAGGCCGTCGCGAAAGGCGCGCACGCCCTTGGCAGCATCGCCCATGATGCTGGAGAGCTTGCCGCGGCCGCCGAACAGCAAGAGCGCGATGGCGCCGAGAATGATCCAGTGGATGGGGCCAAAGGTGCCCATGGGTCGTCTCCAAATCCTCGTCGGCTAGGCGCGTTCAACGCCGCGCCGCCGCGCAGTCCGTCGCCAACATATAGGCCCCCGGTCCCTTTAAGCCAACAAGCCGGGAGCGACTTCAAGCCTCAGGCGCCTCGGGCCCCAGATAGTCAGTGTGAAACTCGCTCGGCGCCTCATCTTCGAGCGGCTCGTCGTCGGGCGCGGCGGCCGACGGATCGGGCACCGTGAAGTCCGGCGGCAGGTCGAGATCGAGCAGCCCGGCGGCCTTCATCTCCGCCGCGCCCGGCAGGTCGGCCAGGTTGGCGAGGCCGAAGTGTTCGAGGAAGGCGTCGGTGGTGGCGTAGGTGACCGGCCGGCCCGGCGTGCGCCGCCGGCCGCGGGGTCGTACGAAGCCGATCTCCAGCAACAGGTCGAGCGTACCGCGGCTGGCCTGCACGCCGCGGATCGCCTCGATCTCGGCCCGGGTCACCGGCTGGTGGTAGGCGACGATCGCCAGCGTCTCTTGGGCGGCGCGCGACAGCCGCCGCGGCTCCTCCCGCTCCAGCGTCATCAGGAAGGCGAGATCGTCCGCGGTCTGGAACCGCCAGCGCCCGGCCACCTCGACCAGCTGCACGCCACGGCTGGCGTAGCGCTCGGCCAGCGTCGACAGGCCAGCGGAGATTTCGGCGCCATCCGGCAGGCGGCTGGCGAGGTCCTTCACGCTCAACGGTTCGGCAGCCGCAAACAACAGCGCCTCCAGCATGCGCTCAACCTCCGCTCCCCCTCGCGGGGAGGGACCGTGGGTGGGGGTGTCTTCTGGGTCAAAGACGTCAGGCAACGTCGAGATATTCCCGTCCGGGATCACGTCATACCCCCACCCCTAACCCCTGCCCGCAAGGGGGCGGGGGATTTTGATGCGCCGCAGGTAGATCTCCGAGAAGTGCTCCAGTTGGCGCGCTTCCAGATCGCCTTCGCGCACGAACTCCAGCGACGCCGAAAGCGTCGACGCGATGAACGACGCGCGGCTGGGGCCGTCGGCGCAGGCCATCGGGGCAACGCCGGTCAACGGGGTCCAGCGCTGCAGGTCTGGCAGCATGCCGCGCAGGCGTTCGCGGGCCTCCTCCAGCGGATAGGCTTGAGGCGGCGGGGGCGAATAGCGGCGCTTCACGTCGCGTTTGCGCTGGCTGACGTAGGCCTCCATCAGCTCGTAGAGGTCGCCGGCGATGCGGGACGACGAGACGATGGTCGCCTCCTCCGGATCGCCGCGGCCGAACACGTCGCGGTGCAGCACCGGGCCGCAAAGTAGCGCCTCGGCGGCCTTGCGCATCGCGTCCAACCTGGCGAGGCGAAACGCCAGGTGCTGCGCCGCCTCGTCCGCCGGCAGTTCGTCGGCCGAGCCACGCTCCGGCTTGGGCAGCAGCAGGCGCGACTTCAGCCACGCGAGCCAGGCGGCCATCACCAGATAGTCGGCGGCGAGCGAGAAGCGGCGCTTCCGCGCTTCGCGGACGAAGGCCAGGTACTGGTCGGCCAGCTTGGCGATGGAGACCTGCATCAGGTCGACCTTCTGCGCCCGGGCCAGCGCCAGCAGCACGTCGAGCGGGCCCTCGTAGGCGTCGACGTCGACGATCAGCGCCTCGCCGCTCTGCACCGCCTCGCGCGTGGCCTCGAAGTCCAGATCGGGCTGGAAAGCCTCGCTCACGCCGCCCACCGCCCCTCGAACGCGGCGGCGAAGCGGGCGCGGCCGGCCTCGAGGTCGAACGGCTCCGGCGCCCTGGCCAGTCGGCCGAGCGCGGCCCTGGCGCGGCGCGCGGCGGCGCCGGCCAGCGGCTTGGCGCCGCGCGCCACCGCCGCCATCTCCGCCATCTGGCCGTTGCAGTGCAGGACGACGTCGCAGCCGGCCGCCAGCGCGTCCCTGGCGCGGTCGGAAAAGCCGCCGCTCAGCGCCTTCATCGACAGGTCGTCGGTTAGCAACAGGCCGTCAAAACCGATCTCCCCTCGGATCACCTGCCGGATCACCCGGCGCGAGGTGGTGGCGGGATGGTGCGGATCGAGGGCGGTGAAGACCACGTGGGCGGTCATCGCCATCGGCATGTCGGAATTGACCCGGAACGGGGCGAAGTCGCGCGCCGCCAGGGCCGCGTGCGAGGCTTCCACCACCGGCAGGTTCAGGTGGCTGTCGGCCTGCGAGCGGCCGTGGCCGGGGATGTGCTTGATCACCGGCAGCACGCCGCCGGCGATCAGGCCCTCGGCTGCGGCGCGGCCCAGCAGCGCGACCTCGTCGCAGGTCACGCCGTACGCGCGATCGCCGATGATGTCATGGGCGCCGGGCTCGGGCACGTCGAGCACCGGGACGCAATCGACGTTGACGCCCACCGCCGCAAGGTCGTGCGCCATCAGCCGTGCGCCTAGCCGGGCGATTTCGCGCCGCAGCAACGGGTCGTTGGCGGCCAGCTCGCCGTAGGCGCGGCCGGGCGGATAGCGGGTCCAGTTCGGCGGCCCGAGCCGCTGCACCCGCCCGCCCTCCTGGTCGATCAGCACCGGCGCATCCGCCTCCCCGATCGTCTCGCGCAGGGCCGCCGTCAGCGCCCGCACCTGGTCCGGCGTCTCTACGTTACGTTTGAACAGGATGAAGCCCCAGGGCCGCACGTCGCGGAAGAAGGCGGCCTCCTCGTCCGAAAGCCGGGGCCCGGCGCAGCCGAAGATGGCGGCCAGCCGGCTCACTTGACGAAGCACGCCTTCCCGGCGGCCTTCAGCCGGTCGCAGAAGGCCTGGGCGGAGTCGTGGCTGGCGAAGCCGGTGACGTAGGCGCGGTAGAGGGTCTTGCCATCCCTGGAGAGGGCTTCGACCTTGCGTCCCTTGCCGGCCATCGCCGCCGGCGACAACGCGGCGACATCGCTCCAGCCCTTGTCGGCCAGCGCCGAGGTGGAGAAGGCGCCGATCTGCACCCAGCCGGCGCCGGGCGGTGGGGCGGCGGCGGTGGTCTCGGCCGGGGAAGCAGAGTCGGCGGTCGGGACAGCGGGCGGCTTTGGCGCCGGCTTCGCGACGCGCTTCGAGGACAGCGCGTCGTCGGTGAGGCTGGCGATGCTCACCGGCTTGGCTGGCTTCGGCGTCGCAGGCGCTGGAGCGGCGGCGGCCGGCGGCAGCGGTGTCTGCGTGACTACCGCCGGCGCCTGCACCGGCAGCGGCCGGGGCAGCGGCTCCTCCGGCGCCGGCGCGAAGACGGCGTTGGCGGCGGCCATGTTGGTCGCGTCGACCTTGCTGATCGTCAGCCCAGGCGGCGCGTCGTTGGAGTCGGGCAGGACGGCGGTCTTGATCTGGGCCAATGGCGCGCCGACCGCCGCCGGCGCGTCGCCCTTGTGGCGAATGCCGCCGCGATAGAGCAGGAACACGCCGCCGACGATGGCCAGCAGCACGATGCCGCTGACGATCAGCGTCACCGGCGCCGGGCCGCCGGAGCGCACCGGCTCGCGCGGGTCGAACGAGAGGCGATCGGAGGGCGGGGTGTAGGCGCCATGGTCGTGGTCGGACATGGGAAGGGCTCTTTCGCGAATCACGCGCGTCTTGCCAGTCTACTAGAGCCCGCCTACTAGAGCCTGCCCGCCTTTCCCTCTGCGGCCGGCCTTTGCTTCAGCCAAGGGTGTCGAGCTGGAACAGCTTGCGGTGCTCCTCGATCGCGAACCGGTCGGTCATGCCGGCGATGTAGTCGCAGACCAGCCGCGCGCGACCCGTCTCGTCCGCCGCCTGAGCAGCAAGCGGTCCCCACTCGTTCGGCATCACGTCTGGCTCGCGCAAAAAGAGCTGGAACATCTCGGCTAGAATACGGCGCGCCTGGCTGCGCGTCCGATTGACCCGCCAATGGCGATACATCCGCTCGTAGAGGAACGCCCGCAACCGCGAGAGGTCCTGGTTCATCTGCGGCGAGAAGGCGATCAGCGTCTTGCCGAGGCCGCGCACGTCGTGAACCGAACCCACCTTGCCGGCCTCTGCCCGCCGCGCCGTCTCGGCCAGCACGTCGTCGATCATGGCTCCGATCATCCGGCGCACCGCCTCTAGCCGAGTCAGCCGCTCGTCGAGATCCGGATAGTCGTGGCGAACCGAGTGCACGATCGGCCCGATCAGCGGCACGTCTTCAAGCTCAGCGAGCCGAAACACCGCGGCCTGCACGCCATCGTCGACGTCGTGGTTGTTGTAGGCGATGTCGTCCGCAATCGCCGCGACCTGGGCTTCGGCCGACGCCCAGCCGCCGAGGTCCAGCGGATAGGCCGCCTCGAACTCGACGATCGGCCGCCACGCCGGCCGCTCCAGCATCGCGCTGACGGGGCCGTTGTGTTTCACCACCCCTTCCAGCGTCTCCCAGGTGAGGTTCAGGCCGGGGAAGTTGGGATAGCGGCTCTCGAGCTCGGTCACCACACGGAAGGTCTGGACGTTGTGGTCGAAGCCGCCCAGGCCGCTCATCTGGGTCGACAGCTCGTCCTCGCCGGCATGGCCGAACGGCGGATGGCCGAGATCGTGGGCCAGGGCGATGGTCTCCGCCAGGTCGGCGTCGAGGCCCATCGCCACGGCGAGCGATCGGGCGATCTGCGCCACCTCCAGCGAGTGGGTCAGCCGGGTGCGGTGGAGGTCGCCCTCGTGGGCGACGAACACCTGGGTCTTCTCCTTCAGCCGGCGGAAGGCCGAGGTGTGAATGATCCGGTCGCGGTCGCGGGCGAATGGCGTACGGGTGCGGCTTTCCGGCTCCGGATAGCGCCGACCTTTGGAGGCGCGCCAGTCTTCGGCGAACGGGGCGCGCTGGCGGTTTCCGACGTCACCCGCCATGTTTGTTCCCGCCCCTTTGCCCAATCGCAACGGCTTCTCATATAAGGGACTGAAAGAAACCCAAAACTCATGACCCAATCCGCCGTCACCCTTTCCAGCTCAGCCGCCCGCCGGCTGAAGGCCATCTCCGCCGAGGAGGGACGCCCGATGATGCTGCGCGTCGCGGTCGAGGGCGGCGGCTGCTCGGGGTTCCAGTACCGGTTCGATCTGGTTGACGCCGCCGAAGCGGACGACCTGAAGGTGGAACGCGACGGCGCCGCGGCGCTGGTCGACGTGGTCTCGCTGGCGCTGCTGAACGGTTCGGAGATCGATTTCGCCGACGAACTGGCCGCCGCCGAATTCCGGGTGAAGAACCCCAACGCCAAGTCCAGCTGCGGCTGTGGGGTAAGCTTCTCGATCTAGGGGCGACACCAATTGTATCGCACCTTTTCCAAGCTTTTCAACCAATTAGGCTGTCATCCTGGAGAGCCGCGCAGCGGACTCGTCCGGGATCTACTTGCCGCCGCCTGCGCTAAGTACATCCCGGCCTACCGCCGCTTCGCGGCTGCAGCCGGGATGACAATTAAGGGAGGTTGAAATGCGTCAGCACCCTGCGCGCAGCCTCTTGGTGCAACCCGCGCAGCGCGCTTAACTAGCGCCCATGAAGATCGCCACCTGGAACGTCAATTCGGTCAATGCGCGGCTGGAGACAGTGCTCGCCTGGTTCCGCGAGGCGCAGCCGGATGTCGCCTGCCTGCAGGAGATCAAATGCGTCGACGAGAAGTTCCCGGCGGAAGCCTTTGAAAGCCTTGGCTACAACGTCGCCGTTCATGGCCAGAAGAGCTACAACGGCGTCGCGCTACTGTCGAAGACGCCGCTGGAGGACGTCCGCAAGGGCCTGCCCGGCGAGGACGCAGACGACCACGCCCGTTACATCGAGGCGGTGGTCTCGGGACCGGAGCCGGTGCGGGTCGCCTCGATCTACCTGCCCAACGGCAATCCGATCACCACCGACAAGTTCGCCTACAAGCTGCGCTGGATGGACCGACTCAAGGCGCACGCCAGCGAACTGCTCGCGCTAGAGGAGCCGCTGGCGCTCTGCGGCGACTACAATGTGATCCCCGAACCGGAGGACGCCGACAATCCGGCGTCGTGGACGGGCGATGCGCTGTTTCAGCCCGAAACCCGCGCCGCGTTTCGTGGGCTGAAGTGGCTGGGCCTCACCGACGCGTACATGGAGGTCGACGGCACGCCCGGCGGCTACACCTTCTGGGACTACCAGGCCGGCGCCTGGCAGCGGAACCACGGCATCCGCATCGACCACTTCCTGCTCTCGCCGCAGGCCGCCGACCGCCTTGCCGGCGTCACTATCCACCGCAACGCCCGGGCGATGGACAAGCCCTCCGACCACGTGCCGGTGGTGGCCGAGCTGTCGATGGACGCGGCCTGAGCGGCGCTATTCGCTTCGGTCGAGACTCCCCCTAATCTCCCCGCCATGAGCGAGTGGCTGCGGCTCGTGGTGCTGATCGGCGTCGGCGGCGTTGGCGTGACGCTGCTGGCGATGGGCCTTGCCCGCTATCTGGCCGAGGACCAGCGACTGGCGCGAACCTTCCGGCAGGCGCTGGAGACGCACCCGGACGCCACTCTGATCGGCCACGGGTCGGGCCGAGGCGTCGCGGTCAGCCTCGCCTCGCGCCGGATCGTCACGGTCTGGGACGTCGGCGGCTGGCACATTGTCTATCCGCTGGAGGAACTGCTCGGGGCCGAACTCGATCTGGATGGCCAGGTGGCGGCGCGGGCCATGCGCGGCGAGCCGCGCCGGCTGCTCGACCGGTCGAGCGGCGCCGAGCGCGAGGTGCGCCTGCGGCTGCTGTTCGACGAGCCCGGCCATCCGGACTTCGAATTGGTGCTCTGGCCGGCCAAGGCCGGTCGCGGCGCCCCGACCAAGCCGCGCGAGGCGATCTCCGAGGCCAACCGCTGGATCGCTCGGGTCGAGGCGCTCCTGCGCCGGAGCGGCGGCGCGCTGACGCTGACCCAGTCGCCTGCCGTCTCCCAGCCGGCGCCAGTTGCGCGGCCGACCGAGGAAGGCGCCCTGTTCGATGAGGAAGACGAGGACGAGCTGGCCGACTGACCGGCTGGCCGGCAAGGATGTCTGGTCAGTCGACGCTCGAAGGTGCTGGCTATGACCGATGATCACGCACAGCACCTCGCCGCCTTGCACGCAGGCTTTGAAGCGCCGGCAGAGCTGATCGCCACCGCCGCACGCGCCGTAACGCTCAGCCCGATTCTCTCCACGGAGCGCATCGTCCACGGCGAGGCCAACGAGGTCTACGGAATCACATTCGAGCGCGGCCCCGAAGTCATCCTGCGGATTGCCGGCGCGCTGAGGGCGTCTTCGAAAAGGAAGCCTGGGCGATCGGTCGTTGCCGCGCTCTGGGAATCGCGGCCCCTAAGGTCCTGTCGCTGCAAAGGCTCCAATCCGGCGGAGAGACGCTGGAAGTTTGCTTCCTGGAGAAGCTTCCCGGCCAGCGTCTCTCCGACAGCCTATCCCTGCCGCAGGAAACGCTGCGCTCCGTGGTGCGCGAACTCGGCGAGCAAATCTCGCGGATGCACACCGTCGGACCGGGCGACCTCGGCGAGGCAGGGCAGTTCTTCGAGAATGAGACCGATGACTTTCTCGCAACCGAGGCGGAGTTCGTCGAGCTTGGCGGCAACGCCGGCCTGGACCGGCGAGCGCTGGAGCGCGCGTTCCGTTTCTTCGAGGCGGTGATGCTCCGGCGTGGGCCGCTGCCGCGCCGCCTCACGCACAATGACCTTCGCGCCTGCCATGTGCTTGTGCATGAGGGCCGGCTATCGGGCGTGATCGATTTTGGCCAGGTCTCGATGGACTCGCCCGTCAACGAGTTCGCCAAATGGGATTATTGGGAGGAGCCAGTCCGCCCCGTTGCCTGGCTCCAGGAAGGGTACGGCGACAAGGGTCTGTTCGACGCGGGCTATGCCGAACTGTTCCAAGCGTTCCGCATCGCCAACGCGCTGTGGGTTCTGCGATGGTATGCGCTCACCCGCCACGCGGCAGGGGTTAGCCGCGCCGCCGCGACCCTCGCCAGATACCTCGGCGTCGGCTAGGCCAGCGCGAAGTCCATCGCCGCCTTGGCGTGCAGCTCGGCGGTGTCGAACATCGGGACCGGCAGGTCGCCAGGTTTCAGCAGCAGGCCGAACTCGGTGCAGCCGAGGATGACGCCGTCGATGTGCTCGCCCCGGACCGCGCTCTCGACGATCGCGACCATCGCTTCCTTGGACGCCAGCTTGAAGCGGCCCTGCACCAGCTCGTCGAAGATGATCGCGTGCAGCTTGGCGCGGTCCGGTTCGGACGGAATCAGCGCCTCGACGCCGTGGCGGCGCAGCCGGTCGCGGTAGAACGGCTGCTCCATGGTGAAGCGCGTCGCCAGCAGCAGCGGGCGCTTGACCCCGGCCGCGCCGATCGCCCCGGCCGTCGCCTCGGCGACGTGGATCAGCGGCACGCCGACCGAGGCGGCCACGTCGTCGGCCATGCGGTGCATGGTGTTGGCGCAGATGACGATAGCCTCGGCGCCGGCCCGCTCCAGCCGCCGGGCCGCGTCGACCATCTCCGACGTCGCCTCGTCCCACAGCCCGGCCGCCTGCATCCCGGCGATCGGCGCGAAGTCAACCGAGACCAGCACCAGGCTGGCCGAGTGCTGGCCGCCCAGCCGGTCGCGAGCGATGCGGTTGAGGAACTGGTAGTAGAGCGTCGTGCTCTCCCAGCTCATGCCGCCGATCAGGCCAAGCGTCTTCATGCTGTGCTGAACTCGTCGATCATCTTGAACACCTGTTCGATGTTGCGGGCGATGCCTTCAACGCGCGAACGATCGACCAGGGTCGAAAACATGCCGCCGATTTCGAACTC
>Ga0302326_10010050_pt1 | contig 20533 bp, 16 predicted proteins | sample Palsa_T0_3_FD_202264 | JGI IMG/M metagenome (GOLD analysis project Ga0302326, IMG submission 202264) | Peat permafrost microbial communities from Stordalen Mire near Abisko, Sweden - Palsa_T0_3 | ecosystem: Environmental > Terrestrial > Soil > Palsa > Peat permafrost | place: Sweden: Abisko...
AGATGCGCAGCATCCTCACCCTTCTCGGCGTCGTCATCGGCGTCGCTTCCGTCATCATGGTTGTCACGCTTACCAACGGCGCAAAGCAATTTGTAACTGCAAAGATCAACACTTACGGCGCCAGCGCGATCACCATCAGGAAGATGCCGCAGACCTTCATGACCGTCGACGAGTATCTGGAATTCCAGAAGCGCAGAGACGTCTCCTACGACGACTACAGAGCCATCCTCTCCGATTGCAAATCCTGCGTATCGGTCGGCGCCGACCGCGCCACTGTCGGCAGGGTCGTTTACCAGACCAGATCTTCCACTGACTCCAACATCCGCGGAATAACCTGGGCCATGCCCGCCCTGTCGAATCTCAACATCGCAATCGGCCGCTCCTTCACCGAAGTCGAGGACCAGCACAGCGCCCACGTCGCCATCGTGGGCGCCGACGTTGTCGAAAATGTGCTCGGTCCCGGCGATCCTCTGGGCAAGGAGATTCGTGTCGACGGCGCTCCCTATACCGTGATCGGAGTCGCCGAAAGCCAGGGCAAAATGATGGGTTCCAGCATGGATAACTGGGTCGGCATTCCTCTCACTGCTTTTCTCCAGTCCCACGGCTCACACGACACCCTCGACATCTATGTAGATGCCGGAGGCGGAGGCGATGCGATGGATGCTGTCTCCGGCGAGCTGCGCACCATTATGCGGATTCGTCGCCACCTGGCGCCCGGCGTCCCCGATAGCTTCTCCATCGATTCAAGTTCGACTTTCGGAGATATGCTCGGCAAAATCCTCGATAACTTCGGAGCTGTCGTCGTGGCCATCGCCGGAATCTCGCTCGTCATCGGTGGCATCGTCATCATGAACATCATGCTCGTGTCGGTCACCGAGCGCACCCGCGAGATTGGCGTCCGCAAGGCGCTCGGCGCGCGCCGCAAAGACATCCTCCTTCAGTTCCTCATCGAGTCCGCCACTATGTCCCTTGTGGGCGGAGTCATCGGAGTCGTCGCGGGCATCGGTGTGGCCAAGGTCATTACGGTGCTCATCGCCTTCCCATCGGAAGTGGCAATCTGGTCCATCCTGGTCGGTTTGTTCGTCGCCATCGCTGTCGGCCTGTTCTTCGGCGTCTACCCGGCCCACAAAGCCTCTCAACTCGATCCCATCGCGGCCCTTCGTGCGGAGCTGTGAGAAGAACAGTTCAGAGTTCTTGGTTCGGAGTTCTTCGTTTAGAGGTCTCGGTTATCGGGAATCGGGAACGGAAAGCGGGTGAACTACTATGGGACAGACATTTAGAGAACTGACAGTCTGGAAACGCGCGATGGAGTTGACTTTAGCTGTTTATCGACTAAGTCAGGAGTTTCCCAGGGAAGAGCAATTTGGACTTACCAGTCAGATCCGGAGGGCGGTGGTGTCCATTCCGAGCAATATTGCAGAGGGCCAGGGAAGAACAAGTAAAGGTGAATTCCGACAATTCCTCGGTGTAGCCCGCGGCTCGAATTGCGAGGTTCGAACTCAATTGGAAATTGCACGCGCTCTCAACTTCGGACGGACGGAAAGAATCGGCGAAGCAGAAGCTTTATCGGAAGAAGTAAGAAAGATGCTCTTTGGATTGCTGGAATCTCTCAAGCCCCCAAGACCCAGAAACTAAGAACTTAGAACTGGTGCGAAGCACATGAGACTCCGAGACTCGAAAGAATCCGTGAAGATGGCCCTGGAAACTCTGCGCAAAAACAAACTGCGCTCCGGCCTCACCGTCCTCGGAATCTCCATCGGCATCGCCACCGTGATCCTCATCTCGTCGGCCATTAACGGACTCAACAGCAATATCGATCAGTTCATCAAGACCCTCGGAACCAACGACCTCTGGGTCTTTCGCTTCAACCCGTGGGGACACCGTCTCACCACCGAGGAGCTCAATCGAAAACAGCTCACATATGACGACGGCGTCGCCATTCGCAGCCTGCCCCACGTAGTTGCCTGCGATCCCGGCGTCACTTATCAGAATTTCCAACTGGGCATCGGCAACGTCTCTCTCAAAGCCGGTACCCACAAGGTCCAGAACACCATCATTTATGGAGACACATCCGAAGTAAAAAAGACGAACGATATCGAACTCGTCGAAGGACGCATGTGGAGTGAAACGGAAGAAGAGCACAACGCCAGCGTGGTTTTGCTGGGCTATGACGCCGCGCAAGATCTGTTTCCCGATGGGTCCCCGATCGGCAAGGATATCGAAAGCGGAGGCGATGTCTTTACCGTGATCGGCGTGCTCGATAAACAGCCGCAGCCCTTCGGAACCGGACGCAACACAGCCGACAACTCAGCCTACTTCCCCCTCGGCGCCTTCCACAAAATCCATCCGGAGATCAAGGATTTCTGGATCACCGTTAAATATGACGATCCCGCGAACAAGGATTTGGTAACCGAAGAAATTCGCGAGCTCCTCCGTATTCGCCGCGGAGTGCGGACCCAACAGGACGACAATTTCGCCGTCTTCGGTCCCGACACGCTGACCCGTCTTTGGAATCAACTCACAGGCGGGCTCTTTCTCTTTATGGTTGCCGTCTCGTCCGTCGGCCTCATGGTCGGCGGCGTCGGCGTCATGAACATCATGCTCGTCTCTGTCACAGAGCGAACACGGGAGATCGGCATCCGCAAGGCCATCGGCGCGACCAAGCGCAACATCCTTTTGCAATTCACGATCGAAGCGGTCACCCTCTGCGCCGTCGGCGGTCTTCTGGGCATCCTGGCCGGCTCAGTCTTCACCCTCATTCTGCACTTTGCTGTGTCGTTCCTGCATGCAGCTCTCTCCGCAACCTGGGTCATCATCGCCTTCGCCAGCTCGTGCGCCATCGGCCTGCTCCTCGGCATCTACCCCGCATGGAAAGCCGCCTCCCTCGACCCCATTGAAGCCCTCCGCTACGAGTAGAGCAGGGAACAGCGATTAGGGAACAGGGAACAGGAGGTGATTGTCGTAGGTTTAGCGCTATTACGCCTTTCAAGAGACGCGCGTCGAGAAATCAAACATGGGGCGACGAAAGAGGCATCATTATGGGCGCATCATTCAAGGATCTTGTAGTGTGGCAGCGAGCCATCGAAATGAGTCTCGCAATTTACAAACTCACCTCCGCTTTCCCAGATTCCGAGCGATTCGGTTTGACCAACCAATTGCGAAGGGCATCAGTCTCTGTTGCGAGCAACATCGCGGAGGGATATGGAAGGTCGACACGAGGGGAATACCTTCAATTTCTCGGCCATCGAGGCTCTAATTTTGAAGTCCAAACGCAGCTGATCATTTCCGAAGGACTGAAATTCGGAATTGAGCAATCGCGCCGCACAGCCGACAGCCTCTCCAGCGAAGTAAGCAGGATGCTTGTAGCAATGATGAGCAAATTGAAGAAGTGAGCGCAGGTTTTCTGTTCACTGTTGCCTGTTCCCTGTTCCCTGTTCCCGGTCTTCTGTAGCCTTTTGCTCGTTCCCCGTTGCCTCTTCCCTGTATTCTTGCTTCAATGATGCCGCACGCTCTCGCCCTGGCCGTGGAAGTGGTGACGACGGCAATGGTTCTGGCAGGAATGGGTTATTTTCTGGCCGCCATCGTCGCCGCCCGCGTCTTCCTTGCCGCGCGGTGCACGCAGCTTCCACCCTTCGCGCCCAGCATCAGCATTCTCAAATCGCTCAAAGGCGTCGACACCGGCATGCTCGACTCCTTCCGCAGTCATTGCCGGCAGAATTACGCCGGCACTTATGAGTTGCTCTTCGGCGTCTCCTCGCTCGCCGACCCTGCCGCCGCAGCCGTCCAGCAGCTCCAAAGAGAATTCCCCGATCGCGCCATTCGCCTCATCGAGTGCCCGCAGCGACTCGGTGCCAACGGCAAAGTCAGTACCCTCGCTCAGCTCGTTCCCCATGCGCAACATGAATTCCTGCTCATCGGCGACTCCGACATTTCCGTCGGCCCCCGCTACCTCGAACGCGTGATGATCGCATTTTCCCAGCCCATCAAGGCGGGTCCCCGCAATTCTCAGCCTGTGGGATTGGTGACAGCGCTCTATCGCGGCCACGCGCACCGCACCCTGGCTTCGCGGTTTGAAGCCTTGGGCATTGCCACCGATTTTCAGCCCAGCGTGCTGCTCTCCAAATTGATCGAGGGTGGAATGCACTATGGCCTCGGCTCCACGCTCGCCGTGCGCCGCGAGGCCCTCGATCGCATCGGCGGCTTTGCGGCCCTCGTCGACATTCTCGCCGACGACTACGAACTGGGCGCACGCGTCTCACATGCCGGCTACACCGTGGCCCTCAGTGCCGAGGTGGTTGAAACCAGCACTCCCGCGTACACCTGGCACGCCTTCGCCGACCACCAATTGCGCTGGCTCAGAACCGTGCGCGATGCGCGGCCGAAGGGCTACGTGGGATTGGTCGTCGTTCATGGCCTGGCATGGGCGATTCTCAATGCACTGGCCAGTGGCTTCAGCCCGCTCAGCCTGTGGCTTCTCGGACTGAGCTTCTTCCTGCGCCTTACCCTCGCCATGATGGTCGGTGCCGAGGTACTCGGCGACCACGAGGTGCTGCCCAATCTTTGGCTGCTGCCACTGCGTGACCTCACAGCCCTGGGAATGTGGGCCGCAGGATTTGCCGGCAACACCATCGTCTGGCGCGGCGAACGCTTCACCGTGACCAATGGCGAGTTGCACAGCGCGGACGATCGCCACCCGTCCCAGTCCTGAGCCGGTTCGTCACAATTCTTCCGATTGATTCGTCTCTCAGCACAGCCCACAACAGATTCACGGAATCGAGCTATCGGGACGCGCCGACAGTCTGCTACATTCCCTTCACGCGGCTCACCACGACTCTCTGCCAAGCGCATTTTTATGCCGTCGCTCCCGAAGCGGAGAATCGAACAGAGCCACACCAGGAGAGACTTCATGCCCATCCGCACCCCTCGCACCACTCTCATCTTTGCTTGTTGTCTGCTTGCCACGTCCTCCGTCGTCGCGCTCGCCCAGACTTCCGCACCCGCCAAGCCGCCCGTCGGCACACCCATCCCTCCAGCCCAGGTCTACGGCCATCTCCTAACCCAATTGGAAAGCGAATTCGTCGGTGCCGCCGAAGCCATGCCCGAAGACAAATTCGACTTCGCCCCGCCAACCACCGCAGGCGAGTTCAAAGGCGTCCGAACCTTCTCGGGTCAGCTCAAGCATGTCGCCGAAGCCAACTACTTCTTCTTCGGCGGACCAAATTTCACCGAAGCCGACGACAAAGCCAAGAGCGACGCCATCGAGAAGCTGAAATCCAAAGCTGAAATCATTCAGGCACTCAAAGACTCTTTCACGCAGGCCCACATTTTTACGGACTCAATCACATCCGACAACGCGTTCGTGATGACTGCCAATGGCACGCGTGGAGGCATGGCCGCCTTCGGCATGGCGCACTTCATGGACCACTACGGCCAGTTAGTCGAGTACTTGCGCATGAACGGCATCGTTCCCCCCGCCAGTCGTGGCGGCATGTAGCTGCGCTGACCCCCAAGCGAATCAGGCAGGGCTTCACCTCGTAGAAATCTGAAAGGTTCAGCCCTGATCCCTGACACCTTCTCACTGCGCGCGAATGGCGCTCACCGGATCGACGCCCAGCGCTTTGCGCGCCGGCAAGCAGCATGCCAGAAGAGAGATGCCCGCGAGAAGGACCGTGACGCACACAGCCGTCAGTGGATCGGTCGCCGACACTCCGTAGAGAAGCCCCCGCGTAAAGCGGGTCAGCACAAACGCGAGCGCAAGCCCAAGCACCAGGCCCATCGCCGTCAGGCGAATCCCCTGCAGCAGCACCAGCCGCAATACATCGCCGCGCGCCGCTCCCAGCGCCACCCGAATCCCGATCTCATGCGTGCGCAATTCAGTCCGATAAGCCACCACGCCATAGATACCGGTAGCCGCAAGAATCAACGCGATCACCGCGAACATGCCCGCAAGTGTGCTCTGCATGACCACGAAGATATTCGCCATCTGTGTCGTCTCCCGCATCGTGCGTACATCGAACACGGGAAGCTGCGCGTCAATCTCGCGAATCGCGTTCTCTACCGCCGTGGCCATATCCGCCGGATTCCCGCGCGTCTTCACCTGCACCATCGTCTCGGTGTCCCCTTCCTGGAAGTAGCTCATGTAGATCATGGGCTCGGGCTGCTCGCTCATGAATGCGTGCCTCGAGTTCCTCACCACGCCAACAACGGTAAAGAGGTGGCCCCAAATCGAGAGTCTCTTTCCCAGCGGATCTTGTCCCGGCCAGTACCGGTTTGCGGCGGTCTGGTCGACGATGAGCACGCGCGGTGTTTTTTCGTTATCGTCCCGCATGAAGTCCCGCCCCTCGACAATCGGTATGCTCAGCGTCTCGAAATACTGCGGGGTCACATCGGCCCTCCGCACTTCGAGCGACTCATGGGGGTGCGGCGCATACCCTTCCGGGAACGCTTCCACCGTTTTCCGGTTGAAGCTCATCGGAACCCAGTCGGTGAGCGACGCGACCGTTATGCCCTGCAACGCCCCCACGCGGTCGAGAATCCTGTGCCGGATCACCTGTGCCTCGTCATCGGAATAGCCCGCGATATTCAATCCCACCGACGCAGTCAGAACATGATCCTGTTCAAATCCCGGATTCGCATGCGCGATATTCCGCAGAGTGCGCAGAAACAAGGCCGAGCACACCAGCAGCGCAAGCGACAATGCAATCTGCGTCACCACCAGCCCGTCGAGCAGATGCCGATTGTGCGTGCCGCCCGTGACACTGGCCGCCTCGTCCTTCAATACCTCCGCCGCAGGAACGTGCGACGACCGCCATGCTGGAAACGCCCCGCATAGCACGCCGGCCAGGATCGTCAGAATACCGATCCCCAACACCACGTACAGGTCCATCCTCCCGTTCAACACGGTTGGATTGGAGTTCGCCGGAATGAAGCGCGCGAAACTCTTCGCCGTCCACTGAGTCAGCACCACCGCCGCGGCTCCGGCGCAAGCGGAAACCAGCACCCCCTCGATCACCATCTGCCGCAACAGCCGAATGCGTCCCGAGCCGAGCGATTGCCGGATCGCAATCTCGCGCCGCCGCGATACAAACCGCACCAGCGTAAGCGTCGCCACGTTGGCGCACGTCAGCAGCAACACCAGCCCCGCAATCGCCAGCAGAATGGGCAACGATTGCGCCATGTAGCCATTCGCCCCAAACGGCGACCGCCACAGGGGGTCCAGCGTGACCGTGTTGTCCCCGAGGTGATCGTTCGGATAGGCGGCCACAATCTGCCGCATGATCGTTTCGAGATCCTGCGTCGCATAGTCCCGGCTTACTCCCGGCCGCAGCCTCCCCACCACATTCAGCCAAGTCGAGCTGCGATGCGTCATCCGCCACTCACCCGTCCCGATTGGATTGAGCGTGGCCCACACATCCTGCCGAATCCCCGGCATCGCTCCCATGAACCCGTCAGGCGCCACGCCAATCACCGTCACCGGATGCCGGGCAATCTCAACCGTCTTGCCCACAATCGCAGGGTCGCCCGCATAGCGCGTCTTCCACAGCGAGTAACTCAGCACCACATAGGGCACGGCATCCGGGCGCGTCTCTTCTTCGAGCCGAAAGAACCGTCCCAGCAAAGGCTTTACGCCCAGCAAGTCAAAGTAGTTCGAGGATACGTTGGCAATATAGATCCGCTCTGGCACAGCTCCATCGCGCGTCAGCGTGATCCAATCGTGGTGATAGGCGAGGATCCCCACGAAGCTGCGATTCCGTTCGCGCAGATCGCGGTAATCGAGATACGAGAGGGGGGGAACCGGCGAGATATTCCACTCACCGCGTTCAAGGCTCACCAGCTCCTTAGTATTGCGCGCCCCCGGAATCGGATGCAGCATCGTTCCATCAATCCAGCTAAAAACGGTGCTGTTGGCGCAGAATCCCAACGCGAGCATCAGTACAGCAGTAATCGCAAACCCAGGGCTCTTGCGAAGCTGCCGGAGTGCATAGCGGACATCTTGAAGCAGTCCACCCATACGGCGCCTCCAATCTTTTCTTTCGTCGAAAGAGTATCTATGCCTTCCTGAGTGGCATCTGCCGTGCCATAGCTCACACGCATTTAACTCACAAATCGAGAGCGACTTGCCAATCCCGCTGTATTCTAAATCACTTCTCCTCTGTACGTTTTCGCACAGGGTCCGTCCGAATTCGCACAGTGTAATCCCGCGAAATTGATTCAATCAGCGACAGGTTGGTGGGAATCCGCTGAGAAAGAATTCCAGGTGAAAGAATCCTCTGACCGGATTAGAATTGCGCCCATCAAATGATCGGACACGAGGACGAGTCCATCCGCCTTCACGAAACCGTAGGTCGGCCCGGCGTACATCGCACCGCTAGGAACGTTCGAAAGCACTTGGAGGCTCAGCATGAACCGCATTTGGGCAGGAATGCGAACGGTCCTTGGGGACGGCGTAGTGGAACACCGCAAGAGGTCCTCCGGAACCCTGTTCCCAATGTGCGAAGGTGAGCTGGTTCTGTGCGGCATCGAGGAGAACCAGGCCGAGGATGGGACCGAAAGCGCCCCAGCTCCGGAGTTCTGAGGTTGTTCCCTGTTCCCTGCATTTCTCACTCTTCACGCAACAGAATCAGAGGATTCACCGAAAGCGCGCGCTGTGCAGGGATGCACGTAGCCAGAAGTCCCAGCAGCGCCATTGCCAGCACCGCGCCTCCCAGCACCACCGGATCACGTGGCGTCGCCTGATAGACAATCGATGCCAGTACCCGCGCCGCAAGCAGTCCCAGCACCAGCCCTGCCGCCGAACCGTACGCCAGCAATTTGAGCGAGCGTCCCAAAGCCGCCCGCAGTACCTCCGTCCGCTGTGCGCCCAGCGCGACGCGAATGCCCAGTTCCTTGAGCCGCTTCGAGACCGAGTATGCAGCCATGCCGAAGATTCCCGTGATCGAGAGTACCGCGCCCATTCCGCCCATCACGCCCAGCGCCATCGTCGCCACGTGGGCAGGGAAGAGGACAACATTCAACAGCTGGCTCCATGTCTGGGTGTCCACGGGCAGCCCCGCTTCCAGTGCACGCAGCTTGCGCCTCATCTCTTTGGCGAGCTGTTCCGGATCGCGTTGCGAGCGCACTATCAGAGAGGTCGAAAGCACGGGCGCTCGCAGGAATGGCAAAAACATCGCGGGAGCTTGATTCTCCGTGAGGCTTATATACTTCCCGTCTTCGACGACGCCCACGACCTGCACCAGGGTTCCATCCTGCAGCTTGTAATTCCTCCCGACCGCATTCGCGACCGAACCAAAAATTTTGACCGCGAAATCTCGATTGATCACGGCAACAGCGGGTGCATTCTTGTCGTCGTTCCAGGAGAAACCCCTGCCTGCAAGCAAACGCGTGCCCGCCGCTTCAAAGTATCCGGGCGACACGTTGTAATGGAACGGCGCGAGCGCGGCATTCGATGGCCGCAGATCGCTGGCTTCTTCCTTGAAAACATTCTCCCTCGTCCCAGCGGTATAGACCAACGGCGGGTAGTCATTCACCAGGCCCACGGCCTCGACTCCAGGGATCGTAGCCATCGCATCGATCATGCGCCTTTGCATCGCAGGCGCATCCTTGGTGTGATAGCCGACCGTCGCCAGGTTGACGCCCGCCGTCATCGTGTTGCGCGGCTCAAATCCGAAGTTGCTGTGCAACGATCGCACCAAACCCCGTACCGCGACCAACGAGGACGTGACGAGAACGGCACACAGCGCGACTTGAAGAACAAGCAGCACGTCGCGGACAGTGATGCGGCGACCCAAGCGCGCCGACGATCCCGCTTTCACGATCTCGTACGGATTCGCTCTGAACACTTGGCGCACAGGAACAATCCCAAAGAGAAATCCGCTGACCAACGCCAAACCCAAAGCGAACCAATAGAGCTTTGCGTCGGGAGCCACAGGCAGATGCAGCGGAACCCCGGCAATCGGCTCCCAGGTGCTCATGCCGCGCAACAGTAGAAAGCTGCCCAGCAATCCGAGCGCACCTCCGGCAAGCGAAATAAGCCCTGCCTCGGTCAACAATTGCCGCAGAATTCGGCTGCGCGTCGAACCCAGCGCTAGACGCAACGCAACTTCCCGCGACCTGTCCGCTGTGTGAGCCGCAAACAGGCTCCCAAGGTTGGCGCACGCCGCTAGCAGGATCAAAGCTGCAAGAAGCATCAACCCAGCAACGAATCCACGCACCGCGGGACCAAATGAAGTGAGGCCTTCCCGTGCAAGAACGGTGGATTTGTGGCCGATCTCTTTCGGGTAGGTCTTTTCAAGATAAGTGCTCACCGCATCCACATCGGCCACAGCTCGTGCGGGAGTCACGCCGGGCTTTAGATGGCCAAACGTCTCGAAAACTGCATGTTCGGTGGCACGCGTATTCACGCTCACCCCGCCCAGTTGATCCTGGTTGACAATGGGGGTAAAGAAATCGGGCGAAAGGAACATCAACGTTCCCTGGAATCCGGCTGGCGCTACACCGAGAATCGTGAAAGGATGCTGGTCGAGCAGAACAGTGCGGCCCACCACGCCGCGATCGTCATTGAAACGGGTATGCCAATACGCATAGGTCAGCACGATATACGGAGCGCTGTCCGGACCACGTTCATCGGAGACGTTGAAGAAGCGCCCAAGATAGGGGCGAATGCGCAGCACGTCGAAATAGTTCCCGGTCGTTGCAAATCCATTCGCGACGCTCGGATCCTTGCCCGTGTCCAGACCCACACCCAGAACCATGTTGAAGGCCGCTAGGTCCTCGAAGCTGTGGTTACGTTCGCGCAGATCGAGATAATTTGGGAAGGACTGCCACACTGGATTGTTTCCGTAATTGGTTCCATAGAGGCTCTCGGACTGCGGCACGTTCAACGGCCGAAGAACGAACCCGTCCAGAAGCCCAAAGACAACAGCATTCGCGCCAATCGCCAGCGCCAGCGTCACAATTGCAGCGAATGTAAATCCGCGCGACTTACGCAGCACCCGCAGTGCGAAACGGACGTCCTGTAAGAGAGTGTCAAAGAAGTGGCCGCCGAGCGCCTCATAGCTTTCTTCTTTGTAGTGCTCTCTACCGCCGAATTCGATGCGTGCGCGCCTCTCAGCTTCTGCCCGATCCATGCCGTTGCGTTCAAGATCGTCCGCCCTGTGTTGGATGTGCGAGCGAAGTTCCTCGTCCATCTCCGCGCGCACCTCGGAACGCTGGAAGATTGCAGCGATGCGAATGCGAAGCGTGTCGAAGATCTCCATATTTCCTCCACTAGAACGAACGTTCGATCGAACAATCTCTGATTAACCCGATGCTTTGAAAGGGCACGACTTCAGTCGTGCCGTCAAAGGGGCAAAATGAATGCGGGCTTTAGCCCCGGAGGCAATGTCGACCCCCGCAGCCCACCTTACTCAGAGGTTCCTAACCTGATTTCAACCGTCATTCTTCCCGCAAAAGAACCAACGGATTCACTTGCAGCGCGCGCTGCGCCGGAATCCACGTAGCCAGCAATCCCAACAACGCCATCGCCAATACAGCCCCGCAAAGCACCAGCGGATCACGCGGCGTCGCCTGATACACAATGAACGCCAGCAAGCGCGTCGCAAGCAGCCCCAGCACCAATCCCGCTGCCGAACCCACTGCCAGCAATTTGAATGCCCGCCCAAGCGCCGCCTGCAACACTTCCCTGCGTTGCGCGCCCAGAGCCACACGAATGCCCAGCTCTTTGAGCCGCTTTGAAACCGAGTACGCCGCCATCCCAAAAATCCCCGTGATCGACAGCATCGCGCCCATCACACCCAGCACACCAAGCGAAGCCGTCGCCATCCGCGAGCCAAACAACGCTCCGTTCATCTCCTCATCCCATGTCTGGATGAATGAAGGAAGTCCCGCATCGAGACCACGCAGTTTGCCCCGGATCGCTATCGCCAATTGCGCCGGATCGCGCCCCATCTCGGTCGTTGTCCGCACCACCAGGACCGTAGCGCTCGCGGGCTGTTGCAAGATCGAGAGAAACATCGCCGGCTGCGGGTCTTCAGCAATGTTGGCGGTATACTTTCCGTCTTCAACAATGCCTACCACTTCGATACGCATTCCATCGGGCAACTTGAAATGTTTGCCGATCGCGTCCGTTGCCGAGCCAAGGATCTTACGCGCAAACTCGCGATTCACCACGGCAACACCCGGTGCTTTCGTGTCGTCATCGTTCGTAAAAGTTCGGCCCGTCAACAAGGCGGTACGCGCCGCTCGGAAATACTCGGGGGAAACTTTGTACCTGATCACTACTGCTGCGGCGTTCGACGGCCTGAAATCCGTCGTCTGGTCGGAAAACACATTCGAAATGCTCCAACCCATGTGTAGCGGGGGAACATCGACCAATCCTACGGCGCTTACGCCGGGAATCGTCTGTATCGTATCGCTCATGCGTTTTTGCATGGCAGGGATTTCATCGCCTTGATAACCTGCCATTCTTAAATCGGTATCCACCAGCACGGTGTTCTGCGGATCGAAACCGAGATTGGTGTGCAGTGAGTGCGCCAATCCGCGCATCGCAACCATCGAAGACGTAACCAGCACAGCACAGATCGCAATTTGCACCACCAACAACACGTCGCGAATCGCAATACCGCGTCCCATCCGCGCCGTCGATCCCGCCTTTACAATCTCATACGGATTCGTGCGCAGAACCTGCCGCACCGGCACCGCGCCAAACAACAACCCGCTGATCAGCGCCAGCAGCAGCGCGACCAAGTACACATTCGCATCCGGGTTCACCGGAATATTCATGGGGAATTCGGGGAATGGCTTCCACCCGCTCAGCCAGTGCAACACCATCACTCCGCCCCATAACCCCGCAACTCCGCCGGCAAGCGAAATCAAAACAGCCTCGGTAAACAGTTGCCGCAGAATCCGAGAGCGGCTCGAACCCAGCGCCAGCCGCAGCGCCACTTCCCGCGATCGATCCGCAGCACGCGCAGCAAACAGGCTGCCCAGGTTCGCGCACGCAGCCAGCAGAATCAATCCCGCCAGTAGCATCAACCCGGTGAGAAATGCCCGTATCGCCGGAGCAAAGAAGTTTCCATGCAGGCCAGGCCGCACCAGGCTGAAACTCGGTTGGTCATCGTCTTTTGGGTAGGTCTTTGTGAGGTACGAGCCTATCGAGCTCAGGTCCGCATTCGCCTGGGTCGGCGTGATTCCCGGCTTGAGATGGCCGAGCAACTCAAACACCCAGCGATTCCCGCGCGCATTCAGGAAACTGCCTGCGTCGATTTGCTCCGCGTTGACCATGGGCACAAAGAAATCGGGAGAGAAAATCAACAACGTCCCGTGGAACTCAGGCGGCGCGACGCCGACGATCGTGAAGGGATGCTTGTTCAGCCGGACAGTACGACCCACTACGCGGCGGTCGTCTTGAAAGCGGCTATGCCAATATGAGTAGGAGAGCACGATATACGGGGCGCTGTTCGGGCCATGCTCGTCGGAACCGTGGAAGAGGCGGCCGAGATACGGCCGGATTCTTAGCTCATCGAAGTAGTTTCCACTCGTTTCATAGCCCCAGACCGAGGCTGGATTCTTGCCTGTATCCAACGCCACCTCAGCGATGTTATAAGCTGCCAATCCATCGAAACTCCGGTTGCGATCGCGCAAATCGACATAGTCCGGATACGACTGAATGATGTAGGTATCTTTCCCGCGCTGGAGCGAATAGAGATCCTGCGAATGCGGCACGTTCAAAGGGCGGATGAACAGCCCATTCAGCACCGCAAAAACCACGGAGTTCGCGCCGATGGCCAGCGCCAGCGTCACAACTGCGGCAATTGTGAATCCCGGAGACTTGCGCAGAATCCTCTGCGCAAACCGCAAATCTTGCAGGAGTGTCTGCATGAAATGCCCGCCCAACGCTTCGTAGCTTTCTTCCTTGTAGCGCTCGCGTCCGCCAAACTCGATCCGCGCCCGTCGCTCTGCTTCAGGCCGCGCCAGGCCATCGCGTTCCAGGTCGTCGGCTCGATGCGCAACATGCGACCGAAGTTCCTCATCCATCTCTGCGGAAATCTCCGAGCGCCGAAAGACCTTCGCGGCAATCGATCGAACATACGCGAAGAGATTCATACTTCCTCCGGCCGCGCAGCAAGAGCCGTTGACATCGCAACAGCAAGCCGATTCCACCCGTCTTCTTGCTCGCGCAGACGCTTCCGCCCTGGTGTCGTAAGCTCGTAGAACTTGGCCCGGCGATTGTTATCGGAGATGCCCCAGCTCGCCTTCAGCAGTCCCTGCCGCACCAGCCGAAACAGTGCCGGATACAGCGCTCCCTGCTCAATCAGCAGGGCGCTGCCAGAGATTTGTCCAATCCGAAGCAGAACCCCATAGCCGTGCAAAGGGCCGAGCGAAACCGCTTTCAGAATCAAAAGATCGAGAGTTCCGGGAAGAAGCTGCGCCTGCTCAGTCATTCACTCTCCTAAGGTAATTAGGAGATTAGCCCCACTCTCCTAAGCTGTCAAGGAGAAAGAGAATCTTCATGTGACGAAGGGCCGTCAACGACGCTGGGTGCCCCATCCAAGCTTGCTTGGGTGGGATCGATGCCTCGATTCGCACGAAACCGGATGCTCCACGGAAGGGATCCCTTCAGCAGTTCGGACAGCTGCGCGGTGTCTTTACCCCAGCCACGACCACCCAGCCGTTGTCTGCGCCTGGATGCGTCGAGCAATGCACGTCGTGTACTCCGGCGACCCAGAATCCATGTGCGATATAGCCCTGTCCATACGCAAACACCGGGTCGTTCACCCGCGCAGTCACCACGCCGTCTAGATCGTCATTCGTCACCACCTGCACATTCACCTTCTGCCCATTCTGAAGCTGCACCGCAATCGTCGTGATGTGATGATCGCCATGCGGCCCGCCGCGATGCACCCGCGTCGGCTCAATTGCAACGCCACACACCATGATGTTGTCGATGTCTCGCCGCGTCCCCGAAGCAATCAAATTGGCCAGTCCCTGGTTCACCTGCGGCGTGCAACGTGCCGGCACGGGCACGTCGCGCGCGGCGAATACCGGCCGCACGGCGAACAGCAAAAGAACGAACAGCGCGCATCGAGGGATATGCTTCATGCAAACCTCCAACTGGACCTCCTTCCGGATCGCCACGATTCTACTCACCCGAAAGTAGAAAGAGAATATCCCGTTGCGCCCGTTGGCAACGCCACCGGCTGGAATGCTATGGTGAGGCCAAATGCCATTCGTGACCACAACAGAGACCGGCATTCCCATCCAGGGTCCCAGCGCCACGCTCCTCTACGACGACTGGTACCCGGCTCTGCGAACGGACACGCTCCGCAAGGGCAAACTGGCGAAAGCCATGCTACTGAATATCCCCCTTGCGCTGGGAAAGTTAAACAGCGGGGAGCTGTTTGCCATGCGCGACAGCTGCCCCCACCGCGGTATTCCCCTCAGCGAAGGCTGGTTCAACGGCGACCGCGTCACCTGCCGCTATCACGGCTGGGAGTTCGAGCCTTGCAGCGGCCGCTGCGAACTGATCCCGTCGCTCTCGAGCCACGACCACCTCGACGCCACACGCATCTACGCCACCGCATTCCCATGTGAAGAGCGCGACGGTCACGCGTGGGTCTACATTCCTGGCCCCGGCAGCGGCCGCAAAAGCGAAACAGCGGAGCTGCGCGCTGCACCAGAACTAGCCAAATTCGGCCCGCGCTTCCGCACTGCCTTCCTCACCGCCGACCTGCCCTGCAACGTCGATCACGGCATCATCGGCCTCATGGACCCCGCCCACGGACCCTTCGTGCATCAAGCGTGGTGGTGGCGTTCGCGCGCCAGCATCCGCGAAAAAACCAAGCGCTTCGAGCCCATCCCTGAAGGTTTTCGTATGAGCGCCCACGCGCCCAGCGCCAACTCCGCGCCCTACAAACTGCTCGGCGTCTACGGCCAACCCGTCGAAACCACCATCGACTTCACGCTGCCCAACCGCCGCACCGAGATCATTCGCGCCGGCGACAAATGGTTCTCTTCGCTCACCACCGTCACGCCCGTCACCGCATCCACCTGCCGCATCGACGTCATCGCCGCGTGGAACGTCTTCTACTACCTCCCATTCCTCACGCCCATCGCGAAATTCTTCGGCGCGAAATTCGTCCGCCAGGATCAGGTCACCATGATCCAGCAGGCTGAAGGCCTCAAACACAATCCGAGTCTCATGTTGATTGACGACGCCGACAAACCCGCGAAGTGGTACTTCGCCCTCAAGCAGGCGCGCCTCGACGCAGCAGCCCACGGCACGCCACCGAAACATCCTATGGATGGTCCCGTAGAACTTCACTGGCGCAGCTAAATCACAGTGCCGCAACCTGCACTCCCGCTGGGTGCCCCGTCTTAGCTACGCTAGGGCGGGAGAGCACTCAGCTCCCCAGCCGCTGTGTCATCCTCTCCGGCTACCGCAAACCACTACCGTAAACACCAAGGCCGAAGATCCTCCGATCCTCGGCCCGCAAACCTCTTTCAGACTCGGTCTCTTACCCCGCCTGCGCCTCGTCGTTCTCAGCTTGATCGTCTTCCTCGTCCTCACCCTCGACGGAGATGCGCAGCGAGCGCAGAAAATTCACGTCGTTTTTGGTGAAGGGCGCCCCGTCCACGCCGCCTTCCGCGCCCGGCTCCGCGTCATCGGTCTCCTTCGCCGCTACCTCGTTCAGACCGATCGTCGCCTCCAGCATCAGCAGCACATCGAACCCGTGCCGCCGTATGTCCTGCACAACCCCGGCGATCTGCTCGCTCTCAATGACCGATTCGTGGATGGCCTCACCAAGTTGTTGGATCAGTTCGCGCAGCTTTGATGTCACCTAAGCCTCCAGAACGTCGGCCGGCGCGACCTCGTGCGCAGGGATCGGCGTGGGTTTGTTCTACCTTACTGCCACAGCGAGCCCGGAGCAACTAAGGATTGCACTTCAGGTTGTGCAAAGCACAGCACCAAGCCCCACTGTTACCATCATATCGAAATGAGACCTGAATCCCTCGGCCGCGTGCTCGGAACCGGGTTGCGCGTAGCGGGTCGCATGGCCAGCCAGCGCATGGGTGCCGCAGCTCAGCCATCCGTCTCCACGCCGGGATCCGGTCCGTCTCCAAACAGGCCAGCCGATCCGGTCTCGCGCACGCGCGCAGCCGCCAAATCACCCGCCAATCTCGCGCGCGGCATCGGCGGATTCCTCAAGCCCTTCGGCCGTGTCGGCGGCATCCTCTGGCTCGAAGTCACAGGCGTCTTTTTCTTCCTGCCCGTCCTCGTCTTCACGCCCACGCTCTGGCGCACCCGCTTGAGCTTCGCCCACGGCCCCGACCACCGCACCTTCGTCGCGTCCGCAATTGTGGTCGTCCTCTTTTTCTACCTTGGGGTCAGCTCCTTCTGGCGCGCCCGCCGCAAGTGAAAGGAAGCTATTCCGCCCTCTTGCGATGGAGTTTCGGATCTCGCCGCGTGTGCAGGACGCCGTGAATGACGACAGAGCTCCGCTCCAGTCGAAAATAGACATAATACGGAAAAAAACTTTAAGATGCATGCGTCGGGTCGCGCCCAAGAGGACTGGGAAACTCAACGGCCGCGCAGCGATGCGCTCACTGGCCGCGCGAATATCGACGAACAGCCGATCAGATAGGACAGGTCAATTGCTTAGGACAGGGTCAATTGCTCGATACCAAGCACATGCTTCCGCCAGATCCGCTTGCGCCGCTTTCCGAAGAAGTATTTTTCGCTTCTTCACCGGTTGCGGAGCTGATCGCAGACCTCGTCCACCGTTCGCAAATCCTCAGCCGATGGATCATATTCTGCGAGTCGCTCTTCGATGATCCGGCGATGCGCAGCTTCGACTGACGCATCGAGCCGCGGCGCTTCGAGGCTCTCCCACAGATCGTCAATCAGAGCCAGCCGTTCTTGGGGAGAAAGCCCCGCAATCTCGGATTTGCTCAAAACCGCCATGACGCAAGTTTACTCCAAAGTCTGTGGACATCCACCCGTACTTCGCGCCGCTGCAAGGCAGCCGCTGCCGTCCTGCGCCTCGCCGGAATTCCGCTGCTCACGCCGCATCCCGATCGTTCCGCATCATCACCCACGCCACTACGCCAATCAGCACCAGTCCCACCAGAACCGCCCCAAAATCCCCATCCCGCCCGCCGTGAAAACCACCAAACCGAAGCAAACTCAGTGCAGCCAATCGTGTCGCCATCGCACCCATCGTCCGTTCCTCGCATCGGGCCTTGCTTTTTGCAGGCCGTACGAATGGAGACACAGGCGTTCCTGCGAAGTTTCTCTGCAAATCCTCATGAATTCATTCTCCGCATGTCGAATACGGAGGGTCCGGGGTCCCCACAGACAGGTCTTCGTCTGTGGGGTGGAGGTCCGGGTTTCCCCACGTGCACTCGGGGCCACCGGCAACAGGTCTTCGTCGCCGGGGTAAGAACTGGTCCTTGTTCGTGGGGGTGGAGATCTCGCTTTTGAGACCTGGGAAACTTGGAGACTCCGCCCACCGTCGTCTTGCACGAGCGCCGCCAGTCGAAGGAGGCACTCTTCTTGCCCTCGTCTGGTCATTCGTCACATTCCTGTTGACATTCTACCTATGCACCTCTATACATGTTGAATATCAACAGGAGAATCCATGGGCGACAACAAATCGGACGTTCTCCAAGGCACCCTCGACCTCATGGTCCTCAAGACCCTCGAGGCCATGGGCCCACTCCACGGCTACGGCATCGCGCGCCGCATTGAGCAGGTCAGCGACAACTCCCTCAGCCTCAACCAGGGCACCATCTATCCCGCCCTCCTGCGCCTCGAACAGCGCGGCTGGATCAAGTCCGAATGGGGCACCTCCGAAACCAACCGCCGCGCCAAGTTCTATTCGCTAAGCCGCATCGGCCGCAAAAAGATCAGCGATGAAACCGAAAACTGGGAACGCATCGCCGCCACCATGTCCCGCTTTCTCGCGCCTTCAAATTAGGAGACGTCAATGGACTTCCTCCACACCCTCTTCACCCGATTCACCGCCCTCTTCCGCCGACGCGCACTCGACGCCGACCTAGACGACGAACTCCGCGCGCACATCGATCTTTCGACGGCCGAAAACGTGAAGCGCGGGATGCCTCTCGAAGCTGCTCGCACCGCAGCCCTGCGCTCCTTCGGTGGCGTCGCGCAGACCCGCGAACGCTATCGAGTCGAACGCGGATTGCCCTGGTGCGAGACCCTCGCGCAGGACCTGCGTTTTGCCGTACGCATGCTCGTCAAGAACCCCGCATTCACCGCGGTTGCCATCCTCACCCTGGCGCTCGGCATTGGAGGCAACACCGCAATTTTTTCCATCGTTAATGGCGTGCTCCTCAATCCGCTTCCGTTCCCACAACCCGACCGGCTGGTTGCGCTGCACGAGAGCAAGCCCAACTTTGAAAATGGATCCATCTCCTATCCCAACTTTCTCGATTGGCGCAAAGACAATCGCACCTTCTCTTCCATGGGCCTATCGCGCCGATGGGCTTTCAGTCTTACCGGAAGAGGCGACGCGGAGCAGGTCAACGCCAATTTCATTTCCGCCGGCTACTTCGATGTCCTGGGAATTCATCCTCTCTACGGCCGTGAATTCACGCTTCCCGAGGAACAGCGCGGTGCGGCTCCCGTCGCGCTCATCAGCGAGGGTCTATGGCGCAGGAAATTCAATGCAGCGCCCAGCATCCTCGGCCAGACCGTGACCCTCGATGGAAAAACCTTCTCCATCATCGGTGTCATTCCGGCAAGCCTTCATCTGCGCATTCCTGGCTTTAGCGATCAGGATGTCTACGCACCCATTGGGCAGTGGGGCAATTCGATACTCATGAGCCGTGGTGCGGGTTTAGGATTTCACGGCATCGCGCGCCTCAAGCCCGGAATTACAATCGCGCAGGCTCGCGCCGACATGCAGCAGGTCACACGGAATCTCGCCTTGGCATTCCCTGATTCTGATCGAGGCATAGGCGCTAGCGTCACACCACTCAAGAAGGAAATCGTTGGCGACGCGCAGCCGTTTCTTCTGGTGCTGCTTGCTGCCGTCGCCTTTGTTCTTCTCATCGCGTGCGTCAACGTCGCCAGCCTCTTGCTCGCGCGTTCCGCCGCGCGGAGCCGCGAATTTGCTATGCGCACAGCGCTCGGCGCCAGCAGAAATCGAGTCGTTCGCCAGTTGCTCACGGAAAGCCTCTTGCTGGGCATCGCATCGGGCGTGATCGGCCTCTCTCTGGCCGTTTGGGGCACACATGCTGCGCTCAAGGTGCTGCCGGCTGCGCTGCCGCGCGCCGACGAAATCGGACTCGATTTCCGCGTTCTCGCCTTCACCACAATCATCTCGCTGCTGACTGGAACGATTTTTGGTTTGGCTCCGGCACTCACGACTTCCCGTTCCAATCCGCTGCCTGCCCTGAAGGAAAGCGGCCGTGGCGCCAGCGGCGCACATCATCGCGCGCTGAGTGTATTTGTCGTCGCCGAATTGGCGATGGCTCTCGTTCTCCTCACCGGCGCGGGATTGATGATTCG
>Ga0302326_10010051_pt1 | contig 20533 bp, 16 predicted proteins | sample Palsa_T0_3_FD_202264 | JGI IMG/M metagenome (GOLD analysis project Ga0302326, IMG submission 202264) | Peat permafrost microbial communities from Stordalen Mire near Abisko, Sweden - Palsa_T0_3 | ecosystem: Environmental > Terrestrial > Soil > Palsa > Peat permafrost | place: Sweden: Abisko...
AGGCCGAGATTCAGCGCCTGCTGCTCTCCGGGCAGAGCCACACGCGACTCAAAAATGGCAAGTTCGCGCTGCTTGACACCGGCGCGGTGGAGGAATTGCGGGAGGTGCTGGTCGATTGCGCGCCGCGCCAGCACGCGGCCGGTTATCGTCTTGACAATGCCCAGGCGGGGTTTCTGCAGGCCTCCTTGCGCGAACAAAGCGGCTGGAAAATTCAGGCGCCGGAAGGTTGGATGCAGGGCGAAGTCAAGCTGCCGCCGCCGCCGTTGGGAGATTTGGAGGCCGTCTTGCGGCCTTATCAGAAAGAAGGCGCGGGCTGGTTGCACTTTTTGCGCACCCACGGCTTCGGCGGGATTCTGGCCGACGAAATGGGCCTTGGCAAAACGGCGCAAGTGCTGGCTCACCTGCGCGCTGTCAAACAAACTGACACGGCGGCGGGAGGGCCGTTCCTGGTGGTGTGCCCGTCCTCGCTGGTGTTCAATTGGGAGGCCGAAGCGCGAAAATTCACGCCCAGCCTGCGCGTGCTGGCCCTGCACGGAACGGAGCGGCGCGGCCTTTTCGCGGAGATGGCGGCTTACGATCTGGTCATCACGAGCTACGCCTTGCTGCGGCGCGACGCCGAACATTATCGCGGCCTGACATTCGACACGGTCGTGCTGGACGAAGCGCAACACATCAAAAACCGCCAGACGCAAAACGCCCAGGCCGTCAAGGCCGTCCGCGCGGCCCATAAATTGGTCTTGACAGGTACGCCGGTGGAAAATTCCGTGCTTGATCTGTGGTCTATTTTTGATTTCTTGATGCCGGGGTATCTGGGCGCGGCGGAAGATTTCCGCCAGCGCTACGAACTGCCCATCATGCGCGACCGCAATGCCGAGTCACAAGCGCGGCTGGCCCGGCGACTTCGCCCGTTTGTCCTGCGCCGTCTCAAACGCGAGGTGGCCGCCGATCTGCCGGACAAAATCGAACAGGTCAGTTTCTGCGAATTGAACGCGGAGCAGCGGGCGGTTTATCAACAAGTGCTGGAAGCCGGCCGCCGCGAAGTCATGGACTCTGTCAACACTCGCGGCGTGGCCGGCAGCCGCATGGTGGTGCTGACGGCCTTGTTGCGGTTGCGGCAGATTTGTTGCGACTTGCGTTTGCTCAAGACCGGCGAAGAGGCGGCCGTCTCCGGCAAAGTGGAATTGTTCAACGAACTGTTGGAGGAGGTGCTCGACGGGGGCCATCGCGCGCTGGTTTTCAGCCAGTTCACCTCCATGCTCGCCCTCTTGAGGGAGGAGTTGACCGTGCGCAACATCGCCTACTGTTATTTGGACGGCTCGACGACGGATCGCGCGCGCGTGGTCAATGAATTTCAGTGCGGCGCAGGGGTGCCGGTTTTTCTCATCAGCCTCAAGGCTGGCGGCGTGGGTTTGAATTTGACAGGGGCCGATACGGTCATTCATTTCGACCCGTGGTGGAACCCGGCCGTCGAAGCGCAAGCGACCGACCGGGCGCACCGTCTCGGCCAGAAGAAAGTCGTGACCAGTTACAAGCTCATCACGCGCGGGACGGTGGAGGAAAAAATTCTCAATTTGCAATCCCGCAAACGCGCCTTGACGCAAGGTCTGCTGGGCGGCGAGGAGAGTCTGGCGGAGGCGGTCAGTTGGGATGAGATCAAGGAACTTTTTGAAGGATGAAGGATGAAGGCTAAAGGATGAAGTGAAGACAAAAATTCCGATTCACTTTAAGCTTTTTTCACTGCACTGGATCAGCGGGCGTTGGCGCGGGTTGGGCGATGAAACCTTGGAGGATTTGCTTGTAAGCGTTCAACCGTGCGGCCTGCGGATCTCCGTTCGTTCCTTGCGGGTGCTCGTTCAATTCTCCCATCGCGGATTGCGCGAGGCTTTGAATGTCCGCAATGCCGAGTTTTCCATCGGCAAATTCCTGCACGGTCTTAAAATAGGTTTCTGTCGCCGCTTTGGTTTGCGCATCGGTGCCAGAGCCGATGTACTGTTCGCAAATGCTTTTGAGCAGCGCCGATCCCTCCGGTGTTCGCAACAGGGCGCGCATCTCAGATTCGCTATGCGGTTTGTTGAATTCGGCGGTGATGGAATGGGAAACCGCCGCCGGGGCCGGAGGAACAGCGACTGGACTGGCCTTCAATTCGAACCAATTGACTTTGTCGCGGGCGATATTCATGTTCGGGCCGCCGCCGGTCGCAACGACGAAATTGGAGGAGCTTTGGCTGACCAAAACGCCCGCCACCAGGGAACCGTTGGTTAAAGCAAGCATGATGCGGGTCGAGGCATTGGAAGCGACGCCAGAGACTGGTTGCGCGCCGGCCGATTTAACGGACGGAATTTCAGTCAGGTTCAAAGAACTGATTTCACTGGCAGCAAAGGTCATCCTCTGCCCGCCGCCAAGCGAAACAACCACGTTGGAAGCGCTTTGGCTGACCAAAAATCCCGATATTTGACACTGGTTGGTTAAGACGACGGTGGCGTTGGTTTGGGCCGCCTTGAGAACGCCGGCCAGGGCCATCCATGTGATGAAAACGCAAGTAACGATGATGCAAATCCTTTTCATAATTCTGTCCACTCTGCTTATAAGATGATACGGAGTATCGCTCGGGTCAAATCGTAGTTTTTGCGTTTGATTGGTGGCGCGTATGAAATGTCGGCTTGAACGGGTTCGATATGCCGTCTGGCTTTGGCCGGCGGTGCTGGCGGGCATTTTCCTTATCGCCTATGCCCTCTGGTCGCCGACACCCAATCTGCCGGTTTATCAGGGCAAGAGTCTCTACGAATGGATTGCGGAACTTGACCGGGCTGCGGAACTTCATCCGGCCCAATTCGATAAAGTTGCCGTCGCGCAGGCGGCCATTCGCGCCATCGGAACGAACGCGCTGCCGTTTGCTCTGGCGAATCTGCACGCGCGCCTTACCCTGGCCGACCAGGCCACTGCCTGGATGGCGAAACACGCGCCGTTCCTGAAACTCGGGGTCAAAGACGTCAGCGAACAACGGGGGCTTGGTGTTCAAATTCTGGATATTCTCGGTCCCATCGCCACGCCCTGTCTGCCGGAATTGATCGCAGGAGCGACCAACACGCCCGGTTATTCGGAAGAAGCTTTACTGGCGGTGGGACCGGCGGCCTTGCCGGCATTCACGAATATCCTGAGCACGATGAAGTCCCCTGAGACAGGGCGTCTCATAATCGCCTTGACACAGTCGGTGCGAGACGGACGGATTACCCCGAAGGAAGCGACCGGGGTTCTGCCGTGCCTCCTTGTGATTTTTCATTCCAAGGACCGCTTCGCTGCCTTAAGTGCTGCCGAAGCCATGGGCGCCATCCACCTTCAGCCGAAGATTTGCATACCGCTACTCATAGAGGGATTTTCCAACACCTCTCCGGAATTTCGCTCAGCTTGCTTGGAGTCGCTGTCCAATTTTCGCTCTGACGCAGACATCGCTGTCCCTGTGTTGATGCGCGGACTACAGGACCAAGATCAAGTGGTGCGAATAATCGCAGCCATGTTTCTCGGCCAGATTGCAAGTTTGCCGGATCAGGCGGTGCCTGCTTTAGAAGCGGCTCTTAAGGACTCCTCCGTCGCGGTTCGAGGGGCGTCGGTCTTTTCATTAGGCCAATTTGGACCCAGCGCCATTAACGCCATCCCGGCGTTGGAACAGAGTTGCTTGGATGTCGAAGAACCGGTGCGCGACGCAGCCACCAACGCTTTGCGAATGATCCGGAGGTAACCTAAGGCCCAACCTGCGCGGCTTGGCGAAGACGTTGTTTGATCGCTTTTTGGCGTTCGGGATCGAGCACCTTGGAACCGTCGCGCTCGGCGATGTAAAAAGTGTCGATGGCGGCGCCTTTTTCGGTCAGGATTTTCGCCAGGTAAATATTCAAGTTCAATTCCGCCAATGTCCGCGACAAATCATACAGCAATCCCACCCGGTCCTCCGCCTGCAAATCCACAATCGTGCGCGTGTCCGAGGTGGCATTGTCCATTTCAATGAGAGTCGGAATCCGTTCGCCGTCCAATGATTTGTAGGCGCCCGCCGCGGGTCGAACCCTGGCAATGAGCGCCGGCAAATCCAATGCCGCGCCGGTCAGAATATTTTGCACCAAAAACTCGAACATGTCCCGTTCGTCTTTAATGGCCAATTGCCCGGTGCGGGCGTCGGTGACGAAAAAAGTATCCAGGACGATGCCGTCAAAACGGGTCAGGATCTCCGCGCCCAAGATGTTCAAGCCTGCGGCGGTGAGGCACCCGGTGACGTGGGTGAAGAACCGTTCCCGGTCCCACGTGCAAAGTTTGACGGTGGTGTAGCCACGGTCGCGCTCGTTATGCCAGGTGATGATCGGCGCCAGAGCGTTCACCTCGGCGGGGGACAATTGCAATTGGATGAAACGATGCACCTGCGTCACGTCGCCCAAAATGTCCTGGGCGTCATTGATCTGGCAGTAACGCGCGGGAAGGTTGTTGAAATGGGCCTGGATTTCGGCGGGATCGAAAGTGGGGGGAGCCATGCGCTGCACTTCCTCCACCAGCAATTCCCGCTGGCGCGCCTCGGCAATGAGGAAATCCGTGCCGCCGGTCAGCACCTGGCGGGTTTTGCGGTAAAGTTGCCAGAGCACGGCATCCTTGAAACCATTCCACAATTGATCGCTTGTGCCCATGGAATCGGAGAAGGTGTGAAGTGTCAATAAAACGAGGTTTTCGGTCGATTGGATCTGGCGGGCGAAATTCTCGATCACCGTCTTGTCGTCCAAATCCCGGCGCTGGGAGATTTGAGCCATGAGAAGATGGTTCTCAATGACCAGGCGCAAGGTGTGGGTCTTGGTTCCGTCCAGGTCCAGGCGGCGCGAGACGCTTAGGGCCACGTTGCCGCCGATGACCTCGTGATGCCCCGTGCGAAAGGCCTTGCCGGAATCGTGCAGCAGCAGGGCCAGATAGAGCAGCCAGGCATTTTCAACCTCGCGCGCGATGTCCGCATAGGCGCTGAAGGGCGGCGTTTTGGCGCCCCAGAGTTGATCGAGTTTTTCGATGCACATCAACGTGTGCTCATCGGCGGTGTATTGATGATAAAATTCCAGTTGCACCAGGCAGGTGAGCCGGCCAAATTCCGGCAGGAACTTTCCCAGCAGCCCGACTTCATGCATGGCGCGCAGGATTGGCGCGACGCTGCCGCGCTGGTCCAGGATTTCCAGAAAAGTGGCGCGCACGTGCGGGTCGCGGCGAAAGGAATTATTGACAAGAGAAAGCTGGTTGCGGATGAGCTGCGCGGTGGCCGGATGCAATTTCAACCCCTTTTGCTGCATGTGCAAGAAAACGCGCATCAGCCGTTTGGGATTGTCGCGGAAGACGCCCGACGACGCGGCGCGGATTTCGCCGTCGGCAAACTTGAGGCCATCGACGGTGGTCTCACGTTCCTCTTTGGGATGCGGGCCGAAAATGTTCCTGGCAAAGGTGAGCAAGCGATGGGGGGGCGTGATGAGGGCCAGCCGCTGTTCGACGGTGCGGGTGATGAAATCGATGTTGCGGGTGTGGCCGTAGAACTCGTGCATGAACTCCTCCAAACGCTTGCCAGCCGAACGGTCATGCCAGCCCAGGTTGGCGGCGATGGACGGCTGCAAACTACGGCCCAGGACATCGGAAGGGCGATCAAGATAGTAATGAAGCTCATTGCGCAAGCGCAGCAAAAAGCCGTAGGCGCGATCCAGTTGCTTGCGTTCGCTGGCGCTGATCATTTCCCGTTGTTCCAGTTCGGCCAGCGTGCGGGCGCGGTATTTGAAATAGGCCATCCAAAGCAGATTTTGATAGTCGCGCAATCCGCCGCAGCCGTTCTTGATGTTCGGTTCCTGCATGAAGGCGGAATTGCCGTACTTCGAGCGCCGCGCCGCCTGGTCCGCCAATCGCATCTGGATGTATTCGTTTTCATGCCCAATCACGCATTTGGCCACCAGGGCCTTGTTGAAGCGGTCAAACAAGGTCTCGTCCCCAGTGATCCGGCGCGCCTCGATCAAGGAGGTCTTGGATTGCATGTCGGTGTTGGCCACCTTGATGCAGTCGTCAAGCGAGCGCACGGAGTGGCCGACTTTCAAGCCCAGGTCCCACAACGTGTAGAGGGTCCCGTCCACCAATTCGACCAGTTCTGGAGCGGCTTTTCCATCCGACACCATATCGCTTTCGTGCAGGAACATGATGTCGATATCACTGTGCGGATTGAGTTCGGCCCGCCCATAGCCGCCGATGGCCACCATCGTCAAGACGGGCGGACCGGTCCGGGCCAATTGCGGCGAGGCCGCTTTGACGCCCTCCAAAATGGAGAGCAGCACCAGATCAATAATGGCCGAGCGCGCGCGGCAAATGTCACGGCCATCCGCCCCCGCGCGATGAAGGATTTTGAGGCGGTGCGTTTCGACCTTGAGGAAATTCTTATAGCGCGCCAATTCCTGGCGCGGAAGGGCCTTGGCGGGCAGCGCCAGGCGCGCATCAGCGCTGGTCTGGATTTTTTCCAACAATGTCGGCATCCGCGCACAAGGTAAATGAGAAGCGGCGAGTTTAAAGGTCGAAATTCTCGGGCGGGATTAGCAGTAATATGCGAAATTGCCTTTGGCCGTGAAAACTGACAAGGTTGCCTCATGAAATTGACAGCCATGTTCCATCTGATTAATTTATGCCGCGTTGCGAGCTAAAAAGCGGAAAGCAAGTCGCCGACTGGCTTGCAGAAGTAGGTTCGCAATTGAAAGATCCAGGTAATATGACTCTCATTGGCTCGGCCGCGTTGCTTTGGCACGCGCAGGATCGCGGGTTGTCGGCGGAACTTCCAGAAGCCAGCATGGACGTTGATTCCGTCACCGACAGCGAGGAGGTGGCGATGCAATTTTATGAGGCGCTCATCGGGAGCGAATTCGAGCGAACTCACGGTTGGCACGTAAATATGATGCCCGAATCCGTCTTACAAGACTTGCCTGCTGGCTGGAAAGAGCGCGCAACCCAAAAACAAATAGAAAAATTAAATTTGATGGTCCCCGCGCCTGCTGATTTGCTCGCGCCGAAGTTGAAACGCAATGAACCGCGCGACCGCGCCCATGCCGATTGGGCCAGACGCATTGGTTTGCTCGGCTGAAAACTGTGTGTTAATTTTGCTTCATGTTCGTAAATGGAATGCAGTTGGAAGAATACGCCAAGCTCGAATACGGGCGTTTGCTCTGGCGCGTGCCTGCATTCCGCGAACGCCTCCTCCGGCACTGGCTTGATCCGCGCCATCCACATGCAGAACGTTTCGCCGAGCACGAGTCCGACGTGCGTTATATCTTGGAAAGCCCCAAGGGTTCGGATCAAGAACTGGACGCCGCGTTGCGCAAGCGCGATTTGAGCCTGCGCGTCGTAGTCAAAGAAATCCCGTCCGTGTTTGGCTCGTATTTTTGAGCGCTCGATTTTCGGGCTGCAAAAAGTCCCTCGACTTTGGCCTGAAACGGGCCAGTCTGTTTTGTGTCGCAGGAACTTCGAGTTCAATCGCCGCCGTCCAAACCACTCCTGGTCTTTGACGGGGATTGCCGATTCTGCCGCCGCTGGATCGCGCGCTGGAAAAATGCCACTGGCGACGCGGTGGATTATCTTTCCTTCCAGGACGAGACCGTGGCGGCTCGATTTCCGGAGATTCCCCGCGAAGACTTCGAGGAGGCCGTCCATTTGATCCTGCCCGATGGCTCCTTTTGCCAAGGGGCGGAAGCGGTGTTCAAATCCCTCGCCCAGGGTGGCCGACACCGCTGGCTCCTGGGCCTCTACCGGAAAGTTCCGGGCTTCGCCGACGCGAGCGATCTTCTTTATGAGGAAGTGGCACTGCATCGAACGGCGTTCTCGGCTTTGGATCGCATTTATGCAGGTCCCGGCATCCAACCGCCCGCATACGTGTGGGTGCGGTTTGCTTTTCTGCGGGGGCTTGCTCTGATTTACTTGATGGCGTTCGTTTCCTTTGATGTGCAGATGGATGGATTGATTGGCAGTCACGGGATTGTGCCCGCGCAAGACATGATGGCGATAGTTAAAGCCGAGGTGGCGCAAGCGCATATCGGCCTGGATCGAATTCATCTGGTGCCGACTTTCGCCTGGCGGGGCGCGAGCGACCAGGCGCTCCATTGGCAATGCGGTTTGGGCGTAGGGTGCGCGCTGGCGCTGCTGGCGGGGTTGGCTCCGACCGTGATGTTGTTCCTGTTGTGGGCGCTTTATCTTTCGCTCTGCTCGGTGTCCGCGCCGTTTCTCAATTTCCAATGGGACAATCTGTTGTTGGAAACGGGTTTTCTGGCCATCTTTTTCGCGCCTTTGCAGTTATGGGAACGGCCCTCGCGGCAAAGCCGGCCGCCCGCCTTGATGTTGTGGCTTCTGCGCTGGCTGTTGTTCCGCCTCATGTTTGAATCCGGCTGCGCCAAGCTCATGAGCGGGGATTTTACATGGTGGAACTTAAGCGCCTTGCGGGTTCACTACGAAACACAGCCGCTGCCGACCTGGATCGCCTGGTACGCCCACCAATGGCCGCCTTCCGTGCAGACTTTCTGCGCCTTGGTGATGTTCTCGATTGAGTTGGTGGTTCCTGTTTTCATTTTTTCGGGGAGGCGTTTGCGTTTGGCGGCGGCCGTGATTTTCGCGGCGTTTCAATTCATCATAATTCTGACGGGCAACTACACTTTCTTCAATTGGCTGGCGATCCTGTTGTGCATCCCACTTCTGGATGATTCGGCCCTGATGTCTTTCCGAAAAGGAAACGGGGCCGAGAAGGAACCCGATCCCGCCACCCAACGCGCCGCACGGTGGCCCTGGCCGGTCACACTGGGGCTGACCTTGGTCATCGTGCCCCTGACCACGATTCCATTAATGAATGCGCTCGGCGTCAAACAAACCTGGCCTGCACCGGTCATCTGGATGTATGGCTGGGCGCAACCCTTCCGCAGCTTTAACGGCTATGGATTGTTTGCCATGATGACCCAAACGCGGCCGGAAATCATCGTCCAGGGCAGCGAAGATGGGTTGCACTGGAAGGATTACACCTTCAAATACAAGCCAGGAGATTTGAGGCGCGCGCCGGGATTTGTCGCGCCCTATCAACCGCGTTTGGACTGGCAGATGTGGTTTGCCGCCTTGGAAGGGCCGCGCTTCAATCTGTGGTTTTTCGGTTTTGAGAAGGGTCTTTTAGAGAATTCGCCGCCGGTTATGGCATTGGTGGGGCCGAACCCATTCCCCAATCAACCTCCAAAGTACATTCGCGCGCAGTTATATGAGTATCATTTCACCGACCGCGCCACTCGACGCGCCACTGGAGAATGGTGGCGGCGCGATTACAAGGGCTCTTACATGCCGCCGCTGACGCTGGAGGATTTTCTCCGCCATAAAGGCTGAGAATGTGCCTCAAATTGAATGTTTTATCGTGGGATGCAGTCCAAGAACCGGCACTTGAAGATTGACGGGGGCTTATTTTGACGGATTCTGATACGCGCTATGGCACGAAATATATTGACCTTTACTCTGATCGCGGCACTCGCCGGCAAAGCGGCGGCGGCGGATTGGCCGCAGTTCCGCGGCCCCAACCATGACGGCGCTTCACCGGAGAAGATTCTCACGACTTGGCCGGCCACCGGCTTGCGCCAAATTTGGAAGCAGCCAATGACCGATGGCTTCAGCGCGATCACCCTCGGCGGTGGCGAAGCCTTCACCTTGGAAGCGCGCGACATCGACGGCGCCAAACAGGAGGTCTGCGTGGCTTTGGATGCCAATACTGGAAAGGAGTTGTGGGCGTCGCCATTGGGCATCGCCAAGTATGACGGCGGCGGGGACGCCGGAACCAAGGACAATGGTGGCGGCGATGGACCGCGTTCGACTCCGACTTTCGATGGCGGCAAGGTCTATACGTATTCTTCCCGCATGGTCTTGAAATGCATGGATGCCGCCAGCGGAAAGCAGATTTGGGCCTGCGATTTGAAGGAAGAACACGCGGGTCATAATATCCATTGGGAAAGCGCCGCTTCGCCTTTGATTGATGGTGACCTGGTCTTTGTTGCGGGAGGCGGCCCCGGAGAAGCCCTCCTGGCGTTCGACAAGAAGGACGGGCACGTGGTCTGGAAAGGCCAGGACGACATGATGACACAATCCACTCCGGTGGCGGCGACTATCCTGGAAGTCCGGCAAGTGGTTTTCTTCACCCAGAAGGGACTGGTATCGGTGGTGCCGACCACGGGCGCCGTGCTGTGGCGTTTTCCATTCCATTACAAGACCTCCACCGCCATTTCTCCTGTGGTGTGCGGAGACATCCTGTATTGCTCGGCGGCTTACGGAGTCGGCACGGGAGCGTGCAAAATCAGCAAGACTGCGGATGGGTTTGCGGCGACGGAGATTTGGTCGCAGCCGGGCAATGTGCTGGCCAACCATTGGAGCACGCCGGTTTACAGCCAGGGCTTTATTTACGGGATTTCCGGGCAGGCCAAATTTGGCAAGGCGCCTTTGGTCTGCGTCAACGTCGCCACCGGCCAAATCATGTGGTCGCACGATGGATTCGGTCCGGGCGGTTGCACGATGGTCAACGGGTGCGTGCTGGTCCTGAGCGACGCGGGCGACCTGGTGCTGGTAAAGGCGAACTCGGCGGAATACCAGGAGGTGGCGCGCAGCCACATCCTGGCCGGCAAATGCTGGAACGCCGTCAGCATCAGCAACGGGCGCCTTTACGCCCGGAGCACCCGTGAAGGGACCAGCCTGGATGTTTCGGTGCGATGACTCCGGGAAAATCCTTGTCATTCGCGGCGGCGCGCTCGGAGATTTCATCTTGACGCTGCCTGTCTTGACGGCGTTGCGGGGGCGCTTCCCAAATAAGACATTGGAGATCCTTGGCTATGAACGCCCTGCTTCGCTGGCAGTGGCCGCTGGTCTGGCAAGTCGCGTCTCCGCTCTTGAGTCCCCGCATCTGGCCGGATTTTTCGCGCGTGACGGAACCTGGCCGGCGCGGGCCTCGGAATACTTCGCGGGATTTGAATTGATCGTCTCTTACGTGCATGACCCGGAGAATGTTTTTCAGGCGAATGTCTCGTATTGCAGTGCGGCGCAATTCCTGGCCGGTCCTCATCGCCCGGATGACTCAGGTAAATGTCACGCGACGCAAACCTTGTTGCGCCCTCTGGCAAACCTCGGATTGTGCGAAGCCGATCCGCGTCCGCGCCTCAATTTGTCCGGCCCAGTCGAACCGCGCGCGGACAAGTGGCTGGCGGTGCATCCCGGCAGCGGCAGTCCGCGAAAAAACTGGCCCGAAGCGAAATGGGCCGAGTTGCTCCAAAGGCTGGCGGCGGAAACCTGCTGGCATTGTGTGTTGATCGGAGGTGAAGCGGAGGGGTCGCGGTGCGAGCGACTGGCCGCCTTCCTGCCACCCCATCGCGCGTATCTGGCACAGAATCTTCCGTTGGTAGAACTGGCGCAAAGGATGCGTTCCTGTGCTGCGTTCATCGGCCATGATTCCGGCATGTCGCATTTGGCAGCGGCCCTGGATTTGCCCGGTCTAATTCTGTGGGGGCCATCGAACGAAACGGTCTGGCGTCCCATGAGTGATCGAATGCGGTTCCTCCGGGACGACTGCGGACTGGACGCCTTGCCAGTGCAAACGGTGTTCCACGAAACACAACTTCTATTGCAGTCTTGTCATGACCGCACAAGTAGGGTTTAATTGATGCCACGAAAACAAGAACGTCAATCATAAAAGATTAATCACACCCATGCCTCGCATCATTCAAACTCTGCTGACCGCCATCCCTCTTATTGCAACCACCACTTTTGGCGCGGAATTCAAGTATTCCATAACCCCCAATTTCTTCGAGCAAAACCCCGGCGGACAGCCGCTAGGCCCATGCCACGGTGAAGTCCTCATCGACAAAGCGGGCCAAATTTACTTCTCCACCGACACACCGCGCGGCGTTCTGGTCTTTTCACCCGAGGGCAAATTCCTCCGCGCCTTCGGGCCGACGCACATTCACGGGATGCAAATCCATGTGGAGAACGGCGTGGAGTATTTCTACGGGGCGCGTCCCGATTATCACGACGTCGTCAAGTTCAAAATGGATGGCAACCTCGAATGGACGATTCATTATCCCACCGAGGCCGGCATTTACAAAGACGAGAACGGCTTTAAACCTTGTGCCGTCACGGTCGGGCCGGATGGCTCCATTTTTGTCGCCGACGGTTACGGCGCAAATTATGTGCTCAAGTTTGACCCGGATCGCAAATTCGTAAAGGCCTTTGGCGGGCCGGGCAAGGAGGAAGGCAAATTCAGCACCTGCCACGGCATTGGGCTGGACACGCGGTTGGACAAACCACTGCTGTTTATTTGCAATCGCGCCAACAACCGCGTCGAATATTGGGATCTCGACGGCAACTTCGTCAAGATCATCCGCAATGATCTCCGCCTGCCCTCAAAGATTTCCTTCCACGGGGACTACGCTGTTATCGCTGAATTGCAAGGCCGGGTGACGGTATTAGACAAAGCTGGCGACATCGTCGCGCAAGTCGGCGACAATCCCAACGAGAAGCAACGGGCCAACTACAATGTGCCGCCGGATCAGTGGAAGGACGGCATCTGCAACGCCCCCCACGGCGCGGTCATGGACGAGCACGGCGATCTCATCGTAACGGAATGGAGCAAATACGGCCATCTCCATAAATTCACGCGTGAGAAGTAGTCCTTTTAAAATGAAATTCCAAAAAACGAAGGGTCCAGCAAGCAAAAGGGATTTTTTCGCGCGATCGCTGTGATGATGGAACACGAGAATCGGGCGTGCCCGATGTGGATGATTTCCGGCCGAAAGGCCTCGCCCACGGCGCGCTCAAGCTCACTATCGTATATTGGATGCGGCGGCTCCAAAAGGCCCGCCCCTCTCAACCGGTCCACTAACGCCATTCGATCCGTATCCATCTCCCGATTTGATTGAAATGGCGCAGGTTGAGTGTCCCGAGGCGGAGCGGGGGGCTTGCTCACGTCTTCGGGTCGGACAGGCAACTCCCTCCATTTCCAATCGGGATGAGGAAACGGCAAAGAGTCGGGAGCGGAGGAAAATGCGGCGTGGGGAGTTTCGCTGACGCGGCTCGAGGCCGGCGCTGCCTCCACCGATTTTTCGAGGTGCGGCCCAAGAGACTTCTCTGCGGCCCCTGCTTCCTCTTGTTCAATTTGGACTTCCAATGGGTTGTCGGAATGCCGCAAAAGCGACAGCCCCATGAACGAATGGGTCGTTGACGAAAGGGAAATGCCCGGTGCGTCTTGCTCCAGCTTCGCAGGTAAATCCAGCGCCAGACCATGAACGAATGGGGCTGGGGATTGCGGCGAATTCGTCTGTCCCAAAGCGATCAAGCATGGCAAAATCAAAATGCACGGGAGAAGGAGAATCCTGTTCATTGCGTCACGCCCAAAGACGCCGGCAGTGTTCCAAGGACTTTTCATGTGATTTAGTTTACCTCGCGGTTTACGGCGTTGTCAAGCCCGATTCTGAATTCAGTGAAGTGAAAGGCCTTTTCATCTTACCGCACAAATTCCTGGTAAAACGTTACGCCGGAAATGATGAAGCCAATGGCGGTGACTATTTGTCGGACGCGGGCTGGCGAAATACGCTGCGAAAAATGTGCGCCCAAATAATATCCCGCCACGGCTCCCACGGTCATGATGGCGGCGCGGGGCCAGTCGATCAGTCCGGCGCCAATAAACCACAGCGCCGCCATGAGATTGATGAGTGAACCCAGGATTGTCTTAAGGGTGTTCATTTCGTAAATGTTCTGCATTCCGATGAAACCCAGAGTCGCCAGCATCAAAATGCCAATTCCGGCGCCGAAGTAACCCCCGTAAATGGCGACCGCGAACTGGAAGAGAAGGGCCCCCCTGATGGATACGGACTTGCCGTCGGCACTCGCGAAGCGTCGGAAAACGCCTTGGGCCAAAAATATCAGCGTGGCGAACAGAATCAGAAATGGAACCAGCTTGGAGAAGGTTTGATTGCTGGTATGGGTCAGCAGCACGCTGCCGATCAGCCCGCCGATGATGCTCACCGGCAGGAAGCGCCATAGCCAGGGCATGATAGCTTTGTTGTGTTGCCGGTTTCCGAACATGCCGCCGCTTGTGCCAATCACCAGGGCCAGCGTGCTGGTGGCGTTGGCTGTCACCGGCGAGATTCCGAAGGCCAGCAGGGTGGGGAAAGTGAGGAGAGTGCCGCCGCCAGCCACTGCATTGATTGCGCCCCCACCCACCGCCGATCCCGCCAGTCCAATGATTTCCCATTTCGAAAACATTCTGCCACAGGCTAGTATTATATGCGCATTACACAAGTACGCATGTCCCATTTAAGACTCGAAAAGACCTTCAAAGATGGTCGATCAATTCTTCGACGGTGATACTCGCTTGTTTCAAAATGGATTGGAGTGTTTTCGGCTTAATTTGACGGTGCATAGGCACGCAAGGATGCAGGCCATCTTTCACGTAATGCCTATGAGAACCCGTCTGCCGGACAAATTCAAAACCCATGCGTTTTAAAGCCCGGCACACTTCATCACCAGAAACGTCGCGAGGAAGTTTCAAGCCACTTGCGCGGACAAGATTGGGTCGTGGAGAAAATGAAGGCGTATAGGCCAAGCCAAACGCTCATCCCCGTCGTCAAATCGGCACCGGATGAGATCACGAATCATGGCCAGGAGTTCGTCGAGATTCTCTCCCTGGGTCGCCATTTCAGGCTCGTGGCAGGTAGCCACCAGCATATCTTCATCCTGTTCGATTTGAAACACGAACTCTTTCTTCATGTGGGGATTGTGCCTCATGATGCGTGGGATAGCAAGTCCGGTCGGCGTTCTTGCTCGAACCCACGCGCCAGTGGCGAAAGCCGGGCTAAATCTCCCGCGTGACGGAAAATTCTTGATCTCCTCCCCTCGGTTCTGGCACGTAGAAGCCCGCATGTCATTGAACAGTAGGAGCAACTTTTCCATCGGGGCCTTTGACCTCCAGGGTTATTTGGCCCAACGGACGGCTGCGGTGGACCGGGCCTTGCATTCCTTGCTGCCGCCGGCCAACGCCAAACCGGCGACCATTCACAAGGCCATGCGCTATTCCATTTTCGCGGGCGGCAAACGGCTCCGCCCGGCGCTGTGCCTGGCGGCGGCGGAGGCGTGCGGGGGCGATATCGAGCAGGCCATGCCGCTGGCTTGCGCCTTGGAATGCATCCATACGTATTCCCTCATTCATGACGATTTGCCGGCGATGGATAATGACGATTTGCGGCGCGGCAAACCGACCAATCACAAGGTTTTCGGCGAGGGCATTGCCATTCTGGCGGGTGACGGCTTGTTGACGGAGGCGTTCGCCATTGCCGCCCGCTGCGAGGGCTGGCCGCGATACCCTCATCGGGAAATCATCCGGGAATTGGCCGAGGCCGCCGGTTCCCGCCAACTCATTGCCGGACAGGTGGCCGACTTGGAGGGCGAGGGCCGGAAACTTTCCGCCGCCCAGCTCAAATACATTCACGAACGGAAGACCTCCGCCCTGCTCTGTTGCTCGGTGCGCCTGGGCGGGATGAGCGCCAATGCCTCCGCCGCCCAATTGCGCGCCTTGACCCAATTCGGCTACCATGTCGGCCTGGCCTTCCAGATCATCGACGACATTCTTGACGTGACGCAAACCAGCGAGCAATTGGGCAAGACGGCCGGCAAGGACACCGCCGCCGAAAAGGCGACTTACCCTTCTATCGTGGGGCTGGAGAAGTCGCGGGCCATCGCCGCGCGATTGACCCGCCGCGCCTTTCGCGCGCTGGATTTTTTCAAAGGCCGGGCCGCCGCCCTGGGCGCCTTGGCGGAATATCTGTTGAAGCGGGATAAGTAGCGTTCGCCACTTTATAACCCTGCGAGCACCGTCGAAATGCAGTCTTGACTATTGAAGCGTTGGTCTGCACTATCCTTTTTATTACGAATGACCAATCGTCCCTGTAAATTCATTTTAATAAACCGCTCGCTTTTTCTGATGGCTTTGTTGGGCTGGGTGTTCGCTGCTTCTATGGCTTTGCCCGCCGCAGGCGTCCGCAAACCGGAAAAAACCATTCTCAGGCCGGGCCAGGAAACCAACCGCATCGCGGTCAAATTCCGCGATGGATTGAATGTCCGCCTGCGCAACAATCTCCTAGTCAGCACGGACCCGCAACTTTTTGCCAAGGCCCGTTCTCTATTTGACGCCCTCTCCGCCGGCCACTGGGAACGGGCGGACGCGGTTTCCGAAGATACCCTCGATCAGATGCGCCGCCGCGCCGAACAACGCCTCGGACGCGCCTTGCCCGACCCGAATCTCCAGTTCTATCTCACCTTGCCGCCCAGACTGGAGGCCGCAGAGGTGATTGACAGGTTGAACAAGTTGGACATCGTGGATTTGGCCCAACCAGTCCCGCGTCCCGCGCCGGCGCCGTTGCCGCCGAATTACGAACCTATGCAAACTAATTGCCAGGCCGCGCCCATCGGCGGAGGGGTGTTTGGGGTTTGGACCAATTACGGGGTGTTTGGAGCGGGCGTGTGGGTGGCGGACGTGGAGTATGCGTATAATTCCAACCACCTGGACCTGCCGGCCGTTATCAATCTAACCCCCAACGCCGTCGATCCCTTCAACGACGACAATCACGGCACGGCCACGCTGGGCGAAATGAGCGCGTTGGAAAATGGTTGGGGCACCACAGGCATCGCGTATGACGCCACGTTCTATTTTGCGGGCGCGCAATATCCAAGCGGTTACAATGTCGGCAGCGGCATCACCACCGCCGCGAGCGAACTGCGCGAAGGGGACATTCTCCTGATCGAGCAGTCGGTTTGGGGGCCCAATTCGACCCAGGCCGTCATGGACACGGGTGGCGAATTTGGCTCCGTGCCGGTCGAATGGTTTGAACCCTATTACAACGATATCGTTATGGCCGTCGGCCTGGGAATCATCGTCATCGAAACGGCGGAAAACGGCGGCCAAAATCTGGATGATCCCATTTACAGCACCGGCAACGGCGGCAACTGGCCCTTCCTGCCGCAGAACAGACCGGGGAACATTCTCGTCGGCGCGGGAGCATCGTACCATGGCAGTTCCACGGAAAGCTCGCGCTTGTTTTACGCCAATTACGGCTCGTGCGTGGATATGCAAAATTGGGGCGAAAACATTGTCACCACCGGCTATGGCGGCCTTTATGACGCCGAAGGACCCAATCTATTTTACACCGCCTCTTTCTCCGGCACCTCGGGAGCGACTCCGATCGTGGTGGGAGAAGCGGCCTTGTTGCAGTCAATTTATCGAAATGCCACCGGACAATTATTGACATCGCCCCAGATGAAAGCGATTCTCCGCAACACTGGCTCGCCGCAGACGGGCGGCTCTTATACCATCTTTGACAACATCGGCCCCCTGCCCAATCTTGCCCTTGCCGTCCAAACGGCCTTGTCCAACACCGGGCCGCCGGTCGTGGTCGAACATACAACGAACGCCACGGCGCTGATTGGAGGGACTGCGACGCTCGCGGCGGCCGCATCCGGCGCGCAACCCATGACTTATCAGTGGCGTTTCCTGGGCACGAATCTGGCCGATGGATCCAACGTATTCGGATCCGCCACGGCCGATTTGGTGTTGCTTAATCTCACCAGCGCGCAAGCGGGCAATTATTCGGCGACCATCGGCAATAGTTTCGGCACCAACACGGCGACGGCCGTTTTGTCGGTCGTTTCAGACCCGTCGGTGTCACCGGGAATCACCTTGACTAACCTCTACACTTTTACCGGCGCTTATGACGGGGCCGGCGCCGTCGGTTTGACACCCGATGGCTTGGGCAACCTCTACGGCATAACGGAATATGGAGGGACCAATGGTTTCGGTGGAATTTATGAATTCACGCCGTCCACGTTGAATTTTTCAGTCCTCTACGATTTTACCAATGGCCTTGATGGGGCCTATCCCCTCGACCCGTTGGTGCTGGGCAGCGATGGGAATTTCTACGGGACGACTCAAGGGGACAGTCAAACGAATTTTGGCACCATTTTCAGCATCAGCCCGAACGGTTCGTTGACTGTATTGTACACGTTCACTGGACAGACTGATGGCGGAACACCTTCAGGAACTCTGGCGGAAGGTCCAGGCGAGACTTTCTACGGAACCACCTTTTACGGAGGCAACTCATCCGGCTATGGTGTCATTTTCACGGTGGATGTGTATGGCGATTACAACGTGATCCATACCTTTGACTTTTTCAATGGCGGCGGTCCCTACGGAGGGCTGGTTCTGGCCAGCGACGGCAATTTCTACGGCACCTGCGATTATGGCGGCGCGAACAACGAAGGGATCGTTTTTCGCATCACGCCGGGCGGAGTGTTCTCGAACCTGTTTTCGTTCAACGGCGCCAATGGAGCGAACCCATCGGACGACCTCGTGCAAGGCCTGGACGGCCGGTTGTATGGGCGCACGTATTTCGGCGGCGCTTATGGCATGGGCGCCGTTTATGGCATCAGCACCAATGGCGTATTCGAATTGCTATTTTCCTTCGACGGAACCAACGGGGCCAACCCTTACCCTGCCTTGCTGACCGGCCACGATGGCAACATTTACGGGTTGACAACCTCTGGCGGCACCAATGGCCAGGACGGCGTTATTTACGAAGTCACGCCGGGCGGGGCATTCGACATCGTGGCGAATTTCGACGGACTGACCGGCAACGGCGCATATTCTCCGCTGGTGCGTGGTGATGACGGAAACTTTTATAGCACGACTTTTAATGGCGGCTACGGTAACGGGGTCATTTCTCAATTGAGTTTTGCTTCGACGGCCGCGCCGATATTTGAGACCGCGACCAAAGTCAACGGCCAGATCAAGCTGACATGGAGCGCCGTTCCAGGCCGCTCTTACCAGGTGCAAACGACTACCAATCTGAGCCAGGGAAATTGGGCGGCTCTGGGCGCTGACTTGACAGCGACAAACAACATTCTTTCTGTGACCGAACCCCTGTCGCAAACCGGCCAGAAGTTCTACAGGCTCAGTCTTAATCTGCCATGATTCAGAAAGGATGAAGGATGAAGTGAATTTCTTGGTGGCTGCGCTTCTGTTGGGGTGGTCGGTGTGGCTGTTGGCTCGCGCTTTGCCGGCGCAGAACATCGTCCTGATCCTCGCCGTCTTGCTGGCCGGCGAATTTGCGCTCGAATTTATCTGCCATACCGGAGGCTGGCTTGGGATCAATTTGTTGTTCTGGACTGCGACCATTCTATTGGCGCGCATAGCCGCACGGTGGATTCTCCGTCGTTGGAGGCAGCAATGGAATTACGGCGTGTGGCTTATTCTGCTGGCCAGCACGACTGTGGCGCTGGTGCAGTTCGTTATTGCGCAGTCAGGCTCGCCTTGGACCTTCGCGGTCAAACTCTCGGCCATTCGCTTCACCGCAACAGGCTTTTGTTTGTTCTTTCTGTCGCCGTGGTTTATTTCAAAGTTTCCTCAGCAACCACATGATCGCGCTCAATAAAATGCTCGCAAGCAGGCACGTCACAATCGGAAAATGGAAGCTCGTGTTTCCTTTGGATACATTAATGTCACCGGGCAGCCGTCCCAGCCAGCCGCGGCCAAACCCGGACCACAACAAAGCCCCGGCCGCAGCCAGCGCCAGGCCGGCCACCACGAGCACTTTTCCAAGATCGTTCATTTCTTCTCTATTCAACAACCGCAATCCTCTCAAAGCTCTCCTCGATAAAGGTCGTGTTTTGAATGCGCGACAATTTGGCGTAAAGCCCGTTTTGTTCGAGCAATTCCTCATGCGTCCCGCGCTCGGTGATTTCGCCGTGCAGCATCACCAAAATCTGGTCGGCGTGGCGAATGGTGCTCAAGCGGTGCGCAATGACGAAACTGGTGCGATTGGCCATCAGCCGCTCCAAGGCCTCTTGAATCAATTTTTCTGTCGCGGTATCAACGCTCGCCGTCGCTTCGTCAAGGATCAGAATGGGGGCGTTTTTCAAAAGGGCGCGCGCAATGCTGACCCGTTGCTTCTCGCCCACGCTCAGTTTGACGCCGCGCTCGCCCACGCGCGCATCGTAGCCATCGGGCAGGCGGGCGATGAACTCGTGGCAATTGGCGGCGCGGGCGGCGGCCACAAGCTCGTCCGTGCTGGCGCCGAGTTTTCCGTAAAGGATGTTTTCGCGCACGGTGCCGTTGAACAAAAACGCCTCCTGACTGACCACGCTCAAACGGGAGCGCAACGACTCCAACGACAATTCCGCCGTATCCTGGCCGTCAATAAGAATGCGTCCCGCAGAAACCTCGTAAAAAGCAGGCAGCAAATTGACCAGGGTCGATTTGCCAGAGCCGGTCGGCCCCACCAAGGCAATCATCTGGCCGGGCTTTGCTTCGAGGGAAATTTGTTTCAGCGCGGTGCGGCCGTGCCCGTAACTGAAACTGACGTTTTCGTATCGCACATCCCCTTGCACCGGTTCGGCCAGCGCCCGTTGACGCCGCGCACCCGCGCCGGAACGCTCCTCCGTCGCGTCAAGAATATCA
>Ga0302326_10010055_pt1 | contig 20529 bp, 16 predicted proteins | sample Palsa_T0_3_FD_202264 | JGI IMG/M metagenome (GOLD analysis project Ga0302326, IMG submission 202264) | Peat permafrost microbial communities from Stordalen Mire near Abisko, Sweden - Palsa_T0_3 | ecosystem: Environmental > Terrestrial > Soil > Palsa > Peat permafrost | place: Sweden: Abisko...
GAGGCCCGCCACATAGGCCGCCCGAATGGGCGCGTCAGCGGAATTGCGCGCCACGTCTGCGGCGAACATCGTCGCCGGACACGACCCGTCCGCACCGCTGCGCGCGTGCGCAGACAAATAGTTATTGGTCAGCGCAGCTCGCGCCGCACTTCGATCGCCTTTGTCGGCGATGCGCTTTTCCCATCGTTCCGCCGACTGCTCGAACGCCCACCGGCAGGCCTCGCCCGCCAACTTTTCCTTCGACTCGAAATGCCCGTAGAAACCACCGTGGGTGAGACCGGCAGCCGCCATCAACTCAGCCACACTCACTTTGTCGACACCCTGTTCGCGGAATAGGCGCGCCGATGCCTCGGTGATGGCTATGCGATTGTGATCAGTTTGTTCTCTGGAAACGCGTGGCATGAGCGCGACTCGAGTAGATATGCCCATTCATGATACACGTCATATATAATAGATGTCAATGATCATCCATTAATACGCAGAACTACCGACGGTGTCAGCGGCCAATCCCAACCAAGGACACCATCCTGCTGCGATTGACAAAGGGCACGGGGCAGTCCCAATCCCCGACTGCGTGGAAAACACGCTGATATCACGCTTCACCTGGAGCCACGGGCAACTCCGCCCAATACCCCACTACGGGAATTTCGCAGTCAGTTAGCGCCAAGTGGCCGCGTAAGTCGCAAAACTCATGCGTTTTGGACTTGCGCAAATCGCCAATCGCAAATAGCGGCAAGCACGCCCGGGCGAGAGACCAGCATTTCCTTGAAGGCTGCCGAAACCAGCGAATCCACCGCCGGTCGGTGCGTGGGTTTGGCGATCTATACTTAACATATGCATTCCGGCTCGCTGCAGTGGGCTCCGAACGGTCAAATGCACTATGACGCCAATTCCGGATCTGTTCTGGGGTAGTGCTCATGCCGCGCTTCGGTCTATGATTTAGACGCGCCTCGCGCATAGGGAGACAAATAATAATGAGCCGCAGGGATCGCCTGCTCAGTACGCTGGGCGCCATACTTCTTATCACATTCACCGTTGACGGGTTTCGAACGTCACTAGCGCAACCCAGCGCTCCGCCCGTAGACGTCGTGCAAGTCGACCTAAATCCGCTAATTGACGCGGCGATGAAGGACCTCAACCGCTTCGCGGTGGACATTCCCCACCCTATCGACTCATCGCAAGCGGGCACGGGCACTTGGAGCGTCACGCGCGGGGCAGCCACCTGGCGCTATTCGGTGCGTGTACCGACGGCGGTATCACTGTCCTTCCACGCGACGAACATCTTCTTGCCGTCGAGCGCGCGGCTCAAAGTTGTGGCTGGAGGAAGCACCTACACTTACAGCGCAAAGGATATTAACAAGCGTCAACTTTGGAGTCGAATTTCAAAGGGAGATTCACTGGCGATGGAGCTCACCGTGGCGCCGAAGGAGCGACGCTACGTGGTGCTGCAAGTCGCCAGTGTGCAGGCTGGGTACAGAGGATTCGGACACGCCGTGCCTGACCATCCCTACTACACGCGGCTGCGCCGACAGACGCGCGGCGGCTCGACATCAAGCTGCATCGCGAACTACGAATGCGACGTCACTGCGGCCAACACGGCACCTGGGCAGGCTACCGTTGCGATCATTGTCGGCAATGCCTTCCAATGCTCAGGAACGCTCCTCAATGACGTGCCGCACGACGGCAAACCCTACGTCCTCACGGCAAGGCACTGCGAGAACGGCCAACCCGGAGGCGGGTCTCCAGGCGCAGCGACGAGCGTGGTCGTTTATTGGGACGCGACCTCTCCCTGCGGGTCGGCGCTCGGGACACTATATGATCCCGGCATCGTAACCCAGCAAGGGGCCACGACCGTCACGGAGCAACAGGACGCCTGGTTGTTGCTCCTCAATCAGCCTCCCGCGGCCAGCGACGCGTACCTCGCGGGATTCGATGCGACGGGCGGCGCCATCCAGGGCGGCTATACGATTCACCACGCGCTCTCCAACGACAAGCAATTCACAACCTGGAACGGGCAAGCGGTCGCTCAGACCGTCGCAGCAAACAGCTCGCTCAATGTCAGTTTTACGTCTAACTTCTGGGACGTCGTCAACCTGACCGGCACCATCGGTCCTGGCGCTTCGGGCAGCGCTCTCTTCGATCAGAACAACCACGTTGTGGGCTCTCTATCGCTGGGAAACGAGGCAGGCGCGACCGACGATGGGTACCTGCAGTGTCCGGTCTCTCCACCTCCGAGTCCGACCCCGCAGAACGCTCTTGCGCTCTTCACCTCGCTGGCAGCGGTGTGGAACTCGACTTCCGATTCGACCGGCAGCGCATCGACGATCCAGCAGGCGCTCGATCCGAACAACACGTCAACGCTCGTCGTGAACTCAATGTCGGGGCCTGCAACAGCGCAACTCACGCCGTCCGAAACCGTCGAAGGTGTTGACGTGACAATCACGTTGAGCTGGTCCGCCGTCGGGGCATCGTCCTGTACCGCTTCAGGCGGTACTGCGGGCGATGGCTGGAGCGGAACACTGGCCGCAAGCGGCAATCAACCGATACACGAAAGTGCCGCGGGTGTGATCACCTACAGCATCAGCTGCACGTATCCCGATGGACACCAAAGCATCGCCCAAGCCACCGTGACATGGTTAGCGAACAGTCCCGAGAGCAGTGTGGTTGCGCCGGCGATAGTCTGGGCGGGCGGCTCGTGGCCGGTAACATGGTTCACGAACGACCCGCCCTGTCAGCTCACGTACGGCAGCACCACGCAAACGCTATCGGGAAACTCTGGGACGCTTACGGTCACGCAGGCTACGCCGGGAACGTACGTCTATCAGCTTTCTTGTGGCAACAGCAACACACCCGCCCCTGCTGAAACCACAGTGGACGTCATCGCACCTACGGTCAGCTTCTATCCCAGTACTACAGATTTAGAACTGGGCCAGGCGCTCGAATTGCGATGGTTCTCTCTCGCTGACTCCTGCACGACCGGAGGCGGCATGCCCAATGACGGTTGGTCAGGAACGCAGCTCGCAGGTGGGAACGGCGATTTATTTTTAAATCCAGCGGCCTTGGGTACCTACACCTACACAGTGAACTGCGTGCAGGGTCCGATATCGACTCAGGCCACCGTCACCGTCACGGTCGAAAACAATCCGCCCTACGCAACTTTAAGCGTCAGCAGCAATGCCATCGTCATGGGCCAGACGTTGACCGTCAGTTACAAATCGAACATGGCAGGATGCGTTCTGGAGCAGAACCCTGTCGGCACGCAGCCCCAGGGGGTTTTCCAGGTCAGCCGCACGGGAGGTGAGTCAGAGGGTACCGACACATATAGCGGCGAACAAGTCGGCGCATCGCAATTCGCCTTCTTCTGCAATGGGGAAGGCACCGGTCCGCCGGTTGTCACAGCGACACCTCAGACCGTTACAGTTCAACAAGCCGCCGTCGCCCTGACCGCCACGATCTCTGCGCCGGCCAATGCCGTGACGGGCACGCCCTTTACAGTGAGCTGGCAGACCGGCGGCGCAGCGTCATGTAGCGCCTCTGGGGGCGGTGCGGATGGGACCTCATGGAGCGGCAGCGTGACTCTCCCATCGGGACAAATCAGCGTAACGCCCACCGTCGCGGGCAGCTTTACCTACACCCTCATGTGCGTAGGTCAGACACCGAGCGATACCATGACTGTTCAAGCCACGGTGAAAGTTACGACGCCCTCGCCGCCGTCGGGAGCTTCAAGTAGTAGCGGCGGTGGCGGTGGCGGTGCCTTCGATTGGCTGGCGCTCGGAATACTCGCTCTGGCGAAGGCCCTCGGAAACTATCGATGCCGGCGCACGTAAATTGAGATGCCCCTACGCAATCTCCCGCACGCGCATTCGTTGTAGGGACGGGCCCGACCATTCGTGAGCGTAGTTGAGTTGTAATCCAAGCACCGAGAATGAGACACGGCGGCTCACGACAACATCACGCCAAGCTCGCGACCTTCATCGAGGAACATGCGAATATAATTTTCTCGGAACCGCGATGGTAAGTGCGCAACCTGTATCGGTCGGCGTCTCGAAGCGGCCGGCCGAAAGCCGGTGAGAGCTGGAATGATGGTCACAAAGCCTCGCACCGACCTCAGCGTGGAATGCCAAGACTGCGCTTCACAGGACAGGGTGAACGGACTGGGTGAACACACGCTTCTAGGCCGATGCCGTGCAAATACGCAAATCGTCACAACCACGCAATCGCCTCGCCCCCCAACGAGGCTTCGTGCCAAAGCATTCTGCGAAGTCTTATATTCCCCAACCCGAGGTGACGAAGCTGAGACCGATAGCATCGCACCGCCTGCAGTTTGGCGCGGCGATGCGCACGGGCCGCGCCCATGCGCTTCCATTCAAGCGGGCCATTAATCATTGGCAGCAGAGAGGGCGTGACGGCCAAGCTCCGCGCCCTCTTCTTCAAATAAAATGCGTACGGCTGCTCTACATAAAGGCCCACTCGCTGGCCCGTGGGTCGCTTGCGAAGCAGAAGTTTGCTCAAACAAAGGTGGTCGGCATGCGCAAGCGGGAAACCTGGAATGATCACCGAATCCGCGCTGCCGATGGCGGATGTCACCGCGGACCAAATATCGTCCTCGCTTCCCCGTCGATCATAGGAATCACATCCAAAGTTCAGCCACCGCGGCTCGGCGCCTACGATCGAACACGCTTGGCGATCTTCGTCGCGGCGCGCGCTTGCAGACTGTCCCTCGGTCAAGAATCCACATTGACGATCCCAAGGACTGGCGGGCGCGTCGGATGTGGGTATGTCCGCAAATACGGTGAGCACTTCGATTTTCGCTCCTTGATGCGCCGCATGAGCGATGCTGGAGCCCAATGACATTATTGCGTCGTCAAAATGCGGCGATACGACGATCACGCGACCGCTCAGCAGGTCGGGTGCGCGCGTATGCGCGTCAAAGGATGGATTTGATTTGCGCAGGACGCGCAGCAACAGTGACTTATTCGACGGATACCGGGTTTCAATTTCCTGCATGGAGCAACTCCCCCAGAAAATAATGGGGCCGAGCTGCGTTCCGACGGGTCGCCCACCGGTCTACGTAAATGCTCGGCGCTCATTATCGGCGGATCACTCCGCCGACTTACTGAACGGGTGTTAACAGGAAATTATGGTGGGAGCGGAATTGAAGAATTCGAACAGTTCGCGGCGCCGATCAGTGCGGTGCAGCTGGTGTTTGCTAACATGGGGGCGCCTGCTAATCGATAGATCGCGATCGACAGGCGCAGAACGGGTCGCCAAACATATCGGCCTTTGTGCCGGCGCCAGCGACGTCGTTCGAGCATGTGGTAGGTCAGGGGCACGCACAAAAGCCTAGCACAGTCCGGCTCAATTTCAACTTCAAAGGACGCGCACGTTCCGACGTCGCCACTGAGTTGCGGTGTCCGACTAGGACGGTTAACAAGCAAGCTTCATCGGACAAGGGAATGCAACTTATGTAATTGATCGAAGAGTCGCCTAATAAAACAATAAGGGATTTTTGGGGGTCTAGGCGAAGCGGCTCCTTGGCGAAGGACAATAGATCACTTGATCTTTTGGTTCTCTCCAATCACCCCGGCGGGCGTTCCGGTGATAGCAGCGGTCACTACGGCGACGACATAAGAGGTGCGTCCCGGTGCAATCCAATATTCTGCGTGCTCGATTTGGACGCGCAGCAAGGCGAGGCGTTCGTCTTCTGGACCATCCGGATAATAGGCCCGCTGCTCCATGCTCCACAGCTGTTTTGCCTTTTGGATATCCCGCAACAAGCGACCTAAACCGCTTACGGCACAATACACATTATTGGCCGGATCGGCGTATCCCAGACTCACCCTAACGTCGTGATTAAGCTCGTCCACCTTGGAACTACTCCAATCGGTGAAAAACCAAAGCGCCTGATCGCCTTCAACTTGCAGCGTTTGCACTGGTCGAGTGTGGAATTTGCCATCGCGATCCATCGTAGTTAGGAGTGCGACTCGAATATCGCGAATCAGCTGTCCCAACTTCGCGAAGTCACCGAGCCCCCGGGGAGACATGTTCTCAGGCATAGTCAGATATTGCCCCCGCATGCGTGAACGAACAAGTGGTGTTCAGATGAGGAGTTCGGCAACCCTCGCCAACCATAACAATTTTTCTCAACGGCAGGGGGCTGGGCGTCGGCATTCTGATGACCATCATTCGTCCATCCGCGCGATGGGTGCGGCTTGTCTCATTTTCTTTTGGCTTTGGCGGCCTGCTTTCGTTCTGCCTGAGTGCGGGCAGCGCCTTAGAGCTGGAGCGTGTGGGCAGTCTAGAGGCGGCTCCGCGGCACGTTATGCTTGAGCATCGCATCGACGCACGGCGAGGTGTCTCCGAACTGACGCTATCGGCCAACTCCGGACGGTGCCGGTCCAGAAATCATTGCCGCGCATCGTGTATGAACGGCAAGAGGTCGTCCTGATCTCTGGCGAGATGCCAAGTCTTCTCGGGACAATTGCTTGTCATGTAAAGCGCTAATAAATGGGCGTGTTATTGACTCGTCTATCACTGTCCCCATCCGCTAAAATTGCAGAGACAACCGGCATCCCGTTTGGGGTTAAGTTGCCAACCTTTCAGGGAGCAAACGATCGTACTCGCGCTTGACGACCGCATAACATTCGCAAGTGCGCTGCTCTAGTCCAGCGCGGTCGAGCACCGTGATGCGCCCCCGTGAGTAACTGATCAAACCCGCGTGTTGTAGCTTGAGGGCTGCTTCAGTGACGCCCTCACGGCGGACTCCCAGCATATTGGCGATTAATTCCTGCGTCATCGCGAGTTCATTGGCACGAAGACGGTCCAGGCTCAGCAACAGCCATCGGCATAACTGCTGGTCGAGCGTATGGTGGCGATTGCACGCCGCGGTTTGGGCCATTTGCGTGATCAACGCCTGTGTGTAACGCAGCAACAGGTGTAGCACGGGGCCGGCTCGATCGAACTCATCTTTCATTAACTGTGCTTTCAGCCGTAAACCGTGGCCGGCACTTTGCACCACGGCGCGACTCGGAGTGGATTCGCCCCCCATGAAGAGCGATATCCCAACGAGCCCCTCATTGCCTACCACGGCAATCTCGGCCGACGCGCCGTTTTCCATTACGTAAAGCAGGGAGACGATGCTGGTGGTTGGAAAGTAAACGTGGGTCAGAGTGGCCCCCGCCTCGTACAAGACTTGACCTAACGGCATTTCCACTTTTTCAAGGAACTGTTGCCAACGCTGCCATTCGGACTCTGGCAGCGCAGCCAGTAGATGGTTGTTCCTCGGTTCAGCGGAATCCAACATTCAGGATCCTTCCTGCTTTGGTATCGACAACTACCGATAGTCGTATGCCCGCGAGAACCGCCACTATGCGGCCGGTTTCGGCGAAAGGCAATTTTGCGCTAACGGCCGCGCTGCGACGTGAGCTTTTTGACTCCGTGGCGATCCCGCCCACGTCTAGACACGCGGAGTCGTCCATGAACACTTCATCCTTTGTGGGCGCTCACCGGCCAATCGACCATATCCCTGCGTCCGATGAAACCTCCCTATTTCTGGCAACAGCCATCAGATACAAGCGCGCGCAAGCCGGGCGGCCAGCACCGTGATAGGAGCCTCAAAAAAGGGTACAAAAACGGCCACACCAGACCGTATCCTGGATTTGTCTCGCGTAAGCACTTGATTTTGGTGGTGAGAGAGGGACTCGAACCCTCGACCTCGGCATTATGAGTGCCACGCTCTAACCAGCTGAGCTACCTCACCACAAAGAGCCGCGGATTGTGTGGAGCTACGCGCTGACTGTCAAGCCGAACCTGGGGCGGACACTCGTGAAATCAAAGAGTTACCACTCATGGCGAATTCAGCGCGATGATAGCGAACCTCAGAGTAGCCGGCATGAACTCACAAACTTCTCCATACGCGCTTTACAGGGATGCGGCACCGCAGGGCGCAGCCGCTGTGGACGTCGACCCCTTTAGCCTGGAATTCTTTGCAGACCCCTATCCTAGTCACGCGGCACTGCGAGATGCCGGTCGCGTCGTTTGGCTATCTCGATACAACATCAGCGCGACGGCGCGCTATGAAGAAGTGCGTCAGGCACTCCACGACTACAAGATCTTCTCGTCCGCGCGAGGCGTCGGACTTGCTGACTTCAGCCGTCACGGCCGCTTTCGACTGCCGAGCCTGATTCTAGAGGTAGATCCGCCCACCCATTCGCGGTCGCGAGCCGCTCTCATGAAGGCGCTGTCGCCCGCTGTGATGCGCTCGTTGCGCGAGAGCTTTGTCGCGGCCGCCGAAGAGATGGTCGCGGCCCTGGTTACCAAGGGCGAATTCGACGCTTGCGCAGAGCTGGCGGAAGCCTACCCGCTCAAGGTATTTCCAGACGCCATCGGCATGCGTCCTGAGAACCGACACAATCTCCTGCCGTATGGGGACATGGTGTTCAATTCCTTCGGGCCGCCGAACGAGTTGTTTCAAGCCGCGGCAAAGCGTGCAAAGGAGGCTTTTCCTTGGGTGGAAGCGGAGTCTTTGCGTCAGCATCTGAAGCCCGGCGGGTTTGGCATGATCCTCTATCAGTGCGCAGACGCCGGGGAGATCACCGAGGACGAGGCACATAAACTGGTACGTTCCATGCTGACGGCGGGCGTGGACACGACCGTGAATGGGATCGGCGCAGCGCTCTACGCACTGGCCCGCTATCCTAAGCAGTGGGAAAAGATGCGCGCGGATCCCACGCGGCTCGCGAAAGCGGCCTTTGAAGAAGCGGTACGATTCGAATCGCCAGTGCAAACGTTTTTCCGCACCACGACCTGTGCCACTGAATTGGGCGGCGTAAAACTCGAGGAGGGACGCAAGATCCTGCTGTTCCTCGGGGCAGCCAATCGCGATCCTCGTCAATGGCAGAATCCGGACGAATACGACATCGAACGCAAAGTCTTGGGTCATGTCGGCTTCGGTGCCGGCATCCACGTCTGCGTGGGGCAGCTCTTGGCCCGGTTGGAGGGTGAAGTAGTGTTACAGGCGCTCGCGAAGCACGTCGGTCGGATCGAGTTCGCCGGCGAGCCAGAGCGCCGTTTCAACAACACGCTGCGTGGCCTCAAACGCTTGCCCCTGCGCTTCGTCCGCCCCTAGTTCTCGTTAGCGCCGCAGCAGGACCGCTTAGCAATATATAAGCCCGCCCGACCATTCGCCGTCAACACGCGAATCTGGCGATTTCACCATGTTTTACCTTGGTGCCGCCTCGGGCACTTGCTTGTGCACTCGATACATCAGAGCGAACGCTACAAGAGTGATCGCCATCACGACATAGCCCAGCCAATCAAAATGAGCCAACGAGCCATTCGGCCTCTGAACGATGAGCCAGCCCGCCACGGCTGCTGACACCCCACCCGCGAGTTGTTGCAATGAAGCGCTGACGGCATTAAAGGCGCCGCGCTTCGCGGGCTCCGGGATAGCCGAGATCAGGGCCTGGGCCGGGATCATCCGCGAGAAGATGCCCGCGAACAGGATCATGTTGATCACTATGACAGTGGCCAGCGGCACGTGGCCGATATTCGTCCAGAGCGGCACCATGATCAGCGTCACGATGCTCCCGATGCAGAACATGGGGAACTTGCCGAATTTGTCGCTGGCCTTGCCGACCAGCGGGCCCACAAAAATAGTACTCACCCCACTCACAAGATAAATCACCGGCAGCACGGCGAAGGCCAATCCGACATTATTCACAATATAGGCCGTGCCGAAGGGCATCAGCATGTAGCCGCCGGTCGGCAACAGCATGACCAGAACGAACGCGAGGCGATAGCGTGGCTCGGTGATCGTGTTGATGAGATGCGTAAGAGGGCTGCGCTCTTGCTTCAGCGCGAGGTGCCCGACGACTGGCCGCATGAAGAGCATGATGATGACGCCCGCCGGCACACCGATGGCCACGATGGCAAGAAAGGGCGCGTGCCAATCCCAATGGCTGGTCAGATACAGCCCAGCAGGCAGCCCGAGCACCTGGCTCGCGGCAAAGGCGGTGGAAATCACCCCCATCACCCGGCCACGCATTGCCAGAGGAAAGAGGTCCGTGGCGATAGCGAATACGACGGAGCCAATCACCCCGCCAAACAATCCGGTAACGATGCGTGCCAGCAAAAGGAGCGGGTAGGTCGTGGCCAAAGCGCACAGCAAGGTGCCGAGCATGAACCCAAAATAGAAGAACAGCAGCAGCCGTTTTCGGTCGAAGCGATCGGCGAAGCCTGCCGCAAGAAATCCCGACACTCCCGCGCTGAAGGCATAGGAAGAGACCGCGAAGCCAAACTGCTGTGGGCTGATGTGCAGACTCGGCATAACAATCGCCCCGAGAGGCGAGATGATCATGAAGTCCAAAATGACGGTGAACTGCAGAAATCCCAGAATGCCGATAACGATCTTCTCGTACCGTGAGAACTTGACGCTAACTGGAGCACTTTTTGCCGGTTTATCCATCGGGTCCTGCGTCGAAGAAGCGCTTGCTGTCCGGGGTGTGCTGGGCTACACGTTGAATCGAAAGTGCATCACATCGCCTTCCTTGACGATGTATTCCTTGCCTTCCAAACGCAACTTTCCGGCCTCTTTCGCGCCCGCCTCGCCCTTGAATTTGATGAAGTCATCGTAGGCAATTACTTCGGCGCGAATGAAGCCACGCTCGAAATCGGTGTGGATGACGCCCGCCGCCTGCGGCGCCGTGGCGCCGGCATGCACCGTCCAAGCACGCACTTCTTTGGGGCCGGCAGTGAAATAAGTCTGCAGGCCCAGCAATGAATAGCCGCCGCGGATGACGCGATTGAGTCCCGGCTCGTCCAACTTCAATTCCGCCAAGAATTCGGCGCGGTCGGCCTCGTCAAGCTGTGCGATCTCGGCTTCGATGGCCGCGCAGATCGGCACGACGATGGAGCCCTCGCTCGCCGCGATCTCGCGCACGCGATCGAGGCGCGGATTATTGCTGAAGCCCGCTTCGTCAACATTGGCGACATACATGACGGGTTTGTCGGTGAGCAAGTGCAGATCGCGCAGCAACGCATGATCGTGGACATCGAGTTTGAGCAGCCGAACGGCCTTCGCTTGATTCAGCTGAATCCGCACCTTCTCGAGCAGGTCCCGTAGTCTGACGGCGTCCTTGTCCGCGGCCTTCGCCGCCTTCAGCGCCTTCTGGTACGCCCGCTCGACGCTATCAAGATCCGCCAACGCCAATTCGGTATTGATGACTTCGATATCGCCGGCAGGATCAATTTTTCCAGCCACATGGATGATGTCGTCGTTTTCGAAACATCGCACCACATGCGCAATCGCGTCGACTTCCCGAATGTGCGCGAGAAATTTGTTGCCCAAGCCCTCGCCCTTCGATGCCCCGGCGACCAACCCGGCGATATCGACGAACTCCACGGTCGTCGGCAGAATTTTCTCCGGATGCACGATGGCAGCCAGCTTTTCCAAACGCGGGTCCGGCACCGCAACCACGCCCACATTGGGATCAATGGTGCAAAAGGGATAATTTTCCGCGGCGATCTGCGCGCGCGTCAGCGCATTGAACAATGTGGACTTGCCCACATTCGGTAAACCGACGATTCCGCAACGAATGGGCATTAAACTTTTCCTGACCGGCTGTGCAATCGGGTCATGGCGCGTTCCGCGCCCTGCTCGAGCAGCAGTGGCATGCAATCCACCGCCGTTCCGACGGCATCTAAAATCAAATCCTCTTCCGCACGCGGCGCGCGCGTCAGCACATAATCGATGACCTCGGCTTTGTTGCCGGGATGTCCAATTCCCAGGCGCATGCGCCAGAACGTCTCGCCGATATGGGCGATGGTGTCGCGCAGACCATTGTGGCCGCCGTGGCCGCCGCCTTGCTTCAATCTCACCGTGCCGACCGGCAGGTCGAGCTCATCGTGCGCAACCAGAATCTCGGTCGGCGTTACCTTGTAGAAGTCGCTCAACTGGCGAATCGACAGGCCGCTGCGATTCATATACGTCGTTGGTTTTAACAGTACCAGCTCATTCCCATCGACGCTGATCTTGGCGGTCTCGCCGGAATATTTTCGGTAGTCGCGAAACTCGCCGCCGTGACGGCGCGCGAGCAGGTCCACGAACCAGAAACCCGCGTTGTGGCGGGTCACCTGATGTTCCGGGCCTGGATTGCCCAGACCAACGATAATGCGCAACGGTAAACCAGCCATTGGACAAAGCCTTTAAAAGATAAGGGCCGTCATACCGACGGCCCTCATGACACAACGCTTCTAGAAAATTACTTCTTCGCGTCTTTCTTTGCCGGTTCCTTTTTGGCTTCCTCTTTCTTCGCAGGCGCCGCTGCCTTGGCGTCGGCTCCTGCCGGCGCCGCTCCGGCTGCCCCGGCTGCTCCAGCCGCTGCAGGAGCTGCTGCTGTACCTTCCGCACCCGGCGCGGCTGCTGCCGCGGCGGTGGGCTCAGGCTCTTCAGCACGCGGGCTATGGATGGCGACCACTGCCGCATCTTCCTTCGCCAACTCCACCAGTACGACATCCTGCGGAACCTTGAGCTGCGACAAATGGATGCTCTCATTGAGTGAGAGCCCGGAAATATCGACTTCAATATATTCCGGCAAATCCTTCGGCAGGCAGGATATCTCCACCTCGGTGCGCATATGCGACACGATGCCGCCTTGAGATTTGACTCCCGGCGAAATCGCCGCGCCGCTGAAGTGCAGCGGAATGTTGATGCGAATTTTTTCGTTCTCTTCGACGCGCTGGAAGTCGACGTGCACGATGGCATTCTTGAAGGGGTGGCGTTGCACGTCCTTCAAAATGGCCGCCTGCGACTGATCGCCCACCTTCAGATTCAAGATGGTCGAATAAAAGCGTTCGTTATCGAGCATGATCAGCAGCTTCTGATGGCTCAAAGTCAGAGTACGCGCGCCCAAATGGCCGCCATAAAGGATCGCCGGTACTTTTCCGTCATGACGCAGGCGGCGGCTCGCACCTTTGCCTTGCGTCTCGCGGAACTCGGCAACGAGTTCGAAAGAGGTTTTCATAATCTTCTCCAGTTACATCACAAACACGGCGCCCTTGCATCGCGACCAATTGCAAGGGCACCGACCTAATCAATATACAGCGAGCTCACCGACTCCTCGTCGCTGATGCGGCGAATCGTCTCAGCCAGCAATCCCGCGACGCTCAGCTGACGGATCTTCTTGCACGCGGCACCCGCCTCCGACAGCGGGATGGTGTCGGTGACAACCAACTCATCCAACACCGATTTCGAAATTCGCTCAATCGCCTGACCCGACAACACCGGATGCGTAATGTAGGCCACTACCTTGAGCGCTCCTTCATCTTTGAGCGCCTGCGCGGCCTGGCACAGTGTGCCGGCCGTATCCACCATGTCATCAACCAGCACGCAGGTCTTGCCTTCGACCTCGCCGATGATGTTCATCACCTTCGACTCATTCGGACGCGGCCGGCGTTTGTCGATGATGGCCAAGTCGGCGTCATCCAAGCGCTTCGCCAGGGCCCGAGCGCGCACCACGCCGCCGACATCGGGCGACACCACGATCATGTTCTGGTACTTCTGTTTCCAGACCTCGCCGAGCAGCACCGGCGATGCGTACACATTGTCCACGGGGATATCGAAAAATCCCTGAATCTGGTCCGCGTGCAAATCCACCGTCAGCAATCGATCCACGCCCGCGCGCGTCATCATGTTCGCCACCAGCTTGGCCGTGATGGCGACGCGCGTCGCGCGCGGCCGGCGGTCCTGGCGCCCATAGCCAAAATATGGCACCACTGCCGTTACCCGCTTCGCTGAGGCGCGCCGGCAGGCATCCGCCATCATCAGAAGCTCCATCAAATGCTCGGCCGGCGGATGCGTGGGCTGCAGAATGAACACATCGCGCCCGCGCACGTTCTCTCGGAGCTCCACACTCACTTCGCCGTCGCTGAATCGATCCACATCGGCGCGCCCCAACGGCACGTGCAAGTGGCGCGTGATCTCCGTCGCGAGCGGCGCATTGGCATTTCCCGTGAACACCGCGATCGACAATGAGCTAAATTCATTTGTTTGCGACATCGACCCTGCTCAAAGACGAATCGTCTCCACCGCAAAAATTTGGCTGGGGTGGAAGGATTATTCGGCCCTGCGGGCCTCACCCCTCCGGGGCCGCCCTTCGGGCGTTATCCTTCCCCAGCGAACTCCTACTCTCCGACCATTTCCAATCGACGTACTGCCCGGACCGCAAAAATCTGGCTGGGGTGGAAGGATTCGAACCTCCGTATGGCGGGATCAAAACCCGCTGCCTTACCGCTTGGCGACACCCCAACTTGGAAAAAAACCGACGACCGGCATCAACCGGTCCGCAATCCCTCAAGCAAGGGTGAGTCATTCAGTCCGCGAGCCACAAAGCCTTCAAACTCTGGCGGCACCTTGCGCATAATTTCTTGTGCAAGATCCATGGTCTCGCAGGCCAAAAAAACACAGGCCCCCGTGCCAGTCAGGCGCGCAGAACCGAAGACCGATAGCCAATCGAGCGCATGTGCAACTTCGGGATAACGGCGTCGCACCACGCCCAAGCAATCGTTCCTTCCACCAGACGCCAGGAAACCGTGAATTGTGATGGGCGCAGAATTCCTTGTCAATTCAGGATCTTGAAACACCGCGGCGGTGCTGACAAAGACATTCGGCTTTAAAATCAGGTAGTTAGCTTCTACAGGCGCCAGCGGCGGGTACAAGGGCGTCAGGCGGTCCCCCACGCCTTCGGCCCAAGCCACCCGCCCATGAACAAATACGGGCACATCCGCCCCCAATTTGAGGCCCAGCGCCGCCAGTTTTTCCCTCGGCCAATGGATTCCCCATAGATCGTTGAGCGCGAGCAAGCAGGTGGCGGCATCGGAACTCCCACCTCCCAAACCCCCGCCGACAGGGATTTTTTTTGCCAGGCCAATGTCAGCCCCCAGCGTAGAGCCGCTCGCAGCTTGCAGCGCCCTAGCCGCGCGGATGCAGAGGTCTTCCTCAGTGGGCAGCCCGGGTATCTCCACGGCTCGGCGAATCAGCCCGTCGGGCCGCACCTCGATGCTGATCTCATCGCAAAGACCGACGAATTGAAAACAGGTTTGCAGCTCGTGGTAGCCGTCCGGCCGCCGACGCAAAATATGCAGAAATAAATTCAGCTTTGCCGGCGCTGGCCATACTGAGCGCGTTCCGATCATTTGGATCCATTCCAATGATCGATGACGATGCGCACGCGCACATCGCCGGTGGTCAAGACCAGCCGCGCGGGTAGTAGATCGCCGGCCACGGGCATATACCGATCGTACGCAACGTGCCAGCCGGCCTGGCTCAAAACTTTTGCACGATCTTGATCGTTGCGCGACAGCTCGAATGCCGACTTAGGGCTAGGAACGCCGAGCAGCCAGTAGTGCAATTTCTCGATCGGCAGATCGAATCCCAGCTTATCCCGCACCAAGGATTCCACGGCATCGCTCGGCGGCGCGCCATTCAGCGAAAGACCCTCGGGGGTCTGGTTGAGCACCAAGGCACCGATGCCGAAGGGACCTGACAAATGGACTTCCGCACCACGGTCTGTTTGCCGCCAATTGAGCGTGGCCTGCCAGCCTTGGGTGCCCACTGCAACTGCAGCGCGCCCGTCAAGCTGCCAATCACTTACGGTTTGCAGTTCGCCGGCGCGCTGCTCCCACTTGGTCGATGGCGGTACGGTGTGTGTGGTCGCGCACGCGGCCAGCGCACAGCAACCCATCAACGTCAGCGCGCGCCGCATGATTGAATCAGTTTACGGACGTCAGACGATGCCGCGTCGATTTCAGCAATTGATTGTCGGCATCCAACGCGCTTGCCTCGGACCAGATTCTCTGTGCCTCGTCTTGCTGGCCCAAGTGCCACAAGACCTCGCCTAGGTGTGCCGCAATGTCGCCATCGTGGTCGTCCGAATACGCGGCTTTGAGAAAGGGTAGCGCATCGACCGGGCGGCCCTGGCGAAAGTACACCCACCCTAAACTGTCCAAAATCGCGGGGTTTTTCGGCGCCGCCGCATGCGCGCGCTCGATCAGCTTGCGGGCCCGCGATAGGTCTTTGGCGTGATCGGCGAGCGTGAATCCCAAGGCGTTCAAGGCCGCCGGATCGTTGGGCCGCGACTTGACCACCAGGGTCAATTCACGCACGGCCTCGGTGACCAGTCCTTGTTCTTCATAGACGGACGCCCTCGCATAGCGCAATTCCACGCTGTCCGGATAATCCATCTCGCCCTTTTCCAACACCGCGAACGCCTTTGGCAGGTCGCTCGACTGCGCATACATCCGCGCGCGCGCCGTTAAGATTTCCGGCGCGCGCTGTGGTTCGTCTTCCAAAAGCCGGTCGAGCAGCTCGTCGGCCGCGCTCGGCGCACCGTGCTTGTGCAGCAAGGTTGCGGCCCGCAGCAAGGCCGGCACGACGTTCTCGCCGTTCTGCACTTGCGAGAAAAAGCGCAGCGCTCGTTCCGGATCACCGTTGCGATCGGCCATCAGCGCCAAATAATAAAAGGCGTCATCCGGAAACTTACCGGTGTTCAAAAGCTGTCGGAACTTTGCCGATGCAGCTTCGAAGTGCCCCTGTTGAAATTCCAGCAACCCCAACAGCCGCAAGGCCACGGCGGTCGACTCCGGATCGCGCGACAGAATTTCCAACTGCTCCGTGGCTTCTGGCAAGCGCTGCGCCGTCATCAGCAATGCCGCGTAGTTGAAACGATTGGTAGGTGAGGCATCGGCATCGAGCTGCGTCTTCGCGGCGCGCAGCGGCTCCTCGACATCACCCGCCATAATCCGCGCGCGCAGCAGCGTCTGCGCCAGCTCTTTGTGCTTCGTCTGTTTGGCTTCGTTGCTGCTCGACGCTTCGATCGCCAACGCGCCGCTCAAGCTATGCACCGCAGCGGCCGGATCGTCCGCGCGCATCGCGGCAATGCCTTGGATCCTGAGCGCCGACGGCGAGGTCGGGAAGTACGCCGCCAGAAGATCGGCGAGCTGATGCGCGCCAAACACATTTTCATCGGACCCCAGATCCGTTTCCACGTCGGCGAACTCAGCATCGACGCCGGCGGGAGAATTCAGAAGAACCACCCGGTAATGAGCTGCGGCTTCGTCGACCTTATCGAGCGCCAAGGCGGCTCGGGCGGCCGCGCGCTGCGCCTGCAGCGATTTGGGATCGACAATCAGCCAGCGCGCTGCGACGCCGGCCATGAGCGAAGGCTGCAGAGTTTCGGCCGTCACTTCGGTGGCGCGCAGCAAGAGTGCAGGATCTGTTTCATGCGCCGCTGCAGTGGCATATTGAATCGCGGCCACACGCGGTTCCTGGCGCGCTAGGGCTATCTCACCCGTGACGGTATAAAATGACTGGGGCGCCGGGTCGGTCGAATGCGTAGCCGCGCAGGCGCTCAAAACGAGCACGCTTAAGCCCAAACCAGCCCTTGCCATGATGGAAAACGAGAACACGGCCGCACTATAGCGAAATGAATAACCTAATGCCGCGGATTCATCCTTGATCTAGCGGCGCGTCATACACCAGAATCCCTTAAAACTCGGGCCAAAGCGCTTCCATGGCAGTCAATATCCTCGGTATCAATCATAAGACCGCCCCCGTCGCGCTGCGCGAAAAGGTGGCGTTCACCGAGGATCGGCTGGGCGCCGCTCTGTTGACCTTGCGCCAGGAGCTGGGGGTTGCCGAGGCGTTGATTCTGTCGACGTGCAATCGCACCGAAGTGTACTGGTCGGGCACGGCCAGCGGCTCGGAGCTGTCGCAATGGTTGGAACGGCATCACGGGAACAACCTCGATCTCGCCGCCAGTCTCTATGTACATCAAGAATCGCGCGCGATTGAACACACCTTTAGCGTCGCTTCCGGGCTTGATTCGATGGTGCTCGGCGAGGTGCAAATTCTGGGGCAGTTGAAAGATGCGTACCGAATCGCGCAGGAAAGCGGCAGCACCGGCCCGATCCTCAATAAATTGTTTCAGGCCGCTTTTTCGGCCGCCAAACGGGTGCGCACCGAAACTCGCATTGGCGCCAACGCCGTGTCGCTCGCCTCCGCCACGGTCGCGCTGGCGCGACGCGTGTATGAGGATCTGAGTGTCCACAGCGTCCTCATGATCGGTGCCGGCGACATGAATGCGCTGACGGCGCGGCATTTCATGAGCGCAGGTATAAAGCGCATGGTCATCGCCAACCGGACCTTGGAAAAAGCCCAAGCGCTGGCGGCCGAACTCAACGCCCACGCCGTGCCCTTGACTGATCTGGACAAGGAATTGGCCGAGGCGGATATCGTCATCAGCTGCACGGCGAGCCCCCAGCCTCTTATCGCCAAGCGGAGGGTCGAAACGGCCATTCGCACCCGGCGCCGGCGGCCGATTTTCATGGTGGACATGGCCGTCCCGCGCGACATCGATCCGCAAGTTGCCGAGCTGGAAGACGTCTATCTCTTCTCTATCGATGACCTTCAGCAACTGGTAAACGAGAATATTCAACAGCGCGAAGTCGCCGCGGGCGGTGCCCGGCTGCTCATCAATGAAGAGGTGGCGCGTTTTCTCGCCGAGTCGCGCGCGCAGGACGCGGGCCCGGCCATTCGTGCGCTGCGTCAGCAGGCGGAGGGGATCCGGCAGCAAACCGTGGAGCAGGCGCGGCGCATGTTGGCGGCGGGCAAAACCACCGACGAAGTCATCGAATACCTCGCCAACACGCTCACCAACCGGCTGCTGCACGCGCCCACGCAGGCGCTGCGCCAGGCGGCCGAGCTGGCGGATCTGGCGCTGGCGGAGACCGTTACCCGTCTCTTGACGGAAGAACGCGACCGGCACTAGGAACCTCCTGGCCCCTCAAGGCCGCTATAATCCGCCGCCATGAAAGATTCGATCCGGCGCAAGCTGGAAAAACTTGACGAACGCTTCGAGGAAATCAGCCGGCTGTTATCCGACGCCGGCGTCATTTCCAAGCAAAATCAGTTCCGCGAACTCTCGATGGAGTACTCGAGGCTCGAGGACTTGGTCGGCCGTTATCGGCGATTCGTGAGACTGGAGGGCGACGCCGCGACGGCGCAGGAATGGGCGGCCGACAAAGACCCCGCGACCCGCGCCATGGGCGAGGAGGAACTCGCTGACTTGAATCCGCGTCTGTTAGGCGAGGAACTCGAGTTGCAGCACCTGCTGGTGCCCAAAGATCCGCACGATGACAGCAATATCTTTTTGGAGGTCCGCGCCGGCACCGGCGGCGACGAGGCCGCCATCTTTGCCGGCGATTTGTTTCGCATGTACGCCCGCTACGCCGAATCCAAGGGCTGGGGCGTCGAGGTGCTGAGCGAGAGTCCCGGCGAACACGGCGGCTACAAAGAAATCATCAGCCGCGTCATCGGACGCGGCGCGTATTCATTGCTCAAATTCGAATCCGGCACCCATCGGGTACAACGAGTGCCGGCCACTGAAGCACAGGGGCGAATTCACACCTCGGCGTGCACTGTGGCGATCTTGCCGGAGCTGGAAGAAGTTGAAGCGGTGGACTTGAATCCCGCCGAGCTGCGCATCGATACGTATCGATCCTCCGGCGCCGGCGGCCAGCACGTCAACAAAACCGACTCGGCCATTCGCATCACGCACTTGCCGAGCGGCATCGTGGTGGAATGTCAGGACGAACGTTCGCAGCATAAGAATCGTTCTCGCGCCATGTCCTTGCTCAAAGCGAAGCTATTGTCCGCGGAACGCGAGAAACAGCAGAGCGCCCAAGCGCAATCGCGCAAACTGCAGGTGGGATCCGGCGACCGATCCGAGCGCATACGCACCTACAATTTTCCCCAAGGACGCGTGACGGACCATCGCATCAATCTCACCTTGTACAAGCTCGATGACGTGATGAACGGCAACCTGGATGAGTTGGTGCGTGCGCTCAATCAGGAGCACCAAGCCGAAGAGCTGGCGAACCAAGTCGAATGACCACGCCCACGATCGCCGAAGCGGTGAAGCACGCGGAGCTGATCTTGGAGCCGCACAGCGACTCGCCGCGTCTCGATGCCGAATTACTGTTGGCAACACTGTTAGGCCTGCCGCGTTCGGCATTGATCGCGCACGCCAATGAAGCCGTCGACTTGCACCATGAGAACGCGTACGCCGAGCTGATCGCCAAGCGCGCCGGCGGAATACCGATTGCCTACCTTACGGGTAGCCGCGAGTTTTGGTCGCTGCCGTTTAAAGTCTCGCCCGCGGTTCTGGTGCCGCGCCCGGAAACCGAAATTTTGGTCGAGCACGCTTTGGCGTTGCTGCCTCGCGATGCACACTGCTCAGTATTGGATCTGGGCACCGGCAGCGGCGCCATAGCTCTTAGCCTCGCGCACGAGTGTCCGCGCTGGGCGATCACGGCAGTCGATATTTCACCGGCCGCGCTGGTTGTCGCCGCGCAAAATGCAAAGACCCTGCAGCTCACGCTGGAGTGTCGGTTGGGCAGCTGGTTTGAACCCGTGCCGGGCGAACGATTTCATTTGATTGTCGCCAATCCGCCCTATCTTGCGGCGAACGATCC
>Ga0302326_10010056_pt1 | contig 20527 bp, 16 predicted proteins | sample Palsa_T0_3_FD_202264 | JGI IMG/M metagenome (GOLD analysis project Ga0302326, IMG submission 202264) | Peat permafrost microbial communities from Stordalen Mire near Abisko, Sweden - Palsa_T0_3 | ecosystem: Environmental > Terrestrial > Soil > Palsa > Peat permafrost | place: Sweden: Abisko...
CATCGCGGTCGGCGATATCGCGGCATCCAAACTCGGCACAGCCACCGCAAACGCGATCGTGCGCGCCATTCTCGACGGCACTTATAAGGATGTTCACAGCGTCCTTCTCTACCAGCACGGCAAGCTCGTGCTCGAAGAATATTTCTATGGCTACAGCGTCTCGCGCCCACATCAGCTCCGCTCGGCGACGAAATCGGTGGTGAGTGCGCTCGCCGGGATCGCCATCGATCGCGGAGCTATCTCGGGTGTTAACGAGCGCGTGCTTCCTCACATGCCCTACTCGAGTTACGCCAATCCCGATCCGCGCAAAGCCGGCATGACGCTCGGCAATTTCCTCTCTATGAGCTCGGGCCTCGATTGCAACGACCATAGCTCCACTTCGCCCGGCCGCGAAACGGTAATCGACGAAGCGCCGGACTGGGTAAAAGCCACGCTCGATCTTCCGATGATCAACAATCCTGGGAGCAAGGGCTACTACTGCTCAGGCGGTGTCGCAGTGGTTGGACGCATGACCGAAAACGCCGTGCACACGCAGCTTCCGGATTTCGCGCAGGCCAATCTTTTTGGCCCACTGGGAGTCTCACGCATGGATTGGATCTGGAATTACAATCTTACCAATGCGGACAAAGAATACTCGCAGATCCACCTGCGCCCGCGCGACATGTTGAAGCTCGGAATCGTATTCGCCAGTGGTGGGCGTTGGCAAGGACATCAGGTGATCTCCGCTTCCTGGGTGAAAGCATCGCTCGCGGAACAGAGCCAGGTGGACGACACAGGCTACGGATATTTCTGGTGGCGTCCTTATTTGAACGTCGGCAATCAGCGCGTCGATATGCTGGCGGCCCAGGGAAATGGCGGCCAGAAGATCTATCTCCTGCCGCAATACGATCTAGTCGCCGTCTTTACCGCCGGCGATTACAACTCGAATGGCGCGCCGCCGAACAGGATCATGATGCAGATCATTCTCCCGGCTTTGCTTGCGGCGCATAATGCACCGGCACCGCATTAGGCCAGACCCGTAGCCGGGAGTGTTTTAATATTGATTGCCTATGCGCCCACTCCTCCTCTTCCTCGCCGTCCCCCTCTTCGCCCAACCCTATCGCGTTATCATCCACACTGGCGTACCGGCCAAGATGCGCGATGGCGTCACGCTGCGCGCCGATGTTTTTCTCCCGGATGACGCCGGCAAGTTCCCCGTGATCCTGGAACGCACGCCGTACAATCGCGCCGGCGATACCGGTACGGCTTCCCAACTCGCCTCCCACGGATATGTTGTCATCATCCAGGATGTGCGTGGACGCTTTGCGTCGGAAGGCGAATTCTATCCATTCCGCAATGAAAGCGCGGATGGCTACGATTCTGTCGAGTGGGCCGCCGCGTTGCCCAATTCCAACGGGCACGTCGGCATGTTCGGCGGATCCTATGTAGGTGCGACACAGATGCTGGCCGCCATCGCCAAGCCTCCGCACCTGGATGCAATTTTTCCCTACGTCACCGCCGCCGAATATTACGAAGGCTGGACCTATCAAGGCGGCAGCTTGATGCAGTGGTTCGCCAGTTCCTGGTCGTCCGGACTGACCATCGACACGCTCACTCGTCAGGCGGGCGCCCGGCAGCAGCCCAAGGAATGGACCGCGACTCTTCCCGTGGAAGCCTATCGCATGACCGACCTTCCGCCCGTTTCCGGACTCGCGCCCTACTTCCAGGATTGGGTGACGCACGAACGCAATGACGACTATTGGCGTCCCTGGAAAATTTCCGATCACTACCCCGAAATGAAAGTGAAAGCGCTGCACGGCGGCGGCTGGCACGATATTTTCCTGGGCGGTTCCATTCGCAACTATGAAGGTCTGCACAAGCTCTCGCTCGCGCGCGAGGATCAGCGATTGCTATTGGGTCCCTGGGCGCACGCCGCCACCTCACCGGAAGGAAAAATCGGCGACGTGACTTTCGGCAAAGACGCCGTGCTCGACATGACCGGAACCGCGCTGCACTGGTTCGACTACTCTTTGAAAGGCGTCCGGAACGAGTACGCCACGGGCGCGCCAGTCCGGATTTTCGTAATGGGAGAAAACAAATGGCGCGACGAAAAGGAGTTTCCCCTCGCGCGAACCCGCTACACCAAATATTTCCTGCATTCTTCCCACGACTTAAGCACAACCGCTCCCGCGAGCGAAGGCCCTGACGCCTACGAATACGATCCGGCCAATCCCGTGCCCACCATCGGCGGACGGCTGTGCTGCGGCAATCAGATTCCTCCGGGGCCGGCCGATCAACGTCCCAACGAAGGCCGTCCGGACGTCCTGATTTTCTCCACGCCGCCGCTGGATCGCGATGTGGAAGTGACCGGCTGGATTCACGCTGAACTCGAAGCCGCAACTTCGGCGGTCGATACCGATTTCACCGCACTACTCGCCGACGTCGATCCCTCCGGCTACGCGCGCTTTCTCACTGACGGAATCATCCGCGCCCGCTATCGAAATTCGACGGAAAAAGCCGAGCCAATCACTCCAGGCGAAATCTATCGCTACAACATCGACATGTGGGCCACCAGCAATGTGTTCCAGTCAGGGCACCGCATCCGGCTGTATATTTCGAGCAGCAATTTTCCGCGCTTCAATCGCAACTTGAACACCGGCGAGCCGATTCTCGGATCCACCCGCATGGTCAAAGCGAATCAGAAGATTTATCATGACGCGAAGCACCCATCGGCTCTGGTGCTGCCGGTAATCCCGCGCTAATCCCGCAACGCGCGTACCGCATCGGTCCGTGTCGCGCGCCATGCCGGCAGAAAACATGCGGCCGATGCAGCGATCATCATGATCAGGAACGCAGACGCGAACACCCGCGGATCGCGTGGACTCACCTTATAAAGCAGGGTCTCGATCAACCGCGTCAATCCGAGCGCTGCCGCCCCGCCTACTGCAACGCCAAGCAAGGTCAACGCAAGTCCATTCGACAAAATGAGCCGAATGAGATTTCCCGCGTCGGCGCCTAGCGCCATGCGTAGTCCCAGTTCGCGCGTGCTCTGCGAGACCGTGTACGACATGACGCCGTATAGTCCGATGGCGGCCAGCGCCAACGCGAGTCCGCCGAACAGGGCAAGCATCATTACCGCCAGTCGCTGCACCGCCGTGGTCCGGTCCACCTGCTCCTGCATCGTGATCACTTCACCGGGAGCAAGATTTTCGTCCAGCGCTTTTACTTCGCGCGCCAATGTCTTCGCCATCACAGCCGGCGGAAGCGATGTGCGAATAACCAGCCCCAACCCGGGCGTGCTCTGGCGAACCGGCACGTAAAAGAAGGGTTTGGGCGTCTCCAACAACCACTCATATTTCGACACGCCGGCCACACCCACCACCTGCAGCCACTTTCCCTTCACCTGCACTCGGCTGCCCACCGGATTCCGGCCGCGCCAGTATTGAGCCGCCATGGCTTCGTTCACCACTGCCACCGGCAGCGCGGTTTCATTGTCGGCGCGAGTAAACTCGCGGCCGGAAACCAGAGGAATGCCCATCGTCGCGAGATATGCAGGACCCACCTCGTTGTAGTCCACGATGAGCTTTTGATCCGGCAGGGTCTCATAACCTTCCACCCCGATGGGAGCGGGAGAATAGCTGCGATAGCCGAACGGAGTGGTTCGCTCCACCGCAACGGATTGCACCGCGCCGAGCGCTTGGAGCCGATCGATCAGCGTATCCTGAAAATCGTTGGTGCGCCGGGGATCGTATCCGGCCACTCTCAAATCGACGTAGGTAGTGAGCGTCTTGCGCGAGAATCCCGGGCTGATGTTTTGAATCCCGCGCAGGCTCAGAAACAGTAGACCGGCGCCCACCAACAGCACAAAGCTAAGTGCGACTTGCACCAGCACCAGGCCAGATCGGAACAGGCCTCGCCGCCGTCCACCCACCACGCCACCCGCTTCGGATTTCAGCGCGGAAGTGAGATCCACCTTGCTCGACTGAATGGCCGGGACCAGTCCGAACAACAGCGTGGCGATCACGCAAACGCTGGTGCTCAGCGCGAGCACTCGCCAATCGATTTCACCCGGCAGATTCATCCGCCGGCCGCCGCGTGCCGGCAGCATGAGCACGAACAAATTGCGGCACCAGTACGCCAGCAGGAATCCGCCCGCCGCGGCAATCGTGGAGAGAATCATTCCCTCGGTGAGAAGCTGTTTCAACAATCGGCCGCGTCCTGCGCCGACCGCCAGCCGAATTGTCATTTCGTGCCGGCGTCCGAACGCGCGCACTAGCAGCAGATTCCCCACGTTCGCGCATACGATGAGCAGCACAGAAACCACCACGGCCAGTGCGATTCCAAGCGTAGGGAACAGAGTGTGAGCGTTGTTGAAGGGGGTTTGCCAAAGCGGATACAAATTGACCCCGTGACCCCGGTTCGTCGCCGGATACGCGGTTTCCAGCCGCTTCGCCACAGCCGATATTTCTGCCTGCGCCTGTTGCTCGGTGACTCCTGGCTTGAGCCGCACGAAGCCTTCAATCCAGCGCTCGCTGCGATCTTCCAGCTTGTATCCACCCGAATCGAATTTTTCCTGCATCGACAACGGAAGCCAGAACTGCATGGCCCAACCCACGAAGGTCCCATAAAAGCCTTCCGGCGCTACACCGATGATGATGTGCGGCATGCCGTTGAGCATTTGCGTTTTGCCGATGATGTTCGGATCGCTCTTGAAGCGCGATTGCCATAATTGATAGCTGATCACCGTCACGGGATGCGCGTTGCGGCCGATGTTTTCCGACGGTTCGAACCCGCGCCCCAGAATCGGCCGGACTCCGAGCGCGTCGAAATAGTTGGCCGACACAATGCTGGATGTGGCGTTTTCAGCCCGGTCGCCGATGTTGAGCGAGACCCCTGTGATCCGGTCGACAATAAACGCGTCGAAGAGCGTACAGTTTTTCTCGAAGTCCTGGAAGTCGGGCCAGGAGACATCGGGATCTCCGGGGACGTCGCGGCTCCATCCGGCGATGGCCATCATTCTGTCCTGGTTTGCGACTAAGGGAAACGGGCGCAGCAGGATTCCTTCGATCCAACTGAACACGGCGGCATTGGAGCCGATCCCGAGAGTCAAGCAAAGGATCGCCAAAAATGAAAATCCAGGGCTGCGGCGCAACATTCGCAACCCGTAGCGCAAATCCTGCCACAGCACTTGGAACACTGGTAACGAGTGGGTTTCGCGGTAGGTCTCTTTCACGCGCGCTACTCCGCCGAAGCGTCGCAGAGCGGCGGATCGTGCTTCCTCCGGCGCCATGCCTTTGCGGATATTTTCCGCGACCTCCATTTGCAGATGAAAATCGACCTCTTCCTCTAAATCGGGTTCCAGCCGGCCTTGGCCGGCCAAGCCCAAAAGCCGCGACAAGAACACGCGCAGCCTTGTCATGCGAAGCGCGCCAGGATTCTGGATACCTGCTCCCAGTTGGCAGCTTCGGCGGCGAGCTGCTTCTTGCCCGCGCGCGTGATGGCGTAAAACCTGGCTCGCCTGTTGTTATCGGACGCGCCCCACTTGGAAGTGATCCAACCCATCTGCTGCAGCCGCAGGAGAGCAGGGTACAACGATCCCTGATTCAATTCCAGCGCGTCGCCGCTGATCTGCTCGATGCGCCGCGCAATCCCCCAGCCATGTTGAGGGCCGAGGGTGTCCAAGGTCCGCAGCACCATGAAAGCCAGCGAGCCGTGCAGGACGTCGGTCTTATCCTTGGTCATCCGGAATTACCTTTCGGTAGCCTACAGGAGTGTATAACGGCTTCCTTTAGGCTGTCAACAGGGAAGCTGTAACACTAACGCTCCGCTGAAGACACCGGCCCCGGCCGCAGGCCCAGGGTCACTCGCTTGCGGTCGCGGCTCAGTTTCCGAACCGCGACCGCAAGGGAGCGTGACGTCAACGCACTTCACAGACACTACCAACAACCGATCAACCGAACAACGGAAGAACTAAACTGGTATTTGGTCTCTCCCGCGCGCCAAGCCGCCTTCGACGTTCTGCGAAAAGTCAGCCAAGGCGGCTATGCGTCCGACCTGCTGCTCAAACAGACCGCCGCGCTCGACCCCCGCGATGCCGGCCTGGCGTCGGAAATCGTCTTCGGATGTCTTCGCTACCAGGCCCAGCTCGACCATTTGATTAGCTGCTTCGTCCCGCGTCCCCCGGATCCCGAGATCCGGATGATCTTGCGGATGGGCATCTATCAGCTCCGCTATCTGGATCGAATTCCACCCCATGCCGCAGTCGGCGAGAGCGTGGAGCTGGCCAAGCGCGCGCGCAAGCAGGCAGCTTCCGGCCTGGTGAACGCCGTGCTTCGAAAAGTGGACCGCCAGCCCCTGGCCTGGCCGGATCAGCCCACAGAATTATCCATGCCTGCCTGGCTCCTTGAAAAATGGGAGCGCCAGTTCGGGCCTGAAACCACGGAAAAAATCGCCACTACCTTCCTGCAACCTGTCGAAACCCACCGGGCCAGCACCGGACGTATCCAGGACATCTCAGCGCAGTCCGTGGCGCCGCATTTGGATCTGCAGCCGGGAATGACATTGCTTGACCTGTGCGCCGCTCCCGGCAACAAAACCGCGCAGGCGCTCGAGTACGGCGTGCGGGTGGTCGCCTGCGATATTCACTGGCATCGTTTGAAGGAACTTAAGGATCTGGGCTGCCCGCGCGTGGTCCTGGACGCAACTCAACCACTGCCCTTCAACACCACGTTTGATCGAATCCTGGTGGACGCGCCCTGTTCCGGGACCGGCACTCTGGGCCGCAATCCAGAGATCAAATGGCGCCTGCAATCTTCTGACTTGTTGCCCTTGCACCGCAAACAGGTGGCCTTACTCAGGAACGCTTTGCGCTATCTCAAGCCGGGGGGCCGGTTGGTCTACGCCACCTGTTCGCTGGAAGAAGAAGAAAACCGGCTGGTGATCCAAGCGGTTCCCGGCCGCTGGCAATTCACTGAGCGAATTCCCGGCGTCCAACCCGGGGATGGCTTTTTCGTGGCTGTGTTAACATCTTAGCTAGTCCGCAATGGTTGAAATCCTTCCATCCCTTCTCGCGGCGGATTTTGCGCATTTGGGCGAGGACATCGCCAAGGTCGAACGTGCCGGAGCATCCATCTTGCATGTGGATGTCATGGATGGGCATTTCGTCCCCAATTTCGCCATCGGAACGCCGGTGGTGGAGGCCATCCGCAAAATCACCCGGTTGAAGCTGAATGTGCATCTTATGCTCAGCGATCCGGACCGGTACGTCACGGATTTCATCCAGGCCGGCGCCGACCACGTCCTGGTGCATCAGGAAGCTTGCCCGCACCTGGACCGCACGCTTCGAATGATCCGCAACGAGGGCGCTCTAGCGGGCGTCGTACTGAATCCGGCCACACCCATCGCTAGCTTAAGCGAGGTGCTGGATTTGGTGGATCAAGTGCTTATCATGAGCGTGAATCCGGGTTTTGGCGGGCAGCATTTCATTCCCAACGCGCTGCGCAAGATTCAGGCGTTGGCTTGGAAACGCAAGGAGTTAGGGCTGAATTTCGCCATCGAAATCGATGGCGGAGTGGCGCTAGAGAACGCGGCGGACATCGCGCGCGCCGGGTGTGACTGGTTGGTTGCAGGGACGTCGGTATTTCACACTCCCGACCCCGCCGCAGCCTTCCGGGAACTGGAACGAACGGCCCGAGAAGCCACGCTCGCCAGAGCTTAGGTTAGACTTGTGGGTTGAGTACTAGGTTGAATATTAGGTTTGAATAATATGGCTCGATACATTTTCTTCGCAATCCTGTTCGGTGGTCTGGTGACCACCAGTTGCGGTTTCAAACGCAAGAAGTACGACAATCCCATCACCAAGGACACCAAGCAGCCGGATAAAGTCCTCTACGATCGGGCCATCAACGACATCGAACATAGTCGTTACGAAGTTGCCCGTATCACCCTCAACACCCTGATCAACACCTACGATCAAAGCGAGTTCATGGCGAAAGCCAAGCTGGCGGTTGCCGATAGTTGGTTCCGGGAGGGCGGCACCCAGGGTTTCGCGCAAGCCGAAGCCGAATACAAAGACTTCATTTTGTTCTATCCCACCATGGCGGAAGCCGCCGAATCCCAGGAAAAGATCTGCCAGATCCACTACAAGCAGATGGAGAAAGCGGATCGCGATTCGGTGCAGGCCCTCAGAGCCGAGGATGAATGCCGCCAGTTGGTGGTCCAATTCCCGAATAGCCAGTTCGTGCCGGAGGCCCAGCAACTACTGCGAAACATCCAGGAAGGCTTGGCGGAAGGCGAGTATTTGGTCGGTGATTTCTATTATCGGCGCGGCTCAAATCCATCCGCCGCCAACCGCTTTAGCCGGCTGGTGGATCAGTTTCCGCTGTACAGCAAAGCCGATCTCGCGCTGTGGGAGCTGGGCGATTCCTACACCAGAATGGGAACCCGCTTCCGCAAGGACGCAGGCGATGCTTACTCTCGCATCGTAAGGGATTATCCGCTCAGCGGGTACGCCGATGCCGCCAAGAAGAGACTAACGGAACTCGAAATGCCTATTCCGCAGGCCGATCCGGTGGCCTACAATCGTATGAAGTGGGAGGCGGAAAATCGTACGAAAGTCAGTATGATTTCCAAGCCCCTGAACATACTGAAACGCGGTCCGGATATGAGCGCGGCGGCTAAATCGGGCCAGCCCGCCATGACCACTTTACGCGGCACCGTTCCGGTGAGTGTTCCGCTAACTCGCGGAACGCCTGGGTTCACTGGCGACGTGACCGCAACCACGGTGGGTGGCGATGCTTCGGCGCTGGACAAGCTGCCGGATGCGCGGTCGAATCCGCCTGCTGCCGGTGCGGAGGCGAAGCCGGCGGATGTGAAACCAGAAGATCCCAAGCCGGCCGATGCGAATGCTCCAGCGAAACCTGCCGATGCGACCGCTACCGCCGCCGATCCGCAACAGGCCCAGACTGCCGATCCGAAGGCCAAGAAGAAAAAGAAGGAAAAGAAGGTAAAGCCGCAGCCGGCCAATCCGCCGGCAACCACTCCACCTGCCAGCACCACTCCCGCGACGCAGAATCCGCCCGGCCAGCCTTAATGAGCCGCATTCTGCTGGCGGACGATAGCCCGCACGCACAGCGGATGGGCGAACGCATTTTACGCGAAGAGGGCTTTGAAGTGGTCAGCCTCACCGATGGCGAGGCAGCTTTACTGCGCCTGGCCGACGTGGATCCCGATCTGATTCTGGCGGATGTTTTCCTGCCCGGAAAATCCGGCCTCGACATCTGCCGCCACATCAAGAACACTCCCAGCCAGCGGCATATCCGCGTGGTGCTTACGGCTGGATTGCTGGAACCTTTCGACGAGGCAGAAGCCACGCGCGCCGGCTGCGATGCCATCCTCAAGAAGCCGTTTGAGGCATCGAAGGTGATGGAGACCATCCATCCGCTTGTCAAAGAAGCGCAACTGGCGCGCGGTGTTTTTGCCGAAGCCATGGCCGCTGCAGCCGCCGCCGAGCCGGTTGCCAGTGCCGCGGCTCCGCGATACCGGGAGATCGATCCGGAGCGCGTACGCGCCGCCGTCACCCTGGCGCTGGATGCCGCGTTGCCCACTCTGATCCGTGAAATTACCGAGCGGGTCTTGATAGCATTGGGAGATTGAGCCATGCCCGACAATACATTCGACATCGTATCCAAAATCGACCTGGCGGAAGTAAACAACGCCCTCCAGCAAGCCATGAAGGAAATTTTGCAGCGCTACGATCTGAAGAATTCCAAGTCGGATATTCAGCTTATCGAGAAGGACCATAAGATCGTCCTGACCAGCGAAGATGAATTCAAGCTGAAAGCTGTGACGGAAGTCTTCGAGCAGAAACTAACCAAGCGAAAGGTGTCGCTGAAGGGCTTGGTGTTTGGACCCATTAATTCCGCGGCCGGCTCCTCGGTGAGGCAGGAAGTCACGCTGCAGCAGGGCATTCCCATTGAAAAGGCCCGCGACATCGTGAAATTGATTAAGGACAGCAAGAAAAAGGTGCAAGCCTCCATCCAGGCCGACTTGGTGCGCGTTTCCGGGCGCGACCGCGATGCACTCCAGGAAGTAATGGCGCTCTTGCGCGGCCACGACTTCGGCATCGACATGCAGTTCACCAACTACCGCAGCAACTGATGCCGCGGCGCATCGAATCGCTTTCTATCGCCGGACCCGCTGGCCGTCTGGAAGCACTGCTCGAAGAACCGGAGGATCAGGCTCCCAAAGCGGCCGTGTTGATCTGTCATCCGCATCCGCAGTTCGGCGGAACCATGCACAACAAAGTGGTGTACCGCATCGCGCGCGGCATGCGGCGCGCGGGCGCCGTAGCGCTGCGCTTCAACTATCGCGGCGTGAACCTGAGCGAAGGCAGCTACGACAACGGCATCGGTGAATTGGAAGATGCCCGCGCGGCGCTGGAACTTCTGCGATCGCGCTATCCCGAATTGCCGTTCACTCTGGCCGGCTTTTCCTTCGGATCGAGAATAATCCTTAGGCTAGGCTGCGAAGTTCCCGGCGCGACGCGTTTGCTTGCTGTCGGATTCCCGTCCGGCGACGCAGCCAGCCGCACACTCGGCGTGTGCGAAATTCCGCGCGTGTTTATCCAAAGCACCAACGACCAGTTTGGTCCCCGCGATACGCTGGAATCCTACTTCGCCGCGCTCCAAGGTCCCAAAGAATTGATCTGGGTGGATGCGTGCGATCATTTTTTCGCCGACGCACTGAACGAGTTTGAAGCAGCGGTGTTCCAAGTCGGAGCACGTTAGCATGAGCGTAGAGATGCCGCCCCGGATTTTCACCATCGGCCACTTTTATTCGCTTGCTTGCGAGTCTGAGAAAAACCGATTGCAGGCGGAATCTAGTGGCCGATCTCGGGAGGCGACAACCACTCCTGTATTTGTTCCGCAGTCAGATTCCCTCCGCACAACGGCGTTACTACAGAAGCTCCTCGAAATCGATCGCGGAACGTGATCGCCGCTGCGAGGCCCGCCACGCCCGCCGGTTCAACCACCAAGCCATGCTGGCGAAAAACCAGTTGCATGGCCTCGATCATCGCTTGATCCTCAACCAGTAAGACCTCATCCACTACTCCCGCGAGATCGGCCAATGCCTCGGGCACCGGAACGCGCACGCCGATTCCATCGGCGATGGTCGCCATGGACTCGGTCGATTCCGGCCTGCCATGCTTGAGCGATAGCGCCATCGAAGGCGCGCCCGCGGCGCAAACCCCAATGACTCGCGTGGCGGGCGACTTGGCCTTCATCCAGGTCGCGACGCCGCCGAGCAGGGCGCCATTTCCCAACGGGATCAGTGCCACATCAAAAGCGTGCGACCAGCGGCCCAACTCCACCGCAATCGTGCCCGCGCCTTCCGCGATGGCTGGTTCCCGTCCATCCACGATCCAGCTCGCTCCGGTCTCAACGGCATATGCTTCCCCATGTTCCTTGGCTTCATCAAAATCGCGGCCAGCCAACCGGACCTCGGCTCCCAGTTCCAGCATCCGGCGAAGCTTCAGGGGATTGGCTGTTTCCGCCGCGAACACCACCAACCGAATGCCACGTTTTCGTGCCGCGTAGGCCATCCCTTGCCCGAAGTTCCCGGCAGACGCACAAACGAGCGCAGACGAACCGCCCGGAAAGTTTGATAGCAGAAAATCCGTGCCCCGCCCCTTGAAGCACCGAATCGGGTTGATGGTCTCCACTTTGAGAACCAACCGCAGTCCCAGATGCACGCCTAAGGGCTTGCTTTCAAATTGGGGGCTATTCAGGAAAACCGGATCGATGGAACGGACTGCCGCTTCAATTCTATCGAGCTGAATCAGAAGCAGTTATCCGGATGTTGTGGCGTGCCGCATTTCGCGGCGCATCTTGCGCGCGGCGCGGTCGCTGATCAGATTGGCAACCTTGCCCAGCAGTTCCGGGATATCCTCCGGTTTGATCAGCATATGGGCCTGTTTTGGAGGCAGGGGCTTGGAATTCTGATACGTGGTTACAATCGCAGTAGCGGGCTTATAATCCATCATCTTGGCGTGCGCCAGAACTTTTAGACCAGCCTCCGGGGACTCAAGCTGAAGATCGCTCAAAACTAACTGGTATTCCTGCTCTTCCAGCTTGCCGACGGCCTCAGCGAACGAAGCAGCCGCATCTACATGATATCCACCAGCTTGCAGTACTGTTTGTAATGTTAAACGCGAGGTTGGGTCGTCATCTACCAGGAGTACCCTGGCCATTTCGAGTTCCAAACACCGGTCTGAATCAGTAAACTTCCGCATTCGATACAGCCCGTCTCCTTAGGTATAGTGTAATCGAACAGTGCCGAAATGGAAGCGGAGATTTGAGGCTAATTGAAAACTACATCCGTAGAAGAGGGCTAGGGGTTTGGAAAAACGCGCTTGAAGATCCGGTCCACGTTCGCTAACTGCCTGGAAACAGAGAAGCTTTCAGCGAGCTTGCTTGCCGTTAACCGCTTTGTCACCTCCGGATCTGCCTCAATCGCCGCCCGGAAGTCCTGGTCGTACTCCCAGGCTTGCAGAGCGTGACTTTGGACCAGTTTATAGGCATCCTCACGGAGCATTCCCGCTGCAGTCAAGTCCAAAAGAAGCTGGCCCGAAAAGACCAGTCCCATGGTCATCCCCAGGTTTTTCCGCATTCTTTCGGGATAGACCCGGAGGCCCGAAATGAGCCAATGAGTCTTGGCCAGCATGTAATCTACCAGACTAGTGGAATCGGGCAAAATGATGCGCTCCACCGACGAATGCGAGATGTCACGCTCATGCCACAGGGCCACGTTTTCGAAAGCCGCTTGCACGTTCGCGCGAACCACCCGGGCCAGGCCGGCAATTTGCTCACAGGTCACCGGGTTACGTTTATGCGGCATGGCGGATGAGCCTTTTTGGCCGGCGGCGAAGGGTTCCTCGGCCTCGCGAACCTCGGTGCGTTGCAGGTGGCGAATTTCGATGGCGATCTTTTCCAGCGTGGCCGCGATCAGGGCCAGCGCTGAGACGTAGTTGGCATGCCGGTCTCTTGAAATCACTTGTGAGGCGATGGGCGCCGCGCGCAGTCCCAGCCGCTTGCAAATCCGCTCCTCGGCCTCCGGGCCAATGTGGCCAAACGTCCCTACCGCTCCCGAAATTTTCCCCACGCGCATTTCTTCCGAAGCGGCCGAAAAGCGGCCCAGGTTCCGTTGCACTTCGTCGTACCAAAGCGCCAGCTTCAGGCCGAAAGTGATCGGCTCCGCCTGGATGCCGTGCGTTCTCCCGATTTGAACCGTGTGCTTGAACTCGAACGCGCGGGTTTTCAGGGAATCCGCTAACTTATTTACGCCTTTGGAAACGATCTCGGACGCGCTTCGAATGAGCAGCGCCTGCGCGGTATCCACTACATCATTCGAAGTAAGGCCATAGTGGAACCAGCGCGAGGCTTCCGCATGTCCGGCGGCGGCCATGCTTTCAGCGACCGCAGTGGTAAACGCGATTACATCGTGCCGGACCGTTCGCTCAATTTCCTGGATTCGGGCTACTTGAAAGGCGGCGTGCTGCCGCAAGAGTTGAGCCGCCTCAACTGGGACTTCGCCTGTTTCAGCGAGAGCTTCCGCGGCGGCCAGTTCTACTTCCAGCCACGCGCCGTACTTGCTTTCCTCGCTCCAGATACGGCCCATTTCGGGCAACGTGTAGCGGTCAATCATTGTTGCGTTACCGAGCCGCGACCGTAAGGGAGCCGGTGCATCTTAATAAGTGAAAACTTCGGTTGCCTGTTTCGGCTCGGCCACCACCAGGCGCGTGAACAGCGAACGCCCGGCCCGGTCCAGTGCGCGGCCCGCGGTGTTGCGCACGATTTCAGGATGATTATTGTGCTCGCTCAAATGTCCCAGCACCAAAGTGCTGATCGTAGAATCCAGATCGATGCGGATGAAATCGGAAACCACATCGTTCGACAAGTGGCCCTTGCGTCCCATCACCCGCTGCTTCACCGACCAGGGATACGGACCCACCTTAAGCATTTCCAGATCGTGGTTGGATTCCAGCACCAACAGGTCCGTGCCTCGCAGATGGAACTTGATGGAATCCGGAAGATAGCCTAAATCCGTAACGATGCCGATTTTGATACCTTGCGTGCGAAAGCAGAAGCCCACCGGGTCAATGGCGTCATGCGGGATGGTAAAACTGTCGATCTCGATGTCGCCGATGGTGAATGTGGTCCCGGCCTGAAAGCAATCGAGCCGGGGCGTGTACTCGCCCCAGGGAATGGCCGGAGCCGTCAAACGTGTGATAAAAATTGGCGCGTTCAGGTGGCGGGCAAGTGAAACCAAACCGCTTACATGATCGGAATGCTCGTGCGTGATCAGGATCGCGTCCAGGCTCTCACATGGTTCATCGATCGCGGCCAGACGCGCGAAAAGATCGCGCTTGCTGAGCCCGGCATCCACCAGGATGCGCGTACGCTCGGTCCGGATGAATGCAGCATTGCCCGAGCTGCTGCTGGCAAGCACACAAATTTTGACGATGACGCGCCTCCGAAGTTCATTGTAACGCGTAGTGGCACTCGACCATGGGCCTGTGGTCCACCAAAGATAATGAAGACGCTTGAAAAACCAAATCACCGGTCGCTTACGCTCGCGGCTCGGAATGAGGTTCCCCCTTGCCGAGCCGCGACCGTGAGGGAGTCGGTGCCGTTGTTTTTCAATCACGGACCAACGGCTTCAGCGTAGCGTGTCCACAGGACGGACTTAGTTGAATCCACCGCGCGGCCGGTATCCGGGACGGGCCCGTACCCGATACTTTTTGCCCACATCGGAGGCAATCTCAACGTTGATTTTCCGGAACCCCTCGTTGGCATTGGTTTGCGGGTAGTAAGTAATGGTGTAACTGTTGCCCAGATCCTCGCGGATGGATTCGAAAGCTTCCACCTGCCGCTGCCAGGTCTTGGCGAAATACGCTTTGCCGCCCGTGCGCGTGGAGATGCGCTTGAAGACTGCGCTCGACATGGGGTCCTTATTCACGTCGTTGGTCGAAATGACGTAAATAGGGATGCCTTCGTCTTCGGCCACGGCGCGAACATCGTCGGGCGCCACCATGCTGGCATTGTCCGGACCGTTGGAAAACACAATAATCACTTTGCGGCCAGGCACTTTCGCCGCATCCCGCAAAGCCAGCAGCAGACCGTTGTAGAGCGCGGCGTCGTCACCCGCCACGGCTTTGCGAAGTCCGAAAATGGCCTCGCCCCGATCGCGCGTGAGTGGTGCGTCGCGTTTCAGATTCCGGCTGAACGTATAGACAGCCACCGAATCGCTGCGGTCCAGGCCGCGCACAAAATCGGCGATGGCGTCGGAAGCATACACGAATCCGCGGTACATATAGTTGCTGGTATCGAACAGAACGAAAACATTGGTACCGACGAAGGAATCGGTGCGGATCTCACTGCCCTTGGCCTCCGCCTCGGCGTTAGCGGCCGCCGGGTTGAGCGGGCGCGTGGTGCCGTCGTCCAGCACCTGCAGCGGAGGATGGTTCCCTTCACCGAAGGTATTGATCTTCTGCGCGATGCCGTCTTCGGTAACGCGAAAATCAGCGGGCTTGAGTCCGTTAATGTAGTGGCCTTTACTGTCGGTCACCGTAAAGCTCAACACCACCATGTCCACTTTGATCCGGAAGGTGGGCCGCTCTTGCGCCAACAGCCACAGCGTCCCCGGGACCAACAGCGCGCTTGCGGCCAAGACTGTTTTTTTCAATAGCGTCAAGGATCCCCTCCTCACTCAAAAACCACCACCACCTGCCGCTGCCTGTTTGCGCGCTTTCTGGCGCACGTCTTCGCCCACCAGCCTTAGCGATCGCAGCAACGCCGGCCAATCCTCCAGGTGCGTGGCGAAGATTCGCTCCACCGTATTGCGCGTCCACTCAGGCACCAACACGTTGAGCTGCGCCGGCGCCAGGTGCAGTTGGTCGGCCAGCGCTCCATAGTAAAGCATGTTCGATTCCCAGCTCTCAGCCAGGATTCTGCTGGAATAGCCCATCAGTGTGGGGAACGTGCGGAGATTGAGCAGCTCCGGCGAATACGAATTTGCCAGCGTCGGTTTGGGAGTGCCGAAAGCGTGCGAGATCACCTCGTAGTTCAGTTCCTGCGGCGATTCGCCGGCCTCGCGCCGGATTTCAGCCGCCAACGGCAGATCGCCTGGCTTATTGGTCGCGGGCATATCCCGTGCGATGGCAAAAAGCTCCGAAGGCATCACGTTTTCAAGAGCCGCTTTGACCTGCCCATTGGCGATTAGCTGGGCCACCTTTTCCACTCGAGCGGGTGGCGCGTAATTCGATAGCGCATCCAGCACTGCTTGCCGCCGCTCCGGATTTAACGCCGCCTCGGCCAGCAAGGTTTCCCCGTAATCCATGTGCAGGCCCACCCAATGTAACTGCCCCGGCGTAACATTCCACCAGCGCTGGATGGTTGCCGAAAGCATCAACTGCGGAACCAGATCGCCCCAGATGAGTGCCTGCTCGCGCGATGGGATCAAGAAATTCTGTTCGGCTTCCGCCAGCGCATAAGGCAGGTTGACGAGCGATCCAATCAGTTTCCCGCCGGCGCTGGAGGGCCAGCCGGTGCCCGCCACCTCAGTGGCTTTCCAGGATTGGTTGGAGCCCGGCAAACCGATGAAATCGTGGCTCCGGACGAAAAGCGGATTGGTGTAGAGAACCTGTGCGCCCGGTGGCGCGTAGTGCACGTAGTTCAGACCCACCAGGGAATCGCGCAGGAAGGGCGCCATCAATCCGCGGATCTCGTCCAGCTTCTTGGGATCGGTGGCGGCGTGATCGATCAAAGCGCGCAGGTTCAGCTTTCTTTGCTGCTCGATGTGTTTTTCAGACCAATAGCCGAAACTGAGCGCGTTTTTTTCCAGCCCGCTCAGCGGAGCGCGCGGCAGTTGAATCTCCCCGATGCGCGCCGCGGTTTTCGCGATCAGCGCGTTGTTCACTTTCTCGCCCTTGGCCAGATTTTCCAGATGATCCACCAGTTCGAAAATCGTGGCCAGCGATAGCAGCCGCTGCGATTCGAAAATACGGATCATGTCCTCCACCAATTGCGTATGGGCGTCGGAACTGTCGGGGAGAGCCGTTCCGGCCAGCAGGTCGATCATGCGGTCCTGCGGCGAGACTCCCGCCGCCGATTGTGTCGCCTGGAGCAGCGTCTTCACACCCTCGCGGCCGCCCTCGAACACTTCCCGCTCGCTCTTGACCTTGGCGAACGACCCAAGGACGGTCGAAAGAGATCGATCCGCGTCCGAGGACGGGATGCTTCCCTGGCGATAAAAAATCTGCCATAGTCCCACCAGCGCCTGCAAAGTACCGGCGGCGTCGGCGCGCAACCCCTGATCGTGAATTTGGTTTATATTCCCGGCTACGTCTAGAAATTGCTGGAGCGTGGCGTTGGACGCTTCCGGCGCTTCGGCAAACAGGGAGTATTGCGCGCCGAACTGCCGGTATTCGCGTGCCATCCGATCCGCGGTATGCGCGTCCAGTATCGTCTTGCGGTGGCGGTCCACGTCGCTCAGCGCCATGAAAATTTTCAGCGGCTCGTTCTCCACCGATTTTCTGCACAGTGCGAACAACGCTTCCAGCACGTCATCGGGATCCTTCCAATTAGGCGCCGCTTTGCTCAACTTGGCATCGTATTTGCCGCTGCCCTGCGGATGTTCGATGAAGAGCGTGCGCCATACCTCGAGCCCACCCGGAATGTGCGGCTTGCCGTCCGCATCCAGACGCAGGCGCGTGGTCAGCAGCATCATGTCCGTATTCGACCGGAAAACCGGGCGCGCCGGACCGGGACTGGTGACCTTACCTTTAATAGCTTGGTAAAACCGCCGCAAGCGGTCCGGATCGGTGAGATAATTCAACACCGGGCCGTTGGCGGAACTGTTGGGGATTCGCTCCAGAGCGTCGAAATAGCTGGCCAGCCAGCCGTCGTCCTTGGCTACCAGACGCTCGAAAAATGCGCTGCCTTTATCCGGGGCGACGCCCACCAGTTCCGTCCAGATCTTCTCGTTGCGCTGGCCCCCCGGTACCATGGCGTGTCCGTTTCGAACCTGGAACATGCCTCCATAGAAATCCAGGACGTGGGCATAGGCGCGGATCTTCTGAAGCGTGGTGTTCTTGCGCAACTCCTCCGCTGTGGCTGGGTCCAGTTTGGAAAGTCCCAGGTACAGGCGGCATAAAGAAGGATCGCCCAGGAAGGCATCGATGAAATCGGAGCTCTCGCGATCCTTGGCGGAGAGCCAATAGTCTGGACCGTAGAGCACCAGCGCCTGCGTCGGTTTGTAATCGTAAGTGAAGGGGCGATTCACGCGCAGGCTTTGTTCCAGCTCGGCCAGCGGAAAACCGGAATCGATTGTGAGGAAGGCGCGAGTGGCGTTCACCGTTTCAAGTACAACTTCACTTCCACAAGCCCCGCGCATCCGATAACCCAGCACGCGCAACAGCTCGGCGGTCTGCGAGGAATCGCAGGTCTCGATTTTGATCACCTTGTCGGCGCCGCTGAGTTTTTCGAGCTCTCTCGCCTGAGAAAGATACCGGATCACTAACTTCAGGTATTCGGTCTGTTCCAGCGCTTCGTTGCTGCTGGCGGCTTGATACCCGTTGGTGACCACATTGCGCGCCAGGGCTGGAATCACGTCCTCCGGCCCGAGTTCGGGCGAGAGAGCTGCCATCCGGGCGAACGATCGCAGCGGTCCGGGAATGGGAACGGTTTGTCCTTTTTCGGCCGCGGGCCTGGGGGGCGGAGCGAGTGTCAGATCGCGGCCGCCGGCGGCGCGGTATTGTTCCAGATGACGGCCGGCGGCATCGCGATCGCCTGCGATCAAATCCAGGATGGCCAGACGGCTGGCGGCGTAAATACGCTGGTCGCCCTGGGCCGTCTTCAGCAGCTTCTCGTAGACTTCGCGAGCCGCCGGATCGTGATGGCGATCCAGAAACTGCGCGTAGGCTTCGAGCGAGTCCGCGGCGCCATTTTGCGCACTGCGTTCCAGAAATTCGCGCGCTCCCGCTGGGTCCCCTTTGGTCTCCATCTGCCAGGCGTGCAGATTCAAGTCATCGGCGGCTGCAACCCAACCTAAAAAAGAAACAGAAATGAATGCCGTTACGACGGTACGCATGGGATTCGTCCTTTCCCGACCGTTCTTGGCTAATTACTGTAGCACTGGCGGCAGGCGGACCGCTTGGAGGAAGTTAGCGCGGCGCTTGCGCCCCGCGCGTTGTTCGGTGATTCGGTTATTCGGTTCTTCGGTTCCGGCTCCTGATGCAGCGCGTTAGGATATTGACATGACGTCGGGCGTTGCTTTGCTGGCCGTGGTTGGGATTGCCTGCGCGGCGGAAATTCCAACTGGAACGCGGATGGAAATCCGGTTAACTACCGCAGTCAATGCAGCTACCGCGAAAGTCGCCCAGCCGTTTGAAGCCGTTCTGATTGCGCCCGCCGTGGCCTCGAACCAGATTGTGATTGCGGCCGGCGTCAAATTGAAGGGACATATTAAGGAGGTGAAGGCTGCGGTCAATCCGGATGATCAAGCTGTGCTGGGATTGGCGTTCGATCAGATCGGCGACGCACGAGGGAGCAAGGCGAATCTCAGTGCACGGCTGGTGGGTGTCGACAACGCCCGCGAATCGGTGGACAAAGATGGCCGCATCCTCGGCATCATTGCTTCCCAAACTGGTTCGGGACGGCTGGATCAAGGGATCAACAAAGTAACCGCGAAGTACTCGGGCTTGGGCGAACTGCTGGGCACTATCAAGCAGGCCGTCTTGAAGGACACCGACGCCAACATCGATTACGAACCGGGCGTGGAAATGACCATCGAACTGGTGCAGCCGCTCACCTGGACGGGCCACTCGAATGGCCCCGGAGTTCGGCCTGTGGAACCTCAGAACGAACTACCGGCTTTAGTAAACCAGCAGCCGTTTCGAACCAGCGCCGCCCGGCCGCCTAAGGAATCCGACATCACCAATATTATGATTCTGGGCCGCCTGCAAGACATACAGAACGCGTTTCAGGCGGCGGGTTGGTCCACCGCCGAACAATTGAATGCGAAATCGAAGCTCGAGACTTTTCGCGCGCTGACGGAGCAGCGCGGTTACAAAGAAGCTCCGGTATCCATTCTGTTCTTGAACGGCCGCCCGCCCGACCTGGTGTTCCAAAAACAAAATGACACGTTTAGCTCGCGCCACCATTTGCGCATCTGGCATCGGCCGGAACTGTTCCATGGCAGAGATGTTTGGGTCTGTTCGGCCACGCACGATACCGGGATCGATTTTTCGGAAGAGAATCGAACATTCGTGCATAAAGTGGATGGCGAGATCGATCATGAGCGCGCCAAGGTGGTGAACGACCTTTTGTTCACCGGTTTGGTGAATGGGCTTTCGCTGGTGGATCGGCCGGGCGTGCCGGTCAGCTTATGGAACGCGACCGGGGACAAGATAGAGACGGATGGAAGGATGGTTGTGGTGGGTTTCTAGTTTTTCGCGATTCTGCGTGAGTGTGCGACACAAATATAATTG
>Ga0302326_10010060_pt1 | contig 20520 bp, 16 predicted proteins | sample Palsa_T0_3_FD_202264 | JGI IMG/M metagenome (GOLD analysis project Ga0302326, IMG submission 202264) | Peat permafrost microbial communities from Stordalen Mire near Abisko, Sweden - Palsa_T0_3 | ecosystem: Environmental > Terrestrial > Soil > Palsa > Peat permafrost | place: Sweden: Abisko...
ACACGGTGGTGCCAGTGTGGCGGGAACTGCTCGCTGATCTGACCACCCCCGTGGCGGCGTTCGCCCGCCTCGCCGGAGCCAACGGCGAGGACCGGGCTTTCCTGCTCGAGTCTGTCGAGCACGCCGAACGGTGGGGGAGGTGGTCGTTCATCGGCCGGCGCCCCTCGGCCACCCTGATCGCCCGCGACGGGAGGCTCTCCGTCGAAGGCGAGTTGCCGGCAGGTGTACCGCTAGACCGGGGGGTGCTGGCAGCCGTCGAAGCCCTCCTTGACGTGTACCGCTCGCCGGCGATCGAGGGGCTTCCACCCCTGCACGGCGGCATCGTCGGCTACCTCGGCTACGACGTGGTCCGTGAGGTCGAGCATCTCCCCGTAGCCCCACCTGATGAGGCCGGCTTTCCCGACGCCATCTTGTCGGTCGTCGGCCAGGTGGCGGCGTACGATTACTGGCGCCAGCGGGTCACGCTCATCGAGTCGGTGCCGATCCCACCCGCCGCGGCCGGTGACCGGCGCGCGTGTGACGACCTGTACGACGGCGCCATGGCCCGCCTCGACGCCCTCGCCGCCGAGGGAGCCCGCCCGTTGGAAGAGCCGTTGCTGGCCCCGCCGGATCGGGATGACGAGCTGCCCCGGGTGCGCCGGCGCACCTCGTCCGAGCTGTACGCCAAGGCGGTCGAGGTGGCCAAGGAGTACATCCTCGCCGGCGATATCTTCCAGGTGGTGCTGTCGCAGCGTTTCGAGCTCGACCTCGACGCCGACCCCTTCGACCTGTACCGGTCGTTGCGGCAGGTCAACCCCAGCCCCTACATGTATTTCCTACGCCACCCTGAGCTGTGCGTGGTCGGGTCTTCGCCGGAGCCGATGGTGCAGCTCACCGACGGCCGGGTAATCTCCCGGCCCATCGCCGGCACCCGGAGGCGAGGGAGGACCGATGAGCACGACCGTCGGATGGCGGCGGAGTTGGTCGAGCACCCCAAGGAGCGGGCCGAGCACATCATGCTGGTCGACCTGGCCCGCAACGATGTCGGACGCGTCGTCGACTTCGGTACCGAGCAGGTCGACGAGCTGATGACGCTGGAACGCTACAGCCACGTGATGCACCTGACGTCCCAGGTCTCCGGCCGCCTGCGCGCCGGCCTGGGCCCGATCGACGTGCTGCGGGCCACCCTCCCCGCCGGCACCGTGTCAGGTGCGCCGAAGGTCCGGGCCATGCAGATCATCGACGAGCTCGAGCCGGCCAAGCGAGGCCCGTATGCCGGGGTGATCGGCTACTTCGACTTCTCCGGCAACCTCGACACGGCCATCGCTATCCGGACCATGTTGATCGGGCCGGACGGTACTGCCACGGTCCAGGCCGGGGCGGGGATCGTGGCTGACAGCGACCCGGCCGACGAGGACCTCGAGTGCCACAACAAGGCGGCTGCCCTGCTGGCCGCCGTCCCGGGCGCCCGCCGCATCAGCGCCGCCCGCCGTCAGGCGGTGGCCGGTGCCTGAGCGATACGCGGTTTGGTTGGACCGCGACGTGGTGGCGGCGACCGGCCCGGAAGCGGGGACGTTCCTGCAAGGCCAGCTCAGCCAGGACGTGCTAGCGCTCGGTGATGGCACTAGCGCCTGGTCCTGGGTCCTGGCTCCCACTGGCAAAGTGGACGCCCTGGTGCGGGTCACCCGCCTCTCCGCTGACGACTGGCTGCTCGACACGGATGGTGGATGGGGAGAGGCGTTGGTCACCCGGCTCAACCGGTTCAAGCTGCGAACGAAGGTCGAGCTGGCCAAGCGATCGTGGCCGGTGCTCGGACTACGGGGTGAGCAGGCGGACGCCCATGGTCTCGGCGAATCGGTGACCGTCAAGCCGCCCTGGCCGGGCCTCAATGGCCTGGACGTGCTCACCTCAGCTCCGGTCGTGCCCGACGGGTTGCCCGTCATGTCCGCCGAGGAGTACGAGGCCGAGCGGATCGCAGCCGGCATCCCCAAAATGGGTGCCGAGCTGACCGAGAAGACGATCCCGGCTGAGACCGGCCTCAACGACTTGACCGTGAGCTTCACCAAAGGTTGCTACACCGGGCAAGAGCTGGTGGCCCGGATCGACTCGCGCGGCGGCAACGTGCCCCGCCACCTGCGGGGCGTGGTTCTGCCCGAGCGGGTCGAGCGGGGCACCGAACTTCTGGACGCCGAGGGACGGGCGGCCGGCACCCTGACGAGTGTCGGCCACTCACCGCGGAGGGGATGGGTGGGCCTCGGGTACGTCCGTCGGGGCGTTGACGTCCCCGGGCGGCTGCAGGCGGGGCCCGGAGGACCTGAAGTGGAGGTGCGGGAGCTCCGGCGATGACGTTCAGATATCTGCGGCGCTCCGGGCCGGCGGTTGTCATGGTCGCGCTCTTCGCTGTCGCGCTGGCCGGATGCGGTGCAGGAGTGGAGACGCTCTCGTATCCCGCGCCGCCCGCCACGTCTCGCACCACGGTGGTCAGCGGTCCCACCCTGCCGACGAATCTGCCCTCGGTCGTCGAGGACCCGGTGCCCGGCTCGACCACCACCACGGCTCCGGCGATCGGACCGGGTCAGGCGACCCTCAACGGCACCGTCTTGGGGCCGGGAGGGCCCGTCGCCGGCGCCACGGTGGAGGCAGACAGGCTGGTCGGCGATCAGGTGGCGACCACCGAAACGAGCACCGCCGCGGACGGTAGCTGGACGATCGGGTCGATCCTCGGCGGCCGCTATCGCGTCCGCGCCTGGCAGTCGCCGAGCCTGGCGGTCACCTCCCCGCAGATCTTCTTTCTGGGGTCCAACCAGACGGAGTCGACGACCATCGAGTTGACGTCCTTTACCGGGCCGGACATAGCGTCCGCCCTCGCCCCGACGGCGCCGGTCGTCGGTCAAATGGACAACCTGGTGGTACAGGCGACGAACCCGACAGTCGGTTCTGATGGGGTGGTGCGCAACCTGCCGGAGGTGGGCGTGAGCATCACGCTGACCAACGGGCCGGAGTGGGAGGTCTACAACGGCAACCCCCTGGCGACCGGAGCCAACGGCGAGGTGCTCTTCCAAGTGTCCTGTCAGGCCTCTGGGGCCAGCCCGCTGAGCGCGGCCGTCGGCAGCGGTGCGCCGGTATCGCTCCAGCTACCTGCCTGCGTCAGCGCCCCCACGACGACGACCACCTCCACGTCCACCACGAACCCCTGCGTGACCATCCCGGGCGGTCCGAGCGAGCTTTCGACCACGACGAGCACGACTTTGTTCTACGCCGTTTGCTGACGGCCGGCCACCCACCTGCCCAGTAGGCTCGGTTCGCTATGGCCACCTATCTGGACCGCATCCTGGCCGCCCACCGGGCGACTGCGGCCATTGACCGCCGGGACCTCGATGCCCTGACCGCCCAAGCCCGGGGCAGCGGTCCGGTGCGAGGTTTCACGGCCGCGCTGCGGGCCCAGGACGGGGTAGCCGTGATCGCCGAGGTAAAGCGAGCCAGCCCCAGCAAGGGGCCTCTCTTTCCCGACCTCGATCCGGCCCTGATCGCCACCGCGTACCAGGAGGGCGGGGCCGCGGCCTTGTCCGTGCTCACCGACCACGAGTTCTTCCGCGGCTCGCCGGAGGATCTCGTCGCCGCTCGGGCCGCCACCGCCCTGCCCGTGTTGAGAAAGGACTTCACAGTGAGCCAGGCCGACGTGTTGGATGCCCGGTGCATGGGTGCAGACGCGGTGCTGCTCATCACGGCCGCTCTTTTACCTAGAGAAATATCGCAACTTCTGAGGGTGGCCGCCTCCGTCGGGCTCGACGTCCTGGTCGAGGTCCACGACGAGACCGAGGCGGCGCTGGCGCTGGGTGCCGGCGCCACTCTTATCGGGGTCAACCAGCGGGACCTGTCCACCTTCGACGTCGACCCGAAACGCGCCGTGCGGGTGGCCAGGATGCTTCCCGCCGGGGTGACCCGGGTGGCTGAGTCGGGGATCCGGAACTCGGACGACGTGCGCCGCCTCGCCGGCGCCGGATTCGACGCCGTGCTCGTCGGAGAGGCCCTCGTGTGCTCGCCTCATCCCGCGGCCGCCCTTCGCCAGCTGCGCCGCGGGGCGGCGTTGCCGACACGCCGCTGATGTTTATAAAGATCTGCGGTACCACCTGCGAGGACGACGCCTTGCTGGCGGTGGCGCTCGGGGCCGACGCGGTGGGCTTCGTATTCGCCCCTTCTCCTCGCCAGATCGCCCCGCAGATCGCAGGCGACATCGTCAAACGGCTGCCACCGGAGATCGTGACGATAGGGGTGTTCCAGGACGAACCCCCGGAGCGGGTCCTGAGCATCGCTCACCTGGCCGGATTGCGCGGCGTTCAGCTGCACGGCCGCGAGCCCCCTACCACGGCCAGGTGGCTCAACTCGCGCCTCCCGATGGTGATCCAGGCGTTCGCCGCCGGCGACGCCAGGGTGCGCCGAGCCGGGGAGTACGGGGCCCACGTGATCCTGCTGGACGCCCCCAACCCTGGGTCGGGGAAGTTGTTCGACTGGTCCCTGGCTGCCGAGCTGCCGGCGGGGCAGCGTTTGATGATTGCCGGCGGCCTCACCGCGACCAATGTGGCCGCGGCCATCGCCCGGGCCCGGCCCTGGGGCGTCGACGCGGTGTCGGGGATCGAGCGGACCCCAGGGCGGAAGGATCCCATCAAGATGCGCGAGTTCATCGCGGCGGCGCGCGCCGCCGAGGCCGAGGTGGACGGTCCCGAGATCGACGGCGACACCAGCGCCTTGTACGACTGGCAGGACGAGTCTTGAGGCCGGCGGGCGGGAAGCCGGCGCCGGCGGCGGGGGGAGTGGCGCCGGCGGGGGGAGTGGCGCCGGCGGGTGGAGTGGCGCCGGCGGGTGGAGTGGCGCCGGCGGGTGGAGTGGCGCCGGCGGGTGGAGTGGCGCCGGCGGGCATGGGGGACCCGGGACCCAGCGGACGTTTCGGGCGCTTCGGTGGTCGATTCGTACCTGAGTCGCTCGTCCCGGCCTGCATCGAGCTGGAGGCGGCCTTCCGGGTCGCCTGGTCGGACTGGCGTTTCCGGCAGCGTTACGCCGAGTTGTTGCGGACCTACGCGGGACGGCCCACGCCGGTCACCGAGTGCCACCGGCTGTCCGAGGCTCTTGGCGTACGGGTGCTCCTCAAGCGGGAGGACCTGACCCACACGGGCTCCCACAAGATCAACAACGTTCTCGGTCAAGGCCTGCTCACCCTGGAGATGGGCAAGACGCGCGTCGTGGCCGAGACGGGTGCCGGCCAGCACGGGGTGGCCACCGCGACGGCGGCGGCTCTTTTTGGTCTGGAGTGCGTGGTCTACATGGGGGAAGTCGACACCGAGCGGCAGGCCCTCAACGTGTTCCGGATGCAGCTGCTCGGCGCCGAGGTTCGCCCCGTCGCCTCGGGGAGCCGGACGCTCAAGGACGCCGTCAACGAGGCCCTCCGTGATTGGGTGGCCACCGTCGAGAACACCCACTACTGCCTGGGATCGGTGATGGGGCCGCATCCCTACCCGTGGATGGTGCGCGAGTTCCAACGGGTAGTGGGTGACGAGGCCCGCTCGCAGTGCCGGGAGCTGTTGGGCGGCGACGACCCGGCGGTCGTGGTGGCCTGCGTGGGAGGTGGCTCTAATGCGGCGGGCACCTTCGCCGGCTTCGTCGACACGCCGGCCCGGCTGGTTGGCGTGGAGGCGGCCGGCGGGTCGGCCATCGGACGGGGGATTCCCGGTGTGCTGCACGGCATGCACTCGTACCTTCTGCAGGACGAGTGGGGCCAGATCCTGGAGGCCCAGTCCATCTCCGCCGGCCTCGACTATCCGGGCATCGGACCGGAACATGCCCACCTGTCCGACCTCGGCCGGGCTACGTACTACACCGCGACCGATGGCGAGGTGCTCGATGCGTTGCAGTTGCTGTCGCGCACCGAGGGCATCATTCCCGCCCTCGAACCGGCCCACGCCCTGGCGTGGTTGGTCAACGCGGCGCGCTCCGGCGACGTGGCCGCCGGGACCACCGTGCTGTTGACCCTGTCGGGGCGCGGAGACAAGGACGCCGAGCAAGTCATGCGGCTGCTGGGATGAGCGGAATCATCGAGCGAGGGGTGGCCGTGGAGCCGGCGCTGCGGGCCGGGCGCGACGCCGGCCGCAAGCTGCTCGTGACGTACGTGACCGGAGGGCTGGGCTCCGGCTGGGTGGATGCGCTGCGGGCCATGGTCGAGGGAGGGGCCGACCTGGTCGAGGTGGGCATACCGTTTTCCGACCCCGTGATGGACGGGCCCACCATCCAAGAGGCGTCGGTGCGGGCCCTGGCCGGCGGGGCGAACCCGGTCGGGATCCTCGACGCCCTCCGACGGGTGGAGGTGCCCGTCCCGCTGGTTGCCATGACCTACTACAACCTGGTGTTCCGGGCCGGGCACTCGCGCTTTGCCCGCATGCTCGTGGACAGCGGGGTGCGGGGCGCGATCGTCCCGGACCTCCCCCTCGACGAGTCCGGGGAATGGGAGACGGATGCGGCCGAGGCCGGCGTCGAGACGGTCTTATTGGCCGCCCCGGTGACACCGGATGACCGGCTGGCCGAACTGTGCCGGCGATCGCATGGGTTCATCTACGGGGTCAACCTGATGGGCGTGACCGGCGAACGGGCCTCGTTGGCCCAATCGGCGGCCGTCCTGGCCAAGCGGCTCAAGGCCGCCACCGACAAGCCGGTCATCATGGGATTCGGGGTCTCGACGCCAGACCAGGCCGTGGCCGCCGCCGCGGAGGCAGACGGGGTGGTGGTGGCCTCGGCTCTCATGCGCCTCCTGCTCGACGGGGGAGGGCCGAACGCGGTAGGCGACGCGGTGGCGTCCCTGCGAGCCGCCCTCGACGGCGGCTGACTCCGCATCGGGGCCGGCGCCGGGGGAGTGTAGTATCATGAAATATCATGAAAGATTCCACCAACGACCGATTTCGGCGCCAATATGGCGTGCTCCACCGGATCGAAGCCCTCGGGGATGGCGTCAGCAGCCGCCAGATAAAGCGTCGCGTGGCGTCAGGGCAGTGGATCGTGGTCAGTCCGGGGGTCCTCCGGCACGCCGCGTTCCCGATCACCGCTGAACAGCAGATTCTGGCCGCGGTCCTCGCTGCGGGCCGAGGCGCGGTGGCATCGCACCAAGCCGCCGCGTACTTGTGGGGCTTGCTCGAGTGGCCAGAAGCGGGCTCTCGGGCCGCGGTATCGGTCCCCAGGTCGTCGAACCCTCGACCGCACGGCTTCGATGTGCATCGCGTGGGCGACCTCGATTGGGCCCGGGTGCGGGCACTACAGCCCGGAGCACCTGGAACGCGATTACCAAAGACGCAACCGTCTGAAATTGGACGGGATCGATCAGTACGTGTCCAACTGGTCGCAGTTGCGCCGGCGGGAGGGCGACCTGGCCCGACTCCTCCGCCAGGCGATCAGCCAGACCCGGAGTCGAACTCCAGGACCACCTTGACGTCGGTTGGTTGGCGTTGGTAGGCGTCATGCCACGACGCCAGCGGTACTTTGCGGGTAATGAGCCGGTCCAGCCAGGCCGAGTCGGCCTTGGCCAAGGCCGCCGCACCGGCCTCGTAGTGGCGGCGGTTGGCGTTGACCGACCCGAAGACCACGTCATTCTCCAGCACCATCCGGCGGTTGAGGAGGCCCACGTCCACCGAAAGCTCCCGGGCGGACGAGACGCCGGTGAGGCAGACGATCCCGTTGTTGCCGGCGGCGTCCATGACGTCGAAGATGAGCTGACCCACGCCCGTGCACTCGATCGCCACGTCGGGCGTGACCCCGGTGTCCGCGACGGCGCCGTGGTGGTACGTGGCGCCAAGGGCCGCTACCAGGTCGGGTTTCAGGCCATCGGTGACCTGGTCGAGCACGTGCACCTGGAGACCGCGTTGCACGCCAAGAAGGGCCGCCAGCAGGCCGATCGGCCCGGCGCCCGTGATCAGGACCGTCGACGGATCCCAGTGGGCTCTGGCACCGATGCGCTCGATGTGGTCCCACGCCTTGGCGACCACCGTGGTGGGTTCCAAGAGCACCCCAAGGTTGCCGAGGGACGGATCGACTTTGACCACGAAGTCCGGGGTGATGCGGTACCGCTCGCGGGCGTACCCATGGTGCTCCTTGATGCCCCACTCGGTGTACTGGCCGTTGCGGCACATGTCCCATTCGCCAACGGCGCAGTTCGGGCACGGTACCGGGTCTGGACGGCGAACGATGGCGACGACGAGGTCGCCCGCCGTCAACCCACTGCCGGCCGGTGCTTCGATCACCTCACCGAGCGACTCGTGGCCGATGGCGAGCCGGACCTCGCCCGGCGGTGGCCAGCCGTAGTCTCCTCCGATGATCTCGAGGTCGGTCCCACAGACTCCGATGGCTCTGGTCTTGACCAGGACGGGGCCGTCGCTTTCGGGTGGCTCGGGAAGCTCAGTGAGATCGACAGAACCGGGCGTGAGCGGGACGACAGTGACGGCGCGCATAGGTGGCAAGCTAGTCACCGTGGATCGGTCCAGCTGCCAACCAGGCCAGGTAGCCCTAGCCTGGGTGTCGCGGCCGCTGGGTTTCCCGCCGCGGTGGAGGAGGCCCGATGTCTGACGGTCCGGGTCTCGGGGCGCTACGGCCCGGCCATTTGCTGGTTGCCAACCCGCTGCTACCCGACCCCAATTTCGACCGGACCGTGGTGATGGTGCTCGCATACGGAGAGGAAGGAGCGCTCGGCGTGGTGCTCAACCGGCCGAGTGACACCATGCTGGCCGCGCCGCTGCCGAGGTGGGAGCATCTGGCCGCCTCGCCGGCTGTCGTCTTCGTCGGCGGCCCGGTGCAGCACCAAGCTGTCATCTGTCTGGCCCGGGCTCTCGGTCATCCGGCAGCCTCAACTCCGCCGCTGGGGTGGAGTGCCGTGCTGCCGGAGGTGGGTACCCTTGACCTCGACTTGGATCCCGACGGGCTGCAGGCGTCGTTCAGCCAGGTGCGCGTGTTCGCCGGCTACGCCGGATGGAGCGCCGGCCAACTCGAAGCCGAGCTCGGAGCCGGCGCCTGGTGGATCCTCGACGCCCAGGCTGACGATCCCTTCTGTGACGAGCCCGACGATCTCTGGAAACGGGTGCTGCGCCGGCAAGGCGGCTCGCTCGCCCTGGTGGCCGCCTACCCGAACGACCCCATGCTCAACTAGAGCCGCTGCCCAACCGAACCCGCTGCTCAACTGAGAGGTCAAATGGCGACTCACGACGTCTTCAACCAACCGCCGCCGCTCGAGGGTTATGACGCCTTCGGGGAAGACGCCGCCCTGATGGAGGGTGTGCGCCGCCACGGGGCGGCCTGGGCCGAGGAATCGCTCAACGAACTGGGCCGGCGGGCGAGTGCCCCCGAGTCGATCGCCTGGGGTTTCGAGGCCAATCAGCACCCCCCGGTCCTGCGCACCCACGACCGCTACGGACACCGCCTCGACCGGGTCGACTATCACCCCTCGTACCACCGCCTCATGGAGGTGGCGGTGGCCGCCGGGCTGCACGCCGCGCCGTGGGAGGACAGCCGGGCCGGCGCCCACGTGGCCCGGGCCGCCGGCTTCTACCTGTGGGGTCAAGTGGACGCCGGCCACGGATGCCCGATCTCCATGACGTACTCGGTTCTTCCGGCCTTGCGGGCCGAACCGGAGGTCCTGGCGGAGTGGTCGCCGAAGCTGACGAGTCGCGACTACGACCCGTCGTTTGTCGCCGTGGCCGGCAAGCGGGGCGCCTTGGCCGGGATGGGCATGACCGAGAAGCAGGGGGGATCGGATGTGCGCGCCAACACGACCCGGGCGGAGCCGGCCGGAGGAGAGGGGCCCGGAACGTACCGGCTGACCGGGCACAAGTGGTTTTGCTCGGCGCCGATGTCCGATCTGTTTCTCATGCTGGCCCAGGCGCCGGGCGGGCTCTCCTGCTTCTTAGTGCCGCGGTTTGCGCCCGACGGCGAGCCGAATGCCCTACGTTTGCAACGCCTCAAGGACAAGCTCGGGAACCGGTCCAACGCCTCCAGCGAGGTGGAATTGGAAGGAGCGTGGGGGCGCTTGCTGGGCGAGGAGGGGCGGGGAGTCCGCACCATCATCGCCATGGTCAACCACACCCGCCTCGACTGCATGATCGGCGCGGCATCAGGGATGCGCCAGGCGGTGGCTCAGGCCACCCACCACGCCGCCTACCGGACGGCGTTCGGTGCCGCTCTGATCGACCAGGCGTTGATGAGAGGGGTGCTGGCCGACCTGGCCGTCGAGTCCGAAGCCGCCACCGCCACGATGCTCCGCCTGGCTCGGGCCTACGACGCCGCGAGTGAAGCGGACGCCCACGAGGTCGCCTTCCGTCGGGTGGCCACCGCGGTCGGCAAGTACTGGCTCTGCAAGCGGCATCCCATGCTTGCCGCGGAGGCCCTGGAGTGCCTGGGCGGCAACGGGTACGTCGAGGAGTCGATCCTGCCCCGGCTGTTCCGGGAGAGCCCGCTCAACGGGATCTGGGAGGGGTCGGGCAACGTCATCTGTCTCGACGTGTTGCGCGCCATGGCCCGGTCACCGGAGTCAGTAGAGGCCTACTTCGCCGAACTGGACGGCGCCGCCGGCGGGGACCACCGGCTCGACGCGGCAGTTGAACGGCTGCGGCGAGAGCTGGCCGATACCAGCCAGATTGAGGCCCGAGCCCGGCGGATCGTCGAGAACATGGCCCTGGCCTTGCAGGGCGCCCTCCTGGTCCGCCACGGCCATCCCGCGGTGGCCGACGCCTTCTGCGCCAGCCGGCTCGACGGTGACTGGGGCCGGGCCTTCGGGACGCTGCCGACCGGTGTCGACGTACACGCTATCGTCGAGCGGGCTCGGCCAAAGGTGGCCTGAACGCCTCGTGGAGCCGGCTCGGCCCAAGGTGGAGTGAGCGCGACCCGCCCGGTCAGCGCCCACGCCAAGGACAAACTGCGCGTGCAGAGAAGGCGCCGGCGAATGCTGCTGTTGCCCAGGAGGTCCCCCCTGTCATCTCCCGCCATCGGGTCGGGGTCAAGCGGTCAAGGGAGCAACCAATCGGCCCGCAGCCACCCCAAGCCGGGTGCGACCGGCGCTTGACGCCGACCCTGCCGAACCCACCGCGTCTCCCGACAATGGAGTCGGAGGGAAGGGGGCCGATGCAACCGCCAACAAGTCCGCTCCCCCCACCACAGCCGACCACAAGCCCCCCTTCCCTCGTGCCCGCGGCCTGTCCTCCAGCCACCAGGTGTTGGCGCGAGCGCTCAGCCCAAGCGGGTCAAGTTCACCGTCACGTCCAAGTGAGCGGTGGGGCCGCCGTGAAAGATCCCCTTGATGGGCGACACATCTGCGTAATCGCGGCCGCGTGCTACCAGGACGTGACGCTCGCCGGTCGGTTCGCCGATGGTGGGGTCGAGGGCTTGCCAGTCGCCGGTCCATACTTCGATCCAGGCGTGGCTCTCGCCCTTGTGGGTCGGACCGACGAAGGCTTCCGGGTCGGGGTGGAGGTATCCCGAGCAGTAACGGGCGGGGAGACCCATGGCCCGGACCATTGCCAGCGCCAGGTGGGCGAAGTCCTGACAGACCCCCTGCCCGCCATCCCAAGCTTCGACCGCCGAGGTGTGGACACCCGTGGTCCCGGCCACATAAGTGAGCTGATCCCTGACCCACGCGATGGCGGCCAGTCCGGCGGTGGCCGGAGACTGTTCGACCTGCATGGTGTTGGCGATGTCGGAGATTCGACGATCGATCGGGACATACACGGTGGGGGCCAGTAGCTCGGCGAAATCGTCGCGGACCCGCTCGCTGTGCACCTCCGTCCAGTCCAGGTGGGCTCCCGACCCGGCGGCGACGTTGGTCTCGACGACGGACCGCCCGATGATCGTCATCTCCCGGTGGGACTGCTGCAGATCGAAGGCGTGGACCACCGTTCCCCAATAGTCCAGATAGCGCAGAGGCTGGTTGGCCGGTTCCACCTCCACCCGACCATCGAGGACCATCTGCCAGGGCGTGGTCATCGGCGTGATCCTGGCCTCGTTGTAGGAGGAGTCCACCACGCCGGCGTACTGGTAGTGGCTGAGGTGCTCGACCCGAATCCGCCAGCTCACGTGCGGTTCCCCATGACCAGGTCGGATCCCAGTCCGGTGCCCTCCAGGGTCCACTCGATGGGCTTCGTCTGGCGAAAGTACCGGCTGGCCAGCGCGGCGCTGGCCGCCCCACAGCCAGTCTGCACCGAATCCAACTGGCCGGGCAGATCCTCGAGGAGATCATCGAGACGGCGGAACTCCAGGTTGGTGCGGACCAGACCCAGGATGCGGCGAGGCTCGTCGGTCATCCCCGCCCGGCCCGATCGGGGGTCGAGCTCCGCCAGGCAATTCTCGGCGGTCGACAGGGCGCAGAACACTGAGCGGGGGAACAGCCGATCGAGCAGGAGGAACTCGGCCGCGAGGCTGGGTTCTGGTTCCCGATGGTAGGTCCGTAGGAAGGCCTCGTGAGCCGAGCAGGAGCGCAACAGGACGACCCAGTCGACTTCCGGGTCCCCGCCTCTGACTGCTGTCGACAGGAGTCGAGCCAGCATGTCGACCCGCTCGAGGCTGCGACCCAGGACCAAAAAGCGCCAGGCATCGTCGCGGCTCATCGTCGAATCGGTGAGGCCGGCCATGACCGCGGCGCGCTCTCTGACGAAGCGGAAGAAGCCGTAGGGCCCGATCCGCCGGCCCAGGGCGACCTGGCCGGGAAGGGCGTTGTACGTGGTGTTGAGGGACTCCCACATCTCCGAGCTGATCGCTTCGCTGACCCCACGGGCGTTGACCCGGGCTGCGGTGAGCGATGAAACGATGGAGCTCGGGTTGGTCTCGTCGAAGGCCAGAAGTTCGGTGACCATGCGAGCATCCGGGTTGTCGCCGATGACATCCGCGCTCGGCGAGGCCGGGAGAGGTTGCGGAGTGCCGTTCGCCGCTTCGCCGCCAGCGGGCTCGCTGTCCGCGGGGACGACGCCCATGATGCTCAACAGAGCCAGACAGGTCTCGCTCTCGCTGCTGGCCGGCGCCTCCAGCAGGTGGTGGATGTGGACGTCGAGGATGCGAGCGGTGTCTTCGGCCCGCTCTATGTAGCGACCGATCCAGAAGAGGCTCTCGGCGATCCGGCTCAGCATGTGGCGCCTCCTTGCTGCTGCTGCTGTTGTTGCTGCTGCTGTTGATCGATGTCCTCCAGGCCGGGACCAGATTCGGGCCGGCGGCCCGGCTGCCTGCCGCCCGGGCCGACACCCGGCCGGAGCTGCGAGGCGCCGACGGTGCTGGCGGACTGCGACTGGGACTGCCGGTTCCGAGCCGCACGGTGATCGTCGAGCGTGATCCAGGTGTCTTTGGAACCCCCACCTTGGCTGGAGTTGACGACGAGGCCGCCTTCTCGGAGCGCCACTCGGGTGAGCCCACCCGGCATCACCCAGACCTGTTGGCCGTCGTTGACTGCGAAAGGACGGAGGTCAAGGTGACGAGGGGCCAGATGATTGTCGGAGCTGGTCGGGGCGGTTGACAGTGGCACCAGCTCCTGGGCGATCCAGGCGCGTGGCTCGGTTGCGACCGCGACGCGGGCCTCGGCGAGCTCCTCATCGCCGGCTTGGGGCCCGATGAGGATGCCGTAACCGCCCGAACCGCTCACCGGTTTGAGGACCAGCCTCTCGAGGTGGTCCAAGACGTAGGCCAGCTGGTCGGCGTCCTCCAATCGGTAGGTCTCGACATTGGGCAGGATCGGATCCTCGCCCAGGTAGTAGCGGATGATCTCCGGCACGTAGGTGTAGGTGAGCTTGTCGTCGGCGACCCCGTTACCCACCGCGTTGGCGACGGTGACGTTGCCGGCTCGGGCCGCGTTCAATAGGCCGGGGCAGCCGACCAACGAGCCAGGGCGGAAGTGCAACGGGTCGAGGTATTCGTCGTCGATCCGCCGGTACACCACGTCGACGCGCTGCTCTCCCCCGGAGGTGCGCATGTACACCCGGCCGCCCCGGCAGATCAGGTCCCGCCCCTCGACGAGCTCGACGCCCATCTGGCGAGCCAGGAAGGTGTGCTCGAAGTAGGCCGAGTTGTACACCCCGGGAGTCAATACGACGACGGTCGGGTCATTTACGCCGGCGGGAGCCGCAGCCCGGAGGGCCTCCAACAGCTTGGCCGGGTAGCCATTGACGGGCAGAACCCGATGACTGGCAAACAGCTCTGGGAAGATCCGAGCCATCATGCGGCGGTTCTCCACCACGTAGGAGACACCAGACGGACACCGCAGGTTGTCTTCGAGCACGTAGAACCGACCATCTGCCCCCCTGACCACGTCGATCCCAGCCACATGGATCCGGACCCCGTTGGGCGGGTCCACACCGAAGGCAGCTCGATGAAAGTGCTCACACGTGGTCACCAGGCGCCTCGGAACGACCCCGTCGTCGAGGATCTCCGCCGCCCCGTAGACATCGGCGAGGAACGCCTCCAAGGCCTTCACCCGTTGCACGACGCCGGCCGACAGAACGACCCATTCCTCCTCGGGGATGATGCGGGGCACCAGGTCGAGGGGGAACGGTCGCTCCTCGCCGGATAGCTGAAAGGTGATACCGCGGTCCTGGAAGGCCCGGTCCCGGGCCGCGCCCCGCGCCTCGAATTCCTCGACCGACAGGGCCTGGAGGGCGTCGTGCAGGGTCCGAACGGCTGGTCGGGGCGCACCCGCAGGGTCGAACATCTCGTCCCATGCCGTCACCCCGAACGTGTCAGGCGGGGCGTAGCCGTCGAAGAGATCGCCCATTAGTACACCTGTGGTTTAGCACTGCCATGTTGCAGGCGCGTTACGAGGGTGCGGCTGCTCGAGAGCGGTGACCGACGGTCGGTCACGGGACCCGTGACCGACCGTGCCACACGGGACCCGAGATCAGTCTCGGGGCGCCCGGCTGGCGCCCCGGCGCCGGCCGCGCTCGGCGCCGTCGAGGATCACCTTGCGCAAGCGCACCGTCGAGGGGGTCACCTCGACGCACTCGTCCTCGCGGATGAATTCCAGGGCCTGCTCCAGCGACAGCTGCAGGGCCGGAACCAGCCGCACCGTCTCATCGGACGCCGCGGCCCGCATGTTGGTCTGCTTCTTCTCCTTGGTGGGGTTGACGTCCATGTCCTCGGATCGGGCGTTCTCGCCGACGAGCATGCCCTCGTAGACCTCCACGCCGGGCCCGACGAACATGGCCCCGCGCTCTTGCAGGTTGGTCAAGGCGTAGGCAGTGGTGGGGCCGCGGCGGTCCGCGACCATGACCCCGTTGGGACGGGTTCGCAGGTCGCCGTGCCAGGGCTCGTAGCGATCGAACACGTGATGGAGTTGGCCGGTGCCGCGGGTCTCGGTGAGGAACTCGGTCCTAAATCCGATCAGGCCGCGCGACGGGACCAGCCACTCCATCCGGCACCAGCCGGTGTGGCCGTGATTGGTCATGGTCTCCATGCGGCCCTTGCGCAGCGACAACAGCTGGGTGACCACGCCCATGAAGTCTTCCGGCACGTCGACGGAGACGCGCTCCATCGGCTCGTGCAGCTTGCCGTGAATCTCCCTGGTGAGCACTTGGGGTTTGCCGACAGTCAGCTCGAAGCCTTCCCTGCGCATGAGCTCCACCAGCACGGCCAGGGCCAGTTCGCCCCGGCCCTGCACCTCCCACGTGTCGGGTCGCTCGGTGGGCAGGATCCGGATGCTGACGTTGCCGACCAGTTCGGAGTCGAGGCGACTTTTGATGAGCCGAGCGGTGAGCTTGGTGCCGGCCGCGGCGCCGACGACGGCCTTGCCGGCGAGTGGTGACGTGTTGACACCGAGCGTCATGCTGATGCTCGGATCGTCGATGACGATCACCGGAAGCGGGCGGGGGTCGTCGGGATCGGCGAGGGTGTCACCGATCATGATCTCGGGAATTCCGGCGACCGCGATGATGTCACCAGGTCCGGCCCCCTCCGGCGGGGCATCCACCCGATCGAGGGCCTCGGTGACGTACACCTCGGAGAGGCGCACCCGTTCGATGCTGCCGTCGTGGCGGCACCACGCAGCGGGGTCACCCTTCTTGACTCGCCCATTGCGGATACGACACAGGGCCAGCCGGCCCACGTAGGGGGAGGCGTCCAGGTTGGTGACCAAGGCCTGAAACGGATGATCCTCCTCGTAGGTCGGCGCTGGGATCCGCTCCACCAGCAGGTCGAACAGCACCTTGAGATCCGGGCTGGTCTCAACGTCCTCGGCGGCCATGGCGGCCTGGCCCGCCCGCGCGTTGCAGTACACGATCGGAAAGTCGATCTGCTGCTCGTCGGCGCCGAGGTCGATAAACAACTCGTACACCGCGTCGATGACCTCGGCCGGACGGGCGTCGGGTCGGTCGATCTTGTTGATGACGCAGATCACTGGAAGCCGGGCCTCGAGGGTCTTGCGCAGCACGAATCGGGTCTGGGGCAACGGGCCCTCGCTGGCGTCGACGAGCAGTAGCACGCCGTCCACCATGGTCAAGCCCCGCTCCACCTCACCGCCGAAGTCGGCGTGACCCGGGGTGTCGACGATGTTGATCTTCAGGTGCCCGTAGTGGACGGCGGTGTTCTTGGCCAGGATGGTGATGCCCTTCTCGCGCTCCAAGTCCATCGAATCCATCACCCGGTCAGCCACCGCCTGGTTGGCCCGGAAGGCCCCTGACTGACGCAGCATGGCGTCCACCAAGGTGGTCTTACCGTGGTCGACGTGGGCCACGATGGCGACATTGCGAAGATCGGCGCGTTGCACGAAAAGTCCTGATTTCGGGGGAAAGGGGGAGCCGGACGCGGGGAACGTCCTCTTCATGATGGTACCGGTTCGAGTTGGAGGAAGGTCCGGTACCCGCTGAGCGGCTGGCCTGGGCCCCCTCAGCGCTTGTGCCTGCGGTGATCCTCCATGCGCTTGCGAATGAGCTCGCGCCTGGCTTGCAGGTCCCGGTAGCTCATGCTCTCGACATCGGGGGTGACGCCCATCTGAGCGCGCATGCCGTCCAAGTCAAGGGCATGCTGGCGCGGGTCGACGCCGACCTCGGAGGCGATGCGCTCCCCATAGCGTTCTGTGAAATAGGTGGCGATATGGGTGACCTCGGCGAACAGGTCGACATCCGGGGCCAAGGTGGCCAGGGCGCCATCGAGGAAGAGCAGATCCTTGACGTAGAGCATCAGCACCTTGGGGAAACGGGCCCCGTAGGCCAGAAGGAGCTTGATGATCTCTCGGATCTCGGTGAGCAGTTCCTCGGGGGCCATGGTGGTCGGGTCCTTGACCGGTTGGTCGATACCGAGGTCCCGGATCACCGCGTCCAGGTCGGTGTCGGCCGGCAGCGCACCCAGGTCGCGGAGCGCGGCGAGCTGCATCTTCGGGTCGTTGATGGTGCCGCCCATCAACATCCGCAGGAAGGCCAGCCGACGGGTCTCGTCGAGCCGGCCCGTGATGCCGTAGTCGAGCAGGGCGACCGTGCCGTCGGCTTGGACGAACAGGTTGCCTCCGTGGAGGTCCCCGTGGAACACGCCGAAAAGGGTGGCCCCTTCCAAGAAGCAGATCATCAGGGCCCGGACCACCGCGGCGGTGTCGATCCCAGCCGCGTGCATGCCGACCACATCGTCGAAGGAGAACCCGCTGAGGCGTTCCATCACCAGCACCCGGCGGGTCACGAGTACCGGGTGCGGTCGAGGCACGACCACCGACCGTTGGCCGGTGGCGGCGAGGACCGCGGCGATGTCGATCATGTTGTCGGCTTCGAGTCGGAAGTCGAGCTCCTCGACGATGGTCTCCGCGAACAGTTCGACGAGCGCCGGCGGGTTCGCCAGGGCTGCCACCGGGATCCGGCCGATCAGGTAAGGAGCGATCCAGCTCATGGCGGCCAGGTCGGTCCGCACGGTCGTGGCGACCGCAGGGCGTTGCACTTTGACCACCACCTGCTCACCGCTACGGAGGGTGGCCGCGTGCACCTGGGCGATCGAGGCCGCGGCCAGGGGTTCGCGGTCGAACCACTCGAAGAGCTCGTCCAGTGGCGCCCCCAGCTCCTCTTCGACGACCCCCCGGACCGCCTCGAACGGCTCGGGCGGGACTCGATCGCGGAGGAGCCGGAACTCGTTGACCAGCTCCGGTGGGAAGAGGCCCTCGCCCGACGAGAGGATCTGACCCAGCTTGATGTAGGTGGGGCCGAGCGTTTGGAAGGCGAGGCGGAGCCGGCGGGACAACCCGGCTCGGGACACTTCGGGGCGGTCCTGGCGGCGCCCCTGACGGCGCTCGATCAGGTACCAGCCGCTGATGGCTCGGCCCAGTTCGGTACCGACGCGGAGCACCCGCCGGCCAGGGGGGAGGCGACGCTTCCGCACCAGATCGGGGACCTGGCGGGCCGTGGCCGCCCGCAACTCACCCGCCCCCGGTCGCCATCGCAACTCGGCGAGGTCGATGATCCAAGGCGGGGTGTTGCTGAACGCCCCTACGGAAAGGTCGGCGGGGGAGACCGACGTCATCCCCCGAAGGCTACCTCAGGGGGCGGCCGGCGCGGCCGCGCTGTCTTCCGCGTAGAAGAACTTGTACAACAGGGCCGCGAGCGCCCCGCCGACGAGCGGAGCCACGATGAAGAGCCACAGCTGGCTCAGCGCGGTGTGCCCGACGATGAGCGCCGGTCCGAGGCTGCGGGCCGGGTTGACCGACGTTCCGGTCAGGGGGATGCCGATCAGGTGCACCACGGTCAAGGCCAGTCCGATTGCCAGACCGGCGAACCCGGGTGCGGCCAGCTTGCTCGTTGCCGACAAGACCACGAAGACGAAGAGGAGGGTGAGGACGCCCTCGGTCGCGAAGGCGCCGACGGCGTCGATGTGGACCATCGAGTTGGCCCCGAAGCCGTCGGCCCCGAGACCGATCGTGCGGCGGTGGTAAAGCGGCGACGCCGAGAGCACGCCGAACAGGACCAGGGCCCCGGCGACCCCGCCTACGAACTGGGCGACCCAGTAGCCGACCGCTTCGTCGAGCGGCATGCGCCCGGAGACGACGAACCCCATGGTGACGGCCGGGTTGACGTGGCAGCCCGAGATCGGGCCCAGGGTGTACGCCAGGGCCAGCAGTACCAGGCCGAACGCCAACGCGGTGGTCACGACACCAGCGGAGACGCTCGAGCCGAAGAGTTTGAACCCGAAGGACTCGGTCGCCACCCCGACCGCGAAGAACACCAGTAAAAATGTGCCGACCGCCTCGGCCACCAGCTTGCGCGTGTCCATCACGACCTCCCCTGGATCAGTTCTCCGCTTGACGGGAAGCATGCCACAGCCGGTCGAGACGAATCGGGATCTTTGGACGATGACGGCATACGATGCCGTAATGGCAGACCTACTGAAAGTGGGCGACAAGGCCCCGGACTTCAAGCTGTTGGACCAGCAGGGGCAGCAGGTTCAGCTATCGAAACTGGTCAAACACAGTCGGGTGTTTGTGTACTTCTATCCGAAGGCCGACACGCCGGGCTGCACCACTCAAGCCTGTGGTTTGCGGGATATCCGGGGCGACATCGGTGATGCGGTGGTGCTGGGGATCAGCCCGGATGCGCCCTCCAAGCAGGCCAAGTTCGACCAGAAGTACGGGCTCGGGTTCCCGTTGCTCGCCGACGAGGACCACGCGGTGGCCGAGGCCTACGGGGTGTGGGCCGAGAAGTCGATGTACGGGCGCACCTATATGGGCATCGTGCGCTCGGCGTTCCTGGTAGACGAGAAGGGTAAGTTGTCCGAGGTTTGGTACAAGATCTCCCCCAAGGACACCCCCTCGAACCTTCTGGCCGCGTTGGCTGGCTAGACGACGGGCGCCATTACCAGGGTGCCGTTGTGGCCCCCGAAGCCAAACGAGTTGGACAGGGCGGGCGCCGGCGTCCACACCCGCGGCTCCCCGGTCACCACGCTGATACGGATCTCGGGGTCCTGCTCGGTGAGCCCGGCCGTGGGAGGGATCAGGCCCCGCTCGATGGTCAAGGCCAGGGCCAACGCCTCCAGCGACCCGGCCGCTCCGAGCGAGTGACCAGTGATGCCCTTGATCGAGGTGACAGCCGGACCGGGCAGACCGAAGACCTTGACGATGGCTTCCGACTCGGGAAGGTCGTTGGCCGGGGTGGAGGTCCCGTGGGCGTTGATGTGGGTGACGGCCTCAGGCATCAGGCCGGCGTCCAGCAAGGCCAGTTCCATGCAGGCCACCGCGCCGGTGCCATGCGGGGCGGGCGCGGTGATGTGGTGGGCGTCGGCTGTGCTCGCGGCCCCGACGATCTCGGCATAGATGTGAGCGCCGCGCGCCCGTGCCCCCTCCAGTTCCTCGAGGATCAGCACCGCGCCACCCTCGCCCATCACGAAGCCGTCTCTTTTTACGTCGAAAGGCATTGACACGCCGCTGGTCGACAGGGCGGTCATGTTGGAGAAGCCGGCCATGCTGGTCTCGGTCATGGCGGCCTCGGCGGACCCGGCGACGACAACGTCACAACGACCGGTCGCGATCAGCCGAGCCCCGTTGCCGACGCTGTGCGTCCCTGCCGCGCACGCCGTCACGGTCGTCTC
>Ga0302326_10010061_pt1 | contig 20518 bp, 15 predicted proteins | sample Palsa_T0_3_FD_202264 | JGI IMG/M metagenome (GOLD analysis project Ga0302326, IMG submission 202264) | Peat permafrost microbial communities from Stordalen Mire near Abisko, Sweden - Palsa_T0_3 | ecosystem: Environmental > Terrestrial > Soil > Palsa > Peat permafrost | place: Sweden: Abisko...
CGAATGCAAACGGCGCGAGTGCGAACGGTGCAAACACGAACGGCGTCAACGCCGGCGGCACGACTTCTAACGGTGCGAACGCTAACGGAGCGAACGCCAACGGGGCGCTTCCGAATGGCGCAAATCCGAACGGCGGGAATGCCAACGTCGCGAACCCCAACGGTTCGGATGCAAACGGTTCGAATGTGAACGGCGCGAGCGCGAACGGATCCAACGTAAACGGTTCGTCGCAGGGTAACGGCAACGCAAACGCCGGCGGTACCAATGCCGGCAGCACAACCAGCGGCGCGTCCGCCGGCGGTGCTTCGGGAAGCGGCGCCTCAGGCGGAAGCGGCGGCGGTCACTAGCCGCTACTACAGCAGCGAGGTAGCGGTGGCGCCGTTCGAGGGGAAGGCGCCGAAAAGCTGCGGGTTGGCGTCGAAGTGGGCCTCGAGGTTCCCGATGCGATGGACCTCGGACTCGGCGTCCGAGAGTGCTTCCATCGATCCGCCCGAGTCGACCTTGACGAAATTCTGGAAGAGCCAGACCATACCCCACGGATTGTATCCGGCTTGGGCACACGTGTCCGCTCCGCGCGTGTCGGCGATGTTTTCGACGTCGAGCGCGTAGCTGTTGCTCTGCATGGCGTAGGCGAGATTTTCGCTGTAGCGGCCGCGCGCCGTTTTGATCGCGCCGCTGAATGCGCCGATCAAACCGATCAAGGTCGCCATCTGCTGGTCTTTGGCGACAACGTGAATGAGGTCGTGGTCGATGTCGTGCGCCGTCTCGTGACAGAGAATGCTCGCGAACTCTTCCTTGTTTTGAACGAAGTGAAAGAGCGAGTCGGTCACATAGACGACGCCGCCCGGAACGGCGAAGGCGTTCGGTGAGGCGTCGTGGACGATGACGAAAGCGAACGGACTGTCGTAGAGCGGGTCGGCGACGCGTGCGATGCGCAGTGCGATCGGATCCATCACATCGTAGAGCGGGTTCGGACGATCGACTATCGTGCCGCTCGCCTGAACCTGCGTGTAAACTTCCTGGCCGATCGCCGCTTCTTGCTGGTCGGCGCCAGCCGTCGTCCGAACCAGCAACGCTAGGCTCACGACGGCGGCGGCGACGACCCCGGTTCTCATGCTGCTTCGGTCAGTGTACGAGGTATCCGACCAGGAGCAACGCGACGATGTTGAACACCTTGATCATCGGGTTGATCGCGGGGCCGGCCGTGTCCTTATAGGGATCGCCGACCGTGTCGCCGGTGACGGCCGCCGCGTGCGCGGGCGAGCCTTTGCCGCCGTAGTGGCCGTCCTCGATGTACTTCTTGGCATTGTCCCACGCGCCGCCGCCGCTGGTCATCGCAAGCGCGAGGAACAGGCCCGTGACGATCGTACCGACGAGCGCGCCGCCCATCATCTTCGCGCCGCCGAAGTTCGGTAGCACGAACGACAGCGCGACGATGATGAGGGGAACGCCGATCGGAATGAGCGCCGGGAGGATCATTTCTTTCAGCGCTGCGCGCGTGACGATGTCGACGGTCGTCGCGTAGTTCGGTTTCTGCGTGCCGTCCATGATGCCGGGCATCTCGCGGAACTGGCGGCGCACCTCTTCGACGACGGAACCCGCTGCGCGGCCGACCGATTCCATCGACAGCGACGCGAACAGGTACGGGCACAGACCGCCGATGAGCAGGCCCGTGAGAACGTACGGGTCGCCGATGCTGAAGAAAGCAGTGAACTGGCTGCTGCTCGAGGTGTTGCAAACTGCATTGACGGCTGCATGGCATTTGTCCGAGAGCTCTTGCAAGAACGAGGCGAACAGCACGACGGCCGCGAGGCCGGCCGAGCCGATCGCGTAACCCTTGGTGACGGCCTTGGTCGTGTTGCCGACGGCGTCGAGGGGGTCCGTGACCGCGCGAACGGACTCCGGCATCTCGGCCATTTCGGCGATGCCGCCGGCGTTATCGGTGATCGGCCCGAACGAGTCGATCGCAACGATGATACCCGCCATCGAGAGCATCGACATGACCGCGATGCCCACTCCGTATAGGCCGCTGAAGCCGTTAGCGACGAGGATGCCGGCGACGATCGTGATAGCCGGCAGCGCCGTCGCTTGCATCGAAACGGCGAGCCCCGCGATGATGTTGGTGGCGTGCCCGGTCACGGACGCTGCCGCGATGTTCTTGACCGGCGGGAAGGTCGTGCCGGTGTAGATTTCGGTGATGTAGGTGATCAGGCCGGTGACAGCGAGGCCGACCAGCGCGCAGATGAAGATGCCGGTCGACGTGATCACGTTGCCGCTAGACGTCGTGACGCCCGCGCCGAATTCCGCCTTCGAGACGAAGAAGAACGCAATCGCCGCAACGACGCCCGCAACGACCAAGCCCGCGTAGAGTGCGTTCATGATCGAGCCCTTTGCGTCTTTGCCCATCCGCACGAAGAACGTGCCGATGATCGAAGCGACGATCGAAACCGCGCCGAGGATCAACGGAAACGTCGTCGCGCTCTCGAGCGCGTTGCCGAGCACGAGGTGCCCGAGCAACATCGCCGCGACGGTCGTAACGACGTAGGTTTCGAAGAGGTCGGCGGCCATGCCGGCGCAGTCGCCCACGTTGTCGCCCACGTTGTCGGCGATCACGGCGGGGTTGCGCGGATCGTCTTCGGGGATGCCCGCTTCGACTTTGCCCACGAGGTCGGCGCCGACGTCGGCAGCCTTGGTGAAGATACCACCGCCCAAACGCGCGAAGACCGAAATCAACGAGCAACCGAACGCGAGCCCGACGAGCGCGCCGATCGAATCCGTGATGCGGTTCGGATCGGCCGCGTTGACTTGCAGCATGATCCAGTAGTAACCGCTGACCGCGAGCAAACCGAGACCGACTACCAAGAGCCCGGTGACCGCGCCGCCGCGAAATGCGAGGGACAGCGCGGGCGCGAGGCCGCCGCGCGCGGCTTCAGCAGTCCGGACGTTGGCCCGAACCGAGACGATCATACCGATGAAGCCGGCCGAGCCCGAGAGCAGCGCCCCGATCGCGAAACCGAAGGCGGGCTCCCAGCCCAAAGGCGCCGGCGCAAAGCCGATGATGAAGAAGAGAATAACGGCGACGATTCCGACCGTCGTGTACTGCCGGCGCAAGAAGGCCATCGCGCCCTCTTGAATGGCGCCGGCGATCTCCTGCATGCGAGCGTTGCCGGGCGATTGCCGCATCACCACGCTGATGAGGAAAATCCCATATAGGATCGCAAGGACCCCGGCCCCGAGTCCGAGGTTAATTGCTAGCTGAGCATCCAACGATCTATACCAACCTTAAGAACGCTGCGCCGACGAACGTCGCACGTCAAGAAGGCCCCGAAAATGGCGGGGCGACGAGTATATTTGCGCTTCGTCGTCAGGTTTTTCGGCCCCTCGGCCGGGGGTTTGGCTGCGGATGGCTAAGGGTCGCCTCCTGCGATGCAGGACGTTGAATTTTTGGTCGTTGGATGCGGACCGGCGGGCGGTATGGCCGCGCGCGAAGCCGCGCGTTCCGGAGTCGAGACGCTCGTCCTCGAGCGCGATCCCGTGGTCGGCGTGAAGCGCGTCTGCGCCGCCGGGCTGCGGCCGGGATTCTGCGACGAGTTCGACCTGCCTCGCTCGATCGTGCACTGCGATCCGCCCGTGATCTCGCTGCACGGGCTTTCCGGCCGGCGTTTCGATTTCGCAACGGTCGGTGAAGCGCATACGACGACGCGTGAAGAACTCGACGGTACCATTGCGTCGCTCGCGCGCGCCGAGGGCGCGGAGATTCGCACGTCGACGCTCTATCGCGGCTATCGGACCGACGGCGATCGAACGATCGTCGACTACGCCGACCTCGCGACCGGCGATCGTCACCAAGTGCGTGCGCGCTCGGTGCTGCTCGCGCAGGGCTCGAGCGCGCGGGTCGACGATGCGTCGCCGCTCGCCTACGAAGAGTGGAGCGCGGGGCTCATCACCTGCTATCAGTACCGCGTCTACCTCGAGCGTCCGGCGATCGATCAGACGTATAAAACACTCGAGATGCACTACTATCTCACCAAGTGCGGACGCAACGTCATCGCGTGGATGTTTCCCAAGCGCGATCATCTCTCGATCGGACTTGGGATCGCCGGAAAGTTCTCGGGTAAGGATCTGCGCGCCGAACTCGACGCGTTCGTTCCGACCGTGCAAGCGCGCTTATTCCCCGGCGTCGGCTACACGATTCGCGAGGAAGGCAACCTGCTCTACGGCGGCAGGCCGCGGCCGACGATTAGCGACGGCAACGTCATGGTCGCCGGAACTGCCGCGGGGCTCGTCGATGCAACGACCGGCGAAGGCATTCACGAGGCGGCTTTCTCCGGGCGGCTCGCTGCCGCGGCGGTGGCAGACGCGCGTCGCGGGAAGACGCGTGCTCCCGGCCTGCAGTACGAGAGCCTGCTCAAGAAGATCTTCTACGGCAAACTGCGCCACCGCCATAAATTGATGACCTTCCTCGAGCGGCGTCCGGTAAGGTTCGACGTGCTGTTCGAGCAGCTCGCGGGCTCCCCGCGTTTCGCTTCGATGCTGCAGCGCGACCGCAACGACTTCTCGCTCGGCGAGTGGGCCTTTCTCTACGCTCAGGCCGCCCTGTTCTCTATTCGCGCCCTGCGCGCGTAGCGTTCCCGGGTGCTGAGTTTTCTCGTGCGCCGCGTCTTCCGGCTCGTGGCCGTGCTGGTCGCGATCACGCTGGTGAGCTTTGCATTCATGCACCTGATCCCGGGCGACCCCGTTGCGCTACGCTTGGGCGATCACGCGTCGCCCGAGCAGATCGCGGATCTGCGCCGCGAGTTCGGACTTGACCGTCCTTGGTTCGTCCAGCTCGGGCTCTATTTCATGGCCCTCTTGCACGGCGACCTCGGCATCTCGCTTGAAGATACGCAGCCGGTCACCGTCAAACTCGCGCAATATTTTCCGGCCACGATCGAACTGACGCTGGGGGCGCTGCTGTTTGCAATCGCGGTCGGGGTCCCGGCGGGCATCGCCGCGGCGCTGCACCGGCGCAGCGCCCTCGACGTCATCACGATGAGCGTCGTCTTGCTCGGCGTGTCGGTCCCGGTGTTCTGGCTGGGCTTTATGCTGGTCTACCTGTTGGCCGTCGTCCCGTCCAACTTCGGCCTGAATCTCTTTCCGATTTCGGGCCGCATTTCGCTCCCCTACTACGTCCCGGCACGAACGCATCTGGTCGTACTCGACGCGCTCCTGGCAGGCAACGGGCGCGCAGCGCTCGATGCACTGTGGCATCTGGTCCTGCCCGCCGTCACCCTAGGAACCATTCCGCTTGCGATCGTCGCGAAGATTACCCGCAGCGGTATGCTCGACGTCCTTAGCAGCGACTACGTCCGGACGGCGCGAGCGAAGGGACTCGGCCCGCAAGCGGTGGTGATCCATCATGCGCTGCGCAACGCGTTGCTGCCGATCCTCACGGTGGTCGGCCTTCAGACCGGCCTGTTGCTGGGCGGAGCCGTCCTGACGGAACATATTTTTGCCTGGCCTGGGGTCGGCCGGCTGGCCTTCGACGCCATCTCCAATCGGGACGTGCCGGTGGTCAACGGCTGCATTCTTCTCTTTGCGACGGTTTTCGTGGTCGTAAACACCGCGGTCGACTTGCTTTACGCGGCGGCCAATCCGCGAATTCGTTATGGGGGGTAGGTTAGGGCCAGGGTTGAATTGCTGTTCCGTTGGGTCCTCAGTTTAAGTCGTCCTATGTCATCGCCGGGACGGCATACACACGCGAAGAGGTAATTCACCGCTACATTCACCTAGTGAAGTACGTCGCGGGCCGGATTTCCGTGAACTTACCGCCCAACGTCGAGCTCAACGACTTGATCAACGACGGCGTCATCGGTCTCATCGACGCGATCGAGAAGTACGACGACAGCCGCGGCGTCAAGTTCGAAACCTACGCGATCACGCGCATCCACGGTGCGATCATCGACGCATTGCGGGCGCTGGACTGGGTCCCCCGCGCGATCCGGCAGAAGGCCCGCGAGCTCGAGCGGACGCAACACGAACTCGAAGCCGAGTTCGGCCGTCAGGCGACCGACGACGAGCTTGCCGAGCGCATGGGCGTGCCCAAGCGCGATCTGGAGAACCTGCAGCAGAAGGTTCGCAGCACCTCCGTGCTGTCACTCGAAGAACATCTGCCCAACGACCGCGGCAACGACATCCCGCTGCTCGATACGCTCAAAGGCGACGGCGAAGACATCGGCCTCGACGTCGAGCAGCGCGAGATTCGCGAAGCGCTCGTCGGTGCGGTCGAAGCGCTCTCGAAGCAAGAACGCACCGTCATCGAGCTGTACTATTTCGAGGGCCAGACGCTCAAGGAAATCAAGGGCGTCCTCAACGTTTCCGAATCGCGCGTGTCCCAAATTCACGCGCAGGCCGTCATCCATCTACGCCAACGGCTGCGCGTGCTGCGCGGCGACCTCGGCTACCGCGACAACGACCCGACGATCAAACAGAAGTACGTCCGTCGCACCTCGAGCCCGTCCGGCAGCGAGGCCGCGTTCTGAGCCACTAACCGCAAATGAAGCGCCTGCGCGGTGCGCGTGAAGCGCCGCTTTTTTCTAACCTTGTGGTAGCGGACCCGGACGGCGAAGTCGTCGTCAGCGGTGACGGTGACGTGCGGCTCTATCGAGGCTGGCTCGGCCGAGAGCGGGCGGATGCGTTGCTGGCGTCGATTCGCGCGACGGCGACGTGGGTACAGGAGCGGCGCAAGATGTACGACCGCGTCGTCGACGTGCCGCGCGTGCAAGCGTGGTTCGGCGACGATCGCGAGCGCCCGTTTACGCCCGAGCTGGAGGCGGTCCGTCGCGAACTCGAAGCGCTGACCGGCGCCGGGTTCTCGCATGTGCTGCTCAACCGCTATCGCACCGGCAAGGACAGCGTCGCATGGCACAACGATCGCGAGGTCGCGCACCTCACGCGCCCGGTGATCGCTTCGCTGACGCTCGGTGCGACGCGGGCCTTCGACCTGCGGCCCAAGGCCGAGCGTAAGGAAATCGTCTCGATCGATCTCGACCACGGCGACCTGCTCGTGATGCGCGGCGAAACGCAAACCAACTGGGAACACCGCGTCGCCAAAGACCCGCGGATCGCGGGCGAGCGCATCAACCTGACGTTCCGCCAGCAACCCGCCTAGCTTACTCGGGTCGCATCCATATTCGGCCGTCATCGTAATCGAACCACAGCTCGTAGTGGGCCATGAGGTGCAATCCGAAGATAGCGTCGATCGGAAAATCGACCGCGTCGCTTATCGGCTGAACTTCTACTTGGATTGCGTCGTTGTTGAACCGGTCTCCGGCAAACTCGATGTGCGCTACGGTTGCGTTGGCGACGGCAACCGGCCCCTCCAGGAAGTTTACGGTTTCTCCCCCGCTGGTCCGCTCGATCCCGATGCGCCGCAGTTGCGATGCGTTGCCGCCATAGAGAGCGCGCAATACGAGAACGTTCAGCGACCCCGTATCGAGCACGACGCGGGATGTGACGGCCGACCCGATCGTCGCCGCGACCAGCGGCATCCCTTGGTCAAAGTTCGCTCGTATCGCGCGCGCGCCGGAGGGTGGAGTGAAGGCGCCGGGAGCGATGAGGTCGATGTGTCCGCGCCCGAGGTCGAAATGGACGATGTGCCCGCAAAAGTAGTCGTATCCGAGAATACCGTCGGCTCCGAAACCCTTGAGGAAAGCGGTCTGCGCCGCAATGTTATGGAACGTCACACCGCCCGTAGAGAGTTCACGCACGACCGCGTGTCCGAACGCCGGTCGCAACCCAAACCGTCGCGCTGCGCCCTCGTCGATGAGAATTTGACTCGTGCCGGTGTCGAAGATGAACGCTGCGCTCTTACCGTTGACCGTAACGTCGACGAGTAGTTAACTGGCGCGATAGAAACGCGTGGGCACCGCGACCGAGGCCGCACTCGAGGTCGCGGCCGGATCCGAAGAGGCTGGTAAGGCGACCGTTGCCGTTTCCACCGGTTCCGGTAGTACATCCAAAACCTTGACGTCGGCGTCACCGCCCGCGCCGGAGATATGCCATGCAAACGGCCGCGATGCACCGTCGACGGCGCGCACGTCGGAAAAATCGAACGTCACGTTGCGCGAGCCCTCACGGAACACTTCACGGACGAGGCGCCCCGTCGACTCCTCATAATAGAACCAATGCGGTGAATCGTGCGCCGGCCGGTATTCGATGACCCACGCCGGCGCCGGCGTAAATGCTTCGCCGAGTAACGTGCAGTCGGAAGCGTCGTACGGGAAGAACGCGAGCGGCCAGCGGTCAAGGTCGTCGCCTTGCACGTCGGCGCCGATCAGACGAACCAAGCCGTTCGGCGTCCGCCGCCACCTGTCGCCATCGTTGCGGCCCTGGGAATAGGTCGCCCCGTCGATCGGGGTGTCGAATCGCAGGTCCGCCCCGCGGACCGAGACGGTGACCGTAAGGCTCGTGGTCCCGGCGCTCAGGTTCCAATGCTCGACTCGTTGGGCGTACCCGGCTGCCGGCGTCCCCGCTGCCGAGCCTGCTTTGGCGAGGACGCTCGCGAGCGAAACACCGGACGGGCGAATGCCGGGCGGCTCCCAATGCCCGCCGAGCGCGAAAACCGGCACCGGGGCGAGCATCAAAAGCGACGCGGCGAAAGCAAATCCGCCCGTAAGCGTACGCACCCGCCGCTCCTTCATCATCGGTGACGCGTTCCCGCCAAGATCTTGGTGCGACAAATCCGGTAAGGGTCGAGGTCGGGCGGTTCCGGCGCCGAAGGACAAAAAATGTTCGTCCACCGTCTGAAGCTGCGCCCGCCGCAGCTTCTGCCTACGTGGATCGGGCGTCCTAACGTTGAGCGACGCCTTGGCCCCGGCACGAGCGTCCTCTCGGTCGTCGCCGGCCCCGGATACGGCAAGACGGTTCTCGCGGCGAGGATCTTCGAGGGTTGGACGGGGGCGAAGGGCTGGTTTACCCTCGACGAAGCCGACTCGGATCTGGCTGTTTTTGCCACCCACGCGCAAGCGTTGCTTGCAACGCTCCCGGGCGTGCGAGAGTTCGACGGCGACGCCGCGCAACTCGCGTCCCCAAAAGAAGTCGGCAGCCTCTTTGCCGAGTTGCTTTCGGAAATCGAGGACCCGCCGCTGCTGGTGTTTGACGACGTCCACGTACTGCACGACAGTGCTTCGCTCGCGGCGCTGGGCGAGTTGCTGGAGCGCTCCTCGCGCACGAACGCCGCATTCGTGCTCTGCGGGCGCTCGATGCCGTTGTCGCTGCACGCGGTAGCGGCGCGCTCGCGCCTCGCGACGGCCGGCTCGAGCGACCTGGCGTTCAACTCGGAAGAATCGCGAGCGTACCTGCAAACGGCAACCGCGCACGCGGGCGATCCCGCCGCACTCGATCGCCTCGCCGCGCGAGCCGAAGGCTGGCCTGCCGGGCTCGCCCTCGTCGCGTCGACCACGGGCCTGCACGGCAACGCCGGCGGCTCGCTGCCCCTCGACGCACACGACGATCAAACGCGCCGGCTGCTCTTCGACTACCTGGCGGCCGAAGTGCTCGACAGCCTGACGGATCGCGAGCGCCGTTTTCTTTTGGAGACGTCGATTCTCGATATTCTCGAGATCGAAACCTGCGACGAGGTCGTGGGGACCGCCGAAGCGATCGAGATCCTTCCTTCGCTCGCGCGGCGTGGTCTTTTCGTGACGCGCTACAACGAAAACGCCTACACGACGCACCAGCTCTTCCGCGAGTTTTTGCGCGACGCGCTGGCGCGAACGCGGTCGCGTGCGGACATTGCGGTCCGCCATCGCCGCGCCGCCGCCGTGCTCGCGCGCCGCGGCGATAGCGCGGGATGCCTTGCCCATCTGCTCGACGCGGACGACATCGACGAAGCCGCGGCGGTGCTCGAGAGCCTTGCGTTTCCGATGCTTTCGAGCGGCCTGCTCGCTCGCGTCGGCGCGCTCTTGGAACGCATCGGTCCGGAACGCGTTGCGCGCAGCGCGACGCTCATGACGGCGCAGGGCCGGCTCGAACAAGCGCGCGGCGACTGGGACCGGTCTCTGGGGTCGCTCGAGCACGCGATTCGGCTCGCGCGCGAACGCGACGAACCGGACACGCTTGCGGAAGCCGTCCGTATCTCTGCTGCGATATGCATGGGACGCGGTGAGTTCGCGCAGGCGCTAAGCCTGCTCAACGAGACGTTGTCGCTGCACGCCATCGGTGAGGCGAGCCGCATCACCTTGTCGTTGACGCGCGGCGCGGCGCTTCTCGAGTGCGGCAACATCGATGAAGCGCTCGCCGTGTTCGGCGAAGTCATGCCGCTCGCCGTAGCGCGCGGAGACTTCGCGCAACAGGGCAAGCTGCTCCACAACACGGGCGTCGCGCACCTGCGTCGCGGCGATCCCTACGCGGGCATGGTCATGTACGAACGCGCGCTCAAGGTCAAGCGCAGCGCCGGACAACGCGTGTCGGCCCTGGTAACGCTCGGCAACCAGATCGTGGCGCTGCGCGCGGTAGGCGATTTCGAGGAAGCGGAGCGATTATCGCGCGATTTCCTCGACGAGGCCTACGACGTCGGCAACGCGCCGATGGTGGCGCACGCGCTCGATAACGCGGCCGCCTTGAAGCTCGTGCGCGGGGATATCGATGGCGCGCAACAGGCCTATCGCGAGGCGCTGCACGTCTGCGATCCCGGGGACATTCTCTTTCTCCCCGACATTCTGCACGGTCTGGCGCGAACGGCGGTCGAGTTCGGCAATTTCGACGAAGCGGACGAACTCTGCACGAAGGCCGCACTCATGCTGCGGACGACCGATCGACATCAAGAAGTCGCCGCGGTCATCCTTACGCGGGTCGCTTGCGCCATCGCGCACGAAGAATACGAGCGCGCGTTGGCCCTCGCCAAGGAATGTGCGGAGCTGTGCGATCGGGGCACCGACGCGGTCCTCGTCGCCGGCACGAAGCTCGAGCTCGCAGCGGCGCTCGTCGGGATCCTGACGAGGTTCGCACCGGGCATGGCGCAGGACGCCGAGCAGTTGGCCGCGCGCGCCGCGGCCGACGCGATCGGGCTGCTGCACCAGCGCGACTACCGCTTCTTGCTGCGCACGAAGGCTCGAGCGTTTGCCGCTCTTGCGGAGCCGCTGCGTCGCTGGAAGATCGGGCGCGGCCTGATGCCCGACTCCGCACGCCCGCAAACGGAGGTCGGGCTCCGGATCGAGATGCTCGGCGGACTGCGGGTCCACCTCGGCGCGGAGATGCTGCCCGCCGACGCCTGGAAGCGGCGCCGCGCCCGCGACATCTTTGCCTACCTGGTCAGCTTGCGAGGGCGAGCGGTGACGCGCACGCGGCTGATCGATCTGTACTGGCCCGACACGGACGCGGACGCCGCCCACGACAACCTGCGCGTGACGATCAGCGCGATTCGCAAGGCGCTCGGCGACGTCGTAAAATTTGAGAACAACGGGTACCGCTTCGTCGCCCCGCCGCAGACGTCGATCGACGCGGAACTGTTCGACGAGCACATCGAGAACGCGCGCCAGGCGCTTTCCCGTGGTGCGACCGACGCTGCAAGGCACGGATTTCTCGCGGCCGCCGAGCTCTACCGGGGCGACTTCCTGGAAGGCTTCGAGGATGGCGGGTGGCAGTGGCGCGACCGGGAGCGGCTGCACGCGGCTTGCCTCGAAGCCCTACGCTGGCTAGCCTTGGATACCGAGGGAGACGGTTCGGTTCGGCGCCTGGCGATCGACCGGATGCTGGAACTCGCCCCCTTCGACATCGACGCGGTCAAGATGCGCCTCGGCTACCTCGTCGCCGAAACGCGGATCGGCGACGCGCGCCGGGATCACGAGGAATGGAAGGCAAGGTACCGAATCGCCGTCGGGACGGACCCCCCCGACGTCTGGAATGGATTGGAGAACGGCTCCGATCAGGCGCCTTTTGTTGCTGATTTGTCACACCCCGGCGGGTATGATGCTCCAAAGAGATCCGGCCGTGCCCCCTCGGCCCGAAGGCTCTCCTAGCCCCTCCACAGCTTAGCCTCGAACGGAGTTCCCAGTTGCTCATCTTGATCGGTTCCGCGGTTAGCCCCATTGTGTTCATCCAAGGATTGCTGACCGGAATCGGCGCGGCGATCATCTCGTACTCGCACCCGATCGAGCTACTGCTGCAACAGCTGCTCTAAGTCCGGTTCTGCTGCTGGCGAAGGGGCTCGCGCAAGCGAGGCCTCTTTTTTTTGCCCGCCCCGCGAACCGGAATTTGTTCGCCATTTGTTACAGCCAGAATTGTAAGCTGGTCTTGCGTCACCGAGATCTCCAAGCATGGCAAGGGCCTGGAGATAACGTGGACGCATCGTGAACGAGGGGATGAGAGGGCCGGCGCCGCAAAGCGCCGGTCTTCTTGCATAGTGGAGCGAACACGGTCGTCGATGAGTTGGTTAGGAAAGTTGCGAGGGGCCCTTGGGCGCTCGAGAGAGTCCCTCGCGGGCGTGGAAACCCTGGCGCGGCAGAAGCGGCCGCTGGATCGGGAATTCTGGGACGAATTCGAAGAGATTCTGATCGGGGCCGACTTCGGCGTACCGACGACGGAGAAGATTCTGGGCGGCTTGCGCATCGTGGCCGGTCAGGAACTCTGGGGCCGCAGCGACCAGGCGGTCGCGCGCTTCAAAAAAGACGTTCGCAATTTCCTCACCCTCCCCGAGGGCGCCCTGGCGCTGCGCGGAAAACCGGCGGTCGTGCTCGTCGTGGGCGTGAACGGCAGCGGCAAGACGACGACGGTCGGCAAGCTCGGAAGGCTGCTCGCGAAGCAGCGTAAGAAAGTGATGTTTGTGGCCGCGGACACCTTCCGTGCCGCGGCCGCCGATCAACTCGCCGTGTGGGCGCAACGCTCGGGGGCGGAGTTCGTGCGCGGGAGCGACGGTTCGGATCCGTCGTCGGTCGTCTTCGACGGCATCGCCGCGGCGAAAGCGCGGGGCATCGACGTCGTGCTGGTCGATACCGCCGGGCGGCTGCAGACGAAGACCAACCTGATGGAAGAGCTGAAGAAGATGCGGCGCATCATCGAGCGCGAGACCGGTGCCCCTCCGGCGGAGACGCTGCTCGTCGTCGATGGGACGACCGGGCAAAACGCGATCTCACAAGCGCGCCTTTTCAATGAAGCGACCGCGCTCACGGGCGTGGTCGTCACGAAGCTCGACTCGACCGCCAAGGGAGGGGTGCTGGTCGCGATCGTCGACACACTCGAGGTCCCGATCAAGTTCATCGGCCTTGGCGAAGCGATCGACGCGTTGCAGCCCTTCGACCCCGCCGAGTTTATCGATGCGCTCTTCGAAGCGACTCCGGCTGCCTAGCGTGCCTGAAGGCGCTTGTTCTCGGCGTGTTGCAAGCGTCGGCTACCCTTGAAGCCGTTGGAAGCGCAGGTTTTGGACGTCGTCACCGAAACGGACGGCCGGGTATTCCCTGGCCGCGCCGCGCTGTTTCTCGACCGCGACGGCGTCATCAACGAGCGGATCGTGGGCGGCTACGTCGTCGAACTCGCGCAGTTGCGGATCCTCGAGCCGTTCCTCGGGGCCTTCGGTGGAATCAGCCGTGGCTGGGACGGCCCGATCGTGCTGATCTCAAACCAGGCCGGTGTGGCGAAAGGGCTGCTCGACGAAGCCGGCTTGCGTGCAATCATGCGGCGCACGGTCGAGGTGCTGGGCGAGCACGGCATCGACGTTGCCGCATGGTACTGCTGCCCGCACGCGCCGGGCGACGGGTGCACGTGCCGGAAGCCGCTGCCGGGAATGTTCGCCTTGAGCGCGGAGCAACTCGGCCTGCGCGTCGAGCGTTCGTGCTTCGTCGGCGACACCGATTCCGACGAACGTGCCGGCCGCGCCGCGCGCTGCGCGACGTTTATCGTCGATCCCGCGGTGCCCGAGTCGTTCGCTGCCGCGCGCGCGTTCGTCGATCGCGAGCTCGCAGGATGACGCCGCCCGATCTGGACGCGGCCCCGGAGATGCTCGCTGCGGAGCACGACGTCGTCCGCAGCCGCGCGCCGCTGCGCATCAGTTTCTGCGGCGGCGGCACCGACGTTCCGCCCTATCCCGAGCGCTACGGCGGATGCGTGCTCTCCTCGACGATCGACAAGTATGCGTACGTTTCTATTCGACCGTACGCGGATCAGAAGATTCGCGTCTACTCGGAGGATACCGGCGTCGAGGCCACCTTCGACGCGCACGGCGGCGAAGCGCTGAACGGAAAACTCGATCTCGCTCAAGCGATCTTCCGCCGTTTCCGCGCGACCGCGGTCGACTGTTTCATGCACAACGACGCGCCGCCGGGGAGCGGCCTCGGATCGTCGTCGGCAATGATCGTCGCGTTGATCACGGCGCTCGCGCGCGAGCGCGGCGCGCAGCTCACGCCGTATCAGGTGGCCGAGTTCGCCTACGCGGTCGAGCGCGAGGATCTGCGCATCGTCGGCGGCTTACAGGACCAGTACGCGAGCGCGTTCGGCGGTTTCAATTTCATCGAGTTTTCCGCGGACGGCGTGCTCGTCACGCCGCTGCGCATCACCGACGACGCGGTCGCAGAGCTCCACTATCACCTCGTGCTGTGCTTCACGGGCAAGACGCGGCTCTCGTCCAATATCGTCGCCGAACAGACGGCGCGGGTCGTTGCGTCGGAACAAACGATCGTCGATAACCTCGGCAAGACCAAAGCCCTGACGGTTGCGATGAAGCGCGAGTTACTCAAGGGCAGGCTGCTCGATTTCGGCGCGCTGCTGGATGAAGCGTGGGCCCTCAAGCGCACGCTTGCGACCAACGTCAGCAACGCTGCCATCGAAGAGCTCTACGCTGCGGCGAAAAGCGCGGGCGCAATCGGCGGCAAGATTTTGGGCGCGGGCGGCGGCGGCTATCTTTTGTTCTTTACGCCCTTTAACCGGCGCGCTCGCGTCCGCGAGCGGCTCGAACAACTGGGCGGGCGCGTCGTTGACTTTCAGTTCGACCAACAAGGTGCGCGCAGCTGGTGCGTCCCGCGGGAGCTGTGGGCCGACGCCTGAGCGACCGCCAAAGCGCAATTGCCGGCTGGCTCGCCTCCGCACTCCTCGCCGCGGCGGTCGTGCTTCCGCTCGTCGGGGCGCCCGGCATTCCCCTCTTCGTCCACGATTGGATCTGGTCGCCGTACGCTGCGCGCACCGTGTGGACGGCGCACTTTCTGTACTCGGCGTGGGTCCAAACCGGACTCGGGGAGCCGAACAGCGCGATCTCCGTCAATCCGCTCGCTTGGACGAAGGTTGTGCTCGCGACGTTTCTCTCGGGGCGTGCGTCGCTGTTGCTCTACCTGTACGGCTCGCTCGTGTTCGCTTTCGCCGGAGTTTTTCGGCTCGCGCGCCGCAATCTCGGGCTGGCGGGGCCGTGGGCTCTCGCGAGCGTGTGCTTTTTTGCGGCGACCCCGTTCGTCTTCAACAAGATCGCGTCCGGGCAATCGTCGTACTGGGCGGGGGCGGCTGCCTTCGTGTGGGGCACGGGCTTCTGTCTCGACGCGTTTGAGAGCGGTCACGTGCGCGACGCGGCCCGCGCGGCCGCGTGTTTCGCGCTCGCGAGCCTCCAGTTGCAAATGCTCGCGTTCGCCGTGCTAACGTTCGGTTTGGCTGCCGTGGCCTATCGAACGCGACGCGCGCTCGCGTTCGCTGCCGCCGGGAGCATCGCGTCGGCCGTGCTCGCGTTTCCGTCAGTCTGGTTCCTTGCGTTGCGCGGCCCCGAGGCCGGCGCGAACATCTCGCCGCCGTATCAGTACTGGATTGCGGCGCAGAGCTCGCGGCCGTTCGATGCGATCGCGATGCTCGGATACTCGGTGCTGTACGTCGAGCGCGCGTTGAACGATCTGGGCGGCGCGGCGCTCCCGGCCGTCGAAGTCGCGGGTGTCGTCGCGCTCTTTCTCGCGTTGTGCGGCGTCGCGCTCGAACGCAACCGGCAAGCCTTCGTGCTCGGCGGCATGGCTGCCGCCGGCTACGTCATCGTCACCGGCACGTACGGTCCGGCCGCGCCTCTCTGGTCGTTCGCCTTTGCGCATTTCGAGATGGCCAATTTTCTGCGCGAGTTGTACCACGCCGAGATGCTGTACGCGCTGCCGGTGTCGCTGCTCGCTGCAAGCGCGCTCGCATGGTGCGCACGGCGCGTCGCGTGGCCGCCGGCGATCGGGGCGGCAGTGCTCGCGGCGTGTCTCGGCCTCGCCACGTGGGGCGCGGGGTTCGCGCGCGTGCTTCCGTTTACCGCGACGCCGCCGTATCGCGAACGCCTGGCCGCGGCGATCGACGGCGACGAATCGCGTGTGCTCTTTCTTCCCGCCCAGCAACCGCTCGCGACCCCGGGTGATGCGGTCGGCGGAAACGATGGTCTCGATTGGGTCGACGCGTGGCACCACTCGATGTACGAGTATTATTTGCCTCCGCTGGTCGCGTACGTCGAAGCAGCGCTCTACCGTGGCGACGCAGCGGCGGCACGTCGCATCTTGCCGCGGCTCGCGTGCTCGGCCGTGGTCTATCGCGCCGGCATCGCGTCGCTCGGCTACGAAGCCATACTCGGCGGTCCCGATCGCAGCCTAGCCGCGCTGAGCGCCGCTTTTGGTGCGCCCCTCGAAGTCGCGCCCGGGGTCGACGTCTTTACGCTGCCCGCGCGTCGGCTTCTTGATACGGCCGCACGCGTCGCGGCTGCGCCGCCGGATCTGCGCCGGATGACGGATGCGAGCGCTGCGTATCTCGACGTTCCCGGTCGCGATCCGGCACGCTATGCGATCGACCTGTACGCGCAGAAACCCGATCCGGGCAAAGGCTGGATTCGCCGTCGCGATGCCGCCGTCGCGAACGCTGCCGAGCTTGCGGTGCCCGCGTACGGTATCGTCACGAACGAGCCGGGTGCCGCCGTCCGCCTCGAAGGCGTGCCGCCCGGGAGCGTACTCTTTTGGGGACCCTCCGGCATCGCGTTCGACGCCGACGCTGCTCGCGCCGCACGCCCGGCTCGTCTGCGCTCGGTCGCTCGAAACGTCACGATTACCAGTCGCGGTCCGGCGGCGATTCTCGAAGTCGGCGAAGCGCCGCTCGACCCGATGGGAGCGCCGCTGGGGGGTCGCGCGACGATCACCGAGTGGGCGCATCCGGCGCCCTGGGCGTACCGCGCGCGCGTCGCGCTACACGGCCGGACGGCGCTCGTGTTGCGCGAGCGCTACGACGAAGCGTGGCAAGTCGAAGGTGACGGCGTCGCGATCGAACGTCACGTGCGTGCGGACGGCTTCGCAAACGCGTGGATACTGTCCGGAACGGGGATCCACGAGCTGCGTTTTTACTATGCAGCGCAAAAGGAGACGTTCGTCTTACTCGGCGCCTCGCTGCTGCTCTTCGTTCTGCTGCTGGTGCGGGCCGCCGCGCCTGCGCCGCTCGTTAAGGTGGTACGTTTTGGCTAGGTCGCCGTCGCTCAAAGAGATGTCCCTCGGCCTCGCACGGCGGGCGTTTCGAGGGGTCCAGTTCGTCGGCGAGCGCTTCGGCGTGGAGATGCGCCGCGTCGGCCACGTCCCGAGCGGCATCCCGGATGCCGAGTTGTACCGTCCGTATTTCGAGCCGTGGCGGTCGGCTGCGTTTCGCACCCTCTTGCGGCACGACGACTTGCATTCGCACGTCACCTTGGACCGTAAGTACGTGCTCTATGTGACGCTCGACCAGGCGCTCCGGCGCTGCGGCGGAGACGTCGCCGAATGCGGCGTCTATCGCGGCGGAACGGCGTACATTCTCGCGGCTCGCGTCGAGAGCGCGAAGCGCACGCTGCATCTTTTCGATACCTTTGCCGGCATGCCGCCGACCGATCCGGCTCGCGACTTGCATCGGGAGAACGACTTCCAAGGTACGAGCCTCGATGCCGTCGAGGACTACCTTTCACCGTTTTCTTGCGTCGCTTACCATCCGGGCCGGATTCCGGGGACGCTCGACGCCGTCGCCGCGGATCGATTCTGCTTCGTCCACATCGACTTGGATATCTACGACGCCATCAAAACGGCGACGGAGTTCTTCTACTCGCGACTCGCGCCGGGCGGCGCCATCGTCTACGACGACTACGGTCTGCCGAGTTGTCCCGGCGCTCGCGCGGCGGTCGACGAGTTCTTTGCGGACAAGCCGGAGACGGCGCTCGTCCTTGCGGGCGGGCAAAGCCTCGTCTTGAAGCTCTAAGCCGGGCCGTATCGTTTCTACGTGGAAGTGTTTGCGCGATGACATCCGAGCGAATCTACGAAGAGCTCACCGAGATTCTCGACGACGTCTTTGGCGAAGACGATCTGGTGGCTACGCCCGAATTGACCGCGGGCGACGTTCCCGGCTGGGACAGCATGGCGCACCTGCGCGTCATCTTCGCCGTCGAACGAAGATTCGGCGTGAAATTCTCGGCGTCCCAAATCGACGGGCTCGCCAACGTCGGCGAACTGGCGTCGCTGATCGAATCGAAACTGGCCCAGTGATTGCCGAGCTCGGGTGGTTGCCGCCGCCGCCGCTCGACTTCCGGCAGCGTTGCCGCGCTCTGCTCGAGGAAAGCGGAGCGGACGTTCCCGCACTCGTCCGGCTTGCGACCTGCGCGCTCGACGAGAATCACCTCAACCGGTTGGCACGCGTGGTCGAGGCGATGCGCGCGCGCGGCGGAGCGCTTGCGGGGTTGACGCCATTCAAACTCGGCATCGTCAGCAACGCGACGATCGACACGATCGTGCCCGCGGTGATTGCGACGGGCGTCCGGCTCGGGCTCGACATCACTTGCGTCAGCGCACCCTTCGGACTCGGGGTGCAAGCTGCGCTCGAGCCCGATTCGACGATCAACGCAGCGCGGCCCGATGCGGTTCTGCTCGCGTTCGATCATCACAGGATAGGGGCGCCTCCGGCCGGCGACGCGGCTGCGGCCGAGCGTGCCGTCGCGGACGCCCTCCGCGCGATCGACGCGATGCGCGAAGGCTTTCGCACGCACGCGGGCGCGATTTCGATCGTACAGACCATCGCGTCGGTACCGGCTGCGCTCTTCGGGTCGTTCGACCGCGCCGTGCCGGGAACGTCGCGCCGGCTCGCGGACGCGTTCAACGCCGGGCTTGTGGAACGTATTTGCGGATCGCAAGACGTCGTGGTCGACGTTGCCGCCTTAGCCGAAAGCGTGGGACTCGAGGCATGGCAGTCGGCGTTACAGTGGAACGTCGCGAAGTTCGCATTCGATGCACGCTTCGTCCCCGCGTATGCGGAGTGGGTCTGCCGCGTCATCGCGGCACTGCGCGGAAAGAGCCGCAAGTGCTTGGTGTTGGATCTCGACAATACGCTGTGGGGAGGCGTGATCGGCGACGACGGGCTCGAAGGGATCGTGCTCGGCCAAGGCGATGCGACGGGCGAAGCATTTCTCGACGTCCAGCGCGCCGCACTCGCGTTGCGCGAGCGGGGCGTCGTGCTCGCCGTCAGCTCGAAGAATGACGACGCGGTGGCTCGCAGCGCTTTTCGCGAACACAGCGAGATGCTGCTGCGCGAGGAGCACATCGCCGTGTTCCAAGCGAATTGGAACGACAAGCCGACCAACCTCGCCGCGATCGCAGCCGAGCTCAACATCGGGCTCGACGCGCTCGTGTTGCTGGACGATAATCCCGCCGAGCGCAGCCTCGTGCGCGGCACGCTCCCGGAGGTCGCGGTACCCGAGCTTCCCGACGACCCCGCGCAATTCGCGAGCGTGCTCTTGGCAGCGGGGTATTTCGAAAGCGTCGCGTTTTCGGAAGAAGATCGCGACCGCGCGCGCTTTTATGCGGAAAACGCGCGCCGCGCCGCGCTGCGCGAGAGCGTTACCGACATCGAGGCGTTCCTGCGCTCGCTCGCGATGGAGATCGACTTTCGACCCTTCGATGCGCAAGGCCGCGCGCGGATCGCGCAGTTGATCAACAAGTCCAACCAATTCAACCTGACGACCAGACGCTACACCGAGTCCGACGTGCTCGCGCTCGAGCGGGACCCGGAGATATTTACGCTGCAAGTTCGATTGAAAGATACGTTCGGCGACAACGGTATGATCGGCGTCGTGGTCGCTCGCCCAAGCGACCCCGGTGAATGGGAGATCGACACGTGGCTCATGAGCTGCCGCGTGCTCGGGCGCCGCGTCGAAGCGATGGTGTTGCGCGAACTCGCGCTTCACGCGCGCGAGCGCGGCATCGGGCGCCTCGTGGGCCGTTACGTGCCGACGGGCAAGAACCGCCTCGTGGAGGACCACTATCCGAAGCTCGGATTCGCGTTGCTCGAGCGCGATCCGTCGGGCGCGACGAGCTGGCTGCTCGACAGCGCGGTCGAGATCGAGCCCGCGCCGATGGACGTGGTGCGCTCGGGCTGGGCTCCGAGCGGCGCGCCGAGCACGTGAGCGTTCCGTCGTTCGCGTTCCTCGGCTACGTGGCGCTGGTCGGGGCCTTGCTCGCGGTCGTGCGCGGCGCGCGTGCGCGAACGGTCGTGACGGTGCTCGCGAACCTCGGCTTTATCGCGACGATGCTGGCGACGCCGGCGACGGTCGTGCCCT
>Ga0302326_10010067_pt1 | contig 20513 bp, 14 predicted proteins | sample Palsa_T0_3_FD_202264 | JGI IMG/M metagenome (GOLD analysis project Ga0302326, IMG submission 202264) | Peat permafrost microbial communities from Stordalen Mire near Abisko, Sweden - Palsa_T0_3 | ecosystem: Environmental > Terrestrial > Soil > Palsa > Peat permafrost | place: Sweden: Abisko...
GCGCTGGTGTCCGGCGATGAATTCCGGGAGTCTGCCGCCGCGGAAGCCATTAGCGGCATCTAGGGTGGCGCCGGTGATGCGCAGAGCCGCCGCATCCTCGCCATAAAGTCGAAGTCCCGACACGATCAATGAGTTATCAAATGCCCAGACGCTGCCCTGTTGATAGGCGAGCGGATCGAACGCGGCGTGGTTGATGGATAAAGTGCGCACGCCCCAGCCGGAAAACATATCCGGCTGCATGATGCGTGCCGCAATCTGCGACGCATGCTCGGGGCTCGCGATGCCCGTCCACAGGACTTGCGCCGCGTTCGAGGTGACCGAGGCAACCTGACGCCCGCCCCGCTCGAGTGCCAAACAATAGCAGCCCTGCGCCGGCATCCAGAACTCGCGCAGAAACCGTTCCCGCAGGCCACTCGCCGCCGTCTCCAACTCCGCGGCGCGCGGCGCCTCGCCGATCCGCCGCAGAAGATCCGCCACCAACGACATTGCTTGAAACGCATACCCCTGAACCTCCACCAAGGCGAGCGGCGGGACGGGATAGGCGCCATCTTCGCGCAATACCCCCGTGCCCGAATCGCGCCAGCTCTGATTCACCGGCTGGCTGCCTTGCGCCAAGCCGTCGTAAGTCACATAGCCACCACCCTCCTCGAGCTTACGTTCGAGCCATTGCAGGGCGGCATCAACATTCGGCCGCAGCAGCGTGAAGAGCGCGGGATCGCCGGTCCAGTTCACGTGCCGGACGATCACGATGAGGAACAGCAACGTCGAATCGACCGCGGCATAGCTCGGCGTTTGCGTCACCGCGTGCAAATTCGCGAGCTCACCGACGCGCAGCTCATGCAGAATCTTGCCGGGCTCCTCGCGGGTTTTATCATCGTGGCGCCGGCCCTGCCAATGCGCCAAGGCACGCGTGGTACGGGCGCCCAAGTCGGGATTGAAGGCGAGGCACTGCAGGGTTGGGAGCAAACTGTCGCGGCCGAACAGACCCACGAACCAGGGGATCCCGGCTGCGGTGAAGCGGTGCTCGCCCCGCCGCACCTCGAGCAGGGCCATATCGGTGAGCGAGCGCGCGATGACCTCGCCCAGTTCCTTGCTCGAGGTCTCGTGCCTCGCATAGCCGTCGAGAAGACGGGCGGTCGTGGTCGCCTTGGCATCGTCCATCACGGCCGCGCTTGGGATCAGAGCCGCTAACGCCGGCGCGGGGGCTTCCAGCGCTCGCTCGTCCACGCGGACGCGGACCACGAGCTCTTGGGGGACGCGTGAGGCGAGGGTAAGCTCGAAGTGCGCGATCGTGCGCTCGCAAGTTCGCGGAGCAACGAGCGGGGCGGCGCTGAAGTCCACGAGCAAGCTGCGCCGGATGCCGTCGGCCCCTTCGTAGCAGAATCCGAGTACGGTTCCATCCCATACCGGCGCGAGCAGCCGTCCGCGCTTGCCGGGGGGGGTGCCGCGCAGGACGAACATGTCTTCGAACGTGGTGTGGAACTCGAGCGCGACGGGCAATTGGAGCGCACGGTCGGCAAAGCTCGTCAGCATGATCGAGTCGATAAACGTCGTCCCGTCCTCCAGAAGCATGAGGCTACGGCGCACGCTCAGCTTGTGATCCGGGATGCCGATGCCGTTCGCGGTCGAGAGCGCGCTGTTAGTGAGCTCGATCTGCGCCCCCATGCCCTCGCCGTCGGCGGACATCAACAGCAGCGGCTTCGTGTCGTGTAAGGCGAGTGCGTAGCCACCGAGATAGCACGTGTCGCGATAGAACAATCCGAAGCCTGGTATGTCGAGCGGGACATTGCCGTCCTCGCGCGTTAGCAACACGAGCTCGTTAGACTTGAGAACCAAGGGGTGGCGGATGTCGATCGAGAGGAGAGGCTGTGCCATCTAGTCGCGCGTCAGAGCTCGCCCGCCGCCGCCAAATGCTTGATCCTGTCCGCCGTGCGGATCGCGATGGTCTGGATGGTGAGCGCGGGGTTGACACCGCCAACTGTCGGAAAGACCGATCCGTCGCACACCCAGAGATTCCGGATATCCCAGCTGCGGCAGTCGCCGTCGACCACGCTTAAGCGCCGATCGTTGCCCATCCGCGCGGTGCCGCCCAAATGATTGGTATCGTTTTCCTGCCGAAACATGTCTCTCGCACCGATCGCTTCGATCGAGCGGCCCATCTGTTGCAATGCGTGGGCGATGAGCGCTTTGTCGTTTTCGCCCCACCGATAAGTGATCTTGGCAACGCGCAGCCCATATTGGTCGAGATCATCGGCGAGCGTGACCCGGTTGGTTTCATCCGGTAGCATCTCGCCGACCATCTTGACGCCGATCATGTGGTTGTAGTCGAGCATTGCCTCGCGGAGTGCATGGCCCCACAGCCCGCGCGATCCAGTCTGAATCGAAGCCCACTCGTTCGGCAGCGGGCCTTGGCCCATCCAGCAATAGCCGCCGAAGAAATCCTTGTTATCATCGTAATTCCAATGCTCGGTGATAGCGAGACTGGGCGGTGCCTTGTACCATCGAACTTCTTGGTCCATGCGTCCCCAAACGGCTTGGTTGGATTGTGTCATCAAATTCTTGCCGACTAGCCCTGAGGAATTGGCAAGCCCGTCCGGGAATCGATCACTCGCGGAATTGAGCAGCAGACGCGGCGTCTCGATGGCATAGCCAGCGACGACGACGTTGCGGGCGCGTTGAAAATGCCATGCGTTCTCTCGGTGAAAATGCACACCGGTTGCGCGGCCATCCGGCCCCGTCTCAATCCGGCCGACCATCGCCAGATCGCGGATCTCGGCACCCGCCCTCAATGCGCGCGGAATCCAGACGGTCAACGCCGAGCGCTTGGCGTTCGTCGAGCAGCCAAACCGGCAGAAGCCGCGGTATACACAGGGCGGCGACTTGCCCTCAGGTCCTGAATGCGGTGCGGAAAGGGTCGCGAGCGGCGTCTCGGTCCAGCCGATGCCGATAGCCTCGCATCCCTTGGCAAGTAAACGAGCGGCGGTATTGAGCTCGTGAGCGCGGTACGGATAGCGGGGCCGTTTCGGTCCCCAGGGGTAGGTCAGCGGGCCGGATACATTGATCTCTCTCTCGGCCACGCCATAGTAATGCCACATTTCTTGCCAAGAAATGGGCCAGTCCGCTCCATAGCCGAGCGATGAACGAGAGGTGAACCACTCGGGCCGGAAACGCAACGACACCATGGCGTAGTGCACGGTCGACCCACCCACTGACTTGCCCGAATTCTTACCGCCCATTTGTATGGGGTTGGCGCCATCCACCACGCGCTTGTCGGTCCAGTAGAGATTGTTCTGCTCGGTCTCATCGGACGCAAAATCCTCGAGGGGACGGAAGTAGCCGCCGGCATCGAAGGCCACGACGGAGAAGCCCTGCTCGGCAAGCAGGGCCGCCAACGTACCGCCGCCGGCACCCGTCCCGACGATAGCGAAATCGACCTCGTCCGTCTCCGGATATTCACGCATCGGGACCCAGCCACCTTTGCGAAAAATGTCAGGAGCGCGCCCGTGCCTCGCGCGCGGTACCTCGAGCGGATCAGACGACATGCTGGTTCAACCGCCTTGCCGCTTCCTCTTGGCCGGACACCGCTTCCGCGGCCTCCCACGGATCGCGGCGATCGCCCTCGAGCCGAACGTAGCCCCGCGGGCTTGCGGGGCCGCCAAATCCAATCTCGCTCCACGCTTTGGGGTGACCATAATAGAGTGCCGGGACGTCGACCAGCACGCGGCGCTCGAAAAACCTCTGCGCATCGAGCCCAGGCCAGTGAGCGGCGGAGAGCAATCCTTTTTGCATCATCGCTATGAGCGAGTCTTGGTCGTCAATGGAGATCGCCGCAAAGCTGTGGCCGTCGTACCGAGCCTTCGCTTCAGCCTCGAGGGCGGCGAGGCCGGCGCGCCACGCTTCGCGCATGTAGGGCATGTCAGCTTCGCGAAAGCCGTCGCCATGATCTGCGAAGAGTTTGGCGTCGAGCAGGGCGGCCAGCGGAACGGTCTCGCCCTCCTCGTCCTGCGGCAGGATGCGACGACACAAGGCGTCGGCACCCGCCCATTCAGCGGCGGTGAGGAAGCGCGCGGCTGTGGAGACGTGAAGCCGCTTATCGATTGCACGGCGGGTGGGCTCGTCCCATGACGGTGTCTCCCGCTTCGCGAGGACATCGTAGCCGGGGTAGCGAGAACGGTCACTCATCGGGGTACGCGGCAAGCAGCGCAAGCGCCGCAAGGCCGGCCAATGCGAGTCCGGTGAACGCGGGAGGCGCCGGCAGCGGCGGGCCCGCGAATGCATTCTGACGCCAGTTGCGCCAGCCGCCCATGCCGCGCGATACGCCATAGGCATGAAAGGCCACACCGGCCACGCCCATCGCTGCAGTGGCCGCCAGCCATTTGCGCGATGCGGGCCTAGGCACTCGGGCGCGGCCGACGGCTGCCACGGCGAGCAATCCGGCAGCGATCGGCGGCATCGTCACCGGCAACGCCATTGCCGGGTTATGGAACGCGCCGCGAAAATGCAACAGCCCAGCCTCGGCGGTCGTCCCGAGCAAGGATGCACCGGTCAGAGCCGCAACGACGCGGCCCGCATTCACGCCGGCAATCGTCGGCTTACTTCCCGGTTCGTTGTCGCGGACTCTCTCAGCAAGGAACCCCATCAATCCGCAAAGCGACATGGCAGCGGGAGCGCCAATGGGCGCGGAATAGAATAAGTTCTGCCAGCTCCAGCCGCCCACTTTTTTGGTGACGTTGTACAAATGAAAGGCTGTGCCCACGATCCCGGTCACCCCGGCGAGCGCGTAGATCACGTCGCGCACCCGATGGGCGCCATGGCGCCGGTCGGTGTGGCCGTGGAAACTCGCGGCGATCGACAGCGAGGAGGTTGCAATCGGCGTCCACATGAGCTTGTTGTGAAAGTAGCCGCGGTGATGTTCCATGGCACTGTCGATGAGTACCGATCCTGCGATCATGCCGGCCGCCCGGTTTAGGCGGCGGGCGGCGTTCACGATCATTGAAGAAGAATGCGCCGGCACTTTGGCTCATTCCTTTCGGTGCAGAACGTTCGCGAGCAGTTCCTTCGCACTGTTTTTGAGGACACTCCCGAGCTCCGGTTCGTTGCGCATCATCGTCATGAAGTTCTTGGCATCCTTCAGCGTGATGTGCGGCGGCAGCGGCGGAACGTTTGGATCGGCCTTGAACTCGATGATGACGGGGCGATCAGCATGGAGCGCTTCCTTCCATGCAGCGCTAATTTGCTCGGGGTTTTCGCAGTAGATGCCTTTGAGACCGATCAGCTCGGCGTACTTGTGATACGGGAAATTGGGGATCGATTGCGTCGACGGGGTCCTGCCCTCACCCAGCTGCACGCGCTCCTCCCACGTCACCTGATTCAGGTCCTGATTGTTCAGCACCATGATGATGAATCGCGGGTCCGACCACTGCCTCCAGTACTTGCTCACGGTGATCATCACGTTGAGGCCGTTCATTTGCATCGCTCCATCGCCGATAAAGCCGATCACCGGGCGGTCCGGATAGGCCATTTTGGCGGCTACCGCGTAGGGCGTCGCTGCGCCGAGCGAGGCGAGGCCGCCCGACAGCGATCCCATCATCCCGCGTCGAATCTTGATGTCGCGCGCGTACCAGTTGGCGACCGACCCGCTGTCGCCCGTCATGATGACGCGATCCGGCAACAGGGGCGAGAGCTCCCAGAAGATGCGTTGTGGATTGATCGGGTCGGCCGAGGTCATCGCGCGTTCCTCAAGCGTCTTCCACCAAGTCGAGACGTTGTCCTCGATCGTTTTCCTCCAGGCCGTGTTGTTGTTTTGCTCCAGCATCGGCAGGAGTGCGGCGAGCGTCTCCTTGCTGTCGCCGATGAGCGAATATTCCATCGGATAGCGCAGGCTCACATTGGCACCGTCGATGTCGATCTGGACGCCGCGCGCATTGCCCGGTTTCGGTAGGAATTCGCTGTATGGAAAGGTCGAGCCGACCATGAGGAACGTGTCGCAGTCCTTCATGAGGTCCCAGCTGGGCTTGGTACCGAGAAGTCCGAGCGAGCCGGTCACAAACGGTAGGTCATCAGGGACGACCGCCTTGCCGAGGAGCGCCTTCGCGATCCCTGCATTCAGCCGCTCGGCAACCGCGATGACCTCGTCGGTCGCTTGCAGCGCACCCGCGCCGACCAACATCGCCACTTTCTTGCCCTGATTGAGGATCTCGGCGGCTCGTCTGAGCGCGTCCCTCCCCGGAAGCGTCGCCTGTCCCGGGAAGCCGACGCCGGTGTGAGTCGCGCCGTGAGCCATCGGGGGTTCTTGGTAGTCGAGTTCTTGCAGGTCGTTCGGCAGGATGACGCAAGTGACCGCGCGCTTGGCCTGGGCGATACGGACTGCGCGATCGATCACCGTGCGCACTTGTGCCGGCACCACTGCGGTCATCACATATTCGCACGCCACATCTTTGAACAGATTCTGTAGGTCAACTTCCTGCTGGTAGCTCGCCCCGAGGGCACTGCGGGCCTGTTGCCCGACGAGGGCAACTACCGGAACGTGGTCCGCCTTCGCATCATAAAGGCCGGTCAGTAAATGAATCGCGCCCGGTCCCGAAGTCGCATAGCACAGACCCACTTGTCCCGTGAACTTGGCATGCGCCGAGGCCATAAAAGCGGCCATTTCCTCGTGGCGTACTTGAACGTAGTGCATGAATCCCTTCGCCTTCTCGAGGGCGACATCGAGGCCGCCGACCCCGTCGCCCGGATACCCGTAGACTCGAGAAAGTCCCCATTCGGAGAGACGCTTCCAGACGAATTCGGCGACTGTTTGTGACATGGGATAACTGGTGGATCGTTAGTGAAGGTTGTGGGGAGCGTTGCGAATGGCGTGTGCTCACACGTCGAGGCGTTTCGCGACCTGGTGGGCAAGCACGGCGAGCCCCAGAGCGATCGCTGCGAAGAAGACCATGCGGTGGCGATCGGTAAACATCTCCCAGCTGACGGTGCGCGATTCAGCATCGAAGCGTCCGTGTGCCCCATAGTCCCCTTTGACGGCTTCGAACAGATTGGCAGGTGCGTCGGGTGCCGTGGGCTGCTCGGTGAGTTGTCCCGAGTAACCCGCTTTGGCCAGATAGCGATCGATAAGCCCGGGTGCGATCCGGTTGGCGAGGATGGCCTTGATGGTCGAGAAACCGAGCCACACATCTCGTCGCTTGTGCGTCGCGGCAAAGAAAATCGCGCGCGCCGGCACTTCCGGAGCATAGATCGGCGCGACGGGCTTTGCACGGCGCCCCGTCTTGTTGAGCGCCCAATCGAACTGCGGCGTGTTGATGGCAGGCAGGTCCACGATCGTCAGGTGAACCGCGAGCTTGTCGTGAATGATCTCCGAGCGGAGACTGTCCGTGAAGCCGCGAATTGCCGCCTTGGCACCGCAGTAGACCGACTGGAGCGGCACCGAGCGGTAGGCGAGCGCAGAGCCCACGTTGACGATCGCGCCCCGATTGCGGACCCGCATTCGCTTCAAAGCCGACATCATTCCATGGACCTGACCGAGATAGGTCACCTGAGTACCGCGCTCGATTTCCTCCGGCGTGAGCTTCGCGACCGGTGCAAACACGGTCGCCATGGCGACGTTCACCCAGACATCGATGGCGCCGAGTTCGCTCTCGACCCTGTCGGCGGCTGCCTCGACCGCCGCGGCGTCGGCGACGTCGGTGGGAATGGGAAGAGCGCGAATACCGTAAGCCTCGAGCGCTTCCGCGGCCCGGTGAAGCCGCTCCGAGTCCCGCGATAGCAGCGCCACATCGTAGCCCTGACGGGCAAACTCCTCGGCGGTTGCGCGACCGACGCCGGCGCCTGCTCCCGTGATCACGGCGATCTTGCGCATGCCAATCTCCTGAAGGGTAGACTTACGACTGTATCGGCTAACGGGGGCTCTCCCGCGTGAGTGTTATCCATCGATCGGCTGTCAGACAAACGCTCTTTCAGAGAGCTTCGTGACGGGCGAGCATTACGACCTCATAGTCATAGGCAGCGGCCCAGGCGGTGCGTCGCTCGCCCAGCGCGTTGCGCCGACCGGCAAGCGCATTCTCATCTTGGAACGCGGCAATTATTTGCCGCGCGAGGAAGCCAATTGGAGCTCAAAAGCGGTCTTTGTCGACGGTAAGTATCAGGCTGATGAGACCTGGACCAATGCAAAGGGCGATAAGTTTCACCCCGCCCTGCATTACTACGTCGGCGGCAATTCGAAGGTGTACGGGGCTGCCCTCTTTCGTCTGCGAGAGCGGGACTTCGATGAGTTGATTCATGCAGACGGCATCTCCCCCGCGTGGCCGCTCAAGTACGATGCATTCGAGCACTACTACGATCAGGCGGAGGAGCTTTTCCACGTCCACGGTACTCGCGGCGAGGACCCCGCCGAACCGCCGACCACCATGCCGTACCCCTTCACCGCCGTGAAACACGAGCCAAAAGTCGCGGAACTTTCTGACAAGCTCGTAGGTATCGGCCTCAAACCTTTCCATTTGCCCCTCGGCATTCTGCTCGATCAAAAGGAGGACGGCTTCGCCACGCCCACGAGTACCTGTATGCGATGCAGCTTTTTTGACGGATTCCCCTGCCTCTTGAACGGCAAGGCGGACGCGCAGGTGATGTGCATCGATCCGATGCTCACCGCTCACGACAATGTGACGCTATTGACGGATGCCTATGTCTCGCGACTCGATACCGATGAGAGCGGCCGACGCATCGCCACGGTCCGCGTGATGCACGGCGGTCGGGAAGAAGCGTATACAGCCGATACCGTTGTCGTTGCATGCGGCGCACTCTCCTCGGCACTCCTGTTGTTGCGTTCTTCGAGCGACAAACATCCGACCGGCTTGGCGAATGGCTCGGATCAAGTCGGGCGCAACTACATGCGACACGAAATGAGCATCGTCATGGCGGTGATGCGCCACGTCAACGAGACCGTGTTTCAGAAGACGCTGGCGCTGAGTGACTTCTACTTTGGTGCCGATGACTGGCATTTCCCGCTCGGCCTCATTCAGATGTGCGCGACCAGCCATACCGAGCAGATCAAAGGAGAGGAGCTGCCCAGTTGGCTTGAGTGGTTGCCCGATATGCCGTTCGATGAAATCGCCCGCCATTCGATGGATTTCTGGTTGCAGGCCGAAGACCTACCGCATCCTGATAACCGGGTGTACTACAAGAATGGCCAGGTCCATCTCGATCTCATCGCTACCAACCCTCAGGCATTGACGCACTTGAAGCGCAAGCTCAAGGATATTCTCACCCAAATTGGTTGGCCTGCGGTGCTGCTCGAGCGCTCGCTCTACCTGGGCAAGGACATCCCGTTGTCGGGCACCGCCCATCAGGCCGGCACGTGCCGCTTCGGCACGGACCCGGGGACCTCGGTCCTGAACCTCGATTGTCGTGCACACGAGATCGAGAATCTCTACATCACCGACGCGAGCTTCTTTCCGTCCATCAGCGCGGTCAACCCGACGCTGACGATAATCGCCAACGCGCTGCGCGTCGCCGACATCATCAAGGGGCGCATGTGAACTCCGCCGCGACCGCCGCGCTCATCGTGCGCTTAGGCCTCGTGATGCTGTTCATGCCGTTCAGTGCACTCGATAAAATTCTCGGCTTCAATCACGCGGTTGGCCAAGCGCAAGAGGTGTTCAAACCCCGCGCTATCGCAGCATTGGTGCTGCTGTGCGCACTCGCCATCGAAGTCTTTTGCTCGTTCGGCGTCGTGACCGGCCTAGCCGATCGGACCTGCGCATTGGTACTCGCGGGCTACTGTGCAGCCACTGCCGTTCTGTACAAGCGCTTTTGGGCGCAGGGCGACTTCTGGTCCCGTCCTGACGGCAATGGGCGCTCGCTGTTCTGGGATTTCCTCAAGAACTTGTCGCTCGGTGCAGGCTTCCTGGTGATCGTCGTCGGCGTCGACGGGTCAGGCCTCGACCGTTTCCTCGATGCCCCCTTCGCCTCCAGCCATCCCTACAGGAGTGATCGATGAGCGATCCCGGCCCCAAACCCTCGGTCCCCTACTGGCACCTCTACGTCGATCCGGACGGCGGCAGCCGACAACAACGCTGTGCGCTGACTCAGTATGAACTGAAGGGCGTCGGCCCCGCGGATCCGCAGTGGAATGACAAAATGGCGCGTGGCGAATCGACCGTCGTATTCACCGTGCAACCGGTGGGTTGGGTCGGCGACTGGCATGAAAATCCGGCGCCGCAATGGATCGTGGTGCTCTCGGGGCGCTGGTTTATCGAAAGCATGGATGGCACGCGCATCGAGCAAGGGCCGGGCGAGTTCTCGTTCGGCGAGGATCAGGGCTGCACAGCGACCCAAGGCCGCAAGGGTCATCGCTCAGGAACGCTCGGAGATGAGCCGTGCTGCCTCATGACGGTGCAGCTTCACGTTAAACCGCAACGCGAGCCCTGCCATATTCGGTGAAGCCGCGCGCCGCCGCCGGCTGCCTCGCTCGACGCGGCGAATGCGCAACGAAATCGATTGACAACTTCAGTCGTTAAGGTCAATCGCCAGCAGATACTGGGTGGCCGCGATGAACAAGCGCCGTCCCTTGCTTCCGCCGAGGACACAATTCGACGCGACGGCGGGCGTGCGCACGAAGCCGAGCCGTTTCTGCTCGGGCGACCAAATGTGAATACCGTCGGCAGCGGTCGTCCAGATCCAACCGCGCTCATCGACGAGGAATCCGTCCGGATAGCCGTGATCGGTGTGGCAGAAAAATCGACGGTTCGATAGCGTGCCATCGGCGCCCACGTCGAAGGCGATAATCTCGTGCTTCGTGCCGGTGTGGCCGCCGGGGATTTCGTCGAGAGACAACGAGGTGTCCGAGACGTAGAGAATGCGACCGTCCGGCGAAAAGCGCAGTCCATTCGGCTGCTCAAAATCGGCCATTCGGGTGAGGTGTCCCGAGGTCGCATCGAATCGATAGACACTGCGATGATCGAGTTCGGGCTCGACCAAGCTTCCCTGGCTCGGCATCAAGAGTCCAAAGGTGGGATCGGTGAACCAGATTGCTCCGTCCGCCGCGACCGTCACATCGTTCGGGGAATTGAGCCGCTTCCCCTGGTAGTGCGTGACAATTGGTCGAAGAGTCTCGCCATCCACGTCATCCTTGCCGGAGCGACTGATGCAGCGTCGCCCATGTTCGCAGTGGACCACTCCGCCTTGCGCATCGAGCGCGTTACCATTCATAAAGTAAGTCCCATCGATCACGACCTCAACGTGCCCATCGGGATACCAGCCGAGCAGCCGCCGATTCGGCACGTCGGACCAAAGGAGGCGATCGCGCGCGCCCTGCCAAACCGGTCCTTCTCCGTGCAAGGTCCCCTCGTAAAGGCACAAAAGCGGCGCTTCGGGGGCCAATACCGCAGCCAAGCGTGCATCATCGATCTGCACGCCCCGAAATTGCTCGACAACTGACGCGACACCCGCACGGCGCAGGAGCCGGCCAGGCAACAAAGATTGACTCGTGTTCATCCGCCCCTGCCTGATTCATCCGCCGGTCGCGAATCCCGGGTAAAGCGTCATTCCGCCGTCAACGAACAACGTGGTTCCGACCACATAGTCCGATTGATCCGACGCGAGCCAGATGGCGGCTCGAGCAACGTCTTCTGGCTCGCCAATACGGCCATAGGGCACCAAGGTCATCAATTCTTTGTAAGCTTCCGGGGTCTGCCAGGCCGAGGTGTTGATAGGCGTCCGAATAGCGCCTGGCGCGATTCCATTGACTCGGATGCGCATGGGCGCTACTTCCTGCGCGAGGCTTTCCATCATCATTTTAATGCCTCCCTTTGAGGTGGCATAATTCGCATGGCCCGCCCACGGAATCTGTTGATGCACGGAACTCATGCAGATGATTTTGCCGGCGGCGCAGGAGACTGACGGCACGACGCCGCGGCGGACGAACTCTCGAATCGCTTCGCGCGCGCAGAGAAATTGCCCCGTGAGATTGATGCCGAGCACAGTATTCCACTGCGCCAGTGTCATCGTCTGGAACTTGGAATCTCGTTGCAGCCCTGCATTATTGACCAAGATGTCAATCGTGCCGAACTCTTGAATGGCATGTTGAAACATACCTGCGACTTGATCTTCCAACGACACATCCGCCTTATAGGCGATCGCATTGGCGCCCAATTCGCGAATTTCTTTGACTACCGCATTGGCCTCGTCATCGCCTATTACGTAATTGACCACGACATCGGCGCCTGCTTGCCCCAGTGCAATGGCAACGCCTCGCCCGATCCCCGAATTCGCGCCTGTGACGAGCGCTTTTTGCCCGGTCAACAGCGGGTGAATCTTGACATGGGGCGCCTCGGACTTAGGGGGCCTCGTCGGACTCGCTGAAGACATGCTGACTCCTTAGGCGCGGCTGAAAAAGGCCTCTCACCGACTATAAGGCTGAAAGCGGGCTACACTCGCAAAAACAAGTGCCAGAAGTCCGAGTGTAACCGAAGATGATTTGCCTGGTGTTAAGAACTAGTGGCATCACCGTTGTTGCGCTGCGCGGACTCGAACCGCTCCTTTGCGCGGGCCGGTCGTGACTCTTTTGCCCGCGCGGTCTGTGCACGCCCTCGTGCGATTTGGCTTGAACTCGCCCAACGCGCTGCGTCTCGCGCGGTTTTATGAACAGGCTTTCGGAGCAGACGTGCAAAGCCGAAAACGGCAACACGCGCGACAGTTCACGGAGTGGGCGGGTGTCCAAGGCGGGGCCGAGCGAACGATCCTGGGCCTGGGCGATGCAACCCTGGAGCTATTGGAATTTGATCATCCAGGCCGGCCCTATCCAAAAGAGTTATCGCCCTACGATAACCGATTCCAACATTTCGGCCTCGTCGTCACGGACATGCGACGCGCGATGGTGCGCCTGTCGCAAGCGAAGGGGTGGACAGCCATCTCAACCGAGGGTCCGCAAACGCTTCCGCAGAGCGCCGGTGCCGTCACCGCATTTAAGTTTCGAGACCCTGACGGGCATCCGCTCGAATTTCTGCAATTCCCGAAGGAAAAGATTCCTGCGCATTGGAAAGATCATGCCAGAACCGACGTTTTCAGAGGCATCGATCATTCTGCGATCAGCGTCGCGCGCATCGACCGCAGTCTGCACTTCTACGAGGCGCTGGGACTTCACCTGGCGATGCGAACCCTCAACCAGGGTCTCGAGCAACAGCGACTCGACGACGTTTCAGACCCCCAGGTCGACGTCATCGTCTTGGCTCCGCCAAGGCCAACGCCGCACGTCGAGCTGCTGCATTATCGATCTCTCTTCCGGCCGACGCACGAAAACCTCGCGAGCAATGATACCGCTGCTACTCGGCTCATATTTTCCACGCACGAGAGTGCAAAAGAAAGTACCGGGCGTCTCATACAGGATCCGGATGGCCACTCTCTGCTAGTTCTCGATGAAGTGCAACGTTAGGTGATCTGCGACGAATGGCCGATCCCTCCCGCCCATTAGCATCGCAGGTTCCAGTCCGGGCAAAAGGACTGAGAATGAACGGCTTCAAATGTCGGTCGCTCCGTCCGCAGATCGAGAGCCTTGGTCCTCTACGAACGCCGCGGCGGCTATTCGGATGGCGTCGCATTGCGATGGGTGCGTGTGAAGCACGTCGGCCAGAGCGAGCAACCCCATATTTGCGCGCATTGCAACGCAAAGCTCATTGATCATTTCACTGGCGCGAGACGCGACGATGGTTGCGCCCACGATTTGATCGCAACCGCTTCTCACGTGAACCTTGACGAATCCGTGGCCTTGATCATCCGTGATGGCTCGATCGACATCTTGCATCGATCGCGCTCGATTAGGGCTACCTTGGCGCCGAGTCGTACCCCGCGTTTGGCGGCCGCGAGTCCAGCAGAACCTGCGCCGATGATCGCCAAATCATATGGGCGGTCGGGCCTCGGGTTTTTATACGTCTAGGTCACGATAACCAGCCGCCTTGAAATCCCGCATGGATTAATCCGGCGCGGACGTGAGGGCAGCCACGCAATAATTTCCAAATCGATCCGTCGCGAGGTTCTGAATCATGAGTACGAGCAGCCCTTGATCGAGCCCATACCAACCCTCGGATAACCACCCACGGCCGTCGGCTGGGAATGTCAGGTTGAAGCCGCTCGAAAACCGGTCCTGCCCACACACTCGCGGGTAGGTTTGCAGTAGATGGCGCGTCCCTCCTATTGCCGCCTCGGCATTGAACGGCAGAGTGGCCAACATCGCCCACGGCGCGATCGTTCCATCATCTGGTCCGTAAGGGGCACCGCGCGACATATAGCCGAAAAAGCGGCGATCTCATCCGTTCAGCGGCACTTCGGGATAGCTCGGCCCATCGCCTGCCGTAATTCCCCAGAAATTGCGTTCATAACCAAGAAACCCGTGGGGATTACGGGCACCATACTCTCGGTGGACGGCGATGGCGTTGCGCGTATTTTGAAAATAATCGCTGTCGGCCTCGCGCATAAACTCGTCGCGAATGCCGCGGAAATCAATCCAAGCGTGCGAGAAGAGGTGGGTGAACAACGGTCCAGAATACAGTACGTTCTGACCGAGCAAATTTTCCCATTGATAGGTGATCGTCCAGCCGCGAAAACTCTCGCGGGGCAACGGGTGGCTCGGCGAGTCAAGGCCCAAGATGTAAAGGATCGCCGCCTCGTTATAACCCTCCCAGCCGTAATGCAAGAACCCGCATTCGGGCTTCCAGCCTTGCGAGACGGTGCCCTGATCGCCTTGCGCCCAAGCCCAATCGACGCGACGATACAGGAGCTCGGCCACTCGGCGTATTTCCGCCTCGTCGCCAGGACCGTCGAAATAGCACGCCCCGGTGAGCACGCCCATCATCAATAACGTAGTGTCGATGAGCGACAGTTCGCACTGCCAAACCCGGCAACCCGTTTGCATATCCAAAAAATGATAGTAGAAGCCCCTGTGTCCCGTCGCATCGGGCCGCTCGCTCTGGGGGCTGTCCCAGAAGAATTGCAGTGTCTTGAGGGTCCGCGAGGACGCAAGATCACGCGACATCCAACCGTTTTCGACGGCCACCGCCGTTGGCCGGATTGGTCCATTTGTCAAAATAACTGAACGCGCCCCGCTGAAGCCGCTCGATCATGGCCGGGTCTGGTAATGCAAGCAAAGCGGACACGAAGCGTCTATCCGGCGAAGCGAATGGCCGCGACGGATTGCGCCGGCAGCGTGACTTCAACCTGGTATTGTCCGCTTTCATAAACCATCGGTTGAGCCTCGGGTTGCAGAGTAGACGCCTCGTCGAGCTCGCTCACCATCCCAGCCGACAAGTACTCGGGCTTTCCCATCTGCTCCCAGCGTCGTTTGGCGTTCGCATGCTCGAGATCGATTCTTCGAACCGAGGCATGGCTGAACACCCTCTCGCCCTTCAACGTGAAGGATACCGACTCGGTCGTGATCGGATGGCGCGGAAGCGCGAAGTTTGTCAATACGATCGTCGTCGATCGCTGATCACTGACGAGCCAAGCATCGACGGTCTCGTGGTGTCCCTCTACCGTTCGAACTTCGGTACCTAAATCGTGCAGCAACTGATAAGCCCTATAGGCCGGTTTGGCGATACCATAAATGTTCAACAAACCGAATCCCCCGTGGAATGGAACCGACGGAAAATAATTCTCTTCGAAGATATCCGAAAAAGTCCAATAGCTGTAACCCTGTACGAGACCGTTGGCCTCCAGCACCGTCTTGACGATGAACGCGGCTGCGTACGGGTCATCATGCATCGGATCGCGTGGATTGGAGGATGTGCACCATTCCGTGTAATACACGGCAAGACTTCCTGCCTGCTGCCGGACCCCCTGCGCTTCCTTTCGCAAAATACTGCGAGTGCTCCTCGATAGCTGTGTCTCCGTATCATCGCCCGGCTGCCCGAACGCATCCGTCGGGTAGTGATGGGTGCTCACAAAATCGATCGGAACATGGTGATTTGCGCAAAATCCCACGAACTCCTTGATCCACGCGTTATCCGCCGTCGCTGGTCCGCCGACTTTCAAGCCATTGTCCACCGTCTTGAGGGCCTCTGCGGTGTAGCGATACAACTCAAAATATTCTGCTTGATTTCCGTTGCCAAAGGCTGTGAGGTTGGGCTCGTTCCAAACCTCAAAAAACCATTGGCGAACTTCTTGAATGCCGTAGCGTTGCACACAGTGGGCCGCCAATTTGCGGACGAGTGTCGACCACTGCGACAAATCTCGCGGCGGGCTCACATTGGCTCGATAGTGAAAAACCGTCTGGCTGCCGGAAGACAATATTGAGGGCATGAAGCTCAGTTCAACGAACGGTTTCATACCGGTCGACAGCAAGAAATCGAATATCCGATCGATGTTGAAAAACGAGTAGATCAACTGGTCGCTTTGTCCGATCAGCGTTCCCATGTCGTCGGACAAAATCCCATGAAAGCGAACATGGCGTATGCCGATTTCTTGATGCACGCGTTTCAACTGCGCTTGCCAGTCCGCACGCAGCGCCAAGGTGGCATGTCCGCTGCCGATCGTATGCTCCCAAAAATGCGGCAACGCCGTCGCGGGGCCATTCAGGTCTCCCCCAAAGATTGCAGCCATAATTAATCCTTTGCGGATGAGGAACAAGCGGTATCCTGGCATATCACCTACTAAACCGCCGTAGTATTGGAGCCCGGTCGACACCAATCTCTCGTGGCGTCAATCGGCGAAAGGCGCTCGCAACAAGACGTCAGCGCGGGCGCACTCTATTTGCTTCTGAATTGGGTGCAGCACGTTGTGGCGGCAAGCTGCTCGAAGCCGCCTCGCATGCATCTCTTGCTTGTCACTTGTTGATTTTAGTCGGCACCGGTCTCCCCACCGGTCTCGGCCAGTTGGTGCTCTCGGGCCTATCGAGCGGCAACGGGATCGATATTAATGCTGCCATTTGGTTCTCCGCCGGCCGACTGCCGGCGCTGCGCACACTGGGGGGCGTCATACGTCTATTGTTCTCGTGGGAATGGGTGTCTCCCTAGGGCGCGAAGGGGCGCCGAAGCAGGCCGGCGCGGTCTTCGGCAATTGGCTCTCCGACGCGGCGAGATTATCTGATGAACAACGCCGTTTGTTGGTGCCGAAGGGTTGGAAACGCCTGTTAGCCCATTTAATCGTCTTGGGTGCACTGGGAGCCGTATCATTTCCGTTTCCTCAAATCTTAAGAAATCAGAGGGAACGTCAGCACAAATCGGGACGTGTGTCCATTGGGGTACCGCCGGGAAAATTAGACACGCGCCGAACGGACGTTTACTGTACCTACAGCGTCCAAATGAATCCGCGAAAAAGGGCGGCGTCTCACACATGCAGCGCGACAGAGTAGACCTCCGGCAATACCCTCTCTTAAGGCCTCCGGCGGGCTTTCGCTTGAACTTTCCATTCTCCGCCGTTGCGGACAGAGATCACGCCAATGACGGCGATCTTTCGTCCCGCCGCTAACCTTGCATCGAAAGTCGCGTTGCTGGTTCTCGCCTCGGTGGTGCTTATCGGAGCGGCTTCTTGGTGGCTGTGGCCTCGCACGGACTATGCGCGTCACCTACGTTCGATGATCGAGCAGCCGGTACCGTTCAGCCATCAACACCATGTCGCTGGACTGGGCATCGATTGCCGCTTTTGTCACTCTGCGGTCGAAGTGTCTTCCAACGCCGGGCTTCCGCCAACCCATACCTGCATGACCTGCCATTCGCAAATCTGGACCAATGCCGCCCTACTCACGCCGGTGCGCAATAGCTTGGCCAACCAAACGCCCATCACTTGGCGCCGCATCACCGATCTACCTGACTACGTCTACTTCAATCACAGCATCCACATGGCGAAGGGGGTCGGTTGCGAGAGCTGCCATGGCGAGATCGAAACGATGCCGCTCACCTACAAAGCGAGGACCCTGACCATGGGCTTCTGCCTCGCCTGTCACCGCGACCCGGGGCCGAATTTGCGGCCGCGATCCGCCCTCTATGACACTGCGTGGCACCGCGGCCCGCACACTCCCTCACCGGCGGAGCTCATGATGCTATATCACGTTCCCGATCGCACGCTCACCGATTGCTCGTTGTGTCACCGATGAATCGAAGCGACAAGTTATGGCGCAGTCTGGAACAGGCGGCGGACGATCCTGCCTTCCTCGAGCACGCAACGCAGGAGTTCCCCGGCCTGGCCGCGGCATTGGCCGAGCCTCTGGGTCGGCGGCAAGTTCTCAGGTTGATGGCCGCATCGATTGTCTTGAGCGGGCTGGCGGGGTGCGATTCCAAGTATGGGGGAAACCTCATTCCCGCCGTGACCATTCCACCGAACATTATCCCGGGGCTGCCGAACTTCTACGCAACCGCGCACGTACTCGATGGTTACGCCAGCGGCGTGGTCGTCAAACACACCATGGGGAGGCCGGTGAAAGTCGACGGCAATCCCGAGCATCCGGCCAGTCTCGGTGCGATCGATGTCTATGCGCAAGCGCAGCTGCTGGATTTCTACGATCCCGACCGGGCGGCCGAGATCAGCCGACGGGGCAATCCCGCCGATCGTGCGAACCTCGATGCGGCGTTATCCGAGCAGCGCGCCGGTTTGGGGCTGCGGCGAGGTGCGACCCTCCGGATCCTCACCGGCAGCGTCACCTCGCCGACACTCATTGCGCAAATCGAGGCGGTACAGCGGCAATATCCCGAGGCGCAGTGGACCCAGTGGGACCCCATTTCGCGTGATGCCGCGCGACAAGCCTCGCAGATCGCTTACGGGCGACCCCTCGATGTAATCGCTCACCTCGATAGAGCCGACGTTCTGCTGGCGATCGACGGCGACCTTCTCAGTTCGGCGCCTGGCCGGCAGCGTTACGCACGCGATTTTGCCAGCCGACGCAATCCATCGCGTACATCCTCGATGAGCCGTGTGTACGCGATCGAACCGACTCCGACCTTGATCGGCTCCGTGGCCGATCATCGCTTCATCGCAGGCACGGCGGAACTGCGCCGCATCCTCATGGCGATTGGCGCCGGCGTTCTGCAAGATACGCCGCCGGTCTCGGCGCCGACTTGGGTCGGTCCGCTCGTGGCCGATCTGAAAGCGGCACACGGTCGGGTGCTGGTGCATGTCGGCGGGGCGCAGCCTGCCGAACTGCACGCTCTGGCACACGCGATCAACGAGGCGTTGGGCGCGCGCGGTGCTACCTACGATCTCATCGAGCCGGCGTTCCCGCAAGCCGCTTTGCAGGCGGACGCTATGAAGGCGCTGATCGCCGACATGCACGCAGGCCAAGTCAGCCACCTGCTCATCATCGACAGCAATCCTCTGTACGCATCGCCCTCATCATGGGGGTTTGCCGAAGCGCTCGAGCGGGTACCCTTCAGCGTGGCACTTGCCCGCCATGCCGACGAAACCGCTCGCTCGACCACATGGTTCGTGCCGCAGGCCCATGATTGGGAAACCTGGAGTGATGCGCGTGCCTACGATGGCACCGTCACTGTTCTGCAGCCTCAGGCGCTGCCGCTCTATGGGGGCTTAAGCGCGCATACCATGCTCGGGCTCTATCTGACCGCGCCCCCCGTGTCGACGGAACAGAGCGTGCGCCAGACTTGGGCTGCTCGCTCAAGCGGCGATTCCGCCAACGGTTGGTCCGATGCGTTAGCCCGTGGCTTCGTGCCCGGCACGGCGAGCGCGCCGAGCGATGCGCGCCTGCGCTCCGAGGGTACGGCACCCAGTACGACATCGACCGCCGCTTCCGGCGAGGGGCTCACGTTGCTGTTGCGCGTAGATCCAAATTTGTGGGACGGGCGTTTTGCCAACAATCCCTGGCTGCAGGAATTGCCGCGGCCACTCACCAAGGTGGTCTGGGACAACCCACTGTTGATCGCGCCCGCATTGGCTGCGCGGATGCAATTGACCAATGGCGATTGCGTACGCCTCGCGATCGATCAGGTGAGTGTCGTGACGCCCGTGTGGATCATGCCGGGCCAGGCACCCGATTGCATCACCGCCTTGCTCGGTTCCGGCCGGCGCGCTGCCGGAACCGTCGGGGACGGCGTGGGTATCGATTTCTACCCATTCGCGGGGCACAAAGGCCCGGTGGTGCTGCATAAGGAGACGGACCGGGTGGAACTCGCGAGCACGGTTCATCACAACTTGCTGATGCAGACACCGCCGGAAATTCTCCGTCATGGCACCCTGGCGCAGTTCCTCGCCGATCCTCACTTTGCCGCCAACGAGCATAACGAGCCGCACCTCTATCGCACGGTACCGCCCGGCCCGGCCGCCTGGGCGATGAGCATCGATCTGAACGCCTGCATAGGCTGCAATGCCTGCATCGTCGCCTGCCAGGCCGAGAACAATATTTCCGTGGTGGGTAAGGCCGAAGTGCTGCGCGAGCGCGAAATGCACTGGCTGCGGATCGACCGCTATTTCGAGGGCGAGCCGGACGCTCCGGAGAGTTTCTTCCAGCCCGTGCTGTGCATGCACTGCGAGGAGGCGCCCTGCGAGAACGTCTGTCCCGTCGGCGCCACGGTGCATGATTCTGAGGG
>Ga0302326_10010068_pt1 | contig 20512 bp, 21 predicted proteins | sample Palsa_T0_3_FD_202264 | JGI IMG/M metagenome (GOLD analysis project Ga0302326, IMG submission 202264) | Peat permafrost microbial communities from Stordalen Mire near Abisko, Sweden - Palsa_T0_3 | ecosystem: Environmental > Terrestrial > Soil > Palsa > Peat permafrost | place: Sweden: Abisko...
TAGACCGATGCAAGGGCAGCGCGGGTGCGCGCGAGACCGCCATCGGCTATCTGCCGGAAGCCGCCGACTTGGATCGCAACGGGCTAACGGTATCGGACGATAATCTGCGCGAGCTGTTGGCGGTCACTCCGCAGCTCTGGCAGGAGGAGTTCGCCGGCATCGACAAGTACCTGGCGGAATTCGGCGATCGTGTGCCGGCAGCGCTGCGCGCCGAATTGCACGGGGCGCTCGAGCGGGTTCATTCCTCGCAGGTGTAGCGAATTACCTGCGAGGAGTTGCTGTCGGGCGCCTTGCCGAGACCGATCAATCCCTCGCCGCGTATCTGCATCGAGTCGCGGCGCACGAAAGCTTCCTCGCCGTCCTTGCCGAGCACGAAGGTGCCGTTCGTGCTCTGATCGATCAGCATGAATTTATTGCGGTTCATCTCGACACGGGCGTGCAGCCGTGAGATCAAATTCCCCTTGACGACCAAATCGTTCTCTTCGGCGCGTCCAATGGTGATGTTGGCGCGTCCGTCGTCGACCAACACCTCTTGTCCTTGATAGCGCAGCCGCAGCCGGTGCGTTTTGTTGGCCTTCTCGCGCTCGCGGGAGGTGATGGCAATGGCAGGCACCATGCTCGTGACGTCGTCGGTCTGCCACAGAACTTCGTACAGCGCCACCTCGCTGCTGCGTCCTTTGAGGGTGGCGATGTCGATCTGGCGTGCCGAGGCACGCCACTCGCCCGACAAACGCTCCACCATGGTCGCGGTGGTCATGATCTGGCCGGCCTTCGCCTGGCTCGTCATCCGGTTCGCCGTGTGTACCGCCGAACCGAAGATATCGCGATTTTCGAGCACGACCGGGCCGAAGTTGCAGCCGATCCGGATCGCCACCGTTTGCTCGTCGACCTTGAGTTGCGGATGCAAAGCAATCTGCTTCTGCATCTGCGCGGCCGCGTTCAGGGCATCGTCCGCGGTCGGAAACGTCGACATGACCTCATCGCCCATCGTCTTGATGACGGTCCCATTGTTCTGGTCGGTGGCGGCGCGCATCACGTCGATGCAGATACCCACCATGTCGCGCGCGCGCAGATCGCCCAGAAGCTCATAGAGCTTGGTGCTGCCCACGACATCCGCAAAGAGGATGGCGACTTCGATTTCTTTGCCCATTGCCACAGCCATTATACTTAACGTAATGCACCGCCGCTCGGACCGTTTTCGTAGGTGCCAAGCGCCGGCTCGATGGCGCGAATGGCCGATAAAGGCAATTCAGGCCGGCGGAATCGTTTTTTGGGCGTTGCCCGGGCCGACCCGGCATACTGGAGTCATGGCCGGCCAGATCATCATTGTCAGCGGCACATCGGGCTCAGGCAAGTCGACGACTTGCGAGCTGCTCGCGAAGCGATCGAACGATTTCTGGTTGCTTTACGGCATCGACGACTTCATGTCGGGCACTTTTCCTGCGAAGTTCGGGCACCACGGCCCGCGCAGCCACGAAGGTGTTTATGCCCACCCTCTCGATGAAAGCGACCCCGACGGCAAGCTGCGCTGGAGTTTCGGGCCGGACGGCAGGCGAGCCTTCGCCGCACTTCATGAATGGATCGCGGCCGCTTCGCGCCAGGGCTGCAACATCATCGTTGACCACCTCATGATGATCGACCCGCCGATCATTCCGGACATCATCTGGCGGCTGAACGGTCTTCCCGTGACGTTCGTGTCGTTGCAGCCGCCCTTCGAAATCCTGAAAGAACGGGTCGCGAGCCGCAAGATGACCAAGAAGATGCCGACCGACATCCTCGGGGAGGACGCAGTCCGCAAGATCATCGACCGGCTCGATCGCTTGCGCCCCTGGTTCTACGACGCCGTCTATGCCAACGACATCTACGATCTACGGATCGATACGGTGGAACATGGTCCCGACGAAGTGTGCGCCCGGATCGAGACACGTCTCGCGCAAGGCCCCGGCACCGCCTTCGATGCACTGCGCCGCCGCTATCCCATGGGCACGTCGGCCGGCTACTGACTCGCCGTCTGCGGCCAGGCAAACTCGCCGCGCGCGATACGTCGGAATTTCACCGCCGAACAGAACTCCTGGTTGTCGCCCCAGTGTGTCGACCCCTCCCAGTCCCACTCGATCAGTGCCCAGACGACAGTGTGGTCGGTATAGCCGGTAAAAATCAGCCCTTCCTCCAACCGGCCGGTAGCCGAGATCGTCCGTCCGAGAGCATCGGTAGCGGCGAATCGAACGCGACTCGGGGCGTACCTGCCGTATTGAGTCACGAATCGGCTGCCTGAAACCAGGCTCGCCATTTTGCCGTCCTTGAGAATGTAACCGCCGATCACCCGGGTCTCGGCGCCGTCGCCCATCGTGATCGCATGGAACGAACTGTCGGCGGCGATGCCCCAGAAATAACCGCCGCTCGCGAGCGAACTATAGTCTCGCGCGCCGCTGCTCGTGTCGCGCATCGAGAAGCAATCGATCGCATAGTGCCTGCCGTCGCGGCGGATACTGCCGCGCATTCGCCCCGGTTGCTCGATGTGGAATTTGGCGGTTTTTTGCTGGCCTGAATCGCCGGTCTTCAGCTCGTGCATCGGCCCGATCGCCCGCCATTCGAGATCCATCTCTAGGCCTTCATGATCATAGCGGATCGCGTAGCGCGTCAGCGGCTCGATCACTTTGACGGAAAGCGAATTGAGCGCCTTCATGTCGAACTTGAGCGCGCCCTCCGGCATAGCCTGCAGATGGCTCCAGTTGTAATACAAGCAATTCCAACTGTAGATTCCGGACGGGTCCCACATGACCGGGCCGCCGTTGAGCATGCGCATATTGGGCCGGAAATAATATTGTACGAAGCCGTGTATCTTGTCCTCCGGCTTGGAGAATGAGAACCAGGCGCTCTCGTTCCAATAAGGGTTATCGTCCCGATACTCGCTGAAGCGATCGGCCGCGGGATCCTCGATGGCCTGCAATTTTTCGAGAGCGTCCACGTCTCTTCCTACGCTGCCAGCCCCGTCTTGATGATGGGAAGCGCCGAATGGAGGACTTCCGGCCGGGCGTCCGGACGCGCCGCCACCTCGGAGAGAAACCGGCGCCAAGCTCGCGCTCCCTCGCGCCCCGCCATGACGCCGTGCATGTGGCGCGTGATGGAATGCAGCCGCACACCCTGCCGCGCGCAGTCCTTTGCGTACGCGATCATCTTCTCGACGATCTGCCAGGGCTCCGGAATCAGCCAGGCAGGGTCCATGGTCTGTTCGAGTTCCGCCAGCAGTGCCGGACGGTGGTAGGCAGCGCGGCCGATCATCGCGCCGAGGCCTGCCGACCACTGCGCCTGAACCGCCGCCATCGTGCACAGTCCGCCGTTAATGACGATGGGCAGAGTGCCGAGTTCGCGCTTGAGGCGATGCACGAAGTGGTACTTGAGCGGCGGAATTTCGCGATTTTCCTTGGGCGACAAGCCGCCCAAGATGGCGTTGCGTGCGTGCACGATGAGCGCGCTGATGCCGGCCGCGGCAACGCGGCCCGCGAAATCGGCAATGAACTCATAGTCCTCGCGATCATCGATGCCGATGCGGCATTTCACCGTCACCGGCAGGTCCGTCGCCTCGCGCAAACTGCGCACGCAATCTGCCACGACGTCCGGGCGCAACATCAGGCAGGCGCCGAACGAGCCGCTCTTGACCCGGTCGCTCGGACAACCCACGTTCAGATTGATCTCGGCATAGCCGGCGGCCGCGCCGATGCGCGCCGCGGCGGCCAACTCCTTGGGATCGCACCCTCCCAGTTGCAAGGCGACCGGATGCTCGCGCGCATCATGCTCCAGCAGACGCACCGCGTTGCCGCGCACGATGGCGGCGGCGACGAGCATCTCCGTGTAGAGCAGCGCGTGCGGTGCGTACAGCCGATGCAAGTAGCGGCAGTGACGGTCGGTCCACTCCATCATGGGGGCGACTGCGATGCGCCGATCGATTTTTTCTGCGGGATTTTGGTGCATCAAGGGGCGTTCTTGGGGTTGCAGAGGCGACTATGGGCGACAAGCCAAAAGACGATCCAAACATTCTGAAGCATCACGGCCGTATCTTTCGGCGAGCCGACGCACTAACTCGAGGTCCAGCGAATTGCGACCAGCGGAAATCGCACGGGTTGCGTCGATGAGGTCCATCGGACCTCCGGCGAAAACCTTCATGGCAATGAAGTCCTCAAGCCCTATGAATTTCAACGTGCTCCCGTGAAATGGGACCTCGACCAGCCTTGAGAACGACTGAGGCTCTAGGCCTCTGAGGCCGAGCAACAGATCCACACGATTTCCGAACGAGTCGATTACCTTGAGCAACCCCGGTATCGGGTCCTCGAAGTCTCCATCGGTTAACTCGGTGTGAAGTCCCGCGGCTTCGAAAAGCCTTTCGAGGTGTTTCGCCTTTTGCGTATCGATGGATAGCAGGATGTCCGCGTCCATGCTCGCTCGTACTACGCCATAAACGGATGCCGCCATGGCTCCAATGACCGCATAATCCACGTTCTGCCCCACCAAGGAATCAACGACGTCTAGCAGCAGAAGCGCCGACTGTCCCGATCCGGTCGTCCTCATGGTTTCCGTGGGTGCGAGTCGGAGGAGCGTAGCCTTTGGCCTGCTTCATATAATTGAGTCACCAACTGGCAATGCGCAAGGAAAGCGTTCAGGCGTTCCTCGGGCTGCAGCTTCTGCGTCGCCTCTACCAACGCACGCTCGGCCTCCATTGCAAGTTTCGACTCCATGCCCCGAAGTCTATCGGAGCCTGTCACGAGTATCCATCTGCCAAACGGGACATTGCCAGTTGGCTTGACGCGTTACTTGCATACGTATACAGTCTCGAGACACACCCGCCAACTCACGGTCAGAAGGAGCGGCAATGGGAAAACTCACCGGAAAGGTAGCATTGGTCACGGGCGCCGCGCGCGGCCTGGGACGCGCATGCGCTGAGATCTGTGCCCGGGACGGACATCAGCCGTTCTGCGGACGTCCAAGCCATGGTGCGGGCCGCCGTCGACACGTACGGCGGCTTGGACTGCGCCATCAATAACGCCGTGCTCGCGCTTGGGCGCGGCGGCGCAATCGTCGGCGTCGGCTCGGGGCACGAGCACGGTGCGGCGCTCGGAGTGCCCTGGTACTTGAGCGCCAAGCAAGGGAAGTACGGCATGACCAAGGTTGCCGCGCTCGAATACGGCGGCCGGGGCATCCGCATCAATGCCATCGGTCCCGGCTCCATGTGGTCGCCGAGGCGGCGGTATGGTTGTGCACGCCCGCAGCCTCCTACGTGCACGGACACACCATGGTAGCCGACGGCGGGGCCGTGCTCGGTTAATATCCGGGTGTGAGCACCGCAGACTTAAGCGAGCCGATCCTCGAGGCCGATTTACCGATCGTCGATCCGCACCATCATCTATGGTTTCGGTCCGGCGCCGTTCTCGCCGCGCTGGATCATGAACGGAGTATCACCACGCGCGTCTTGATGCCGGCGTTTCGCCGTCATGCGCGCTATTTGCTGGACGAGTTTCTGACTGATCTTCGCACCGGGCATAACGTCCGTGCGACGGTGTATGTCGAGGTTCACTCGATGTACCGCACCCGAGGTCCCGCTGCATTGCAATCCGTCGGCGAGGTCGAGTTCGCCAACGGCATGGCGGCGATGGCCGCAAGCGGCGCGTTCGGCGACATCGGCGTGTGCGCGGGCATCGTGGGCAGCGTGGACCTGCGCTTGGGCGATGCCGCCAAAGATGTGCTTCTGGCCCACATTCAGGCCGGCGGCGGACGCTACCGCGGCATCCGCGCCAAAGGGGTCGTGTACGATGAGGATCCGGAAATCCTCGGTCCGAATTTTGGCGGCACGCCGCACCTCATGCTCGATGCGAAATTCCGCGAGGGCTTCCGGCACCTCGAGCCGCTCGGTCTCTCCTACGATGCGTGGCAGCTCGAGTATCAACTCGGCGAACTCATCGATTTGGCGCGCGCGTTTCCCGATACGCAGATCATCGTGAACCACGTGGGCGGCCCCTTCGGACTCGGCCGTTACAGCGGCAGAACGGAGCAGCGCTTTGCGCATTGGCGCGAAAACATTTCGGCACTGGCGCGCTGTCCAAATGTGGCGATGAAGTTGGGCGGGCTCGGCATGCCGACCTGCGCTCTGCCCTCCTCGTTCGCCCCGGGCCCCCCGAGCTCCATCGATCTGGCCCGGGACTGGCGGCCGTACATCGAAACCTGCATCGAGGCATTCGGCGCCGACCGTTGCATGTTCGAGAGCAATTTTCCCGTCGATGCCGCGACCGCGAGCTACCCCGTAATCTGGAACGCATTCAAGCGCATCGTGGGTTCGGCCTCTCGCACGGAAAAGGCCGCCCTTTTCAGCGAAACGGCACGGCGCATATATCGGATCGACTGAAATGGCGCTGCCGCAAAGCCTCCGCGATCGATTGACGCTGCCCGCGGTAGCCGCGCCCATGTTCTTGTGCGGCGGAGTCGAGCTTGCCGCCGCGGCGTGCATTGCGGGAATCATCGGCTCGCTGACCCGCAATCACTGCCGCGACATGCAGGAGCTGCAGGCGCAATTGCAGGCGGTCGCCGAGCGAGTGGCCCGGTTTCACGACCTCGACCCGCTGCGAAAGGTCGGGCCGCTGGCGGTCAACATCTCGACCCATTTCAGCAGCGAGGAGCTGCGCGCACATCTCGCGCTCTGCAAACGCCATGGCGCGAGCATCGTGATCAGCTCGGTCGGCGATCCAACGGCAATGGTGCCCCTGGTGCAGGAGGCCGGACTGCTGCACTTTCACGACGCCACGTCGTTGCGTTTCGCGGAAAAGGCGATCGCGGCCGGCGTCGATGGCATCGTTGCCATCGGCGCGGGCGGTGGAGGCCATTCCGGCACCATCAGCCACCTGGCCTTCATACCTCAGGTGCGCGCCATGTTCGACGGCACCATCGTGCTCGCCGGCGCCGTTTCGAACGGCGCCGCCATTCGCGCTGCCGAGATTCTCGGAGCGGACCTGGCTTACTTGGGCACGCGCTTCATCGCGACGCGCGAGGCGTCCGCGCCCGACGAGTACAAGGCCATGCTGGTGGCGGGATCCGCTGCGGATGTGCTCTACACCGATGCCATCAACGGCGTGCCGGCCATGTGGCTCAAGGCTTCGATTCGGGCCATGGGCCTGGATCCGGAGCATTTGCCGAAGCCTTTGAAGCGCGGCACCGATCATCTGCCGCCCACGATCAAGCCTTGGAGTAACGTCTGGAGCGCGGGCCAGGGCATCGGACTCATTCAGGACATCCCGCCGGTGGCCGAACTCGTGCGCCGGCTGCAGACAGAGTACCTGGCCGCGTGCTCCATGCCCGATATGGCCAAGGCCGCCCTTGCCGCCCTCGAGAGCAGGACCTGAAAATGTCACAGCGTATCAGCCGGAATGATGCAGACGGTGTGTGCACGTTGACGCTCACGCGTCCGGAAAAGCTCAACGCACTCGACCAAGCGCTTGCTTGCAGAGACGCAAGGAATGCCTCTGGCTGAAGGCTTGGCCCACGAGTATCACCGCTATCCGGGTCTCGCGCCGGATCATCTCGAGCGCATCGCCGCTTTTCGCCGCAATCGTGACAAGGAAGATTCTTGACTCGGCATGAAGCGCAGGCACCCTCGAACGGAGAGGCAATACGCAACGCGTACAGAAGTGAGGCCCCGTCGGTTGCGGTAAGCCGCACCACGCGTCACGCTGGGCCCATTCGCGCTAGAGGAGACGGCCTTGAATCCGAAAACAACGGCGATCGTGCTCATCGAATACCAGAACGATTTCACCACGTCGGGGGGCGCCTTCCACGAGGCCGTCAAGGGCGTCATGCAGGCGAACGGCATGCTCGGCAACACCATTGCCATGGTCGACAAAGCGCGCGCGGTGGGCGCGCGCATCATGCATGTTCCCATCAGTTTCGCTGCCGGATACCCTGAACTCGGATCCCACCCTTACGGCATCCTGAAGGGAGTGGTCGAAAATCGAGCATTCCTCAAGGGCTCGTGGGGCGCCGCCATCGTCGATGCCTTGCAGCCCAAGGACGGCGACATCGTCATCGAGGGCAAGCGCGGCTTGGACGCCTTTCCCAGCACGAATCTGGACTTCATCCTGCGTAATCGGGATATTCGAACCGTGGCGCTGGCGGGTTTTCTCACCAATTGCTGCGTCGAATCGACGATGCGCAGCGCCTACGAGCGCGGCTTCGAGGTCATCACACTCACCGACTGCACGGCGACGGTCAGCGAAGCGGCGCAGCAAGCGGCGCTCACTCACGACTTCGGCATGTTCTCGCACCCCATGACCCATGTGGAATTCATGGAGGCCCTGCCCTAGGAACACCGGCCGGTTGGGGTCAAGCTTTCGATGAATTTGACGGTATCCTGCACCGCGCGGGTACGCCACCCGGCAATGGGCGCGAACGAGGCCACGGTAGCCGCATGCCCCCGATGCGGATACAGGACCAGCTGTACGCGCACATGATTGCGCGCCAACGCGTCGCGCAACTCTTCTGCCTCGCGCGGCAGCACCTCTTTATCGGCGAGACCATGCAGCAACAGCGTCGGCGGTGCGTGGGCATCGACAAAGCGCACCGGCTGCCAGTCGGCTTCGGTGTAGGGCGCGGGAAAAGTGGCGCGCAATTCATCGGTGTCCGGCACGAGAACGTAGGTACCCGACAATCCCACGAGTCCGGAAATACAGGCCGGTTCGGCGCCGAATTTGCGCAGAAAATCATGATCCAGCGCAAGCATAGCGGCCGTATGACCGCCGGCGGAGTGGCCCATGAGCACGATGTTGCCTGGATCGCCGCCGAAATCCCGCGCGTGCTTCTCGACCCACGCCACCGCGGCGGCGCCGTCTGCGTCGAATGCGGGAAAAGTTACCTGCGGGAACAGCCGATAGTCCGGCAATACGGCAACAAATCCGTGCTCGGCGAGCGTGGTTCCGACGAAGCGGTACTCGGCCTTGCTGCCCTTGACCCAGGAGCCACCATACCAGAACACCACCACCGGCCGATTCGCCGCCGTGCCCGAGGGTACGTAAACATCCAAGCGCTGGCGGGGGTCCTCGCCGTAGGGAATATCGCGATGCCGCTGCACGTTGGCGAACACGGCCGGCGTGTTGGCCACATCGAACGCCACGACGCTGCAGCCCGCGATGGCCGCCGCCAAGAGGATCACGGCCGCGCGCATCATGAAATCACCGCGCTTGAAATCATCGCGGAACGCGGCTATCGCGCCACGAATGCCCGCTCGATGACGAAGTCACCGGGCTCGCCCACATGCGGGGAGATCCGGAAGCCGCGCGCTTCGAGCAGTTTGGACAAGTCGGACAACATCGCCGGACTGCCGCAAATCATCACGCGGTCCGCGGCCGGATCCAGCGGCGGCATGCCGACTTGTTCGAACAATTTTCCGGATTCGATCAACGTGGTGATCCGGCCCTGGTAGCGGAATCGTTCGCGCGTGACGGTTGGAAAATAAATCAGCTGGTTGCGCACCGATTCGCCGAGGTATTCGTGGTGCGTCAATTCCCATTCGATGTAGTCGCGGTAAGCAAGCTCACTGCGGTAGCGCACCCCGTGGACGAGGATGATCTTCTCGAAACGCTCGTACGCCAGAGGATCCTTGATGAGGCTCATGAACGGCGCCAGACCGGTGCCCGAGCTCAACATGTATAGACGTCTGCCCGGCTTCAAGTCATGCAGCGTCAGGGTGCCGGTGGGCTTGCGGCTCACGAGCACCTCATCGCCGGGCTTGATGTTCTGCAGACGCGAGGTCAGCGGACCATCCGGCACCTTGATGCTCAAGAACTCCAGATGTTCCTCATGATTGGCGCTCGCAATGCTATAAGCCCGCATCAAGGGCTTTCCGTCGACCTGAAGTCCGAGCATGACGAAGTGGCCGTTCTCGAACCGCAGGGCATTGTCCCGCGTGGTCGTGAAACTAAACACGGTTTCATTCCAATGATGAACGGTGAGAACCCGTTCAGTGGCGATCGCGGGCATTCGAACTAGAAACCGAGAGACAGCTGCGCTTGATTCGCGGCCGGCGGGCGAAACAACGAGGTGGTGAGTTCATGGCGTCCTTCCGCGTCTTCCAATCCAAGCTTGCGCCTCGCCAGTTCGAACCGCGTGCGCAGCAACTCGGCGTACGCGCCGCTGCCGGTCATGCGCACGCCGAATTGGGCGTCGTAGTCTTTGCCGCCCCGGGATTGATTGATCAACGACATGACATGCTTGGCTCGATCCGGATAATGTTCCGCAAGCCATTCGCGAAACAAGGTCTTCACCTCATAGGGCAGGCGCAACAGCACGTAACCGGCACCGACCGCTCCGGATTGACGCGCGGCCGCCAGTATATCTTCCATTTCATGATCGGTGATGGCGGGTATCACGGGCGCGACCAAAACGCTCACCGGAATTCCCGCGTCGGTCAGTTGGCGAATCAGACGCAGGCGCGCCTGCGGCGAGGCGGTGCGCGGTTCCAAGGTGCGCTTGATGTCGTTCTCGAGCGAGGTGACGCTGACGCTCACGGAGACCAGCCGATCCCGCGCCAGATCCGCGAGCAAGTCGATGTCGCGCAGGATGAGCGCGCTTTTGGTGACGATCGTCACCGGGTGCCGGCATCGCACCAGCACCTCGAGCACGCTGCGCGTGACTTCGAGCCGTTTCTCGAGCGGCTGATAGCCGTCCGTATTGATGCCGAGTGCAATGGTCTTGCACACATAGTTGCGCTTGCCCAGCTCCGCTTCCAACAGACGTGCCGCATCCTCTTTGTAAAAAAGCTTGGTTTCGAAATCCAGTCCCGGCGACAGGCCCATGTAGGAATGACTGGGCCGCGCAAAACAATACACGCAGCCGTGGCTGCAGCCGCGATAGGGATTTATGGACTGTTCGAATCCGACGTCCGGCGAGTCGTTGCGGGAGATCACGCTTTTGGCCTTGTCCGGCAACACCGTTTCGCTCGGGGCTTCTTGGATCTCTTCCTGATACCAGCCGTCGTCGGTCCTCTGCAGCGTAGTCGAATCGAACCGCCCCGCCAGGTTCGAGAGCGCGCCGCGACCCTTGAAGCTTTGCGAACCGAAGAATTTGCGACCCATGCGGAAGTGTACGTCGGCGATGAGTACAGCGTAAATCCAGTACTCATCCCCTCCAAACACTGTATGGGCCTCAACGCTGTTGGACGTCAAACCGCCTACCCGATGGTGGCAGCGTGCTCCGTGTAGGACACGCATTTACATGCTCTTGGGGATTTGGCCTGTGTCCCTCGTGCAGGGGTTCGATCATGCTGTCCTCAGAAAATCCACCAGGAGACAGTTGTGAAAATCATTTCCAGTATATTGATATCGGCATCGCTGCTCGCCGGCTGCATCAGCAGCAGCAGCCCGCCGCCGCCCGCGAAGACCACGGTGGTCGTCCCCGCGAATTCCGGGACCACTGTCGTGTGTCAGGATGGCACCAGGCCGCCCTGTAACTGATTATCTTTGCGGCTGATAATCTTTTGCGATATGCGGCTGCAAAGCCAAGGATGGCGTTGCAGCTTGCTGTCTCTGCAATCGCCGCACCTGCGACCACAGTTGTCCGGCAAACAGCGTCCCTTTGCTGTGGATGTGCAAGCGGCCGGCTTTGAGAATCTCCGCCGCCCAAGTATTGCAAGTATGCAGGGCCGAATAGCGAAGGATCGCGAGGTAGTACAAGCTGCCCTCGTACGGGCCTGACCGATACACCTGCGCGGTACCGTGGTCGCTGACGAAGGAATTCCAGATCGATTCCTGCACCGCACGCGCATCCTCATCGGCAAGTTCCAGCTCGATGACATGCTCGGCGCCAAACCCTTGTTGCGGCGTGCCCTGCAATCCCGTCACGAGCAGGATGCCGGGGCCCGCCCCTAGCGCGCCCGACATGGTCGCCGGAGTGTGCGTCTTGGACATGAGGTAGTGCATGTCGCCGAAACCAAAGAAGATGAAGCGCGCCGCCGGCAGATCCGATGCGATCGAGCGCAATGGCGCCTCAAGATCCGCCGCGGCGAATCCGACGTCGATGTGCCATCCGCGCCGCACCACCAAGACTTGCTCTGCGGCGTGCACCGGCCACACGAGGCATGCCGCGAGAATCAGGGCCAGGCGTGCGCAGGACAACAGCAGTCAGCGCGCGGTTTTGGCCCAGTCGAGGGCGTCGATTTTGAAGACGACGTTCGGGCTCGCCGGCTCTCCGGGCACATACGCCACGGACTCTTCGCCGATGTACACGCCGCCGAGCTTTTCCATCGCCTTGCGCGAGCGCAGGTTGTCGCGCCCGACCTGGAAAATCACCCGATCCACGAACCGGAAGGCGTGATCCAGCATCAGCTGTTTCAGAGCCCGGTTGAAGTTCCGCGCCCAGCGGCTGCGTGCAATGAAGGTATAGCCCACGGAAACCTTGCGCTGCGCTTCATCGAGGTCGTAATACCGGGAACTGCCGATCAATTCGCCGTCGGTGTTGTCGAGGACGCGAAGCGCGCCCCCGGACTCGATGCCGCTCCTGAAGTAGCCTGCGAATACCTCGCGCTTGTAGCGATCTTTGGACGGATGCTGCTCCCAGATGAGGGGGTCCGAGGCAACTGCGAACAGCGCCTCGAAATCATCCTCCCGCAGCGGCTCCAAGCGGATCAGATCATTGTGTATGGAAGGCTGCAGCTCGAATGGCACGCGGTCCTCTCGCCTACGGGGACGTGATCGCCGCCGTCAAAGGGCGGAACTTGCGCAGAGCCACGATGCCAAGACCGATGAACAGCACCAGGACCACGCCCTGGACCGCCGCGAACGGCGGCTCCTTCTGCGTCGGAGCCAGGGCGTGAAAGAACGGCACCTTTTGAAATGTCTGGACCACGAGCACGAAGCAGTTCAAGTACAGCGAAAACAATGCGCTCGCCACGTAGAGCCAGCGCCAGGACCCGGCCAACTTGCCGCCATAGACGGCAAGCGTTGCCAATAGGACGATGGCCAGCGAAATGATGCCGATGACGTCGGCGGGATCGAAGGGCATCGGAAACAGGAATCCGGTGAGATCGGTCGCCGCGGTGGTGATCAGAAATATCGCGGTTGTCCAGGGCACACGCTTGGCCGCCAGCATGGCGAGCGCCACCACGATGCCGGAAACGATGCCGATCAGGCTCAAGACCACGTGGAACTGAGTGAAAGTCGCTAAGGACATCCCGAGAATCATGGCTAATCCCCTCCTTGCCGGTGCCGAACAGGTTGCGCATGCCAAGAGTAACCCAAGGATTGCCGCAAAAACTATCTGAGGTAGGGGAAATCCTTGACCGGCTTGGGTACGGCGATGTGGAAACCCTGAGCGAAGGCTATCCCCAAGCGGCCAAGCTCGAGCAGCACTTCCTCGGATTCGACCCGCTCGGCGATGGTGCGAATGCCCATGGCGCGGCCGACCTGGCTGATCGCCTCCACCATGCTGCGATCGATGGGATCCCGGGCGACGTTCTCGACGAATTGGCCGTCGATCTTCAGGTAGTCCACCGGCAAGGTCTTCAAATACATGAACGATGAAAGTCCGCTGCCGAAGTCATCCAGCGCGAAACGACAGCCGCGGGTCTTCAGTTCGCGCATGAAATGCACGACGTTGCCCAGGTTGGCGATCGCCGCCGTTTCGGTGATTTCGAAACACATCGAGCCCTCCGTCAGGCTGTGGTTCCCGAGCTCGGCGATCAAATACTCGAGAAAGCGCTCATCGTTCAGCGAGGTGCCGGACAGATTGACGGCGACGGTAAAGGGCTTCATGCCCGACGCGGCGCGATACACCACCCGATCCAACGCCTGTCGCACCACCCAACGGTCAATGGAAGACATCACATTGTAGCGTTCCGCCGCCGGAATGAATTCGGCGGGCGCCACCCACGACCCGGACTCGTCTTGCAGGCGCAATACCAGCTCGAAATGCTCCCGTTCCTCCGCGTTGCCACCGATCGGCACGATCGGTTGGTAGAACAGCTCGAAGCTGCTTTCATCGCAGGCGCGCGTCAATTTCGAGACCCAGTGCATCTCCCGATGCCGCTCGGGGACGTTGTCCGCCCGGTACAGCTCGACTCGATTGCGGCCCGCATCCTTCGCCGTGTAGCACGCCACGTCCGCCTGGCTCATCAGGTTGGCGACGGTGGCGCTCTCGCTGGTGATTTGAACGATGCCGATGCTGACTCCGACGGCCAGCACGCCGTCCTGCCAAACGAAGCGGTAGTCGCGAATCGCCTGACGCAGCGAATCGGCGACCCGCAACGCCTGATCCAGCACACAGTCCTGCAGCAATATGCCGAACTCATCCCCGCCCAAGCGCGCGAGCGTATCGCCGTTGCGGATTCGCGATTGCAGCACGCCCGTGATTTGTTTGAGCAGTTGATCGCCCGCGGGATGCCCGCACGTGTCATTGACCAACTTGAACTGATCCAGGTCGAGGTACAGAAGCGCGTGCCGCGCCTCCTTGTCCTGCCTGGCGTCCTCGACCGCCGCGGTGAGTCGATTCTCGAATTCGCGCCTGTTGATGAGCCCCGTCAAGGCGTCGTGACTCGCTTGATAGTGCAGCGCGCGATGCAGGCGGCGTTCCTTGCTGACGTCGTGGAACACCATCACGGCGCCGATGAGGTTCCCGGCGCGATCGCGGATCGGCGCCGCCGAGTCCTGAATGGCGATCTCCTGGCCGCGCTTGCTCACGAGCACGGTATGGTCCGATAGCCCGAGCACCTGGCCTTCGCGCAAGCAACGCACCACGGGGCTCTCGGTGGCCTCGCGCGTCGTGTCGTGGATGATGGTGAGCACCTCGCCGATCTTTCGACCCTGTGCCTCGCGGCTTTCCCAGCCGGTCAAACTCTCCGCGACCGGGTTCATGTAGTCGATGCGCGCTTCCGAGTCGGTGGTGATGACGGCATCGCCGATCGATTGGAGCGTAACCTGGGCGCGCTCTTTGGCCTGGAATACCGCGGTCTCGGCCTTTTTGCGCTGCGTGATGTCGGTCAGGGTGCCTTCGTAGCCGCTGACCCGGCCGCGCTTGTCGCGCACCACGCGGCAGTTCTCCACCACGACCACCATGGAACCATCCTTGCGCCGCAACACAAATTCCTCGTTGCGCAGTTCGCCTTCGCTCTCCATGCGCCGCACGAAGGTATCGCGGTCGCTCGGGTACCAATACAAGGCGCCGGCCGGCACCTGGTACAGTTCCTCGGCCGACGCGTAGCCGAGCAAGGTGACGAATGCGGGGTTGGCCACCAGGATGCGCCCGTCGCGCGAGGTCTGATACACCCCTTCCATGACGTTCTCGAACAAGCCGCGAAATTTCGACTCGCTGCTGCGCAGCGCATCCTCGGCGGCGCGGCGCTCGATCGCAATACCGGCGATCTGCGCCATGCGCGACAGCAGTTCATGGTCGCGCGATTGCGGCACGCCGGGCTGACGCCGGTACACGGCCAGGGTTCCCACCACCTGCCCGTCGGACGCGGTAATCGGCAGCGACCACGCCGCGCGCAGCTCCGCGGCGCGCGCCGCCTCGCGGCGAAATTCCCAGAGCGCATCCGCCTCGATGTCGGCAACGGTCACACCACGGCCCAGATACACGGCCGCCGAGCAGGACCCATAGCGGATGCCGATCGGCGCGAAGTCCATCGCCGCGAGGAAACGCCGCGGCAGATTCGGCGCCACGCCAAAGCTCAAGGCCTGGCGCTCCTGATCGAGGAGGCTGATCGCGCAATTGCACTGCGGCATCACTCGCTCGATGACCTCGCAGATCGCGCTGAGCGCGGCGGTGAGCGGTGCATTCGCCGCGATCCTCTCGAACACGCGGCGTTCGCCGGCGGCAACGGCGTCGGCTCGCTTGCGCTCGGTGATGTCGATGATGCTGGCGCGCAATAGCCGGCCGCGCGAGCTCGGCAGTCGCACGAAGCGCACCTCGCACGGAAAGTTCTGTCCGGCGGAATCGCAATGCACCCACTCGAACACCGGAACCGCCCCGTCGAGGGCGCTGTCGATGTAGCCGCGGTTGACGCCGAAGGAGGCCGTGCCGTCAGGTTGATGCGCCGGGCTGATCTTCTCGGGACCGGAACTCAACAGCATCTGGCGGCTCATCTTGAAGAAGCGGCAGGCGTTCTCATTCACGTCGACGAATCTTCCCGCGTCGACGTCGAATACGACGATCACTTCGGGGGCATGCTCGACCAGGGTGCGGTAGCGCGCCTCGCTGTCGCGCATTGCAACCTCGGCAAGATGCCGTTCGGTGATATCGCGAATACAGACGATGTAGCCATCGCGCCGGTTGAGCTTCGCCTTGCTGACGGCGATCTCCACGGCGACGCGGCTGCCGGCCTTGGTCAGCCCCCATGTTTGATGGGCCGCCAGATCAACGTGCGTGTCGTCGATTTCGGTGGCCAGGCGATCGAGATAGTCGCTCGACCCCAGGTCGTTCGGGCCGATATCCGGGAGCAGGAAATCGAGCGCGCGTCCGAGGATTTCCGGCGTCTGGTAGCCGAAGATGCGTTCGCCGGTGGGATTGAAGGTGACGATGTGCCCGCCGTCATCGAGCGTGAGAATGGCGTCTTTGACGTTGTCGAGGATGGCCTGAAGGAGCGAGGCGTTCTGTTCGCGAATTTCCCGCGTCAGCGATTGGGCCTCGTCGGACATCAGCTGCATGGAGCGCACGATGCCGCGGCGTTCGCCGTCGATGCGGTCGTAATGCGCGCTGATGCTGCGCAGAAGGGCGGCTAAATCGACCGCGCCCGAACGATCGCGCGCCTCGGCAATCTGCCGCTCGAGCAAACCGTTGAGATTCTCCGCCGTAAGCGTGGGCTCGCTACGAATGGCAGCGGCGATATCGCGTGACAAGGAACGGCTCTCCCGCTGAGATTTTCGACGGTGCATCCCGGCACCTGAACGCCGTAGATGTTAGGGAGATCCCGCAATTGAGGCGTGACCCGCGTCTCGGTTCGGCCAATAATCGGTTAAATCGCCGGAATGCGTTAAATGCCCTGGTCGGCGGTTTCGCGTTCCGAGCGCTTTCGGTCGGTTTCGCGCAAATTGCGCTTGCGCAGCCGTATCGATGAGGGCGTTACCTCGATCAATTCATCGTCGTCGATGAATTCCATGGCCTGTTCCAGCGAAAAGCGGATCGGCGGCGTGAGCACCACATTCTCGTCCTTGCCCGCCGCGCGCATGTTCGTCAATTTCTTGCCCTTGAGCGGGTTGACCACCAGATCGTTATCGCGATTATTGAGGCCGATGATCATGCCCTCGTAAACCTCCTCGCCCGGACCGATGCAGAGGCGCCCGCGCTCCTGCAGGGTGAACAAGGAATACGCCAAGGCGATGCCCTGGCCGTTGGCGATCAGAACGCCGTTGGCGCGTTGGCCCAATTCTCGCTGCACCACGGGGCCGTAGTGGTCGAATACATGGTGCAAAAGACCCGTGCCGCGCGTCATCGTACGAAACTCGGTTTGAAATCCGATCAACCCTCGCGAAGGCACCATGTAGTCCAGGCGAATGCGGCCGCGGCCGTCCGCCTGCATGTCCTTGAGCTCGGCCCCACGGCTGCCCAAGGCCGACATGATGTCTCCTTGGGCGTCGGCATCGGCATCGACGGTCACCTGCTCGTAAGGCTCGTGCGCAGCGCCGTCGATCTGCTTGATGACCACGCGCGGGCGCGAGACGGCCAATTCGTAGCCTTCGCGGCGCATGTTCTCGAGCAATACTCCTAAGTGCAATTCGCCGCGGCCGAACACCACGAATTTGTCCGGGTCGTTGCTCGGCTCGACCCGCAGGGCGACGTTGTGAATGGCCTCGCGTTCCAGCCGCTCGCGAATCTGCCGGCTGGTGACGAATTTGCCTTCGCGGCCGAGAAACGGCGAGGTGTTCACCTCGAACGTCATGCTGATGGTCGGCTCATCGACGATAAGATTGGGCAGCGGCTCGACCTTGGCAGGGTCGCAGAGCGTGTCGGATACCTTCGGCTCGGGGATGCCGGCGAATGCGACGATATCGCCCGCTCCCGCCGTTTCGACCTCCACGCGGGTCAGGCCGTGAAAACCCAGAATCTGGGTGATTCGCTCGCCGCGGTGCTTGCCTTCGCGATTGACCACGGTCACCGCCGCGCCGCGCTTGAGCGTGCCGCGCTTGATGCGGCCGATGCCGATCGCGCCGACATAGCTGGAATAATCGAGCAAGGTCACCTGCAGCTGCAACGGCCCATCCACATCGACATCGGGAGGCGGGCAATGCTCGACGACGGTCTTGAACAAGGGCTGCATGTCGCCGCCGCGCACGCTCGGATCGAGCCCGGAAAAGCCGCGCAGCGCGGATGCATAGATCACCGGAAAATCCAGCTGCTCATTGGTGGCGCCAAGGCGGTCGAACAAATCGAAGGTCTGGTCGAGCACCCAGCTCGGCCTCGCCTCGTCGCGATCGATCTTGTTGATGACGACGATGGGCCGCAGGCCGTGCTTGAAAGCCTTTTGCGTCACGAAGCGGGTCTGCGGCATCGGTCCGTCCACTGCGTCCACCAGCAAGAGCACGCAATCGACCATGGCAAGCACCCGCTCGACTTCGCCGCCGAAGTCCGCGTGCCCCGGCGTGTCGACGATGTTGATGCGATAGTCGCCCCAGGTGATCGCCGTGTTCTTGGCAAGAATGGTGATGCCGCGTTCGCGCTCCAGATCGTTGGAGTCCATGATGCGCTCCTGCAGATCCTTGCGCGCATCGAGGGTGCCCGATTGACGCAACAGCTGGTCGACCAGGGTGGTTTTGCCATGATCGACGTGCGCGATGATGGCGATGTTGCGAAGTTTTTGGGTCACGCTGAAGGGTCCGGTAAACCGGCCATTCTAACCTTAAGCGCGGCTTCGCGCCGAGGTTTCAGCGATCGACGATGACGGGCACCGAGTAAACTTGAGAATCGCTGGTTTCGTCATGCTTGAGGGAAACCATCACATTCACCAGCAGAACCCCGTCGACATTCGGCGTCACGCGCAAAGTATGCCGGTAGACCTCGCCGGGCTCGACCTCGGCGACCTCGAACTGGTTATCCTTTGGCGCCGCATCAAGACCGTCCGCCTCGCTCACCTGCACCGTGGCCGGACCGCCCGAGATTTTCGACACCAGCGCGAGGTTGATTTCCAGCATCTGCCCTATTTTTGGGCGGTCGGCCAATTCGAATTTGACCTCCAAGGGCAGCACTGACTTGCCCAGCGAGGCCGCGGCCGGCATGCCCGCCGTCAACTCCTCGGCGCTGGGCCCCTTCCTCGCGGCTGCAGGTGACTTCAGGCGCGGCGCCGCGGGGCTGACCGCCGGCGTATTGGCATCGTGGCCGCAGCCGGCCAACGACGCTGCGGCGAAAATCGCTGCCGTTGCGGCAATCGCGGCGCATCGCATTTTCAGTGTGTCGCCAGCCATCCGCCCTATCATTACCAAATAACGCCGCGATCACAACTCGAGCGGCGGCGCCGTCACCGCCGCCAGCTGATCCTGCAATGCGCGATGGTGCTGCTCCCAGTATCGCGGCTCGGCGAACCATGGAAATGCTTTCGGGAATGCCGGATCGTGCCACCGGCGCGCCAGCCAGGCGCAATAATGAATCATCCGCAGCGCGCGCAAGGGCTCGATGAGCGCTATTTCACTGCGGTCGAAGAGCGCAAATTGTTCGTAGCCTTTCAGCAAATCGGTGAGTTCCCGGCGCATTTCCTGGCTGTCGCCCGAGAGCAGCATCCATAGGTCTTGGATGGCGGGCCCGCTCAAGCAGTCATCGAGATCGACGAAATGCGGGCCCGCATCCGTCCACAGGATGTTGCCCCGATGGCAGTCGCCGAGAATTCGCCCCAAGCGTGCGCCGCCCCAACCGTCGGCCCTGGGTTCGATTTCCGCCAGCAGTTCATCGGTGACCTCCTCATATTTGGCCGCGAGATAATCCGGCATCCAGTCCCCGTCCAGCACGTAGTCCCGGGCGTCGCGCCCCAACTGCTGAACGTCAAGTGAGCCCCGTGCGCGAAACGCCGCTGCACGGCCCACCGCGTGAATGCGTCCCAGAAAGCGGCCGACCCACTCCCTGTCCTCGCGAGTGCCCAATTCGGGCCAGCGGCCGCCACGGCGCGGGAACACGGCGTAGCGAAAATCGCGATGCACGTGCAGGGAGCTGCCGCCTCGAATGAGCGGCGACACCACCGGGATTTCCTGCGCCGAGAGCTCCAGGGCGAATGCATGCTCCTCGAGGATGGCAGCGTCGCTCCAGCGTTTGGGGCGATAAAACTTGGCGATCAAGGGGTCCGCGTCTTCGATGCCCACCTGATAGACGCGGTTTTCATAGCTGTTGAGCGCCAGTACGCGTCCATCGCAGAGCACTCCGAGCGCTTCGATGGCATCGAGCACGGTCTCGGGTGATAAGTTGGAATATGGTGCATCATTGCTCATGGCGTGGATTCTACAGGCACGATCTGACCGCTCATTAGTGTGGATCTCGCTGTTAGAATGCTGCGCATGCGTTTACCCTG
>Ga0302326_10010071_pt1 | contig 20511 bp, 23 predicted proteins | sample Palsa_T0_3_FD_202264 | JGI IMG/M metagenome (GOLD analysis project Ga0302326, IMG submission 202264) | Peat permafrost microbial communities from Stordalen Mire near Abisko, Sweden - Palsa_T0_3 | ecosystem: Environmental > Terrestrial > Soil > Palsa > Peat permafrost | place: Sweden: Abisko...
GTCTGCGTAAACTCTCCCTCTTGCCGAGGCGCACCCTCAGGGTGCATCCTTTCCAGAGATGAAAGCGATCCAGATACACGAGACAGGCGGACCAGAGGTTCTCAAGCTGGTCGATTTGCCCATTCCCGAGCCAGGCCCTGGGCAGGTGTTGATCCGCGTGGAAGCCACCGGGGTCAACTTCATTGAAATTTATTTTCGCAAGGGCGTGTACAAATCCGCGCTGCCGCTGATCCTGGGCAGTGAGGCTGCGGGCACCGTGGAAGAACTCGGCCCCGGCGTTACGGGATTCAAGGCGGGCGACGCGGTGGCTTCTGTTGGCGTGCTGGGCAGCTATGCCGAGTACGCGCTGGTTCCCGCAGCTCAGCTCGTCAAAGTGCCTGCCGGGCTCACTCCTGAACAGAGTGCTGCCGCCATGCTGCAGGGCATGACCGCGCACTATCTGGCCTACTCCACGTTTCCGCTCAAGGCGGGAGACACGGCGCTCATCCACGCGGGCGCAGGCGGCGTGGGATTGCTGCTCACGCAGATGGCGGTCAAGCTCGGCGCGCGTGTCATCACGACGGTGTCAACGGAGGCCAAGGCTGAGCTGTCGCGCGAGGCCGGCGCGTCTGACGTGATCCTCTATACCGAGCAGGATTTTGAGCCGGAAGTGAAGCGGCTCACCGGCGGCAAAGGCGTCGATGTGGTGTACGACTCAGTGGGCAAGACCACGTTTGACGGAAGCCTCAACTGCCTGCGCCCGCGCGGTATGCTGGTGCTGTTCGGCGCGTCCAGCGGGCCGGTGCCGCCGTTTGATCTGATCCAGCTAAGCGGCAAGGGATCGCTGTTTATTACGCGGCCCACGCTGTGGCATCACGTGGCTACGCGCGCCGAACTCGATTGGCGCGCTGGAGACGTGCTGGGATGGGCCGCAAAGGGCGAGCTCAAGCTGCGCACCGAACACATCTATCCGCTCACTGACGCGGCCCAGGCGCAATCCGACATGGCCGACCGCAAGACGACTGGCAAAATCCTCCTGGAGCCGTAAAAGCAGGGAATAGGGATTAGGGAATAGGGATTAGGGAGCAGGGACCGAATCAGCGGCTCGGCATGCGATGTCGAATTCCCAATTCACTGTCATCCTGAGCGAGCTCAGCGAGTCGAAGGACCTGCGTTTCGTCCGGCGAGGAAACGCGGGCGAAGGCACGAATCTCAATTGGCACTTTCATCGAAGACATGTCCACAATCTCCATCTCGCCCGCTGATCGCGTCTTTGTTCTCACTGGCGCAGGCATCAGCGCCGAGAGCGGCCTGCCCACCTTCCGCGCGTCCGACGGACTGTGGGAGGGCCATCGCATCGAGGACGTCTGCACGCCGGAGGCGCTCGAACGCAATCCCGCGCTGGTGTGGGAGTTCTACTCGGCACGCCGCGCCGCGGCCCGCACCGCGCAGCCTAATCCCGCGCACATTGCACTTGCCGAGCTCGAAGAGCGGCTGGGCGAGAGATTCTTCCTTTGCACGCAAAATGTAGACGACCTGCATGAGCGGGCTGGCTCAGTGCGGCTCGTACACATGCACGGCGAGTTGGCCAAATCGCGCTGCGAAGACGAGTGCGGCCGGCCGCCGGTCGAAGACCACGCCGTCTATCGCAATCTCAGCGAGGTGGGCCGGTGCGCATGTGGCGCGCGCCTGCGTCCGCACATCGTTTTCTTCGGGGAAATTCCGCTGGAGATGGACCGCATTCAGCGCGAGATCGCCCGTTCGACGCTGATGCTGGTGGTTGGCACGTCGGGCTCCGTCTATCCCGCGGCCAACTTCGTCCACTGGGCGCGCAACGCCGGCGCGCGCATTGTTTACGTCGGACCAGAGCCGCCGCTGAATGCATCCGCATTCACTCATGTGGTCGAGGGCAACGCAGGCGCAGTGCTGCCCGGCCTCTTTCAACCACAGAAGCTGTGATCCTGAGCGAGCGCAGCGAGTCGACGGACCCGCGTCTGCACTCTCTCCCTCCCCATAGCTGCTGTCATCCTGAGCGGAGCGAAGGACCTGCGTTTGCATTTCGCTTCACTTCGCCTTGATAAACTCCACTCTGCGAAAACGCAGCGCCGACCAATCCTCATCGATAGCCACGGCGCGCACAGTCTCAAACCCGAGCGCCTTCAATACATCCCACCCATTGTCGCGATTGAAGTCGCACTTGTATTTCTTCGACGTACCCTTGGGATAGGCGAACCACACGATTGCGTCGCCCTTCGCGCGCCTGGACACCTGCGGAGACAGACTGTCCACTTCGCTCTTCTTGGTTACGAATGCAAGCGTAAAGGGCGAATCCGCAACCGCCTTCAGGTCGCGTTGAATCGCGATCCCATGCAGTCCGGCCAGTTCCGTCTCAAAGCTTGTAGGCGCGTTCAGCACCACGATCTGCTGGTGGTCTTTCAAATTGAGTTTTTCGAAAGTGGTAGCCATGAATTCTCATCATAGTCCTGCCGTAGAAGCAACCCGCAAATTGCCGTAGTAAGAGTTGCCATGGAGCTTGTCTCAAAAGCGCGCTTTGTGTCAGGGCACGACTTCAGTCGTGCCGAAAAGGCCCCACAAAAGGCGGGCTTTAGCCCCTGAGGGACTGGTAGTCGATTGCCTGTTAATTCATGAAGAATGCGCTAGAAATGAAACCGGTAGCGCAGCTGCGCCGACACCATGCGTGGATCGTTATAGTGAAAGCCCCCGATGGTGATGGAGTTATCCTGCAACACACGGTGATCGGTCACATTGATGACCGTGGCAGACAGCTTCCATCGTTCGCCGAGCGCGTGGCCCGCCGAGATATCGAACGTGGTATGCACCGGCAGATAGGCTCCGTCAAACGGTCCCACATGAGCATCGGCGAGGCCGTTCGAAAATCCGGACCCGTAGTAGACATTGCTCGAAAACCACGTATGCGTGGGCAGGTTAGCCGTGAAGCCGGTGTTGAGCGTGTTGCGCTGGTCGTGGTCGAGGGCAATGTATCCGGGCCCCAGATCGCACGCCGGATCGGTGGGAATGCTGCACGTGAAGCCGCCGATAATGTTGCCGCGCTGCTCGGCAATCTGGTTGGAATAGGTGACATGGAACTGGCCCAGCCGGGCGAGCGCAGGCGAGCGCAGCGTCATCTCCCATGCGCGAACCAAGGCTCCATCCACCGCGATAGGAAAATAAATATTCGATTCGCCGAGGTTGGAGTGATCGAGGAAGTTGTTGACGCGATTCTTGACTGTGTCCAAGTCGAGCATCCAGCCCTTGTAGGGAATCTGAATGCCAAACTGGTGTTCTTCGTCGCGCTCCGAGGGCAGCGGCGTGAAGGCGTTTTCGCCCGTGGGCAGCGTGCCGGCATATTTCAGTACGGAGCTCGAAACAGTCTCAAGCGGCGCGGGCTGAAAAAAGTGGCCGTAGAAGCCGCGCAGGATCCAGTGCAGGCGCGGAATCTCCGCAGTTGCTCCGATGCGCGGATAGATGGCCGACTCACCCAGGCCCCCGCGATAGATGGAAAATCGCTCGCCGCCGAGCAGGGTGATGCAGCGGTTTAGGCGCAGGTGATCCGAGACGTAAAACTCGACCAGCCCCGCATTGGCCTGCGCGGGGGCGGATTCGAAGGCGCCGTCGTGTGGCTGCACGCCGAACAGATCGTTCTCGGCCTGAAAGAAGGAATAGAGCCCGGCGGAGAACTGGTTCGGCCCCGCATCGGCGTGCAGATCGGCCTGTGCGCCGCCGTAGTTCGAGGCCTGATGCCACGTAGTCGCGACCGGTATGTCCGTCGGCAGGGAGTCGTAATCCGCTTGATTGAAGTGATAGAACGGCGCTGCGGAAAACAGCGCGCGCGGCGAAAGCGTGTGCACCCAGTTCGCAATCGCGAAGGCATCGCGCTCCGTCTGCGCGTCGCGCAGCCCATACGACTTGTAATAGCCCTGCTCCCAGTCGTTGGCATCGGGATCGTACGGAACCTGAAAGTAGTCCTGGCGATACTGCGCGTTCAGGCGAAGCTGGTCGCGGGGCGTCTGGTTGCGAATCAGCGAAACGAAGCCGCTCCCGGAGTTGGTGGCGTCGTGATAGATGGCGGGCACGGGCGTTGCCAATCCGTAGTTGGACCGCGAACCGGTGACGCTCGTGTACCAGGCTGTGGCGGCGGAGTGGTCGCCCAGTGACAACTGCGACTCCGCGGTGTAGAGATTGCCCGCCGTCACCAGCCACTCGCCTTCGCGGTCGCGCTCAAATCCGTTGCGTGGCAGCACGTTGAAGACCCCGTAGGTCCGGTCGCCGACCTCGGCCGCGTAGCTGCCGCGTTGTGTCTCCACGGCATCGATGTCTTTTGGATCGATCTGCGGGCCCACGTTGGATGCGATCTTCGTGTTGGGGATGGCGATGCCGTCGATGAGCCAGCTGGTCTGGTGGCCGCCGCGCATGTGCAGCATGTCATGGGTCATGTAGGCGCCGGGCACGTAGTCGGTAATCATCTCCATCCCAATGGTGCGGCTGGCGCCGGGCGTGGAGTCGATGTCGGCGCGCGTGATGAGCGTGGTGGGCGTGGCTGAGTCCGGCGCCGGCTCCGCATCCAGGCCCCCTTTCACCTCCACCGTTTGCGTTTCTCCGCGCACCGGCAACTCAATGTGCACCACGGGATTGGTGCCCGAGGCCAGCGTCACGGTTTCGGCAACCGTGGCAAAGCCAGGCGCCGCGGCCTGAATGCGATAGACGCCGATGGGCGCCTGGGCCAGCTTGAATTCGCCGGTGGCGTCAGTGGTGGCGCGCAGCACGAAGCTCGAATCGGCGGTATGCAGCTCGACCTGCGCGCCGGCGATGGGCCGGTGCTGGGGATCGTGCACGACGCCGCGCACCGTGGCGAATACAGTGGCGCGCGCAGGAAAAGCGCAGGTGAGAAGCCAGGCAACTGCGAGCAAGGAAAATAGACGTCTCAAGGGAGAATCTCCAACATTTCGCAAAGCCACGCAGCAGTGCGCGGCGCGCCGGGAGTGGGCCAGACCCGTGATGCTGCTTCACCGGTCATTGAAGTGTCAGGGCACGACTTTAGTCGTGCCAAAGACCGCAAAATCCGCGCTGGGCTTTAGCCCCTGCGGGATTCTCCGCGATTTCTCTCAGAGCTGTGAAGTCGTGCCCCGATACAGCGGAGCAAGCGAAGAATGCCCAGGAGGCTGAGCGTCCGGAACCGAATTGTCAGGCGAGCATGCATGCGGGAGGACCGCGGCTGGCGCGAGTGCGGATCTGGTTCACGCGGGCAGCGGCGCGGCTTGCGGCGGGCGAGTGTGCCTGAGCCAGCAGTACGGGCAGGCTCACCATCGATACGGCCAGAGCGTGTCCAGGCGCCAAGGTCACCGCGCCGTATTCAGGGAAGAGCGGACAGTGCGACGGAGGGCTGAACGCCGGGCCGGAGCCGGACATCTGCTCGCTCATCATGCAGTGGTGCGCGCCGTGGCGGCGGCAGCAGGCGGGCAGGCGCGACTCGCCGCCGGCTTCCAGCGTAGCCGCAAGCGGCCCCAGCAGGAAGACCAGAACCAGCGCGATTGAGAGCGAGCGGCGCATCTGAGCTTCATGCTACACGAGGCGCGGCCCGCGGCGCATTTCGGCTCGGCAGGCGCGGCTTCAGGTATCATCGAGGCACCGGTTTTTCATTCCGCTCCCCGAGGAATTCTTTGCCCGACGCGCCTGTTTCGATCTTTCCATCTTCCGCCGCGCACGCGCCATCGCAGGACCGCATCGGCAGCGCTCGGCGTCCGCTGCGCATCGCCATCTTCGGCTTTGGCACGGTGGGCAGCTCGGTGGCGCGCATTCTGGCCGAATCGCGCCCCGACGGGCTCGAGTTGACGCACGTTTTCAACCGCGGGGTGGAGCGCAAGCGCGTGGACTGGGCCGGCTCCGATGTGACGTGGAGCGAAGACGCAGCCGCGGTGCTCGCCTCCGATGCGGATGTGATCGTGGAGCTGGCGGGCGGCCTCGATCCGGCGGGCGGATGGGTGCGCTCCGCGCTCGAAGCCGGCAAGAGCGTGGTCACTGCCAACAAGAAGCTCATTGCCTTTCACGGCGTGGAGCTGGAGCGCCTGGCTGCGGCGCGCGGCGGGCACCTGAAATATGGCGCGGCCGTGGCCGGAGGCATTCCGGTGATTCCGGGCCTGGAGCAGGGCCTCGCCGGCGACCGCATCGAGCGCATCGAGGGCATTCTCAACGGCACATGCAACTTCATCCTGAGCCAGATGGAAGACGGCGCGGAGTATGCCAAGGTGCTGGCCGAGGCGCAGGCGCGCGGTTATGCAGAGACCGACCCTACCGAAGACGTGGGCGGGTTTGACGCGCGCGCCAAGCTGGCGATCCTGATGAGGCTGGCGCTGCGCGTCGAGGTAGATCCGGAAGAGATTGTGCCGCGGCCCATCACGCACGTTACGGCCGTCGACTTCAGTTATGCGCGCGACCTGGGCTGCACCATTCGCCAGGTGTCGCGTGCCGAGCAGTCGGGCGGACGCGTGGCGGCTACGGTGGGACCCATGCTGGTAGACCATCGCTCGCCGCTGGCGTGGTCGCGCGGCACGGAGAACATGGTGATTCTCACCGGCCATTATGGAGGCAATGTCGTCTTTTCCGGCCACGGCGCGGGCGGCCATCCGACGGCTGTCGCGGTGGTCAGCGATCTGCTGGCGCTGGCGCATGGATCGCGGCGCGTGGAGATTCCCGCGGCCCCGGCCAGCGTGGGCGCTGAGTTTGAGGTGCCGCACTATATCCGCTTCCTGGTCGACGACCGGCCGGGCATCGTGTCGGAAATTACTGGCGCGTTGGCCCGCGAGCACATCAACATTCGCGCGCTGCTGCAGAAGCCGGGCTACCCCCCACAAGCGCTGCCGTTCGTTATCACCGTCGAGCCATGCAAGTCGTCTGCGCTCAAGCGGGCGCTCGCCGGCATTCGCGCCATGGACTGCCTGCGCGCCGACCCGCTGGATTTGCAGATGCTGGAGTAACGAAAAGCAGGGAACAGGGAACAGGGAACAGGGAACTGGGAACCGATAATAAGCTTCGCATGCAACCGGAGAAGCTTCAAGTGTCACGGCGCACGACTTTACAGGCTGCAAGAAAACTCGTCCGGAGAGGCTCCAAGTGTCAGGGCACGACTTCAGTCGTGCCGCAAATGCCGCTTAAACGGCGGGCTTTAGCCCCTGAGGGCCCGCACCGTCGACTTTTCGAGAGCGTCTTTGACACTCGCTGTGGTAATTTTTGAAATCAAATCAAGGCGGAGAACGAAACATGATCGAATCGAATTATCGATGTGAGATTTGCAATACAGAGAGCGAAACCCCTGTGCGGTGGGTCGTGATTCATTGCACCAACACGCACCTGACAGTTTTCAAGTGGACCAAGGAAGCTGCCGATGCGCCCCATGCGCGACACTACTGCGGCGAAGGCCACGCGCAGGTCTACATCAGCCGCTGGTTTGAATCCTTCTGCGGATAAGATTGACGACTTACGGCTTGCGGCCCGCCGCGGCAGGCCCGGTAGACTCCCGCACCACAAGCTCCGAAGCCACCATGATCTCGGATGGATAATCGGCCTCCCGATTGGCGATCCGCTCCAGCAGCACCTGGGCGCCGCGCTTGCCCATCTCGGTGAGCGGCTGGCGGATGGTGGTCAGCGACGGAGTGTAATAAGCAGCCGAGAGAATATCGTCGAAGCCCATCACCGACACGTCGCCGGGCACGCTGAGGCCGGCCTCCTTGAGCGCGCGGATGGCGCCGATGGCGGCGATGTCGTTGAAGCAGAAGATGGCGGTGAAATCGCGCGTTTTTTCCAGCAGCGCCTGCATGGGTTTGTAGCCGATCTCGGGCGCCATGGGGTGGTAGCCGGACTTCATCTGCCAGCCCGCGGCATCGATTGAGATCTCAAGCGCCGGGTCGAGATGCAGGCCCATCTCACGCGCCGCTTCCTTGATGCCGTCCCAGCGAAACTCGGAGTCGGGAATGGCGCTGGGGCCGCGCATGAACGCGATGCGCCGATGCCCGAGCTCAAACAGATGCGTGAGCGCCTGCTCGGCCGCCAGGTGATGGTCCAGCACGATATTGGTTACGTTTTCAACCGGGCTGTGCGCAGAGATGGCCACCACCGGCACCGGCACGGAAATCTCTTCGGCCGGCGTATTGAGCAGCAGAAAACCGTCCACGGACCGCTCCACCAGCATACGCGGATACTGCTCGATCAGCTCCGGCTGCCAGTCGTGGCAGGCGGTGAAATAGAAGTAGTGCGCGCCGGTCAGCTCCTCGACCACGCCGCTCATCACCCGCGTGAAGTAGCCCTCGCTCAGGTCCGGGGCCAGCACGCCCACGCTCATTGACCGGCTCTGCCTGAGCGAGCGGGCGAAATAGTTGGGCCGGTAGTTGAGTTCGGTGGCCGCCGCCAGCACGCGGTTGCGCGTCTCCTGCGGAATCGACTTGGCCGAGGGCGAGTTGTTCAGCACCAGCGAAACGGTGGTCTGCGACAGCTCCAGATGCTCGGCCAGCATGCGCAGGTTCACGTGACCCGGCGGCGTCGAACTCTTCCCCTTTGCCATGTTGGAGTTGTAACACGTTCCCGGGCAATCTGGAAACGACGGGTATCACACCAGTACATCGATTTTTCTCAATCGCTGGTCGAATGGCGAGCTCTGTGTCAGGGCACGACTTCACAGGCTCCGGAAAATCTCGTCCGGAGAGGCACCAAGTGTCAGGGCACGACTTCAGTCGTGCCGAAAACGATTCGAAATGCGGCGGCCTTTAGCCCCTGAGGGATTGAAAAACTTACTTCCGGTGACCCTGGGTTCATCCGTCAATACCTTTCTTCACTTTGCTGCGATGCGATTGACCCCCGGCTTAAGCGCGTGCACCTTCCCGTTGTAGACCAAGTTGCCGGTCAGCGTTCCCGGCAGCGTGACGGTAGCGTCCAGACCAGCCGGAGTCGCGTGATAGTCCACGGTAATCATGCCCTGGGGATGCGGATAGCTGGCCTTGAGCGAGGGCAGCGAGCCCAGGTGCGGGGCGATGCGCACCGTCGCAAAGCCGGGGCTGGCCGGCTCGATGCCCGCCACCAGCGTCAGCAGGTCATAGACGGGGTGCGCGGTCCAGGCGTGCGAATCCGAACGCGTGTTGCCGGGAATCTCAGGCCACGTGCTGAAGTGCATGGGGAGCAGCTTACGCCACGGGTCAAGTGACTTCAGATAGTCCGTGCCCATGCCGGCGTGCTCCAGCGCCCGCGCCAGGTAAAAGCGGAAATAATACGAAGCGCTCAGCACGCCGTTGGGCGCGGTGCCGGGCTCAATGGCCACCAGGTCGCGCAGCACCTTCTGCTGGCTCTCTTTGGGGATCACGTCGTAGAGCACGGCCAGGATGTTGGTCTGCTGCGAGAATCCTTTCTGATCCGGCGTGTCGGCCACCATGCCGCGCTGCGCGTTCCAGCATTTCGCGTAGATGCCCTGGCGTACATGCGCGGCCCGCGCCTGATAGCGTTGCGCCAGCACCGGATCGCCGATGCCCTGCTCGAGATCGGCCGCGTCGTTGAGCGCGCCCAGGTACTCGAGCGTGGTGGTGCAGCTCTCGTGCTGAGCGTCGTAGGTGGGAATCTCGCCGGTCGAGACCCAGTCCACAAAGCTCCACCAGGGCAGCTCGCGCAACAGGCCGTCGGGCTGCTCGTAGCGCGCAAACCAGTCCAGCACCGTGCGCGTACCGGGCAGCTTGCCGCGCGCAAAATCCGCGTCGGGCCGGTACATCCAGTAGTCGTGCACCATGCCCACGTAGAGCAGCGAAAACGTCGGGATGGTCTGCGGCAGATTGCTCGGATAGCGGCTGCGTGTGATGCCGTCGGGGATGCGCGACTGGTCGAACGCATCCATGGCCTGCCGGCCGAGCCGGTCGTCGCCGGCCACGGTGTAGCTGATAAGTGCCTGCACCCGTGTGTCGCCCACATATTGCAGCTGCTCGTAGTAGGGCGTGTCCATATAGGTCTCGTGCGCGTCGAGCCGCGCCGTGCGCCAGCTGATCTCCCATATTTTGTCGAGGTCCGGGTCGCCGGTCTCAAGGCTCGCCTTCTGCTCAAACGGATACGCCGTGAACGCAGCCGTCAGCGACTCAAGCGTGAGCGGCTCCGCGGCAGTCTCGATGTCGAGCGAGAGATAGCGCCAGGTGCGCCACCACAGCGGCTCAAAGGTGCGATGCGCGCCGCCGTCGGGCAAAAAGCTGTCCGTAATGCCGAAGGCCTTGCGATCGCCCACATCATCGCGGTCGCCCTTGTGCATGTCTTTGTCGTAGAGCGCCTCGGAGTAGGTGAGCTTGATGTGCGCCCCTTTGCCGCCAGAGACCGTCAGCAGCGGGTAGGCGGTGGCCAGCGTCCTGCGGTCGAGCATCAAGTGAACATGGCTGGCCGCGGGTACAGTGGCCGCCGCGCCGGGGAGGGCTTTCAGCTCCGGCAGGTCCGCGCGTACTACCTCGCCCGCGCTCGTCGGAGAGTACTCCATAGTCGGCAGCATGTCCGGCACCAGCCCCCACGGATTGTCGCCCGTGGTGTCGGCCGAATGCGCCTTGTTTACGCCCTCGAAGACGCTCTCGGGCAGCGGTGTCGCCGTTCCCACCCAATTCGCGCCCTGCGCGGCCGGCGAGTTCCAGTCCCAGTCGTACTTGGCCGCGTCCACCTCTTCGCCAGGCCCCGACGCGAAGTACTCCCACAGTCCCACCGCCGAGCGCGGCACCGGCCGGTGGCCCGGATCGACCTCCACCTGCCAGCCATCTCCTTTGCCCTTGGCCGTCTCCACGCCCGTGCTGATGCCGGCTTCATTGTCCGCATCGCTTTCAAGCAGGAAAGCGGTCCGGTCGCTCATCTGCGCCACCGGCACATACACGCCAAAGTTCCACACCGTCGCCGTGATCAGGTTGTCGCCGGCCTTGAGCAGCGGCGCCAGGTCAAACCGCTCGTAGCGCCAGTGGGTCAGGTCGCCGCGTGCCGGCCCATCGCCCGCGCGATGCCCGTTCACATACAGGACGAAGCGGTTGTCTGCGCTGACCCGCACCACGTAGCTCGCCGGCACAGCCGCCAGCGTCAGCGAGCGCCTGAAGTGTAGCACGATAGGCTCGCGCAACGGCGCCGTCGGGTGCGTCACCCACATGGCCTTCCAGTCGCGATGAGGCGGGTCGGGCGGCGCAGCGCTTTGGGCGATTGTTTGAGAGCAGACCGCGAAGGACGAGAGCGCCAGAGCAACAGCCGGCAAAGCTAAACGCATGGGATCGACCTGTTCTTTCTCAAGGCTCCCAGCTTAAACGATGCGGCGAATCCAATGGGCAAAATATTTCAGAGCTTCGTTTTGGCGGAAATCATGGGTGCCCCATGTCCCGATTCTGGGACATGGGAAACCTCGAACTCGTACCCGCCGTTGGCTCCCGGCCTTGCGGCGGCAGCGACGAAACGCACCAGGTAGCGCCGGTCTCCAGACCGGCTGTCGTGTGGGCGTCCTCGCCCGCACTCGCGTCGAGAACCGAGGATTAGAACCGGTAATCCGGCGGCTTGATGCCTTTCAGCCGCAGATAGACCTCCGCCTGACCGCGGTGGTGTGCGGTGTGCGTGAAGTAGCCCCACAGCCACTCGAATCCAGTCAGGTTGCGCGCCGGAGGCCCAACCACCGTGTCCAGACGCTCCGGCGTCACGGCCGCAATGGCCCTGTCGCAGAACGCGAACGAGTCCTTCATGAACGCAATGGCGACGTCCTTCGGCACATCGACCTTGGTACCGGCCTTGCTCCACTCAGTCAAAGCTGCGGGCAGGTCCGGCTTGGGCAGTCCGCTGGCGTTGGCGCAGGCGCCCTCATTGGCCAAAGCGATGTGCGCCATCACCTCGCCAAAACTCATCTCCACAGGATTGGGCCGGAAGCTGTAACCGTCCGCCGGCATGGCGTCGGCTACGGCCAGGGTAAACTCGCCGGAGGTCTTCCAGTGTTTGGCCAAGGCGTCTTTCACCGTGGTCTGAGCTGTTGCTGACATAGCGGCCAGTAGCGCGAGTGCAGCCACGGCGTGCATCGAAGCGGTGCGGACATTCATGATGTTTCGCCTCTCGATCGGTTTCCTGGAATTCGCGGCAAACCCTCAGCCTTGCAAATGTTCATGGATCAGCCGCTCCACCAGCGGCGTCAGTTCCTCGCCAGTCTTCGGCAGCACAAATTGGCCGTCGACCACGTCGAGCTTGAAACTGGTCGAGAGCGCCGAAATCCAGATCTGCCGCACCGGCGTGTTGGGCGTGATAACAAACTTGGCCGCCGGCGCCTCGAATACGACATTGAGCACGCCGTTCTGCTCCTCGACCTCAAAGCCCGCATCGTCGCTCTCTTCGAGCTCGATCAGGTGCTGCTTGAGCGATTCAAGGGCAGACTCTGCCAGCCGCCGGAATTCCAGTTCATCCAACATGACACAAGTCTATCAAGGCGGGAGCGAGCGTTCAGGCACACTGGACTGGAGGTATCGAAGAGCGGCGAGCGCGGACGCGGCGGAAACTTTTCAACAATTCCAGAGACTGGAGGGAATAGTTGTCGTGAAATAGGGCAATTTTCTCGAAAAAAGCGCTAAAGTTCAACACGAGACAGTCGATATTCGCCAGCAGAGGAAGAACTTTAGCGAGGAGGAAAAAATGCAGATTGCCTCGATTGCAAGCGTCAGCACGGCGCGTTCTGCCGCCTCCAACCCTGTCAGTCCAGGCCTGCAGGCAGTGCTGGCAGGTGAGTATTCCACCACGGCGGGCGGCAAGACCTACGGAGCCTATGTGGAGCAGAGCCAGTATGGGTACGAGGCTACCGTGGCCAACCTTCCGGGAGCCACCGCCACTGATTCATCCGTGCAGGCGGTCGAGTACGACCTGGGCAACCTGATCAGTTTCTTTGTATGACCGGCGCGCGGAAAGGGAGTCAAGATGGAACTCGGTCCTGTCACCGGCGTCCGCAACATGCAGGCCATCAAGCCCCGGTCGCCAGACCTTGAGCCGCCCGCTAATTTCGAGGTTGAGTCCTCGTCGCGCACCGGAGACGAAACGTATTCATCGAGCCGCGACAAACCAGGCTCCAGGCGCGATGCCGATGAGGCCGAAGACGACAGCATCGCGCTGAACAACGAGATGTCCGAAGCCGGAGTGTTGGCGACAGACCAGGCCAATCGGAGCCAAATCAGTCTCTTTGCCTGATATTCGACGGCCATCGGGCGCAGCGCAACCCGGGCACGCTTAGCAGGGAAGATTCATTTCTAAACTAACTCGCGTATCTTGTCATGCGCAGCAGTGAACGCAATTCGCGCGCGATTTGGTTCGCCTCGCAGCAGCGACTCAGCCAGCTTCAACGCCTGGCTGGCTTTGATCTTCGCGGGCATGGGCGGAGTGAACGGGTCGACCTCGGCCTCGATGAGTACCGCACCGTTTCTGCCCATCGCTTCCTCAAGCTGAGAGCCGCAGTCGGCCGCCTCTGTGATGCGGATCGACTCGATGCCGCAGCCGCGTGCAATGGCCGCATAGTCGGCGGTGAAGAGGTCGCAGCCGTACTCCGGATTGCCCAGAAACACCATCTGCTCCCACTTGATCTGGCCGAGCACGTTGTTCTTGATCACGACGATCTTGATGTTGAGCTTGTAGGCGGCCACCGTGATCAGTTCGCCCAGCAGCATGCTCAGGCCGCCGTCGCCGATGATGCAGTAGACCGGCCGGTCGGGGTAGGCCACAGCCGCCGCAATCGCGTAGGGCAGCCCGCACGCCATGCTGGCCAGGTTGCCAGAGCAGCTATGCTTCTGGCCGCGTAGCGCGGGCACATAACGCGCCCACCATGTAGTGATGGTGCCGGAGTCCGACGTGACAATGGCGTTGGCCGGAATGCGCTTGCCCAGCTCCCATCCCACCACCTGCGGCTTCATCGGCTTGTCGTCGCGGGTGCCACGCTCCTCCATCAGCTTGAGCCACGCCGCTTTGCCTTTCTGCGCTTTCTCAAGGAACGACTTGTTGTGCGGCTTGAGCAGCGGCATCAGCGCCTGGAGACACGTCCTGGTGTCGCCCACCAGGCCTACATCCGCGGGATGGCGGAGGCTGATGCGCTGCGGATTGAGATCGATCTGCACGCACTTGATCGAGCCCGGCTTAGGCAGAAACTCGGTGTACGGAAACGACGTGCCGATCATGAACAGCGTGTCGCATCCTTCCAGCGCATCCTGCGAAGGTTCGGTTCCCAGCAGGCCGATGCCACCCGTGGTGTAAGGGCTGTCGTCGGGCACGGCGGCCTTGCCCAGCAGCGCTTTCACGATGGGCGCGCCCAGCCGTTCCGCTGTTTGTTCCAGCTCATCGGTGGCATGAAGCGCGCCCTGGCCGCAGAGAATCGCGATCTTCTCGCCGCGATTGAGAACGTCGGCGGCGTGTTCGAGATCGACGCGCGCCGGCACGTGCAGTGAGTAAGCCTCAACCGCCGATGTGTGGTGAATCGGATTGCGATCCGACCTGCCCGTCTTCACCTCCTGCGTCTGCACGTCGACCGGGATGGTGATGTGCGCCACTCCGCGGGCGGTGAGGGCGGTGCGGCAGGCGAGGTCGGCCACCGCTTCCATGTGCGCGCCGTTCATGATGCGCTCGTTGTAGACGGCTACGTCGATGAAGAGCTTGTCCAGCGCCACGTCCTGCTGCGTGAAAGTGCCGATCAGGTCGCTATGCTGCAGGCCGGTGATGGCCAGCACCGGCGCGCGATCGAGCTTTGCATCGTAGAGTCCGTTGAGCAGATGAATGCCGCCGGGGCCCGACGTGGCGATGCACACACCCAGGCGGCCGGTGAACTTGGCATAGGCGCAGGCCATGAAAGCCGCCGATTCCTCGTGGCGCACGTGAATGAAACGGATATTGTCCTGCCGCGTGCGCAGAGCTTCAAAGACGCCGTTGATGCCGTCGCCCGGCAGGCCGAAGATGGTGTCAACTCCCCACGCCAGCAGGCGCTCTACCAGGATGTCGGATGCATTCGCCACGGCCTTGTCCTCGATTCAACTGAAGTGTTGCACGCACAGTGGATATGGATGTACGATGCCCTCGCGGGCGGGGGAGTTATCCGTATGTGGCCGGCTCAACGGTGGGAACCGTGGATCGGGAGCAGTGGCGATGGCGGGCTGAAGCAGGTCAGGAACGCGCGCCGCGGGCATCTTTGCATTGCCGCTCCGCATCCTCACCTTACCGATGCAACCGGCTGGCGCACGCGAAAGCGGGGAAGATATTGACTGAACTGTTGCTTCGATTCCTGATTGGCGGGGCTGTCGTCAGCTTTTTCTCTCTGCTCGGCGACGTCATCCGCCCGAAGAGTTTTGCCGGCATCACCGCGGCCGCGCCCACCATTGCTCTGGCCTCGGTATTCCTCACGTTGCGCAGGCACGGAGCGGTTTATACGGGCATCGAAGCGCGGTCCATGATCGCGGGCGCGCTGGCGTTCTTTGTCTATGCGTGCGCGGTGAGCTTCGTCCTCATGCGCTGGCGCCCATCGGCGCTCAAGTGCGCGGCGGCGCTGCTTCCCTTGTGGGGCGCGGTGGCCGGCCTGTGCTGGGCCGCCTGGCTCAGGAGGTGAGCAGCGTGCGCGTGGGAGTGGACCTGAAAAAGCTGCGCCAGAACAAGCCGATCGAGCTGATCGCTCGTTTTGCGTTTGGCGGCGCGGTCACGGTGATCGCGACGCTGATTGCCAACCGATACGGGCCGGTGATCGGCGGCCTGTTTCTCGCTTTTCCAGGCATCTTTCCGCCCAGCGTGAGCCTCACGGAGAATCATGCCGAAGAGCGCAAGCAGCGCCGCACCGGCAAGAGCGGCCGCTTGTCTGGACGCGCTGAGGCGAGCGTGGAAGCCGCGGGGGCGTCGGCGGGCGCCATCGGACTTGGCGCTTTTGCGCTTGTGTTGTGGAAAGGCCTGCCGGCGCACGGGCTCTTACTTCTGCTGCCGCTTGCTACCGCGGCGTGGTCCATTGTGGCGATCGTCCTCTGGCGGATTCGTGAGAGTCTGTAGCTTTGCCCGCGGCAGATCGAATGCGAGCGGACAGCCCTTGCAGCGCGCGATGCGGCCGCAATGAGCTTTACCCACGGTCACGGTGAGCGCATGAAATTCATTGAAGAATCCGGCGTGGCTTGCGGCCGGATCGCCGGCAAATGCCGCATGCGTGAGGCCGGTCAGCGCTTCGTATCCGCGGCGGTCGCGGCCTGGGGGAGGGTCGATGACCTGGTGCCGCTCGGCGATGCGGCGCAGGTATTCATCGGCCATCGGCACCGCGTGACCCAGCGCGTAGAGCAGGATTGCGTCGGCGGTTTCAGGGCCAACGCCGGGCAGCGCCAGCAGCCGGGGCCGCAGCGTGGCGGTGGGCGCGGCACCAAGATCATCGAGCGAGCCGCGGAACTCGGCGTCGAGCATTGCAACAAATGCCTTGAGTGCGGGTGCCTTCCGCGTGGGAAATCCGGACGGGCGGATGAGGCGCATCAGCTCGTCGAGCGGCACCGCGCGCAGGCCGTCTACGTTCACGATGCCGGCCTCATGCAGATTGGCGAGCGAGCGCTCCACGGCTTTCCACGCGGTGTTTTGCGTGAGGTAAGCGCCGAGAATGACTTCGAACGGCGTGACCGCCGGCCACCAGCGCTGCGGGCCGTAGGCCTCGAGCAGGCGATCATGCAGCGTGCGCATCCGCTCGGCCGCTGTGGGCTTGCTTCCGCTCATGTCAGAGAACCCGAACCTGCGCCCACGTCGGGTGGCGACTGAAGCTGCATCTTCCACTCCAGCACGCGCGCCCGGGCTGCGGCGGCTTCGGCTTCGGGCACGTGGCCGGCCGCTTGCAGTGTGATGGAGAGCGCGGTATGCGCCAGCGGATCGTTGGGCGTGAGCGCAATGAGGGCGAGCGCCGCGCCCACCGCCTGGTTGAGCTGGCTGGCGTCGCGCAGCGCCCGCACCAGCCCATGATGCGCGTCATGATGCGCCGGGTCGGCGGCGATGGCCTGGCGAAATGCATGAGCCGCGTCCGCAGGCGCGCCCGCATCAAGCAGGTCGAGTCCTCGCTGGAAATGCATCGCCGCAATTGAGGGATTGCTCACGAATTTAGGATATAGGTGGGCTGCGGGTCGGACGCAAGGATGGATCTCGTCATCCCAGGTCTCAAAGTTGGGATGGGCGCCCTATGGGCAGGGCACCCATTGTGCGGGAAATCCTGGAGGATTGGATGAAAAGTCATACGGAATATCTGACGTTCAATACAAAAAAGCGGCGCGAGATGGTGCACATCACCGACGAAGTGGAACAGGTTGTGAAGCGCAGCGGCGTGAAAGACGGGTTGTGCTTTGTTTCGCCGATGCATATCACGGCCGCGGTGTATGTGAACGATCTGGAGAGCGGCTTGATCGAGGACATCGGCAAATGGCTGGAAGAGCTGGCGCCGGCGCGGCCCGGCTACAAGCATCACCAGACCGGCGAAGACAATGGCGATGCGCATTTGAAGTCGCTGTTGCTGCATCACGAGACCACGCTGCCGGTGACCGGCGGCAGGCTCGACCTGGGCACGTGGCAGCGCGTGTTTTACGCCGAGTTTGACGGACAGCGCCGCAAGCGGGTGATCGTAAAAGTGCTGGGGGTGGAGTAATCGCCGCTCGTTTCGTATTCATTCCGATAAAGCGGCAGCCGGCGCTCTTGGCTAAGATCCCGCAGGGCATTTGTGGCATCCCATCCTTTTTGCAAAGAGACGCAAAAAGGATGGGGCACCCAGATGTTGGTTTAGAAGTAGAATCCACAAGGGGATGGAAATGAACCGTCGAGATCTTTGTGTAGCTCTTGCTTCCTTTGCGGCCGCGGTGCGGACAGAGGGCCAAACCGCCGCGCCAGCGTCTGCGCCGGCCGCTGTCGCCGACACCGTGCTGGCGATGCCACGCGCGTATTCATTCGATCAACTGCCTGTTACGAAGAGTGCGAGCGGCGAGTATCGCCCCGTGGTGCGCGGCGTGTTGCCCACCGGCGAGGCCGTGGAGCTGCACGAGACCGTGCTGCTGCCGGGGCACATGCCGCATCCGCCTCACAAGCATCGCCATTCGGAGTTCATGTTGATCCGCGAAGGCATCGTCGAGTTTGACAATGACGGAAAGTTCGAGCGCGTGGGACCGGGCGGCGTGGTTTTTGCCGCATCGAATGTCATGCACGGGCTGAAGAATGTGGGCGAGGTCAACGCTAATTATTTTGTGATCGCTATTGGCCGCGAAGGGTGAGCTGGCACTGTCATCCTCCTGGATTCATCGCGACCCGCTCAGTCCTGGGTCAGGGCCGCTGTGCAGGTTATGGCGAGTCGGCGATCTTCTGCCAGGCGCCGCCCGAGCGGGGGAGGCCCAGCGTGGAGAGATCGACGCTGCTGCGCGGCATCACCACCAGGTCGACGCGGCGATTTTCCGCGCGTCCCGCGGCGGTCTCATTGCCGGCCACGGGATGAAACTGGGCGTATCCGGCGGCTGAGAGCCGCTCCGGCGCGATGGCTTTGAGGTCAAGAAAGAGCCGTGCAATGCGCGTGGCGCGCGCCGAGGAGAGCTCCCAGTTGGAGTCGAATTCGGCGGTGTGAATGGGCACATTGTCGGTGTGCCCTTCGATGCGCAGGTCATACCGGGTGCGGCCCAGCGACGCGGCCACCTGGCGCAGGGTCGCGAGCGTCTCGTCGCGTGGATTGGCCGAGCCGGAAGCAAAGAATCCGGCCTCGCGCAGGCTGATGACCAGCCCGTTGCGCCCCATCTGGATGGAAACCGTGTGCTGCGCGATCTGATTGGAGAGCATCTGCGTCAGGTCGCGGCGTACCCGTTCCAGATCGTCCTTGACCCGGGCGGGAGAGAGCACGTCCTCGCCCATCACGATATTCATGGGGACAACCGGGGGCTCGGAGCCGTCGGCTCCGCTGGCGCCGTGCGCCGGCCTCCGGCCGGCGTCGGGAAAAATTCCCAGCGAGTGGAAAGCGGTTTCCACTGCGGCGGTCACTTCCACGCGCTTCTTCTCTTCGGCCTTTGAGAACGCGTAAAGAACCACGAAGAACCCGAAGAGCAGGGTAATGAAGTCCGCATACGAAACCAGCCAGCGGTCGTGGCTGATGCGGTTTCTGCGGCGCCGCTCCCTCATGCTGCGCGCTCCTGCCTGACCGGGGCATCGATGAATCCCGACAGCTTGACCTCGATCATGCGCGGGTTCATGCCCTCGAGAATGGAGATCACGCCTTCCAGGATCATCTCGCGGCGGCGCTCATCGGCATGTGCGCGCAGGCGCATCTTTCCGGCGAAGGGAAGGAAGAAAAGATTCGCCGCGCCCACGCCGTAAATCGTGGCCACAAAGGCTACCGCGATGCCGTGGCCGACTTCCTGGATGTTGTCAAGATGCTGCATGACCTGGATCAGTCCCAGCACCGCGCCCAGAATGCCGATGGTGGGCGAGAAGCCTCCGGCAGATTCAAACACCGCGGGAAGATTTTCTTCGCGCTCGGTGGCCGAGTCCAGCGTGACGCGCATGATCTTGCGCAGTTCCGCCGGCTCTGTGCCATCTACGGCGAGCATGATGGATTGGCGGAGAAACGGATCCTGGATGGCGGCCAGATCGCTGTCAAGCGAGACCACGCCGTTGCGGCGCGCCTTGTTGGCATAAGTCATCAGCAGGCGGACGATCTGGTCGCTCTCCTTGCGCGGCGCGGCGAAGACGTGAGCCAGGCTGCGAAACGCCGCTACCACCGTGGCGAGCGGGAACTGCAGCAGCACCGCGCCAATGGTGCCGCCGAAGACGATCAGGAAAGCGGTCGGCTGCAGAATCTGGCCCACGTTTCCGCCTTCCATCAGCAGCCCGGCAAAGATGCCTGCGATGGCCAGTGCCACTCCTGCAACACTCCCTTTATCCATGAATTGCTCCTTCCTATGCGAGTGAGGCGTTTGCCGACGGCGAGCTCAGCGGCCGGGACTGCTGCGTGTCTGTGCGGCGCCGTTGCCTGCGGAGCCCGCGACGTCAAGGCTGGCGATCGAAACGACGCGCTGCAGATCGCCGTAGCTCGGCAGGCGCCGCGCCACCCCGGCCAGCAGCCTGGCGCGATAGGCGAGCACACGCTCCACCACTTCGCCGCAGTCTTCCTTCACAATCAGTTTTTCTCCATTGATGAGCGTCAGCATGGTATCGGGAGAGGCTTCGGCGGTCTTGATCAGATCGCTGTTCAGCACCATGGTGTTGCCGTTGAGCCGCGTGAGTTCGATCATGATCGCGAAACTCCTTAGCTGGCGTTATCGACAGGGTCGGCGGAGGCTTCAGCAAGTGATCGCGCCGGGGCATAAGTGTCCAACGCTGGACACAAAAACTGTGCCGGTAAAGTCCACTGCGCCCGCGCCGAAGAAGGGGCCAGATGCAGCGGCAATGCTCCGGAAGCAGCAGCCCACGATGCAAAACAGATGGGCGCATGCGATGGAAGAGAGCCGCAAATCCATGCATCCCACAAGGAGAAGCCCATGTCCCTGGGTGTCTTGAATAACCTGTCCG
>Ga0302326_10010073_pt1 | contig 20509 bp, 16 predicted proteins | sample Palsa_T0_3_FD_202264 | JGI IMG/M metagenome (GOLD analysis project Ga0302326, IMG submission 202264) | Peat permafrost microbial communities from Stordalen Mire near Abisko, Sweden - Palsa_T0_3 | ecosystem: Environmental > Terrestrial > Soil > Palsa > Peat permafrost | place: Sweden: Abisko...
CGCTCGAGTTCTCCCGGCGCCGACCCGTTGATGAAAAGGAACCAGAGATTACCTGACATCTCCTGCGAATCCGGCATCGCCAGGTATTTCGGATAGGCGTAATGGAACATCTCGTTGAACGGCGCGGTAACCGTTGACGAGAATTCTTCCACCTGGGCGACCTTCGGATCCGCCAGCAGGTAGGTCCGCATGTCATCGACCATGCGCAGCACGTTCGGACCGAGCACCGACTGCTTGTCCGGATACGGCGGTGTCACCAGGATTACCCACGCCTCTTCCAGCGGGAACTTCTTGCCGACCGCGCGAATGTCGTTGTTGACCTTCGCATGAGGCTGATAGAGCGGCGTGCCCGAACTGGCGTAACCAATCCGCGACTTCACGCCTGCCACCAGCCCATAGATCAGAAAGAACGCCGCACCGCAGAGCAGGACAGTCCGCAACATTCCTGCCCGGGTAGGTACATGGACGAACCATTCGAGCCCATCGTTGATCGACGTGCGGAGCCCGCCCGGCTTACGCGCAGTCTTATGCTTGACCTCGGGTATCGGCAGGTAGCTCATCAGGATGGGCTGGAAGATGAACACCATCGTGAGGGAACCCGCGAGCCATACGGTGCCGGCCAGCGCGATATGCTGTAGAACCGGAATACCGCCGAACGAGATAAAGACGATTCCGCTGATGTCGGCCAGGATCGACAACAGCCCCGGCGGCAGCATGAAGTCAGTCGTTGCGGCGCACGCTGCGTACTTGTCGCCCAGGCGATCAAGCTCGTCGTGGTAGCGGCCCTGCCACTGAATACCATGACTCATATCACGCGCTGTGAGGATGAACGGAATGACCAGCATGACCGGGTCGAAGTCGTACTTCATTACGCCGACGAACCCGAGACCCCACACGGCCGAGAGGAAGCCGGTCACTATCGGCGCCCACCAGCGGCTGCGTTGACCGCCCGTCAACCACAGGATCAGAACCATGACGCCGACCGCGATCAAGAACAACATCCCGACGGTTGGTTCGTAGTAGTAACCGTAGCCGCGGATTATCGGCTCGCCCGCGACCAGGATATCGACGTTCGGATCCTGGTACTTCTTGACGATGTCCTGGACCTGGTTGAACAGCGTCTTATAGTCCAGACCCAGTTCGTTGAAGGACGCCTTGACGACCGCACTCTTCAGGTCCGGACTGACGTACTGGGAGATGTTCGATAGGTTCGCGAGGACGATCTTCTTCAGCGCCGCGATGTCGTCCGGATTGGTCGGCACCGTCGGAAACATGAACGGCTTGATGTTCAGCGATCCCGGAGTCGCCTCGGCATAGCTCACACGATAGGAGGCAAGTGACAGCACTTCATTGTGATCGACGCCGGGCAGCTTATCCACATCGTACTGGATGTCCTGGATCTTCTGCAGGGTGTTGTGATTGAAGATGTCGCCGTCTTTGACCTGGATCATCACGGTCAGCGTCTGGGCGCCACCGTATTTCTGCCATTCATGGTAGAGCTGGACGTTTGGATGGTAGGTGGGAAAGAAGTCGTCGAACTTGGTCGCGACCGTCACCTGTGTGCAGTAGTAGCCCAGGATCGCGCTGATCAGGAGCAGGAGTCCGCCAATTAATGCCCTGAAGCGAAGGACGAAGTCGCCGATTCGCAGGGACGTGAAGTTTACTGAACTGCTTGCCATTGCTCTCCCGCGTTATTCGTCAGCAAAATGGTTCCGTTCAATCCAACGGCAACTCCAAGGTTTCCTGCGAAGGCCAAATCTGTGATGTCGTGAAAGGCCGTCCGATCCAGCGACTGCCATTGGCCCGGATGGGACGAAAGAAACATGCGGCCACCGGCTCCCGCTGCCCACAACTTCTTCGCGCCCGCATCGTCGGCCACGATATAGGACGCCACCTGATCCGGGAGCTTCTGCACCTGCCAGGTCTTGCCGCCGTCGGCAGTGACCAGAAGGTCGCCGGCCAGTCCGCATGCGATACCGGTCTGCGGATCGCTGAAAGCGATCGAAAAGTAGGGTCCTACGGTAAAGTCGCTGGTGTTGCCGCCATAGGCCAGCTTCCAGGTCTGGCCGCCATCGGTGGTGGCAAGAATGGTTGAGAACTCGCCGACCGTGAAGCCGGTGTTCTTGTCCAGGAATACGATTCCGAAGAGCGATACCACTTTCGGTGACGCCTCGACCGCCCAATGAGTGCCGCCATCTGCGGTCCGGACGATCGTGCCGTCGGCGCCGACCGCGACCACATTCTGCTCATCGACCGGGTACAGGTTGAACAGGTTCTTTTGCGTCCCGGAAACCTGCTTGGTCCAGGTCGCGCCACCGTCTTCGGTCTTCATGATGATACCGTCTTCACCGACGATCCATCCGATCTTCCCGGCCGGCGTGAAGCGAATCGCGTACAGGTCGCGATCCTGAAACAGATCAGTGCCTTCGCGTTCCTTTATGGTGCGCTGCAGCCAGGTCTTGCCCTGATCGCCTGAAGTCAGCAGCAGGCCTTTGGAGCCGACTATGAAAATGCTGTTGTCGGGTTCAATCGCGACGCCGAACAGGCTCAGCCAACTGGGCGCCCCCGTTCGGGGAATTCCCTCGATCGCCGCACCGGCGCAAACCACGCCCGCCATCACCATCAGGAGGCTGGCTGCAGCGATCGCCCCGGTTTTGAATCTATTCAGATGCATCGACTTACGTTCAATCCTCTCCTGCTTCTTCGGTCCGCAATCAGGCCTGCTGAATACCGCACGCCCAGCCGCGACTTCATTTTTTAGGGGCGGCTGGACTTCCTTTGAATTCCCAGCCAGCCCCTGATCGCGCTATTCTCGATCGCTATACCAATCGGTAATTCGGTAATGATGACCCCGATCGTTGTAGTTGTTCCGTCAGTTTTCCATCCGGATTGCGCTTCCCCCGCGATCATCCGCGGTTCGTTCGCCACTGTCGCCGCCGCGGATCCTCCACCGCTTGTCCCACTCCGGCGTGCGCGCCGTAAGGCGCCCTTTCCGAGCGGCGCCAAGGTATCGGCGGTGCGCCCGGAGCCGATGTGTTCGGGTGCTCCCTTCGTGAGGCGCGCAAGCCGACACCCAAACTTCCGGCGCGAAGTTCTGCAAGGGCTTACAACATGGCTGCCGCGGCTGTCAAGGGAATCTGCCCGGGACCGCCAATGCGCCGATGCTGCGCCGCTGGCGGGGCGAAGTGCGCCCGCCGCAATTGCTTATCCTTGCCGCTCAAGGTCTTAGCGCGCGGACCGAACCTCGCACCTATGAAGAGCTTTTGACTTCGAGCCCGCGTTCACGCAGCACGCGCAGATTCTCGCCGCGCACGTACAGGACCGAGGCGCTCCCGGGCGCTGACAATCTCTCATCGAGGCTTCAGTTTTGAAGCGGCCGCTTGCCACGCTCGCCCATCGCCGTACCATACCAATAAATAGCCGGTTTCGAACTGATAGCCGGATTCAAATTTGACCCACTAGCCAAGCGCCATCGGCGCTTTGCGGACTCGCGTCGATCAAGGTTAGAGACGAAGCAACGCGCTGATTTATTCGGCAAGCAACGAGGGAGATAACACGATGAAGAAGAACATTTCGGTCTGCCTCACCTTTGACTTCGACGCAATGTCGGTCTGGATCGGCACCTTTCACGCAACCTCGCCGAGCATGATCTCGCGCGGCGAGTTCGGACGCGTCGGCACCGAACGGCTGCTGCGAACGCTGCGCGAATGGGAGATTCGTTCGACGTGGTTTATCCCCGGGCATACCGCCGACGCCTTTCCCGCGACAGTCGCCAAGATTGCCGAGGAAGGCCATGAGATCGCGCATCACGGCTATTTCCACGAGCAGGCGAAGACCCCCGGCGACGAGGAGCGCGACTTCGATCGTGCGACGGCCGCGCTGCAGCGCGTCACCGGGCAGACCCCGGTGGGTTATCGATCGCCCGCCGCGTCGCTGATGCCGACGACGCTGAATAGTCTCCTCGATCGGAACTTCCTCTACGACAGCAGCATGATGGGCAACGACTTCAGTCCCTACTACTGCCGCATAGGTGATCAGGCGCCAGCCGACGGCCCCTTCATATGGGGCCGCGAGACCAACCTCGTCGAGCTGCCATTCACCTGGGGGCTCGACGACTTCCCCGCCTTCGAGTTTGTGATGTCGCATCATGGCGTGCTTCCCGGACTCAACTCACCTTCGCAGATGTACGAAATCTGGGTGGGCGACTTCGACTACCTGTACGACCGGCTGGAGGAAGGCGTTTATATCCTCACGATGCATCCGCAGTGTATCGGCCGCGGCCATCGCCTGCTGATGCTCGAGAAGCTCGTCGATCACATCCGCAAGCGCAGCGGCGTGACCTTCAAGACGATGAGCGAAGTGGCGCTCGAATTCAAAAAGATGGTTCCGCCGAATCCGCTCTGAGCGCGGTGCGACCCGGCAAGGGCCGCTTCCGGTGTTGAAGGGAGACGCGGGCGACGCAGGAGTTGCGAACGGCGAGCGCGGAGGTGTCCCAAGGCGTGTTTTGAGGAGATTGCGAACGGGTTCGCGGAGGCTGGCGCGTGCTGCTCGAAGGCCTCATTTGGGTGGCTGAGCGGCCCGGAGAGCGCAACTCTTCAGTTTTCCGAAAAAAGAGAGACGTTTCGACGGGCCATGGCGGCCCCTGTCTCGCAAAAGCGAAGCGGCGGCGAAAATGTTTCACGTGAAACATCTTCGCCGTCTGTATGTGGGGAAATCCTACACTCTTGACCTAAGGGGTGGCTGGAACACCCCCCCTTGGCGATGGACATCGCCGAGGGGACGAACGGTTTGGCGAGTGCAATCGGACCTTACATCTGCTACGGATTAGTCAATCAGAGGCCAGGAGAATGTCATGAGTGAAGCATGGATTATCGATTGCGTGCGGACGCCGCGCGGACGCGGGAAGAAGGAGACGGGGGCGCTCTATAATATCCATCCGCAGGAGCTGTTCGCGCAGACGCTGAATGCGCTGGTGGATCGGCAGGGACTCGAGCCGCGCGACGTCGAGGACGTAGTCGTTGGCACGGTCAGCGAGATCGAGGACCAGGGCGGATGTATCGCGCGCATGTCGGTGCTGGCGGCCGGATGGCCGGCGGAGGCGACCGGTGTATCACTGAATCGATTCTGCGGGTCGGGTCTGCAGGCGGTGAATTTTGCCGCGATGGGCGTTTTGTCGGGACAGCAGGAACTGGTGATTGGCGGGGGCGTCGAGAGCATGTCGCGGGTGCCGCTGGGCGCCGACAAGTCGGGACTCGACGGCCATAACCGCCATCTGCGCGAGCTGCATCCGCTGGTGCCGCAAGGTGTGTCAGCGGACCTCATTGCGACGATCGAAGGATTCTCGCGCGAGGATTGCGATCGGTTCGCGCTGGAGTCGCAGCGGCGCTGCAACGAAGCGATCAAGCATGGATACTTCAGCAAGAGCGTGGTGCCGGTAAAGGATCTGGACGGGAAGGTGGTGCTGGATCACGAGGAGTATCCGCGGCCCGAGACGACGCTCGAAGGGCTGGGCAAGCTGGAACCGTCGTTCCTCGGGATGGGCGCGTACCGCATGAAGGACGGTCCGCTGACTTTCGATCAGAAGGCCAAGTCGCGCTATCCGCAAATTGAGAGCGTGGACCATGTGCATACGGCGGGCAATTCGAGCGGAATCGTTGATGGCGCCGGCGTGGTGCTGCTGGCGTCGCCCGAGTATGCGAAGAGCCGCGGGTGGAAGCCGCGCGCGCGGATCATCTCAACGGCGACCTACGGCGACGAGCCGATTATCATGCTGACGGCGCCGGTGCCGGCGACGCGCCGATGCCTCAAGAAGGCGGGCATGACGGTCAATGATATCGACCTGTTCGAGATCAACGAGGCGTTCTCGGCGGTGCCGCTGAAAGTGATGAAGGACTTAGAGATTCCGCACGACAAGGTCAACGTCAACGGCGGTGCGATTGCGATGGGTCATCCGCTGGGCGCAACCGGCGCGATGCTGGTCGGCACGGTGCTGGACGAACTGGAGCGGCGCGACAAGAGCACCGCGTTGGTGACGATGTGTATCGGTGGAGGAATGGGGATTTCGACCATCCTCGAGCGCATTTGACGCGAACTACCAAGCTGCGAGGATAGTGGCCGGGCGCGCCACTTAAAGGTCACGGTGAATTCGGAGCGGACTTCCCCAAATGGGAGTCCGCTCCCTGGTATCAAAGACAGTCAGCCAGTGAGCTTCGTAACTGGATGCGGTCGCGCGGCAGAGGCGAAGCGGCTGCAGGCGTTGGTTATATGCGGCCGGTGAGCAGCAGCACGACGAGGATAATGAGGACGATCCCGCCGATGCCCATTCCGCCGCGCGGGCCAAAAGCGTAATAACCGCCACCACCGCCAAAGAGTAAGAGCAGAATCAGAATTATCAGTAACATTAGCGACTCCTATTCGACCTTCGATTTGCGGGTCCAATCGCGGCAGTGAGCGTCAGGCGGGTTGCGCGAGACGGTGCTTTACCTGACATCTCAATATAGCGCTGCCGGGGCCTTAGCAGATACCGCCGCAAGCTGATTGCGCGGGCAGGTTCCGTTGAACTTGTTCCGCAAAGAACCCCATTGTTCGATAACCACTTTGAATTCGGCCGCTCGCAACGCGCATAATGAGAGTGGGGAAAGGACCGCTTATGTTCAAGTCATTTATTCTCGCCACATTGCTGGCCGCGACGCTCGGTATGCAGGCCTGCTTCTCGTCGAGCTCAACGGAGCAGTCTGCGGCGACACCGCCCGCATGCAACCCACCTGGCGCCAACTGCCAAAGCTCTTCTTCGACCAGTAAAAGTTCCTGGGGATTCTTTTTCTAGGGGGAAGTATCGCGCTCCGCGTTTGCGAGCGTAGCTCGGCTCGCAAGCTCACTCGGATTCTCTATTTGCGCACGTCGTAGAGCCTCAGAGTCCTATTTTTGCGCACCTCGCAGACTCGGCTAGCTCGCTGCGCTCCGCTCCGCTAGTGTAGCTCGGCTCACAAGCTCACCTAGTGTCGGCTCCGCTCTGTCTGAGGTGTGAAGCTCTTGCTTGACATATCATCAACCATATTGTTGATTATCAACCAGTAAGTTTACTGTTGATGCCGCGCGATTTGCAGAGGCGGCGCGAGTGGACCTGCGTATGCGGCCTGCGATCGGATCACAGGTGATTTCAAACGGAACGGGCGCGCCTCCGCTCGAGGTGAGTGCGGAGGAGGCAGCGCTCGACCTGGTATTCGCGGCGCTGGCGGATCCGGTGCGGCGAAGTATTCTGAGGCGCCTCGACGGGGAAGACCTGCTGGTTTCGGAATTGGCCAAACCGTTTCGAATCTCGTTGCAGGCAGTCTCGCGCCATATCCAGGTGCTGGTGCGCGCGGGCCTCGTGACGCAACAGCGGACGGGCCGCGTCAGCCGCTGCCGCCTGGACGCGGGACCGATTTACCAGGCGGCGGTATGGCTCAATCACTACAGCAAGTACTGGCAGGAGCAGTTCAACACGCTGGCGGCGTGGCTGGATGAAATCGAGCGTGAGCAACCGGCATCGCGAAAGAAGCGCAAATCGTCAAATGCATTGCTGGTGCGCAAGCGAAAATCAAAACCTTGATGGAGGATAATGGCGATGGAGTATCAACAATCGGCAGAAAAAATGGCGCAGTATCGTGAGCAGATCATGGCACTGCGCAGACAGATGCGCGAGTTGCAGCAGTCGGTCCAACCCGAAAGGGTGAAAGACTACGAGTTCGCGACGCTCGATGGCGGGGTGCGCCTTTCGCAACTCTTCGGGCGGCATGAGTACCTATTCGTGATTCATAACATGGGGGCGGGATGTGCCTATTGCACGCTGTGGGCCGACGGCTTCAACGGGGTGCTGAAGCATCTGGAAAATCGCGCCGCGTTTGTGATCGCGACGCCGGACGACCCGGTGAAGCAGCAACAGTTGAAGGAGTCGCGGGACTGGAAGTTCAAAATGGTATCTCATCAGAATAGTCAGTTCGCCGCGGACATGGGCTATCGCAAGGACAATAGATGGACTCCCGGCGTCTCAGTCTTCAAGCGTGACGGCGACCAGATTGTTCGCGTCTCGGATACGGGTTTTGGACCTTGCGACGACTTTTGCGCGGTCTGGCATTTCCTGGATATGATCCCGGAAGGAGCGAACGGCTGGCAGCCCAGATTCCGTTACGAGTAGTTAATCGATGGAGGTGCGGGGCCGGCGTTGGCAGCACGATTGGGAAATCTGGTTGAGTGCTGACGCAGCAGAGGGATCAGATGGAACCATCGGAATCGATTCAGCGCGAGATGACGATCGACGCCGACGCCGCGACGGTCTTTGCGTTTTTCACCGACCCGGAGCGATTAATTCGCTGGATTGGGGTCACGGCAGAACTCGAGCCGCAGAGCGGCGGTATCATGCTGGTGGAAGTGCATCCCGGCCATGTAGCGCGCGGTGAGTTCAAGGAGGTGGTGCCGGTATCGCGGCTGGCTTACACCTGGGGCTGGGAAGGGAGCGCGAAGGTTCCGCCGGGATCGTCATTGATCGAAGTCGATCTCGCGCCGAAGAACGGCCGCACACTGGTTCGCTTTACGCATAGTGGGCTTCCAGCTACGGAGGTTCCGGGCCATCGGGAAGGCTGGATGCATTACCTGGACAGATTGGCGATTGCGGCTGCCGGAGGCGACCCGGGGCCGGACCCGCGCGTTAACCGTACTTAACATTAAGTGCCGATCGGAGCTTCCATTTTCGATCGGCGCCGCCGGCATGAGGTGAGGGGTTTGGGGCAAAGGTCGTTTGGAATCCGAGCTGACTCACCGATAGCGTCGGCTAGCTTATGGCTGGGACTACCGTGGGATCGGCGGCTGCCGGTAACATGGCAGTGGTAGTCGAGCCATGACCAGTGAGATCGAAAACCCGAGAGAACCGTCGCCAGCGACAGCGTTACCGCAAACGGCGGCAATCGACTGGCTGTTACGCAGCGCGGCAGGAGTGGCGTCGCCGGCGGCGATGCTGGGAGCGTTGTGCGATCGTCTGGTCAAGGAAGGCGTCCCGATCTCAAATGCGCTGCTTACAGTGGCACGCCTCGATCCGATGATCGCGCGGACGCGGATGCGTTGGCGTCGCAGCGATGGGCGTGTAGCCGAAGAGATTCAATTTCACGGCATGGCGGCGATCGTTGAAGATGCCGCGGTCGCCAGCAGCCTGAACCTGACTCTGCCGGGTACGCATCATCAGATCGAATGGCTGGTGCAGGAGCCGGAAGGCGTTGGCGCGGAGACCCACGAATACCTGCAAGCGATAACGCTCGCGATGGGAGCGCCGTTGCAGGCGGTGGTCGAGCGGGGAATCGGCGTCAGCCTGTTGCGGACGTATCTCGGAAGGCGCAGCGCAGACCGGGTATTGAGCGGGACGATCCGGCGTGACACGGGCGAAGTGATCGACGCGGTAGTGTGGATTTCCGACTTGCGCGACTTCACACAGCTTTCGGAGACGCTGGGATCGGACGGGGTAATCATAGCGCTCAACGATTGCTGTACGCGGCTGGTCGGGGCAATCCAACCATTCGGCGGCGAGGTGCTGAAGTTCATCGGAGACGGCCTGCTGGCGATTTTTCCGGTCGCATCGAAAGGTGAGGAAGCGGCGTGCAATGCGGCTCTGGCGGCGGTTCGTGCGGCGCGTGATGGCATGGGCCGGCTAGACCGGGAGCGCATAGCCGCGAACCTGCCATCGATGCCGTTTGGAGTCGGACTGCACCTGGGACCGGTGGTGTACGGAAATATCGGTTCGCCGGACCGGCTGGATTTTACGGCGATTGGACCAGCCGTCAACGTCGCGAGCAGAATCGAAGGGTTATGCAGGGAACTCTCGCTTCCGGTGTTGATCTCCGAGTCGGTCGCTGCGCGTTGTGGGTCGCCGCTGCACGCGGTTGGCAGCCATTCGATCCGGGGCAGTAACAGACCGATAGCACTCTATACTCTTCCGGAGATGGCGCTCGATAGAGAGACAGAAGGAGGCTGAACCACGGCCCCGGGAATTGGACAGTTTGATTCGGACGAACACCGGTCAGGAGAGTTGTAAAGCGGGGCGGAAATGATAATGAGTAGCGAACGCGCCGCGATGCTAATAGCCCTCTCGCAAGCGGAGACTAAGTATGGACGCGACTGCGATTTGCTACCTGTCGATCAATGAACTCGCGACGCAACTTCGCGCGGGCAAGCTCTCGTCGGTCGAGGTCACGCGCTGCATACTCGATCGCATAGGCAGGCTGAATCCGCGGCTGCATGCCTACCTCACGGTGTTGGAGGATTCGGCGATGAGCAGCGCCGCGAAGGCGGACGCGGAAATTCGGGCAGGACGCTGGCGCGGACCGCTTCATGGGGTGCCGGTCGCGGTCAAGGATCTATGTTTCACGAAGGGCGTCGCGACGACCTGCGCCAGCAAGGTGCTGCGCGACTGGCGGCCCGACTCGAGTGCGGCGGTAGTCGATCGTTTCGAGGCTGCGGGCGCGATCTTAATAGGTAAATTAAATCTGACTGAGTTTGCGGTGGCCTGGTATCATCCGGAGATGCCGGTACCGCTGAATCCATGGGATGCGGCCTTGTGGCCGGGGGCATCGTCGAGCGGTTCCGGAATAGCTACTTCGGCGGGACTGTGCTTCGCGTCAATCGGCACGGATACGGGGGGATCGATTCGATTCCCGTCGGCGGCCTGCGGCATCGTCGGGCTCAAACCGACGTGGGGACGAGTAAGCCGTCACGGCGTGTTTCCCCTAGGGGAGTCGCTGGATCACATAGGGCCAATGACCAGAAGCGTTGGCGATGCGGCGCTGGTATTGGGAGTGATAGCGGGACGCGATGCAGCCGACGCAACCTCACTTGCAGCGCCGGTGGAGGATTATACAGCGGCACTCGATCGCGGCGTGAAAGGAATCCGCATCGGGGTAGATGAAAAGTATATTGCCGCGGCAGCATCGCCGGAAGTGGCTAATGCAGTACTCGATGCAGTTCAAGTACTTGAGCGGCTTGGTGCGAGTGTAGCCAAGGTTACATTGCCGGATGTGGATCCCGGGATCGCCGCGTGGACGACCATCTGCGCGGCGGATGCACTCGCGGCCCACGAACAGAGCTATCCAGCGAAATCATCAGAGTATGGGCCCGGCTTTCGTTCATTTCTTGAATTGGGCGCGGCGGTACGCGGCCAAGATTACGCCAAGGCGCACATGGTACGGGAAGGGTTCGCGAATCGATTCCAGGAACTATTCGGCGAAGTAGATATCGTCGCGTGCCCGTCGATGGCGGCGTCGTCGTTGCCGGCGGCGGGCATTCCCGCAGATGCGAGCGGGCTGACGGGATCGAATTCACTATTGCACTTCACAGCGCCATTCAATTTGAGCCGCAATCCTACTTTGTCGCAGCCCTGCGGAAAGAGTCCTTCCGGGCCTCCGCCGAGTTTGCAACTTATCGGACGTCATCTTGGTGAAGCGACGCTAATCCAGGCGGGGGCAGCATTTGAGCGTGCGACGGAATGGCACAAACAGCGCCCGCCGCAATAGCCAGTCGGTTAACCGTTACCGGATCGATAGTCAGTACGAGATTGAGTTAGTAATCAACCCGGAGTGCGATTGTAAAACGAGTGATTCCAAGGAACTGGGGGAGAGTCGGTCAGTGAAGCCTGTGGTGTTTGATGACTACGCGAACCGGTACGAATGCGTATCGATGAGACGGGAAGATGGCATTCTACTGCTTACGATTCACGCCAGGGGTGCGAAAGACCGGCCGTGCGTGTGGAGCGCGAAGCCGCACGAGGAATTGTCCTACGCGTTCAACGACATCGCTCGTGATCGCGATAATCAGTGCGTGATCATCACGGGTGCGGGCGACGCGTTCTGTGCTGAGATGCATCCGTCGATAGCGGGACTGTCGCGTTACAGCGAAGGTAATCTCACTCCCGTGATGTTCGAGAAAATGGACGAGGCTGGTCACGATGGACGTTACCTGCTGATTAACCATTTGAATATCGAAGTGCCGATGATTGCAGCGGTAAACGGTCCGGCGTTTATCCACGCAGAGCTAGCGTTATTATGCGATATCGTGCTGGCGACTGAGAATACTGAATTTCAGGACGCGCCGCATTTCCCGAGCGGATTGGTTCCAGGTGACGGCGTGCACGTTGTATGGCCGTTGCTTTTAGGTCCGAATCGCGGCCGCTATTTTCTGCTGACGGGGCAGAAGTTGTCCGCCGCCGAGGCTCTTAAGCTGGGCGTCGTAAACGAAGTGCTGCCGCGCGAAATACTACTGTCGCGGGCGTGGGAATTGGCGCGAGAGATCTGCAAACGGCCATCATTGGCGCGGCGTTACGCACGAGTCGCGATGACGCAGACGCTCAAGAAGGCGATGCTCGACGGACTCGGCTATGGAATCGCACTGGAAAGCCTCGGGATGATGGCGGGCGTCGGTATCAGGAAAGAATAGCTATTCCGTAGGATACTCAGTTAACGCATCATTCTACGGTGCTTGCACACAGCAAGACTGAATCTCGGACTGGGCTTGGTCGGTATCAATCGGGTTGAGATGTGGATGACCGGTCAGGACACCCCACGCAAACTCCTCCCTGATGTAGTAGGCGCGCGGATCCGCGTCGAATTCAACGACGTCGGCCGTTTCCGTTTGTACATTACAGACCACGTGGCCGGCCGGAACGACAAAGGCATGGTAAGCTCCGGGACCGATCCGTGCGGTATCGTCGCCACAGGTTACTGCCGGCCTTAGTAGAGAACTTTCATAGTGATACGGCCGATACACGTAAACGACCGCGTTGGAGGGCGGCGGCGAAAGCTTTTCGAAAGGTTTCCCCTGCATCGCGCACGCGGCGAGCAAGAGCGGCAGGCATAGCTTCAACCCAATCCAGCGGAAGCGAATCATTTGCTGGCCGGATCGCTCGAAGCTGAGGCGCTGGCTGCTTCAGCTAGCCGCGCGGCGTCGCCGTATAGCTTCTGATCGATCTTGTCGCGAACGGCCGCCCGGGCGGCGCGATCCAATTCCACGTGGGTCGGTTCGGAGTAGAGCGAATAGGACTTTGTGACGTACGCTTTTGCAGTGTAGTCGCCCAGCACCCGGTCGCCATCGATGACCGACAACGATGCGAAAGCTGTCACACCAAAATCGCCTAAGGGAGCTCCGAAATAGGTGACTGGATCGAAGGCGGAGAACCAGAGCGGAATGTGGTATTCGTCGTGGGACAGTTCCTCGCGATAGGAAAACGTGACTGCCGAGTCCTGAGATAGAGACATTGCCACCGCGGGTGGCAGGTCGCGAGGGTCGCCGCTGATTAAGCGTCCAGTAAACGGTAGCGGATGCGGCGGTATTGGCGCTACGGAAGGTGCCAGGCCCGGTTGCTGAACGGTGCATGCGCTGGCGATACCGATCGCGAGCAGTGCGACGAATGCGAGTCCAAATTTCATGGCCTTGTCGCGCAGCCGCGACGACTTCATCTTATCAAGGAATTGCCTCACTTACGCTATCGCGCGAAGGCTCGCGGCCCGGTCCCGTGTGCCGATCTATGGTTCAATTGGGAAAGGCGGAAGTTGTTTTACCGTTCGATTTATGGAAGTTGTCGGGGGAAAGCGACGAAGAGGTAGCGCGGCAATGGCGATGATCAAGTTTGAAGATTATTCGAATCGGTATAGTTGCATCAGGATGGAGCGCCGCGAGGGTATTCTGCAGATGACGCTCCATACTGACGGTGGCGATCTGAAATGGGGTATCAGCGCGCATGAAGAGTTGTCCTATGCCTTTTACGATGTAGCGCGCGATCGCGAAAATCTCTGTGTAATTTTGACTGGCGCGGGCGAAAACTTCTGTGCGGAATTCGAAGGTGGAGGCGGCCCGGGCGGGATCAACATTACCGGACGGGGCACGCAGCAACCCGCAGGCCTCAAGTCAGCCGTGTGGGATCACATTTACTCGGACGCGAAATACCTGTTGATGAATCACCTCAATATTGAGGTGCCGATCATTGCGGCTGTCAACGGACCAGCGCTGATCCATGCTGAGCTGGCGGTGCTTTGCGACATTGTGATCGCGGCAGAACATGCCGAATTTCAGGATGCTCCGCACTTTCCGAACGGCATCGTTCCCGGCGACGGCGTTCATGTCATATGGCCGCTCGTGCTCGGCCCCAATCGTGGACGGTACTTTCTATTGACCGGTCAAAAACTAGGCGCGCGCGAAGCGCTGGATCTCGGAGTCATCAGCGAGGTTCTGCCGCCGGATAGGTTGCTTGATCGGGCGTGGGAACTGGCGCGTCAGATTGTGGTGCGACCGTCGTTGACGGTGCGTTACGCCCGCGTCGCCATCACCCAGCAGCTTAAACAGGCGATGCTTGAGAACCTCGGCTATGGACTCGCGCTGGAAGGCCTCGGCGCCGGGCAATCGTGGCCGGGCGCGAAAGCCGATAAGTAGGAACTGAAAGCGTTGGACTTTCGCCGCAATCGTAGTTCTGAATGAGTCGTGCATACTGTTTTTTGAGTGTCTGAAAATGACGGTACTATGGGGGATAAATTGACTACCAGGACTCGCAAGCCATTGCTCGACGGATACAAAGTTCTCGACTTCACGCAGTATGTCGCAGGACCCACGGTCACCAAGCTGATGGCCGAGATGGGCGCGGAAATTATCAAGATCGAACTCGCGCCCAACGGTGATTTAAGTCGTAATTTTCCATACATACGTGACAAACGGAGTGCCTACTTCGTCCAGCAAAACCGCGGCAAAAAGAGCTTGTGTCTGGACATCAAGACTGCGGCCGGACGGGCCATCGTAGGCGACCTCATACCGAAGGTCGATGTAATTGTGCAGAATTACGCGCCGGGCGTCATCGGACGCATGGGCTTTGACTATGAAAGCGCCAGCAAGCTCAATCCGAAGATAATCATGTGCTCGGTCTCGACATTCGGCCAAACGGGACCGCTCTCGCCTGACCCCGGCTATGACTTCATCGGACAGGCCTATGCGGGGGTGACGTCCCTCAGCGGCGAGGAGGGCGGACCTTACTATCCGCCGGCCCTTGCCCTCGGCGATGTTTCGACCGGCGTGCATGCCTATGCGGCGGTGGCGACGGCATTGCTACATCGCGAGCGCACCGGTGAAGGGCAGCATCTCGACATTTCGCTGCTCGATTCGTACTTTCACTATCACGACATGGCCGTTTCGATGGTGAGCGCGAGTCACGGCGAGGCGCGGGTGCGGCGTATGGGAAATCAGATAGGGGCGCTTTCTCCGGCGGGAATTTTCACCACCAAAACGGGTTCGCTTTGGATCTTTGCCTTCCAGGACAATCACTGGGCAAAGCTATGCGAAGTGATGGGTCGGAGTGAACTCGCGCGCGCGCAGAATTTTATCGACAACACCGCCCGGGTCGCGAATCGCAAGGAGGTCAACGAGGCGATTCACTTGTGGCTGGCGAGTCTGCCGGGCACTGACGCGGTACTCCCGATTTTGCGCGAGGCTCGGATTCCGCATGCGCCGGTGCTGACGGTCGAGGAGGCCATGCAGCATCCGCACCTGGTGGAACGCGGAACCGTGCGAACGGTTCACGATCGTATTCTTGGGGATTTCCAGATTCCCGGACTGCCGCTGCGCTTCTCCGCTTTCCCTGAGCCGCTCGAACTAGACGCGCCCTTTTTAGGTGAACATAATCGGCATATTCTCTCCAAATATCTTGGCTTTACAGACGACCGCATCGCGCAACTCGAAAGCGAGCAGGTGCTTTGTAGCGCTCACCATTGAGAGCGCCGGTTCCCGTTTCGAGGCCGCCGGGTTTGAGCAGGGCGGATCCTAATGAGACGAGACGGTGTAACCTTTGGCCTCGCTGTGGGAACCAATATCAAGGAACGATGGTTCCCTGTTTCGAGCGCAGTCGATAGCGAACTGCGGCTATTCTCGAGCTGAATGCGATTAATGTAAAACCGCGGGCAGCGCTTCTCGTGCTGAGGCTCCTGCCCAATTGGTCGGGGCGTTACGAACATGTCTGTGAAAACTCAAAATTCGATGAGCGACGGTCGCAGTCATAGTTGCTCGCGAGCGGTGTGGCTGTTCATCGGGTTCGTTGGTGTGATGGGCCTCCTCTTCACCGGATACGTGCGCGACTCCTTCGCTGCGTCCTCGCCTCAATCGTCCACGAACGATCAGGATGCCGTCCTGGCCGGTGGTTGTTTCTGGGGCGTCGATGGTGTGTTCAAGCACGTCAAGGGTGTTATCAGCGTGACCTCCGGTTATTCGGGCGGCAGCGCGGGCACCGCTCAATATGAGACCGTCAGCACCGGCACTACGGGGCATGCCGAATCAGTGAAGATCGTTTACGATCCTGCAAAGATTTCTTATCAGCAGTTGCTGAAGGTGTTCTTCTTCGTGGCGCACGATCCGACCGAACTGAATCGGCAAGGTCCCGATACGGGAACACAGTATCGATCGATAATCTTCTACACTGATGAAGAACAGAAAAAGATCGCGCAGGACTATATTGCGAAGCTGGATAAGAGCAAGGCGTTCCCGGATCCGATAGTTACCGAAGTGGTTCCGCTGAAGCAGTTTTACCCGGCCGAAGCGTACCATCAGAATTTTCTCGAACGATATCCGGATAATCCGTACATCGTTTACAACGATCTGCCGAAGCTCGATCAACTGCGCAAACAATTTCCGTCACTCTACCGACCCTAGCGGTGCGAGTGCGATGCGGACGGTCGCGGTGTGACCCGGCGCGCCGTCCGCATCATGTTCGCGATGCATGCTACGCAGACGGTTGCGAGGCTTTTCGTTAGACCGGTTCCCGCCAGCGAAACCCGTCCGCGAAAGCCATTTCAGCCCGAAAATTTCTTCTCTACCGATTCCGTACGCGCCCTGCTATATAGCGTTTGCCGAGTTGAGAAGTTAGCAATGAAGCGCCGCGGCGATGAGGCTCGCGGCAACCTGAGAGGAATCGAAAGGAATCGATAAATGAATACTGGCGGCCACGACCTACATCGGAGCTTCGCTAGGTACATTCTCGACTTTCGCAAACCCATAGGCTTGCTGCTCATCGGTATCACGATCTTTATGGGCTATTGGGCAATGCACCTGCCGATTGCCACGCGCTTCGAGGATTTGTTTCCCGCGAAACATCCGAACACGCTTCTCTATCGTCAATTTCGCCGGCAATACGGCGGCGCCCAGACGCTGGTCGTGATGGTCCGGGTAAAAAGCGGGGACATCTTCAACTTAAAAACCCTGCACGATATCCAGGACATCACTAACGAAGTCGACAAACTATTCGGAGTGAACCATAACGAAGTATTCTCGCTGGCATCCTATCGCCTGCTGTACGCCCGGGCGCTGCCTGGTGAACTTGTCTCGACGCCATTTATGTATCCAAAGGTACCGGATACTCAGGCGCAGATCGATGACCTAAAGAACAATGTTCACTCGAATCGCGAGCAACTGGCGGCTTTCGTAACGCCCGATGATAAAGGGGCTCTGATCGTAGCGAGCTTCAACGAGCAAGGGCTCGACTACAAGACGCTTTTCGACGGCGTTCAGCAAATCATTGACAAACATCAAGACAGTAATACGGAGATATACGCCAGCGGCGCTGTGATGTTTTCCGCGTGGGGCTATCACTATCTGCCGCGCATTCAGAAGATCTTCATCTTATCGACCGCCTTGATGTTGTTAATCCTCTATCTCAGCCTCGGACGCTACAGCGGTTGGTGGGCGCCTATGCTGACGGGCACTTTGTCAGCCATCTGGGGGCTCGGTTTCGCGAGTCTCATGGGCTTCAACTTCGACCCGATTATGCTCGTGATTCCGTTCATTATGACTGCTCGCGATGTAAGTCATGGGATTCAGTGGCAAGGCCGCTACTATGATGAACTTGCCCGCACCGGAGATAAGATAGAGGCGTGCGTGGTTACGGCCGACTCGATGTTGCGGCCCGGAATCCTAGCGATTCTGGCCAATGTTGCTGGCATCATCTTTATAACCGTCGGGAACATCCCGGTCCTACGGGAGATAGGCATCGGCGGAGCCGTCTGGATGGGCGCGAGTGTGGCTATGGTCTTCGTCTTTCAGCCTATTCTCGTCAGTTACCTTCCACGGCCTGTAGTTCGCGAACGTGGACTATTAAACCAGTTAGCAAATTCCAGTATGATCGCCGGCTTGCGCGATTTCACAAACGACATCGTCATGGCGCCGGTTAAGGGTGGGACTTCGCGTACCGTGCTTATCGGGGCCGGGGTGTTAGCGCTGCTCGTGGGAATTGTCGCAGAACGCCGTGTGCCTATCGGCTACCAGACTGCAGGTACTCCGATCTACCGGTCAGACGCCAAAATCAATCAGGATACCGCTGAAATCAGCAAGTTTGTGCCGACAAATATCGGCTGGATCGTCCTAGAGACGCCGGAGTTTCCGAGCTCGCAATCCGGCGTCGGCATCGACACTCTGCGCATGTCCGATGACCTCGCGAACTACCTGATGAGCCGAGGTGACGTTGTCGCGGTTCTGGGGTTCAGTGCGTTGGCGTCGAAGCCGATGAATATGCTTCTGCATAACGGCCAGCCCAAATACTACGCCTTGCCCGACAGCGATTCGTTGAGCGCCAGCCTTTGGGGATTTTTCTTTGCCGCTTCGGCTCCGGGTGAGGCGGAAAGCTATTTCGCGATCGCGCAATCGATGAGGAATTCCTGCATCCGGGTGATGTTACCGGATCATACCTACGCGCGGCTGAAACGCTTGCGCGCCGACATCGATCATTTCATCGAGGAACGGGTCACGCCCGACCCCGCGCTTAATCAGGTCAAGCTTCGATATATCGGTGGCGAGGCGGGCTTGTACCTGGCGGCGGATGATGTGATCGGGCATCTGAATATGTTGAACCTGTCGCTGACGCTTGTAGCGATCTGTCTAGCTTGTGCGATATTTTTCCGGTCGGTCGTCGCGGGAGTGCTGTTCGCGGTCTCCTCTGTTGCAGCGAACTTCCTCGCCTTCGTCTACATGGACCTGAACAACATCGGCCTCACAGTCGATACCCTGCCGGTGATTTCGATCGGCATCGGTCTCGGAGTGGACTTCGCCATCTACACAGTCGCGCGTATTCGCGATGAAGTCGCCGGCGGTTTGACCTTGAACGACGCGATTGAGCTAAGCTTGCGAACTACGGGCGTGTGGGTGTTCTGTACCTTCGCGGTGATGGTCGGCGGAATTCTCGCGTGGGTGTTCTCGCCGTTATTGTTTCATAGCGAAATGAGTGTGCTGCTGATTCTTCTGATGACCACAAACTTGATTGCCGGCTTGTCGTTGCTTCCGGCGCTGATTGCGTGGATACGGCCGTGGTTCATTACTAGATATGAGCACGGCGAACAGTCCGTAGAGCACGCGGCGTCTTAGGCAGCGGGCTACAGGATTTGTCGTTGATCGATTTTGAATTCGTTGCAGCGTTTGTGTTACAGCTCCTAAGGAAGCCTTTCGTAGCGCCGACGGTCAGGATACTTTGTTACGGCTTGAAGGAGGACTTTTGCGATGCCAGCATCACATTTCTTTGCCGAACGTCCACAGGATATTGGACTGAATCCCGACAAGGTACAGGCGCTCTTCGATCGGGCGAATCGTGAAATAAAGGAAGGAGTACTGCCGGCTTGCCAACTTGCGATCGCGCGCGATGGAAAAATCGGCGCCATGGGAACGTTCGGCCGTGCGGTGCAGGGTGGCGTCGAGAAATCGGCCACCAGCGATACCTTTTTCGACATCATGTCGTGTACCAAGGCGATCACCTCGTCCGCCTTGTGGATCCTGATTCAGGAAGGGAAAGTCCAGGCACAGGATACGGTAGCGAAGTTCATTCCCGAGTTCGCGACTAACGGCAAAGAAGCCGTAACCATCGAGCACCTGCTGACCCATACCTCGGCAATTCCGACGGCGCCGGGCGCGCAGAAGGAATGGGGTGACAAGCAACGGCGGCTCGCCCGTTTCGCACAATGGCGACTCGAACATCCAGCGGGCGCTAAGTTCAGCTATCATATAGCGGCGAACTTCTGGCCGGTAGCCGAGATAATCGAACGTGTCAGTGGACAGGACTATCGAGATTTTGTGCGCACGCGAATCGCGGACCCGCTGGGCCTGCCCGATCTGAGGGTTGGCCTGCCGCGCCCGCTGCAAGACCGTATGGCCGACATCCTGTGGATGGGAGAGCCGGCGCGGGCGGAGGAGTACGAAAAGCTTGGCGTGACTCCGCCGCGGGTGGCGATGTCCTCGATCAACGAATCGATGATCCTCGAGTTCAACGATCCGGAAGTGCGCGAAGCCGGATCGCCGGCGGGCGGCGGTATCACGACAGCCGGCGACCTCGCATTGTTTTACCAGGCACTGTTGCAAGGCGGTCGATCGTACGACGGGAAGCAGATTTGGAAGCCCGAGATGCTTGCAGACGCGTTTCGGATTCGTAACCCGGAGTTCAAGGATCCGCAGCGTGGCTTTCGCGCCAATCGGACGCTCGGCGTTG
>Ga0302326_10010074_pt1 | contig 20509 bp, 21 predicted proteins | sample Palsa_T0_3_FD_202264 | JGI IMG/M metagenome (GOLD analysis project Ga0302326, IMG submission 202264) | Peat permafrost microbial communities from Stordalen Mire near Abisko, Sweden - Palsa_T0_3 | ecosystem: Environmental > Terrestrial > Soil > Palsa > Peat permafrost | place: Sweden: Abisko...
CCGCGGGTACTTTTCCGACCAAGTCCCCGATTCGGTCGCGCTGGTCGACAAGGGGCCCGGCAAGGGTTTCCAAGCGACTGACCGTGTCATGCACCAGGGCCCGGTTGTCGGCCAGCAGGTCGGCCACCGTTCCCGCGGCGTTGCTGATGTGCGCGGTCCCGTCCGCCAGCGGGGCGGCCCGGTCCTTCAGACCGGTGATGAGCACCTCGAATTTGTCGACGGTTGCGTCGAATTGATCGCGGTGCCGAACCGTGGTGTCCAGCACGGTATTCAGGTTGTGGATCACCTCGCCGATCGCCTGGTCGCTTTCCGCGAGGCGGTCGGTCAGCTGCGCGGTCTGGTCGAGGATGTCGTTGATCGTGCCGCCTTCACCCTGAAAGACGGTGATGATCGACGAGGCGATGCTGTTGACCTTCTGCGGATCCAGCGCCCGAAACAGCGGCTTGAAACCACCGATGAGCGCGTCGAGGTCCAGCGCGGGCTGGGTCCGGGACAGTGGAATGAATCCGCCTGCCGGCAACACTCTTTCAGCGTTCTCTCCGGTACCCCGGCTGATCTCCAGATACCGGTTGCCGATGAGGTCCTGATAGCGGATCTGCGCGGTCGTCGACTGGTAGAGCTGCACCGTGCGGTCGACGGCGAAGTCGACGCGAATCCGCTTGTCCCCGTCGACCAGTTCGATTTTCTTGACCTTGCCCACCTCGACGCCCGAGGCGCGGACGAACTGGCCGGCACGTAAACCACTGGCATTGCTGAACTCGGCGGAATAGCTGTTGGTGCGGTCGAAGCGCACTTGACCGAAAACCACGACGATGATCGCGGTGAACAGCAGCTGCACGGACACGACGGCTGCGAGCCGCACGACAGTACCGGTGATCCTCATGGGTTGATCGTGTTCTCCCCGTACTGACGCCCCCAGACGTATTCGTTGGCCAGCGGCTGGCCCAACTCGAAGTGGTTGTAGGGCGCAATGCTGTTGCCGGAGTCCATCACCAGATACGGCGCCGGCCACAGGTCGCGGGTGATCGGTGCCCAGCAGCCGGCGTTGCCGCCGGGTCCGCCGCGGCCGTTGACCCTTGGCAGGTTGTCCGGATACACGTAGGGGTTCTCGGTGCCCGCGATCGCCACGCCGAGTTGCGCCGCATAGTGGTTGCCGCTTTCCAGCGCGGCGACTTTCGGCGCGACGTCGGCGAAGTTGCGGATGGTGCAGAACACCTGCGGGCTGTAGGTGTCCAGTAGATGAGCAGTCGGCCGTAGGTCGGCGGTAAGACGTTCCAGGTACGGCTTGCTGCGAGTGAAGACGTCGTTTCCGGTGTTGGCGAAGCCAATCGCGGCCAGCAGAGCCGCGTCGAGCTCGGCCTGATGCCGATTGAGGGTGCGCGCGGTGGCCACGGCATTCTCCAGCGCGTCAAACAGATCCGGTGCGGCTTTGGCGTAGACATCACCGAGTGCGGCGAGCTGCTGGAGGTCGCGGCGAATCGCCGGCATCCGGGGGTTCAGGTCGCCGAGGATCTTGTTTCCGTTGACGATCGACTGCCCGAACTTGTCACCCAATCCGGTCAACGCCTGCGCCGCGGCGCCCAGCGTGAGGTTCACCTTCACCGGATCGACGTTGTCGGCAAGCTCGACCAGGGTCTCGAACACGGTGTTGAACTCGGTCGTGATCGACGTCGCATCGATGACGGAAGACGGTGTAATCCGCTGCGGTGTAGCCTCTTTAGGCGAAGTTAGCGACACGTACTTGTTGCCGAACACGGTGGTCGCCTGAATTTTCGCGATAACGTTATCCGGAATGAGGTCGACGTACTGCGGGTCGACGTCGAGGGTGAATCGGGCGGCCGGCTTGCCGCGATGCTCGACCTCGGAGATGCCGGCCACTCGACCGATGCTCACGCCGTTATAGGTGACTTTTGAGCCTTGGTCCATCACCAACCCGGCGCGGGCGGCCAGCATCGTCAGCTTGGTCTTGGGCGTGAAGTCTCCGTGAAACTGCCCGTATATCAACGCAAGTAGCAGCGCACACGCCACAAACAGGCCGATACCCGCCGCGGTGTCCGGCCAGGTCCGGGTTCTTCGCTCCTTTGTCGGGGTCGTCATCGCCGGTTACACCGTGAGGTTGAAGTTCGGGTCGACGCCGTAGAGCGCAAGTGAGGTCAGCAGGACAACGATCACCGTGGACACCAGTGAGAAACGCATCGACCGGCCGACGGCCTCGCCCACCCCGACCGGTCCGCCGCTGGCGTTGTAGCCGTAGTAGCAGTGGGTGATCATCACGATCACCGCCATCACAATGACCTCACCACCCGACCAGAACACGTCCTCGGTGCGCAGGAAGGTCCGGAAGTAGTGCTCGTAGGTACCTTCCGATTGTCCGTAGAACAGCGTGGTGACGACTTGCCCGGACAGAAACGACATGACCAGCGCCATCGCGTAGAGCGGGACAACCACCACCAGCCCGGCCATCAGCCGGGTCGAGACCAGGAACGCCACCGACTTGATGCCCATCACTTCGAGCGCGTCGATTTCCTCGCTGATCCGCATCGCGCCCAGCTCCGCGGTAGCACCCGCGCCGACCGTGGCGGCCAGCGCGACACCGGTTACCACGGCGGTGACAACGCGCACGTTGGCGAGGGCGGCGAAGAATCCGGTGAACGCCTCGACCCCGATGTTGCCCAGCGACGCGAAACCCTGGATGGCGATCAACGATCCACCGGACAGCGTCACGAAGCCCACGATCGCCGCGGTACCGCCGACGACGGCCATCGCGCCGGTGCCCATACCGATCTGAGCGATCAGCCGCAGCGTCTCCCGGCGGTAGCGGCGCAACGCCCATCCGATCGACCACGCGCCGATGACGGAGAACCGGGTGAGGTGCCCGGCCTTGTTGATCCCGCGGACGGTCCCGCCGGCGTAATGGTTGACACTCGCGACAGTCCGCGGATAACGCGCACGAATTACCGCTGCGGTCGACATGTCAGTGACCCGTCCCGAACCGGACGCCGATGGTGGTCAGCACGACGTTGACCGCGAACAGCGCGAGTACGCAGAGCACCAGCGTCTCGTTGACGGCGACGCCGACACCTTTGGGACCACCCTTGGTGGTCAGGCCGCGATAGCAACCGACCAGGCCTGCGATCGTCCCGAAGATCGCGGCTTTGACGGTCGCGATGAGCACTTCGGGCAAGCCGGTGATCAACGTCAAGGTTGCGAGATAGGCTCCGCCCGAAACGTTTTGGAGTTTGACGCCGAAGAGGAAGCCGCCCACCAAACCGATCGTGATGACGGTTCCGTTGAGCAGCGTGGCAACGACGGTCGCGGCGACCACCCGCGGTACCACCAGCCGGTGAATCGGATCGATGCCGAGGACCTCCATCGCATCGATCTCTTCGCGGATGGTGCGTGCGCCCAGGTCGGCGCAGATGGCTGTCGAGCCCGCACCCGCCACGACCAGCACGGTGGTTAGCGGGCCGAGCTGGGTGACGGCGCCAAGCGCTGCGCCCGCGCCCGAGATGTCGGCGGCACCGAAGGCGGCCAGCAAGGTGTTGAGCGTGAAGACGATCAGCACGGTCAGCGGGATCGAGACCGCAATCGTGGGCAGCAACGCGACCCTGGTGATGAACCAGGTTTGGAAGATGAACTCGTTCCAATGAAAAGGCCGGCGGAATAACGCTTTTCCGGCCAGCATGCACATCCGCGCGAATCCACCGACGGTCGCCAGCGGTGGCGTGAGTTGGTCACGCACGTAACCAGCGAGCCCGGCGGGCGTCGTCGCGGTCACCGCTGCGCTACCGCCGAAATGTGGCGGTCATCGAACGGCGCAGGGTGACATGTTTCAGCGCGGTGCCACCACACATCCACCATGCGTCACACTATGTAACAAAAATTACTTCGGTTACTTGAGACACGCGGAGGATCGGACGTCGGAAGTTAAGCGCGATTCCGGTTTACTCGGACGACGCAGCCTTGCTGTTTCGCTTGGCATTCTTCATGTTGGCCCAGAACCGCGCGGCCTCCCGGATGGACTCCTCGACCGGCCTTGGCTCCCAGCCCAATTCGCGAGTGGCCTTGCTGTGGTCGACGGGAGCTTCGGCACGCATCATCCGCACCGACTTCATGCTGAGTTCGGCGTCTTTACCCGTCAACCGGGCCCGCAGGGTCCCCATCGCTCCCAATCCGTACAGCACCGGCACCGAGATCGATCGCCGTGGCGGGGGCACGCCTGCTTCGTCGGCCGCGATCTCGACCACCTCTCTCAGCGGGATCATGCGCTCGGAAATCAGATAGCGCTCGCCGACGCGGCCACGCTCGGCCGCCAGCAGCATGGCCTGCGCCGCGTCGTCGACACCCACGACCTCAAGCTGGATGCCGTTCATCGAGAACGGCAGCTTGCCGAAGACGGCCCCGGCGATGAATGCGCCGTGCGGGGTACGGCCCCAGTCGCCGGGGCCATAGGTCGTCGAAACGCACATGGCGACGGCGGGCAGCCCGGCTTCGGCCGCGTACTGCAGCACCAGATCCTCGGCCTGGACCCGCGAGTCGACGTAGGGGGTGAGGTTGCGGCGGTCGATCGGGTCGTCCTCGGTGGCTACGTGGCCATGACGACGACCCACCGTCGCATACGTACTGGTGAACACGAATCGCTTCAATGTGGACGAAATCGGTTCTGCCACGGCTACATCCATGACACTGCGTACACCTTCGACGTTCGTGTGGAACAGCGGTGACGGGTCTTGCAGCCACGCGCGGGTGTCGACGACGCAGTAGTAGACCTCGTCGCAGCCCTCCATCGCCTCGCGCACGGTGGCCGTGTCGAAGACGTCGCCGTGGAAACGGGTGACGTCCAGGTCGTCGATGCTGCGGGTGTTGGCGGTCGGGCGGACCATCGCGCGCACGTCGGCGCCGGCGGCGATGAGTTGGCGGGTGACATGCGAGCCAAGGAAGCCGTTGGCGCCGATGACCAGCTTGGCGGTGCTCACTGTGACCCTCCAAAAGTCCCGCCGTATGTCTGCAGCCAGCGGGCGGCATCATCGTCGAGCGTGCCCAGTGCCTCAGCTTTTTTGCACCACTTGATTCCCGCCTGCAGAAAGCGCAGCGGGTTGTAGATGTCTTCTTGCCGGCACCACTGGCCGTCGCCCGCGTAAGTGATGATCGAGATGTTCGTCGCACTGATGATCGTGCCGTCGCCCGGGTCGACCATCGGATTATCGAGCTCGCAGATGATCCGTCCCCCTGCCTCGTCGATCACCGACCACAGCGACGGGAACGCCGTCATGTGGCTGCCCGGGAAAGTCGTCATCGTCTTGCGGATCCAGGTCAACACCTCGTCGCGGCCCTTCATGGTGCCGGCGGCGTGCTCGATGTAGTCGACATCCGGGGTGTAATGCTGCACCCACTGGTCCCAGTTCTTGGTCTCGGCGGCGTCGGCCACGGTCTGCTCAAACGTGACGAACGCGGCGGCGAGTTCGTCGCGGGTAAAAACCTGCTTCACGCAAGAAACTAGAACACGTTCTATTGCAGTTTGTCGAGCAAGTGGATAATCGGGGAGATGACGGACTACAGCAAGGCAATACTGGCGGGCGGCTGCTTCTGGGGTGTGCAGGACCTAATCCGCAAACAGCCCGGAATTGTCTCGACCCGAGTTGGCTACACCGGCGGCGACGTGCCTAACGCGACATACCGCAATCACGGAACCCATGCCGAAGGCATCGAGATCACCTACGACCCGGCAGTCACCGACTTCCGCGCAATCCTGGAGTTCTTCTTCCAGATCCACGACCCGACCACCAAGAACCGGCAGGGCAACGACTTAGGAACCAGCTACCGCTCGGCGATCTTCTACGTCGACGACGATCAGAAGCGCGTTGCGCTGGACACCATCGCCGACGTCGAGGCCTCAGGTCTGTGGCCCGGCAAGGTGGTGACCGAAGTCAGCCCGGCCGGCGACTTCTGGCAGGCCGAGCCTGAACACCAGGACTACCTGCAGCACTACCCCAACGGGTACACCTGTCACTTCATCCGGCCGGGATGGAAGTTGCCACGACGCGCCTCAGCCGAGACGTAATGGCTAGGTGCGGTTGACCAGTCCCAGCCCGGGATCTGCCGACAGCTGAAATGCCGCGCGCATCGCTTCGATCGCGGCGGCACTGCCCTCGAACTTCCACCGCCGCAACGCGGCCTTCCGCTCGGCGGCGGTGCCGCCAAGACGCGCGGTGATCAGGTCGGCCGCAGTGGCGGTGACTGTGACGACCGGTGGGTCCTCGGCGCCGGCCAGTCCGTGGCGAGTAGCCGCGAATCCGAAACGGCGGCCGTCGATTTCAACGCTGTAGGACGTTGACACGTCCGCGGTCCGAGCTGGGTCGAAGCCGAGCAGGATTCCGGCGAGGAACCCGTTGAGCGGTGTCAGCACGCTGTCGGTGGGTTCGAGCAGATCCAATCCGAATGTGGCGACAGCCTGGATCACCGGCGGTACTTTGCGCCAGCCCTCTTCGCTGAGCGTGTACACGGTGCGGGCAACGGGCGGCGGTAATTCGCTGCGACAGATCAGGCCGGCCTCTTCGAGTTCACGCAACCGGTCGGCGAGCAGGTTAGTGGCGATGCCCGGAAGTGCCACCCGCATATCGCCATAACGGCGCGCCCCACCGATGAGCTCGCGCAGGATCAGCAGCGTCCACCGCTCACCGAGGACGTCAAGCCCGCGGGCTATCGGGCAGTTCTGGTTGTAACTCTTGCGACCGGCCACACCGGCCACTCTACCGTATCGACTCGTTAATAAAGTTAATACTTGATTTTCTTGTCTGCTCAGTTTACGGTTCTGTCCATGCGCAACTTCCCTCGCCCGCCGGTGTTCCGCGACCATCCGGTCGCAGCACTGGCCGTCATTTGTCTGAGCGTGTTCGTCATCAGTGTCGATGCCACCATCGTCAACGTCGCTCTGCCGACGCTGTCCAGGGAACTGAACGCCGATACCGCGCAGCTGCAGTGGATCGTGGACGCCTACACCCTCGTTATGGCCGGCCTGTTGTTGTCGGTGGGCAGCCTCAGCGACCGATACGGTCGGCGGGGTTGGCTCAATGGCGGGCTTGCCGTGTTCGCAATAACTTCTGTCGTTGCGGCGCAGATGAATTCGGCTGACGCCCTGATTGCGGCCCGCGCTGCAATGGGGGTGGGCGCCGCAGTGATCTTTCCGACCACGTTGGGTCTGATCACGAACATCTTCACCGATCCCGTGCCGCGGGCCAAGGCAATCGGCGTCTGGGCGGCGATGGTCGGTGTCGGTGTCGCGGCCGGGCCGATCACCGGCGGCTGGCTGCTTGAGCACTTTTCTTGGGGGTCAATTTTTTTGGTGAACGTGCCGGTCGCCGCGATGGCCATCATGGGTGGGATTCTGTTCATCCCGACCTCACGTGATCCGGCCGCGCCGAAGGTCGATATGCCCGGGTTGATCATGTCCTGCGTTGGCGTGGCAGCCCTGGTTTACACCGTCATCGAAGCCCCGGCGTGGGGATGGGGCAGTGCGCGGACTGCGGTGGGCTTTGGCATCGCGATTGTTGTTCTCACCACGTTCGCGCGCTGGGAGCGGCGCAGTTCGCACCCGATGCTCGATGTCTCGGTGTTCGCGAACCGGCGGTTTTCGGGAGGAAGCCTCGCGGTGACCGCGGGCTTCCTCACCCTGTTCGGCTTTATCTTCGTGATTACCCAGTACTTCCAGTTCATCAAGAGCTACAGCGCATTCGAGGCCGGCGTACGGCTACTGCCCGTCGCTGTCTCGATCGCCGTCGCCAGCGTGCTGGGTCCGCGCATCGTGGAGCGGGTCGGCAGCACAGCGGTCGTTGCGGCGGGCCTCGCGATTTTCGCAGGCGGGCTCGCATGGGCCTCGACCTGCGATGCGGCCACGCCCTTCCTGCAGATCGCCGCGCAGATGGTGCTGCTTGGCGGCGGCCTCGGCCTGACCACCGCGCCGGCCACCGAAGCGATCTTGGGCTCGCTCTCCGCCGACAAGGCCGGGATCGGTTCGGCCGTCAATGACACCACGCGCGAGTTGGGCGGCACCCTCGGCGTCGCGATCGTTGGCAGCGTGTTCGCATCGGTCTACTCCAGCCGCATCGGCTCCGCGTCGGCTCTTACGGCGCTCCCAGGAGACGTCCGGTCCGCGATGGAGCATTCAACGGCCGCCGCGTACAAGGTCATTGGGCAACTGCCCGCCGTGCAGGCCGCCGGTGTGCGCGATGCCGTCAACCACGCGTTCCTGGCCGGCATGCAGATTGGCTCCCTGGTCTGCGCGGCTATCGCGCTGGCCGCGGCAGTCGTCGTCGCGGTTCTGCTGCCCGCGCGGGCACGACGACCCGCGACCGAGATCACTGAGCCGGCGGAGTCAGAGACCGTGATCGCATGAAAAAGGCTGCAGTGCAGAGTTTTTCCCGATACCAAATCAAGTCAACAAAGGAGCAACCCTGGTGAGCACACAACCCCTAAACCTGGTGACCGCCGCAGCGGGCAAGACAGGCCGCCATACTGCCCTCGCGTTGCTGTCACGCGGCCTTCCGGTCCGTGCGATGGTGCATCGCGAAGACACCCGTTCTGCGGAGCTGCGCCGCCACGGCGCCGAGGTCCTCGTCGGAAACGTCAGCGACGTGCGCGATGTGCGCAACGCGCTGGACGGCGTGCAACGTGCCTACTGGGCGGCCCCCGTGGCGCCGAATGCCTTGGAAGCCGCCACCCTCTTCGCGGCAATCGCCGAGGAAAAACGACTGGAGGTGGTGGTATCTATGAGCCAATGGCTGGCCGACCCCGGTCACCTTTCGGCGCAGACCCGCGCGGCGTGGCTCGCTGACCGGGTGTTCGACTGGATGCCGACAGTCGGGTCGATCACGGTCAACCCTGGCTTCTTCGCGGAGAGCTACACCTACACGCTGGACGCCGTGGCGCAATTCGGGATGTTGACGCTCCCCTTCGGCGACGGCCTCAATGCTCCACCGTCCAACCAGGACATCGCCGCCGTCGCCGCCGCACTACTGGCAGACCCTGGACCGCATCTGGGCTGCAGCTACCGTCCGACCGGCCCGGACTTGGTCAGCCCCAGCGGCTACGCCGAGATCCTCAGCCGAGTGTTCGGCCGCACGATCCGCTACCTCGACATTCCCTTCGCCGTGTTTGCGAAGTCGGCCCGCTCGATCGGCTTCGACGATTACACCCTCATCCAGCTGAAGTGGTATGTCGATGAACTCAAGCGCGGCACCTTCGCCATCGACGCGCCCACCGATGTCGTGGAGCGGATCACCGGCCGTCCGCCTGAGGACATGGACACGATCGCTCGCCGCTATCTCGCCACCATGCCTGGCACCAAACGCGGTCCCGCCGGGATGGCCCGCGCGATGAGCCTTCTCACGAGATCGGTTGTCACCCCTGCTCCGAACCGCAAGCGCTACCTGCGCACCTTCCAAGACGGCGAGCCCATTGGAGCACTTTCGATCGACTCCGACCTCTGGCAGACCACCCATGCCCATGACCGGATGCGCAACGTGCAGATCAGCGCGACTTCGACGGGTGCACGATGACCGGGCAGCCCGCCGTCAACGCGGCGGCACCGTACGCGGCAGGAGGAGTGCGCGAGCGTATCGAGGCCGCGTTGCGCGGTGCTGGAAAGGATTTCGATGCGCTGACCCCCGCTGACCTAGCCGGCGGCCTCGCCTCATTCGAGCACTTCCACTCCCTGGGCCTCCTGGGCACCACGGCGCTGCTGGAGGCCGCGCACGTCACCGCAGCCGACCACGTCCTCGACGCCGGCAGCAGCATCGGCGGCACCTCCCGCCTGCTCGCGGCTGAATACGGCTGTCGCGTGACCGCGATCGATCTCACCGCCGAATACTGCGACACCGCCCGGTGGCTGAACGGCCTGGTGCATCTGGACAACCGCATTGAGGTGATCGAAGGAGACGTCACCGACCTGCCACTGCCGGACGCAAGCGTCGATGTGGTTGTCAGTCAACACGTCCAGATGAACATCGCCGACAAGCCACGGATGTACAGCGAAGCGCGCCGCGTTCTGCGCCCAGGCGGCCGACTCGCCCTGTGGGATGCCACGGCAGGACCCCGAACGCCCCTGATCTTCCCCGTGCCGTGGGCCGACGTACCCGAAATCAGCCACCTCATCGCACCCGATGAGCTCGCCACGACGCTGCGGGATGCCGGGTTCGCGCTCGAGGTGTGGAACGACCTGACCGAGTTCGCCGTCGCGGCCATGACACCGATATTTGAGGCACCCACCGACCCGCTTGGACTACAACTCCTAGTCCCCGATATCGAGACCAAGGTGATGAACCTGTTGAAAAACGCCCGCGAAGATCGCTTGCGGCTTATCCAAGCTGTCGCTCTGGCCGTGTAACAGCGGCCATCAACCTCAGGAGCTAGTCATGAATCAAACTCGGCGCGCCACCTTGCTGCCCTTGATGATTAGGGTAACCGCGATCGGTTACCTGCTCTTCTTCATCCCCAACCTTCTGCTTGCCGCCACGCATCACATCCACACCTTGCCGCCGTTCGTCGCCCGACTCTTCGATTGGGGCGGAAGCGCAGATGCCAGCGCTGTGATGCTGTCCACCGTCTACGTGGTGTGGGCGATATTTTTGTTTCACTCAGCGCGTGCTCCACTCGCACACCGACTTTTCCTCGATTTCAACCTGACGGCGAATGCCGCCCACTTCGCCGTCATGCTGCTCATGGCGCTCACCATGCCCGACGAGCATCGGCACGCAGCGGGAGTATTCGCTCTCGGACTGATCTCGACGGTCCCACTGGCGGCATGCTGGCTTCCCGTGCGGCGCACTACCGGGCCGGGCCTCGAGGTCGCGCCCGGCGCTGCGATTTCCGCGAGATCAGAACCGTGACTGCCGGTTAGCGGGACCGGACGGCTACTTGCCGATCGCGCGCAGCTGGTACAGGCCGCGGGTGGTGGCGACCGTCTTGCCGTCAGCGTCGGTTACCACCGCCTCGAGCGTGAAATCGGACTTACCCCGTTCGGCCGCCTCGGTTTCGACTCGTGCGATCGTCTCGTCGTCGAGGCTGGCCTGCGCCCGCAGTTCTGACCGGGCCATGCCGACGAAAGCGATGTCGACGTTCTTGACCAGCGGAAAGTACGTGGAGTTGTCAAAAGTGCTCAAAGCGATTATCCCGCCGAGGATTTCGGCCACGGTGAACTGAACACCGGCGTAGATGACGCCGAAGTGGTTGCCATTGCCCTCCACCGGAACCGTGGCTGCGGCAAAACCGCGACGCGCCTCCACAACTCGCACGCCCATGTTGCGCGCGGTCGGAATGGTGGAACCCAGGGCGCCGTTCATCAGCTCGACGAGCTGGCTGTCATCGGTCATAGCCGCAGATCTTAACGTCGACGGACCACGATCTTTCCGCCGTCCTTCGGCGTGTAGGCCACACCGCGAGAGTGCAGCTTCTCCCCCGGTGCGTTCGTAGTTTCGATAGTGAAGTGGCGCAACACTGTTCGCAGCACCACGTCCATCTCCATGTTGGCGAACGCGGCCCCCACACAGCGTCGGGAACCGCCGCCGTACGCCAGCCAGGCAAAGCTGGGCGGCTTGGTTCCGACGTAACGCTGTGGGTCGAATCGGTCCGGATCGGGAAACAACTCCGGGTCGGCGTGCAGCTTCGAAATGCTGACGATGATGGTGCGCCCTCGCGGAATGGACCATTCGCCGAGTTCGAAGACCGGCGCGTGGACGTGTCGGCCGGTGGCATCGATGACCGTTCGGATTCGCTGCACCTCGAGGATCGTCGCCTGCCGAAGCTCGTTGTCGTCGGTCTCGGCCTCGGCGACCAGCGCAGTCAGCACTTCAGGGTGTCGGCTGAGCTGTTCGAATGCGAAGCCGAGCGTGGAGGCGGTGGTCTCGTGCCCGGCCGCGAGCAGGGTGAGCAGCTCATCGCCAATGTCCTTGCGCGACATCACCGAACCGTCCTCGTAGGTGCTGCGCAGCATCATCGCCAGCACATCGGTGCGATGCTCGAAGTTCGGGTCTGACCGCTCGGCAGCGATGAGCTTGTCGAGAACGGCGTCATAGCGGCGTCGGTACTCCGCCAGCCGGCCCCACGGCGAGTAGCGACCGTAGGTTCGGGAGGGTTTGGGCAGCGTCGCCAGCCGCGAACCCAACGTCACCCACGGTGGCAGGATCTGCCGAAGCTCATCGAGTTCGGCGCCCTCGGCACCGAACACTGCCCGCAGGATCGCGTTGAGCGTGATGCGCATCGTGGACGGCAGGGTGGCGAACGCCGTGCCTTCTGGCCAGTCGGCGATCTCGCGCAGCGTTTCCTCTTCGATGATCGACTCGTAGTTTTTGATGCTCTTGCCGTGGAAGGGCGGCGCGAGCAGCCGGCGGCGCTGCCGGTGATCGTCTTTGTCCAGCGCGAACACCGATCCGGATCCGAGCAACCGGCTCAGGTTGGGCTGAATGTTGCCGAGCACTTCCGGGCTGGCGGTGAAGACCTGTTTGGCCAGCTGCGGACTGGCCGCCACCACCAACGGGCCGTACACCGGCACGTGCAGCGAGAATACGTCGCCGTAGCGGTGCGCCATCTCGTGTATGAAGCGCCGCCGGAAGAACGCGAAGGCCAAACCCTGCAACACTTTTGGAATCCGGGGCCCTGGGGGCAACGTGCTGGCGACCGTCGTCGAGGCCGCGTGCGTGTCGATGGCGCTCATGGTGGTGCACTCCCAACATCGATGCGGTACTGCGCCGTACCACTACTCATTACGGTACGGTACCGTGTGGTACCAAGTGCTGCAAGGGTTGCGATGACGCTGGTTTGACAGAAGGAGGCGCCGATGGCGACGACCGTCGCGAAAGGTGCTCCCCCGGCTGAGCCCACCGATGTCGACCCGTTTCGGCAACGCCTTCTCGATGGCCTCGCGGCCTCGATCACCGAACGCGGATACCGTGCCAGCACCGTCGCCGATATCGTCCGGCACGCGAAGACGTCCAAGCGCACGTTCTACGACCAGTTCCCCAGCAAGGAGCAGTGCTTTCTCGAGCTGCTGCACGCCGACGTCGGAAAACTGGGCGAGGACATTCGCGACGCCGTCGATCCCAACGCCGAATGGCAAACCCAGATCCGTCAGGCCGTCGAGGCCTACGTCGGCCACATCGAGTCGCGTCCGGCACTCACACTGAGCTGGATTCGCGAGCTGCCGTCGTTGGACGCCGCGGCGCGACCGTTCCAGCGTCGCGGCATGCAGTTGCTGACCAGCCTGCTGATGAACCTCAGCGGCAGCTCCGGCTTTGTGAAAGCCGGCCTGCCCCCCCTGACCCAAGCGAAGGCGGTGATCCTGGTGGGTGGCCTACGCGAACTGACCGCTCTGGCGGTCGAGGACGGGCACAGTGTGCGCGAGATTGTCGAGCCCGCCGTGGACGCGTCGGTCGCGCTGCTCGGGTATCGCCGCTAACTAAGTTGCGGTTGAACTCAAGGTGATCCCCGTCAACGAAGAACAATCAGACCCGCGTCAGGGTGGCTTCGAGGATGACCTTGACCGGCTTGGTGGTACCCCATCGGGTGATCCCGTACTCCTTGGGTGAGACGACTACTGCGGCCGTGTAGCGGGGTGGGCCCGGCGTGGTCGACCGGCTCGCCTCGAAGGTGACCGACTGGGTGATGTCGCGGACCCGCAGGGTGCCGCTGACGTTGAGCCCCGTAGGCGTTTCAACGACGGCGGTGCTGCGGAACTCCAGGGTAGGAAACGTTGCTGAGGCAAACACGTTCTCTGCCCTGAGGTGTTCGTCGCGCAACTTGATGCCGGTGTCCACGCTGTCGGTCCATATGATGGCCGAGACCGTGGATTCGGAAACCGAGGAACCGACTGTGATTGTCGACTCATGCCGGCCGAAGCGGCCATTCACCTTCATGCCGAACGCCGCCTTGGCTTGAAAGCCGATCGACGACGCGGTGGTATCCAAAGTCCACTCGCCGCCGCTCAATTCTGCGTCCACAAAAGACCTTTCACTCCTCGGTATTTCAGCCCAGGAACTCCGACTCCAGAACCAGGTCTTTGAGTAGCGTCTGATACTCGACATGGGTTTCGTGCTCGATGGTCTGCCACCGCTTGCCTTGCTGTTCTTTCATGTAGGAGCGGTACTTGGGTGCGCCGGGGAAGCCGACGTTGTCGGCGACCACGATCGTCCCCGGATGCAGCCAGCCCCGGTCGACGAGCCGCTGCAGGTCGGTCAGATACACGTTCTTCCAGTGGTCGAGGAATACGAAATCCAAACAGCCCTCGGTAAATCCGTGGTCCTTGGCGAGAACCTCAAGCGTCGTTCCGTCGTCGACGGTGCCGTTAATGCAGGTGACGCGATCGCCGAGACCGGCGTGCGCCCATACGCGGCGGGCCACCGAGGCGTTGGCATCGGACTTTTCGATCGAGAACACCTTGGCACCCGGTGCCACTCGAGCGATCCGTAGTCCGCTGTACCCGCAGTAGGCACCGAGTTCCATAGCGAGCTTCGGATTGGCGCGCTTGACGGCGGCGTCGAGTAGCTGGCCCTTCTCTTCGCCGACATTCATGAGGATCGACTTGTTGTAGGCAAAGTCGTCGATGGCGTCGATGGCGGCATCGACATCGCCCGCGGGTGCGTTGGCAATGACGTACTCGGTCGTCGCCTCCTCCCGGCCGTCACCCATCTGACCCGTCCGTATGACATTCGGGCCGCTGAAAGCCCCGCGCAGGACCGAGTACCTCAAGAATGGAAACTTCTGTCGCAGCGTCCTACTGAGACTCATTGCACCGAAACCTGATCTCCAGATGGCGACTTCGCCATTAGATTGGCCCTTTCTGTCTTGCTCAGATCCTTGGAGCCGTTCCTGCGCGGTCGGGCCGACGGAGTTGGCGAGCGATGTGATTGATGAGGATTTCGGGTTGGCAAAGGGATCGGCGCCACGGTACCCGTGCGCCGGTAGTGCGCGCGCTGGTCTCGGGCGAGTGGAAAATATTGAGAGTCTGTAGGGGTCGCTTTGATCATCGCGTGAACTGCCTTGAGGTGCAGGCGATAACGCAATTCGTCCAATCCAGTCCAATCCAGGCACAGCCGTTCGCGGATCACCGGCGGTAGCGCGCCGATGGTGACCCACAGGATAAATCTCACCAGCGGTGTCTGCACGAACGGCTTCAGAATCAGTGGCCCCACAACAGTATTGGCGCGATCAGACAGATGCTTGCTGGTCGGCGGAGGCATCGTCCGGTACATGTGAAAGCCCTCCCGAACCGGACGGCTGTCCTCGAGCACGTTGTTGATCATGTGCTGCCAGTACTGCTGGAATGCGTCCCAATCCGGCGGGACCGGCCTCATGCTGACGCCATAGAGGCGATACCAGTCAATCGATTCGAGGTAGAGGGCTTCTTTGTCGGCCGCTGACAGCGGATAGCCCGTTAGCTCATGCCCGGTCACAATGTCTTCAACGAACGTTGCGTGCGCCCAGAAAAAGGCCTCCGGGTTAAGCGCGCTGTATCGGCGACCGTATTTGTCGACGCCCTTGATGGAGCCGTGGAAACCTCGCACCAACTTTCCCCACTCATGCGATGTGGATCCCCCGTAGACGACCGACATGATCGGTCCGATCGACCGTTCACCGCGGGCGCGTGGATCCTCGAAAAATACCGAATGATGCTCGACGCCGGCGGCCAGGCCGGGATGCATGTTCTGCAACATCGCTTCACGAAGGCCATTCGACAAGCGGAAAATCGGCAGGCGACCGAAGTGCTCCCACACCAACCCGTCGGGGTCCAACGGGGCGGGGAGAAGTTCGGTCATCCTTTAGCTCCTAAGACTCCGAAACTGATTCGATGAAGTATCAGATAGGGCTTACGGTAATATCTGAGACGGACAGGTGTCAAATAGTGGGGACTAATGGCGGAGACAGCGAGCTCATCGGTTGCGGCCGTCTCGCGCCCGTACGGCGGCGTCAGCGCAACCGACCGGCGTCGGCAGCGCCGCCAGCGACTGATCGATGCCGGTCTGCAACTGTTCGGAACGCGGGGAATCCCGGCTGTCGGAATCGTTGACGTCTGCGCCGAAGCTGGACTCACCAAGCGGTACTTCTACGAGAATTTCGCATCGATAGACGCGCTCGCCGAGGCGGTTTTCGAACACGTGACGGGCAATCTCGTGGCAATCGTTGCTCCGGCGATCGAGATCGGCGCCGGTCGTGACCCCCGCCCCGCGCTCACCGTCTATATTTCCGCTCTCTTGAGCGATCCCAGGGTAGTACGGTTGCTCGCGGTTGAGTCCCAGACCGGGCCACTCAAGAAGTACCGCGACGGATTCCCAACGCGCGCAGTCGAACTCTGGTTCGCCTTCGCCGCCGCCGACGAGGATATGCCCCCACCGCAGGACATGCGACTCAAAGCGTACGGATTCGTCGGAGCCGCACAACAAATCGGAATGGCGTGGCTGGACGGACATCTTCCGCTGACCATCGACGAGGTCATCGATCAGCTTGTCGACATGTTCTACCGGATTTCCGGTATCGCGCGACCCTCCCCGCAGGGCGACGAACCGGACTAGTTCCACCGTCCGGAAGCACTGCCGACGGGGTGGCGTTGCGGGTGGTGAGTCTGACGTATTCGAGTATTTCGACCCATCATTCGTCCGCGACGATTTCGTCGATATCATCCGCAACAACCGCTGGCCCGAGTGAAATGCACTCCGCCAGAACCTATTTGATCCCGAGAAACTCAAATATCCGGCGGGTAACAAACCGGAGCCGGCGGCGCCCAGCGCATCCAGTGTCCGGATCTGTGGATTACTTGTCGCTCTTCGTGCTGTAGCGATCGCCCGTTTTCAGCGACATTGTATTAAGTCGAACGAGGCCCGACCTGCGCCCCTACCCACCACCAAGGAAAAGAAAGATGGCATTCGAAGAAAACACCAAACCGCTGACCACCGCGGCGGGTGCGCCTGTCACGGACAATCAGAACAGCATGAGTGCCGGTCCACGCGGCCCGCTGCTCCTGCAGGATCTGTGGCTCATCGAGAAGCTCGCCCACTTCGCCCGCGAGGTCATCCCCGAGCGGCGCATGCACGCCAAGGGTTCCGGCGCCTTCGGCACGCTCCGCGTGACCCACGACATCACCCGCTACACGAAGGCTGAAATCTTCAGCCAGGTCGGCAACAGCTGTGAGATGTTCGCCCGGTTCTCCACAGTGGCCGGCGAGCGCGGAGCCGCCGACGCCGAGCGCGACATCCGCGGCTACGCACTGCGCTTCTACACCACCGAAGGCAACTGGGACGTGGTCGGCAACAACACACCGGTGTTCTTCCACCGCGACCCGCTGAAGTTCCCCGACCTCAACCGCGCGGTCAAGCGCGACCCGCGCACCAACCTGCGTGACCCCGAGAACAACTGGGGCTTTTGGACCAACCTGCCCGAATCGCTGCACCAGGTCACCATCACGATGAGCGATCGTGGCATCCCCAAGTCCTTCCGGCACATGCACGGCTACGGCTCACACGCCTACAGCCTGATCAACGCCGCCGGCGAACGCCACTGGGTCAAGTTCCACTTCCGCACCCAGCAGGGCATCGAGTGCCTCACCGACGCCGAAGCCACGGAACTGATCGGCCGCGACCGTGAGTCCCACGGCCGCGACCTCTACGAGGCCATCGAACGCGGCGACTACCCGAAATGGGGCGTGTACATCCAGCTGATGCCCGAAGCCGACGCCCAAAGCTACCGCTTCCACCCTTTCGACCTGACCAAGGTGTGGAGCCAGAAGGACTACCCGTTGATCGAGGTCGGAGAGTTCGAGCTCAACCGCAACCCGGACAATTACTTCGCCGACGTCGAGCAGGCCGCGTTCACTCCGTCCAACCTTGTCCCGGGGATCTCGTTCAGCCCGGACAAGATGCTGCAGGGCCGGCTGTTCTCCTACGGGGACGCAGCCCGCTACCGGGTGGGCGTCAACCACCACCAGATCCCGGTCAACTGCCCACGTGCAGCAAAGCTGGTCAACACCTATCACCGCGACGGGGCCATGCGCGTCGACGGCAACCAGGGCGGAGTCGCGGGTGTCGAGCCGAACAACTTCGGCCGCTGGGCCGAGCAGTCCGCCTACGCCGATCCCGCTGAATCGATCGGGTCCACCGCGGATCACTTCGACTTCCGCGAGGACGACGACAACTACTTCGAGCAGCCCGGCGACCTGTTCCGGCTCATGACCGGGGACGAGCAGCAGCGGCTCTTCGACAACACCGCACGCGCCATCAAGGGCGCCCGGCACCAGACCGTCGAAAAGCACATCGCGAACTGCACCCAGGCCGACCCCGCCTACGGCGAAGGCGTGCGCAAGGCCTGCGAGGCCCTCGGCGCGCTGTGACAACCAACCGTGACCGGGTCCGATGGTCGCTCAAAACTGATCAGCTGGGAGTTGATATGACAGATCAAGTCATGGACAGACCGGGCGGCACGCTCGATAGCGAAGTCCTGGACCTGGCATCACGAATATTCGATATGGCGCGCAGCGGGAACGCTGCAACCTTGGCCGCCTACCTCGACGCAGGCGCGCCGGTGAACCTCACCAACAGCAACGGCGACACCCTCGTGATGCTGGCGGCCTACTACGGACATGAGTCGACGGTCGCCGCACTGATCGCGCGTGGAGCCGACGTTAATCGACACAACAATCGAGGGCAGACCCCGTTGGCAGGCGCCGTCTTCAAGAACGAGACCACGATCATGGAAATGCTCCTAGGCGCGGATGCCGATCCGCTGGCAGGCTCGCCGTCCGCGCTTGAGACCGCACGGTTTTTCAGCATGGAGCAACTCACGCGGCAGCTGCTGCCACACATCCGGTGGCGGCGCCTGAATCTATCGGCGGTGAGGCATTCGGACTCGCGGAGCGCATTTCTCGGTACCAGTCTCAGCACCGCTTCATTTCGACGAAAGAGCATGACATGACGACTCAGCACGGCCACGTGATCCCGAAAATATTGATCGGTGCGGCTGTCGCTCTCGGCGCATACGTTGGGGGAGCGGCACCAGCCAGCGCCGACGGGAGCCCGATCGGCAGCGCCCCGAACCCGTTCGGCGGCCTCAGCTGTAGCTGCCGAGAGACAGCTCCCCCCGGCAGCCCAGCTCTGAAGGAAGGGATAGATCGGGGAATCCGGGAGGGCCGCACTGCCTGGTTGCTAAGACTTCACCATTGATCCAGCCCCGGCAATCGCCGTGACGTCAGGGATGGGGGTATTCGCGGGTCGCCGGCTCTGCGTACTTGTCCAGCTCCGGCAGATTGACCACGATCGGATCCGGGTTCGAACGGGTGACAGCCCAGATGGTCGGACGATCGGCGGACGCGTTGATCTCCTGGTGCACCGTGTGCGCCGGAATGAAAATAAAGTCTCCCGGACCAGCCTCGACGACATGCTCCAGGCGGTCGCCCCAGCGGTATCTGGCGGTGCCCTCAACCACGTACAGGATCGTCTCCTGATCGCCGTGATGATGTGCACCGGTCGCTGCGCCGGGTAGCACCGTAGTGAGGAAGGCGCTCAGTACCTTGGCGTCGGGGTTGCGGCTGTCGAAGGCGACCGCCCGGCGCAGGCCCGAGGTCTGCGGGGTGTCATCGGAAAGCTGGTCACGCCGAACGACGCGGACCGAAGGCTCGTCCATTGGGGATTCCTTTCTGTTCTACGACCGGTAGTGCGCTGTCCCCGGCCGCCTGCAGTCCGAACGGTGAGGGGTCGCCGACTGCCCAGGTGCCCTCGAACTGCACGCTACGACCGACCGCCCGAGCCCTTTGCATGGCCCGCCGGGCCGCCGGTAGCTGCTGAGCCTCCCAGCCCGTCAGCCGAACGGGTATTTGCCGTCCAGTGGAGTCCAGCAGCGCGTTGCCTAGCTTCCAGGCATCGTCGGCCGCCCTTGCGGTGCCCGCACCGATGTGCGGCCGCAGCGCGAATGCCGCGTCGCCGATCAGACAGCTTCGTCCGAAGGCCATTTGCGGCACTTCGAGGTCGACGATCACCTGTACGAACGGCTCGGCGCTTCGCTGCACGAGCTCGGCAATGGCCGAAGGGAGTTCGGTCTCCGCCGCCGAATGCAGTGCTTCGACATGCTTGGCCTGGACCGATCCGGGTGGCACGGTCAGCTCAGCCCTAGAACCATGTCGGTCGGTCAGCAAGTCGTCGAGCTGGTCTCCGGGAGCGACGTTCCGATACCAGAGCCAGTTACACAGCACGGACCCGTCCGTGCCCGGAATCGGGTAGGTCAGCAAGTGGCCATGAGGCAGGATCCGGTAGGTGATCGCGTCCTGCAGAATGCTCGCCGTACGGCCGCTGAGTTGATCACTTTCGATGGTGCCGCGCCAGGCCACGTATCCCGCATAGCGGGGTTGCGCGGCGGGCACCAAAATCGAGCGTGCCGTCGAGCGGATGCCGTCGGCGCACACCACCAGGTCTGCGGTCAGAGTCTGACCGTCGATAAGTGACAGCGTGACCTCATCGTCCCGGTTATCCAGGTGGGCAAG
>Ga0302326_10010075_pt1 | contig 20509 bp, 21 predicted proteins | sample Palsa_T0_3_FD_202264 | JGI IMG/M metagenome (GOLD analysis project Ga0302326, IMG submission 202264) | Peat permafrost microbial communities from Stordalen Mire near Abisko, Sweden - Palsa_T0_3 | ecosystem: Environmental > Terrestrial > Soil > Palsa > Peat permafrost | place: Sweden: Abisko...
CATGCTCACGCTCGTCGAGTCGGTCGGGCTGGCTGCGGTCGGCTATGGACCTGATTCCCACGCGCAGTTGGACTCGGCTGCGGATTATTTCGCCGGTCAGATGAAGAACCCTTACAGCGGTCTGCCCGAAATGGTGGAACGCGTGACGCAAGTCTGGACGGACAAGGGCAGGGTACTGGCAGAGTTGGCAGACGGGGCCGACCTGCTGTTGACGGGGATGAACGAGCAGCGGCTCGCCGCCAATGTCGCGGAGTATCGCGGCATTCCGTTGGTCGCGCTGCACCCCTTCCCGGAGCGGATTCAGCCGTCCGGGTTGCTGAAGTCACAGCTCGCGAAGCTGTCCGAGAACCCGCTACGCCGCCTGCTGGGCCTGCCGGAGGCAGCCGAGCCCACGGCGGCGTCGCTGGAGATCCAGGCTTACGACGAGCGTTGCCTGCCGGGAGAGCCGGCTCAATGGGCAGAATCGGGTAAGCCGTTCGTCGGCGCATTGACGCTGGAATCGCCGACGGATACCGACGACGAGGTCCTGTCGTGGATAGGCGACGGGAGCTCACCGGTTTATTTCGGCCTGGGCAGCACTCCGATTCCGCCTCCCGCCGACATCGTCGAGATGATCATCGCGGCCTGCGCGCAGTTAGGCGAGCGGTTGTTGGTCTGCGCCGGGCCCAACGATTTGTCCGAATTCGATCATCTCGACCAGGTGAAACTCGTCAGCGCGGTGAATCACGCGGCCATCCTCCCCGCGTGCCGAGCCGTCGTGCACCACGGCGGTGCGGGCACCACCGCCGCAGCCATGCGGGCCGGTGCCCCGGAGCTCATCCTCTGGCTATGGCTCGATCAGCCTGTCTGGGCGGCCGGCGTCCAACAGCTAAAAATCGGTCTAGGACAACGCTTCACGGACGTCACTCAGGAATCACTGGTTGCGGAGCTGAAGTTCATTCTCGCGCCCGAATATCTCACTCAAGCCCGGAAGGTCGCCGCCCAGATGATCCCGCCTCACGAAAGCGCCTCCCTGGCAGCTGATCTCGTGGAGGAAGCCGCTCACGCGGGACGCATCACCTGACATGCGGGGCGGGTAGTCATCGATCGAGGTCCCACTGCCCGAAATCGGTCGCGAGTACCTCGTCGATGTCCACGTGGATGCCGCCAAGCAGTGGACCCGGGTTCGACGGGCTGTTGACCACCTCTTGATACAGCACAGCTGTGGGCTCGCGCTGTCCATGCGACCAGGCCTTGGTCTGCCATGTCCATCGGTGCCCCGCGGTGGTGGAGTGGCCGATCACGCCGTCGCTGATCGCCCAGAGGCACGCCTGAAAGTGCCCGTAAATGCCGGTACGCTCCGTGCCCAGCACCGAATTGATGCCACGAAACCAGTTGACAGCAAGGCTATTCCAAATGTTGAAGTCGATATCGTCGTCGACGCTGAAAAAGATCGGGGCGGAGTTGCTGCCTCCGGCGGCGGTATGGAGGCCCAGCGCTGTGTGCGCGTCCGCCACACCACCGTCGAACCCGCGGGTGAAATCCGACGGCGCGGATCCGCCCGGTTTTCCGTACTGGAAGTTGCTGACGATATGCAAACCCGCGGCCCGTAGTGCGTCCGCGTACTCGCGAGTGAGGGGTTTCGCTTCGAAGTTCGCGCCCGGCCGCGCCTCGGACACGTAGTTGACCACCCCCGCGTAGCCTGCGGATCTGATCTGGTCCGGCGCGATTCTGCGTTCGGCAAAGTCGATCAGCCTGATGTTGTCGGCCGATGCCGTGTGGCCGTCGAGCATCGCGCCCAACGGCGTGAGGCTCAGCAGAACCGCTGCCGAACCACTTTTGATGAGTTCGCGCCGTGAAACAGGCGCCCTTTCGGATGAATTGACCATTTACCAGTCTCGATGGGTGAGGAGTGCGGCAGCACTCCAGACTCGTCGGCCAGGGTGCCGTGGATTCGGCTGCGGCGCCCAGGCCACCGGTCGCATGAATGTCGGCAACCGGCGGAACCGGTTGGCGGCCGCCATCAGCGATTCGGCTTCCAGCACTCGCCAGCCAAGGTCTTCGAAGTAGGCCAACCCGTTGTCGGGGGCGAATTTGAACGGCGCGTTCTGCAAAATGCCCGCCATTTTCTTGTTCATCAACCGCTTCAAACCCTGACCGCCGAAGTCGAGCATCCACCAGGCCACCTCGGGGCGCTTGATCGACTCCGAAAGCGCCGTCACATCACGGTCTTCCAGGTACATCAACAGGCCCTCGGTCAACACCAGCGCCTTGGCGGCGCCGTCCAGTGCTTCGGCGAAGAACGCGTCCCGGGCCTGCGGATCGGCCAGGTCGACGGATGTCCGGGTCAACCGGCACCGCGGCGTCTGATCGGCAAGAAGCTGCGTCTTCTCCGCGAGCAATAGCGGCAGGTCCGCCTCAATCCAGGGAAAATCAGAAGGAAGGTCCAGGCGATATGGTCGGGTGTCCAAGCCGGCGGCCAGGTTCAGCACCCGGTCACAGCCGTTGGCTATCGCCTCGGCGATGGCGTCGTCGATGATCTTGGTCCGCGCGATGAGCCACCAACCGTTGCGGCTCGACACCGGAGCGCTGGCAACGATTGCGCGGCCCTGCTCACCGGCGAGGCGTTCGGCGAGCGGGTCGCTGAACAGCGCGTCGGCCCGGGCCGATTCGGTTGCCCGATATAGCGCCGTCCACCGGGCTGTGTCGGAAACGTGCGTGATCAAGGGCCCGGCGTCTGACATACGTTGCGTTATAGCACTCGCGGTTGGGCGGTCGCGATCCGGCTGCTGGTGCGGCAGGGGTTGGGTCGTGTAGAAGAGTCTGATGGACGATCCGGCCGTCAGCTCATTCGATGCGTCCATCCTGCGCGAGGCGATGGCCCGGCGGTTGTACCGCCGAGCGGTGGTCAACGCGCAGATCAGGGTGCCCGCCGTACCCAGCATGATCGATGAGTACGTCACCATGTGCGCCAACGTCTTTGGCGTCGCGGGTGTCCAGCACACGGCCGAGCAGTCCGCACAGCTGAAGGCGGTGCTGGCGGCCGAGTTGGACAAGGCCTACACGGCTTCCTCCCGTTCGGACATCGTGATCTCGTTTCACGCTCCGTTCGGCATCACGATGAATTACCGGGTGACAACCGAATCCGTGACGATAGCGGGCCACTACGACGGCTGGGTCAGCACCCGCGAAGGGCCGCTGTTCGGTACCGAACCGGACGCTCGGGTGTGGGCTCTGGCCGGCCAAGCGGCCGATCCCCGAACCTATCCGGTGCTCGACGTCGGCGCGGGAACGGGACGCAATGCCCTGTCTCTGGCGCGGCGCGGCCACCCGGTGGATGCGGTGGAGATGAGTCCGAAGTTAGCCGACATCATTCGCGCCGAGGCCCAACGCGAATCTCTCGCGGTCCGTGTGATGAACGGCGACGTCTTCGAGACGATGGATGGGGTGCGCCGTGACTATCAGCTGATCGTGCTTGCCGAGGTGGTGCCCGACTTTCGGACCACGGGCGAGTTACGCGGAATCTTCGAACTCGCCGCCGATTGCCTGGCACCGGGCGGACAGCTGGTGTTCAACGCGTTTCTGGCGCGGGAGGGCTACATTCCCGACGACGCGGCGCGCGAACTCGGGCAGCAGTGCAACACCATGATCTTCACCCGCAACGAATTGGCGACTGCGGCATCGCAGTTGCCCGTCGACCTCGTCAGTGACGACTCGGCCTACGAATACGAAAAGGCGCACCTGCCGAACGGCGCCTGGCCGCCGACGAGTTGGTACGACGGGTGGGCCAGCGGCCTGGACGTGTTCGATCTCGAGCGCGAGGATTCCCCTGTCGAGTTGCGCTGGCTCGTTTACCAGAAGGCGTAGTGTCCGGTAGTCATGGCCGATGCGATCCATTTCGTCGAAGCGAACGGGCTGAATTTCGCCTATCTCGAGGAAGGTTCCGGGCCTCTTGTGCTGATGCTGCATGGGTTCCCGGACACCGCGCACACCTGGGACGATCTTCGTCCCCGCATCGCCGCCAAGGGATATCGCGCGGTCAGTCCATTCATGCGTGGCTACCATCCCACGGCGATCCCCGATCGCGACGCAGACGGAGTGACATTGGCGCGCGATGCACTTGCGTTGATCGAGGCGCTCGGCGCCAGTGAGGCCGTCGTCATCGGCCATGATTTTGGCGCTGGGGCCGCGTACGGCGCGGCGGCGCTCGGCCCCGATCGAGTGACGAAGCTGTTCGCGCTCGCAATCCCCCACCCGGCCACGCTCAAGCCATCACTGAAACAGCTCTGGGGGGCCCGCCACTTCGCGGTCTACAAGCTTCCTGGTGCGGCGAACCGCTTCGCGCGCAACGACTTCGCGGCGCTACCCGCTATCTGCAAGCGATGGTCGCCGGACTGGAGCCCCGATCCGAAAGAATTTGACCCGGTTCGGGCGAGCTTCGCGAACCGGGCGAGCCTGAACGCGGCGTTTGGTTATTACCGGAAGCTGTCGCCGGTACTGTCCGCATCGCTGAAGGCGCGAATCACCGCGCCCACGGTGGTGTTTGCCGGGCTCGGTGATCCCGTCGCGAAGCCCTCGGACTATCGGAACGCCGCCTGGATCTTCGACGGTGATTACATCGTCGAAGAGGTCCCGGGCGGGCACTTCATGCACCGGGAGCACCCCGATACGTTCGCGGAGCGACTCCTCGCTCATCTGTGATCGGCACGCCACCGCGGCTGGCTGCTATCGTGCTGTGCCTATGCCCCAGATGGATCGCCGCACCATGATGTTGATGACGAGCGTCGGCGTGCTGGCAGCCGCGGGTCCCATCCCGCAGGCGCGGGCTAATCCGCGTCCACCGGCCGCGCCGTCCGGCACCTACATCTTCCACGACGAGTTTGATGGGCCGTCCGGCGCAGCGCCAGACCCGGCGAAGTGGGCGGTGGCGAAAGCTCGTGAGCAGATTAAAGATCCGACGTATTGGGAGCTACCGGAGCACATCGGGCAATACCGCGACGATCGCCGCAACGTCTTCCTGGACGGCAATTCCAACCTCGTCCTTCGTGCCGCGAAAGACGGTCCTACTTTCTACAGCGGTAAGATCCAAAGCCTGTGGCGGGGCGGCGTCGGCCACACTTGGGAAACCCGGATCAAGTTCGACTGCCTGACCCCTGGCGGCTGGCCCGCGCACTGGCTGGGCAACGAGGACCAGGGCGAGATCGACGTCGTCGAGTGGTATGGCAATGGCAGCTGGCCATCGGCGACCACGGTCCACGCCAAAGCTAACGGCGGCGAATGGAAGACCGACAACATCGCAGTGGATAGCGGTTGGCACACCTGGCGGTGCCAATGGGACGCGGCGGGGATTCGCTTCTGGAAAGACTACGTCGACGGCGCGCAACCATATTTCGACGTACCGGCGGACTCGCTGCCGGACTGGCCGTTCAATCGCCCCGGCTACACCGTTTACCCGGTCTTCAACCTCGCGGTTGCCGGGTCCGGCGGCGGAGATCCCGGGGCGGGCAGCTATCCCGCACAGATGCTGGTCGACTGGATACGTGTCTGGTAAGGCACGACCCCCGTTACTCCCCGGACCTGAACGTGAAACGGGTGCACCCGCGAATCACAGGTTCACCCGTCACACAGTGGGCGTCAGTAGTTGTTGCAGGTGGTCGCGATTTGCCCGATAACCCCAATGTACTTCCCGGCCCCCGGGTAACCCTCCGCCTGCTGTGCCATCTGGGCACGCTGGTCGGGCGGCGAGGCGAGAAATGAGCGTAACCAGCCCTGTGCCATCGGCGACGAATTGAACTTCGCGGCGGCGGCCGGCTGTTGCGCAGTCAGTGCCGCAACGACCTGCGGGTAACTACAGGTGGTGTTGATTGCCGGCCCCAGGTCGGGGTCTGCGGATGCGATCCCGGCGCCGGCGAGCAAGGTCAACGCCAGACCCCCAGCTACAGCAGCGAGTTTGCTCAACGAACGCGTGACCATATGTGGGACACCTTCCAAGTCATGAACCGCCGAACCTCGACGTAGATAAGTGGAGTTTACCGGAAGGAATCGGGGCGCGGATTGCTCGAAGATCCGGCCCGGTCGGCCAAAACCGAACACGACCACTCCCGTGACGTCGGACAACAGGTACTTTTCTGGTCATGGCCGACGGCCCGGTCCGCAATTCGGCAGTCGACTTCTACCGCGTGTCGGGGGTCGTTCTCATCGTGCTGGGCCACTGGCTCGCCGGATCGGTGACCTATCACGAGGGAAGTTTCGGTCGGCAGAACCCGCTCGTGGACCAGCCCTGGACCCAGTGGTTGACGTGGATCTTCCAGGCCGTCCCGACGTTCTTCCTGGTCGCCGGTTATGCCGCTGCCGTCTCCTGGACCCATCGGCGCGCCGCCGAGGGTGTGTCGCGCCAGACCTGGCTGCGGCATCGACTCGCCCGGGTACTGGGACCGTCAACGGTGTACGTGGCGCTCGTGTCGGCAGTTGTGCTGGCCGCCTGGCGGGTCGCGGGTTCGACTCTGGAATATGCCGGTTGGGCGGTGGCGATGCACCTGTGGTTCCTCGCTGTATATCTGGTGGTGGTTTTGCTGACGCCGATGGCGATTGCCGCACAACGCCGTTGGGGTCTTTTGGTTCCTGCGGTGCTCGCAGTGGGTGTCGGCACGGTCGACGTTGCCTCGCTGGTCGGCCGCCTCCCCCATCTGAGCTGGCTGAATTACCTGCTCTGTTGGATGGCGCTGTATCAACTCGGAATCGCCTGGCGCAGCGGGTTGTTGGCGGGGCGCAGACCCGTGCTGCTGGCTGCCGGCTCGGCGGTCGCACTGGCGCTGCTGATCTGGCTGGGTCCCTACCCGGTCAGCATGATCGGCGTTCCCGGCCAAGTCCTGCAGAACAGCGCTCCACCCTCGGTGGCGATGCTGGCTTTCGGATGCGCGCAGGCCGGGCTGGTGATGAGCCTCGCGCCGGCGCTTAATCGCGCGCTGCGCGCCGACCAAGTCCAACGGGTGCTGGCGCGAGCCAACGGCAATGTGATGGCTCTCTACCTGTGGCACATGATTCCGGTCGTGATCGTGGCGGTCGTCGGCTACCCGACCGGACTGCTGCCGCAACCGGTCGAAGGCACGGCCCAGTGGTGGCTCGCCCGGTTGGAATGGCTGGTGGTCCTCAGCGTTGTGACGGCGGTCGAACTGACGCTGTTGTGGTGGGGCCGCCGCTTTTTCGCGGCACCGCTGCCCGCGCTCGCGATCTTCAGGGGTCGCTGGGCCGCGCAGATCATGCTGGCGGGTGCGTCGATGGCGGCGTACGGGTTGGCGTTATTCGCCGCGGACGGCTTCGCGCCGTACGGGCACGTGCCATGGCTGACCGCAGTGATCTTTGCCGTCGGCGTCCTGCTCGTCTATCTGGCGAACGTGGAGCACAAGCCCCGACCCGATCCGAGCTAGGCCGACGCGCCCAACACGGACAGCGCCGCGTCGTAATTCGGCTCCTGGGCGATCTCTGGCACCAATTCTGAGTATGCGACATTGCCATCGGCACCGATCACCACGACGGCCCGGGCGAGCAAGCCGGCGAAGGGACCGTCGGCGATGGTGACGCCGTAATCCTGACCGAAGGAATCACGGAACGCCGACGCGCTCTGCGTGTTCTCGATACCCTCCGCGCCGCAGAAGCGCGCCTGTGCGAACGGCAGATCGTTGGATACATTCACCACTGAGAGCCCACCCGCGGCGGCGCGTTCGTTGAACGTACGCACACTGGTCGCGCATACCGGTGTGTCCACGGATGGAAAGATGTTCAGCAGCACCGGCTTACCGTCGAACTGCCCGCTGTTGACCGCGCCTAGATCCGATCCGGTCAAATTGAAGGCGGGGGCTGCAGTTCCAACGGCCGGTAGCTCGCCGACGGTGTTGATCGGGTTTCCACGCATAGTTATCTGTGCCATGCGCACAGTCTGCCAAGCTGAGGAAACCGGTTCTGGGTCGGGGCTCCGATACGCCGTGTGGCCCCGAGTCGTGCGGGCTTGCCATGCGGTCGCTGCGCCCCTCTATATATGGTCTACGTGTGCCAGAGATCAATCGACGGAACATCATGTTGACGATGGGGCTGGGGGCGCTGACAGCCGCGATGCGCCTCCCCGAAGCCTGGGCGCACCCCTTTCCCCCGGCCAGACCGGCGGGTCCGGTGCCGCCGCCGGCGGCACCGGCTGATGCCACGCCTGGGGCCTATGTGTTTCACGACGAATTCGACGGACCGGCCGGCCAGGGCCCCGATCTGTCGAAATGGACGGTTCAGACGTGGCAGGACGACGTGTATCCGCCGGTGGACGGGACATACCGTGCGCAGAACGTCTTCCTGGACGGAAAGTCCAATCTTGTGCTGCAGGCGAGCCGAGAAGGCAATGAATATTTCACCGGCAAGCTGCGCGGTAATTGGCGGGGCGCGATCAACACCACCTGGGAAGCGCGGATCAAACTGGACTGTTTGTACCCCGGCCTCTGGCCCTCGTTCTGGACCGTCAACGAGGATCCGCAGCCGGACGGCGAAGTCGACCTCTTCGAGTGGTACGGCAACGGCGAATGGGCCCCGGGTACCACGGTCCACGCGGCATCCAACGGGAAAACCTGGGAAGGGAAATCGATTCCCGGGATGGTGGACGACGCTTGGCACACCTGGCGAATGCGTTGGGATAAGGACGGCTTCAAATTCTGGCGGGACTATGTCGACGGCGCGAAGCCCTATTTCAGCGTTCCGCCGAAACCGATCCACGTGTTCGGGGCCCCTCCTGAAGATATGCGGTGGCCGTTCAACAACCCCGGCTACTGGCTGGCGCCCATGTTCACGCTCGCGGTCGGTGGAGTCGGAGCAGGCGATCCCGCCGCAGGTACCTTCCCGTGTCAAATGCTCGTCGACTACATCCGGGTCTGGTAGCGATCACCGCACCGCTTCGATCACCTGAGCCAGGTTGAACTGCCAACGCTGGACCAGTCGGAAGCCCAGATCGTGCGGAACTGCGAACGCCGGCGTCGCTCCATAAAGCGGGCCGGGCGGGAGCGCCGAACCGTGTTGCCGAGCGGGCATTGACCTGTCGGCCTGGGTGATGATCCACACGACGCCGCACTGGCTCAGCGGCCCGGCGACAACCTCGGGGATCAGGTTGGTGTCGAAGACGTCGTTGCGGTCCGCGGCGCGTTGCCAAAGGGTGAGATCGACGAGTTTCCGATATGCATTCGGGCGCGCCGCCATCAACGGGCGCATCGGAGCAGGCATGAAGGTGACCGTGTCGTTGACGAGCAAGCAGTCCCCGGGTGCTGCCTTCGCGGCAATGAGGTCAGCGACCTGGCTGTAGTCCATCCCGTATTTTGCGTACGAGTTACGTTGGGCCAGAACATAATTCGGTACCGCCGCAACAGTGAATAGACCGATGAGTGCCGCGACTGCCCACGGCCGAGACGCCACTGCGGCAATGCAGATGCCCAGGACCAACGCCATCGCCGGTGCGGTGAAGGCTAAGTAACGCGGCGTGTAGATCGGGTGGACGAACGTCGACCAGGCGACGGCCAGTGCGGTCGGAAACAGCAGCCAGGCGATGGCCAAGACCAACAGCTGCCGACCCGAATCCGTCAGTTGCGCGGATGTGCGGAGCCACAGGACAATTGCCGCTACCACCACCAGCGCTGACAGAAGCGCGAATGGCGGGTCTCTCTCGAAATACTGTTGTATCGTGACGTCTTCGATCGTTCGGTGACCGATCGGTCCAATCCAACTGATCTGATGCGTCTGGCCGACGGCCGCCACAATGAACGGCGTCAGAACGCAACCCGCCAAAGCGGAGGTCATGGCGAACCGTCTGCGCACCGTATCCCTGCGCTGGAATACCCCGATGAACGCGATGTGCGCAACGAACAACAGCGCCAGATACACGTCGAGCAGAATCGAGATCGTCAGGACAATTCCGTAAGACAGCCAGACCAAATTGTTGTCACGACGTGTGGCACACACGAGCAGTACCGTCAGCCACACGGCCGCCATCATCGAAAGGGCATACGGGCGAGCTTCGATGCCCGCCCACGTCGACCGCGGCAAGATCGCGCAGACGACTCCAGAGGCCACCGCGGCATCGCGAGACGCGAACTGCCTGCTCAGCACCACGACGCCTGCCGCGGCGCCGCCGACCGCGAGACCGCTTGGCGCGCGGGACCAGAACTCCGTGGGTGGGAAAACGTCGAACCAGCCGTGCATTAGCAGGTAATACAGGCCCTCGACGACGTCGACGTTGCCCAACATCTGCCACAATTGATGCAGAGAACGACTGTATGAAGCCGAAATCGTCGCGGCCTCGTCGTACCAGAAGGACGGCCTGCCCGCGCCGCCCAAACTGACCAGGGCGGCCAACACTCCGACGATCAGAGGATCGAGCAGAGTCTTCGGCTCTAACACAGGGTCGCCGCAGCCCACCGAGTCGTCGAGTGCGTTGCGTTGCGGTTTGCGATCAGTCATCGGACTCGTCGCTATGTTGCCAGAAGCGCACCCACGCCTTGCGGCTGGTCAACTGTCCCGGGCTGGTCGCGGGCAGGATCGGCCAAGGAGCCGTACTTCAGCGTTCCCGCGACCGGCATCGAGGATCTCAACGACCCCATCCGCAAATGGCCGTTCAACGACCCGGACTACAACTTGTTCCCGGTCTTGAACCTTGCGGTCGGCGGTTCCGGCGGTGGCGACCCCGCGGCAGGGAGCTATCCAGCGGAGATGCTGATCGACTGGGTCCGGGTCTTCTGACCTATCGAGGCCGCTTCTGCTAGCGCTGCGCCTGGCGCACTTTGTACGTCGACGGCCACGACTGCCGGGACTCGTCGCCGACCAGCGCTGTGCCCTTGCTTCCGACTTTGACGGCGTACGCCTCTTGGCCTGCGCCGACCTCCCGGTTGGCGTGTTCGGTGGCCAGGTAGTACAGCTCGTCGATGGTGGCCTCGTGGTAGGCGACGAACGTGGTTTTACGTTCGATGCCGCCCGCCGCAGCGGTCATCAGATCGGGCAGAACTTTTGTCGCGAGCGCGCCCAGCGCCAATAACGAGAACGGAATAACCCAGTAGCCGATGTAGGCCACCGGGCTGCGCGTGTCCACGATTGATGCGTCGGTCCGCATGATCGGCGCAATCGACGACGACACCGTCATGCCCCCGAAGATGACGACCCAGATCCAGGTCAGCCGCGAGGAGATCTGTCCGAATACATCGCTGTCCACAACACCCGGAGGCTGACCCGCAGCGGCATACTCGTGCACGAACGACTTGCCGATCAATAAACCGATCAGGGTCACCAGCAATATGCCCGCAATGCTCAGCGGCAGTACCCACCGCTGCACAACCGACCGGCTGGCCAGCACAGTCACCGCCGTGAGGATCAAGAACGTGGCACCAGAACCGAGTTCGAGTGTTCGCCCCGGTGTTCGGGTGATGCGGCCGGCCGCCAGTCCCGCAACGGATATCGCGAGCGCGACCGATGCCGCGACGAGGAACGGTACGTTGCCGACCAGCGTCCAGTAGACGATCCACGGTGCGAAGCCAAACAGAATGCCCACGATGGGTCAGTGTATGAGCGCCGCCACGGCAACGGGAGCCTCGGGTAGCCGAGTGGCTGACCTGCATCGTTGTCGGCTCGGCCGCGCCCGCGGCGATCGCCGTTCAGCGCTGAAGGCTTCGCAGGGTGCTCTTCACAAATTTCTTCAACACGTCGTCACGCCCAGAACCTGACTCTCTGGCGCTAATGAGCTGTGCGTGGACGCCGATCAGAAAGAAAGCGGCGCTGTCGTATGCGTCGACGTCGTCGTAGAGTTCGCCGCGGATGCGCGCGCGCTCGATTTCGGCGGCAAGCAGCACAAACATCGGGTGTTTGGTCCAATTCTCGTCTTTTGGCGCCGCCGGTGAGAAGTAGAGGCTGATCACGTCACGAAATAAGGAAGCGCCCCAACGTGTTTCGAGCGCGACGACGAGCCTGATGATTTCGTTCAGGACTGCCGGCAGGTCGCGGCGGGTGTCGAGAAATCGGCTGAGCTCCTCAGCGAGATAGTCCTCGTCCCGGCGGATCAACTCCAGCAGGACATGTTCCTTGGTTGGAAAATGGAAGTAGAAGGTACTGCGGGCAACCCCCGCCGCTTCCACGATCGCGTTGATATCCGCCGAGTTCGCGCCGGCACGCTGGAACTCCACGATGGCGGCATCCAGCACCCGCGCCCGCGTCTTGCGGCGCTGGGCTTCACGACCCGTCGCGGTGTCTGGCACGCCTTTATTGTGCAGCATCCGATCTATTCGCTGACAGATATCACTGGAAATCGCCAGATCAGCGGAGCTGTACGCGGACGCACTCAGCTTATGTTGTACAACAACAAGCTCTTTCGCTCTCAGGACCTCGACCGATCCGCTTGGAACGGCTGTCCGATGTCGTGGGTTCATTGTCATTTGTCAGTGACCGTGCTAGATCTAGAACCGCACGATTTTGCGACGAGGCGACCGAGTGACGCGTCGACGTCTCGGCAGGGCAGATGAATTTGCATCAGGTGAGGCAGGGACGGCATCGATGAACACCCGAGGTCAACGCATCCTCTTGTGGACGGCGCCTCCGGCGGTGGCGTTGTTCGTGCTCGCCTACCTCGTGTTTCCGGTGTTCTCGCCACCGCTGTCGCCGACTTTGACGCCCGATCAGGTGGCCGCGTTCTTCCGTGGCAACGTCACGGGAATCCTGGGGGTGGCAATCCTTGGCAACCTGATTGCGTGCTCTTTGGTTCCGCTCTTCGCGGTGACCGCCGTGCAGATCTCTCGGGCTGCCACATCGAGCACAGTCCTGACCTATGCGTACATCATTTGCGTCGGTGTCGGCACGACGGCGTTCATCCTCGCCGACTATTGCTGGGGGATGGCCGCTTTCAGGCCAGACCGTGACCCGCAGCTGATCAGCCTGCTCAATGACATGGCGTGGTTCTTCTTCATCGCACCGGTCGGAACGATCATGGTGCAGAACCTGTGCTTCGCGTTGAGCGTCTATCTCGATGAGCGCCCAGAGCCGATCTTTCCGCGTTGGGTGGCGCACTTCAATGTCGCGACCATTGCACTGCTGGCCCCCAGCGCATTCTCGATCCTCTACAAATCGGGTCCACTCGCTTGGAACGGTCCCTTGTCATTCACGTTGCGGCTGACGACCTTTGCCGTCTACATCGCGGTGATGTTCTGGGCTCTCCTGCGTGCTGTGAATCACCAGGGCGACGATCGGGTGGTTCTCGCGTGAGCGGCAGCGTGGCAGAGTTGCCGAAGGCCCCCGCCCCCTCGGCCGGACAGGCAACGTCGTGGCGTCGGAATCGTAAACTCGATCAGTGGATTGCGTTTTGGAGTGTGCCATTCTTCTTCAACCTGTTCGGGCTGGTGTTTGTGCCGCTGAGTTGGATGATGCCGCCGCGGTCACCGAGCAGCTCCACGCCGCACATCGTCGGCTTTATGCATTCTCATAATCTGTTGATCGCTTGCGTGATCCTGACGTTGGCCTACGGGCTCGCGCCGGTGTCGAACGCCTGCTACCTGATGCAGGTCAAGCGGATGTCGGTCAGCCCCGCGTTCCGTTATTCGATGATGATCGGCGCGATCACCGGCGCGATCGTGGGCATGCTCTTCCCGATGTTCTGCTTCGGTCTCGGCGCATTTCGGCCCGGGTACAGCCCGTCTGTCTTGACGATGCTCTACGACTTCGGCTACCTGGCGTTCATCGGCTCGCTGGGTTGCTTTTGCGTCATGTGGATGGCCTTCGGTCTGGCCATCATTCTCGACGAGAACAACATTCTGCCAAAGTGGTTGGGGTACTACACGATTTGGCAATACGTGACGGAGCTGATGGCTGCACCGGTCTGGATCGCCAAGTCGGGGCCCTTTGCCTGGAACGGCCTGATGACCTTCTGGTTCGCGATGATGCTCTATGTCTCGTGGCAGTTCATCGTGTACCTGTGCATCTACAAGGCGATCAAGAACCAACCGGAGGCCGAACTCGACAACGCCCCGCCTGAGCCACATCCTGGCGCCCTCGAGATCACGTCGAAAACGAGCGCATGACCGACGTTGCTGAAGGTTCCGCCACCGACGTCGACCGGTCTCAACGGGCCGCCGGCGCACGCGGTCATGTCCCTGGCGATTCGAGCATGTGGTTTTTCGTCATCGGTGACTTGCTCATCTTCGGCGTCTATTTCGTTGGGTACATGTACTTCCGGGGCCAGCATCACGAGCTATTCCTTAAAAGCCAAGCTCGGCTGAATCTGGACATCGGCGCCATCAACACCGTCATGTTGCTGACGAGCTCGCTCTTCGTGGTACTCGGCACCGAGGCGGCTCGCGCTGGCAACAGAGCGGCTGCGCTACAACGGTTCTGGATCGCATTGGCCTTTGGTGCCGCCTTCCCGCTTCTCAAGATGTTCGAGTGGATCCCCGAAATCAGCGCTGGTGTGACGCCGGGAAAGAACCTGTTCTTCATGTACTACTACGTGATGACCGGCATGCATTTGTGCCATGTCGCCCTGGGCCTGGTCATCATGTGCTTCATCCTCCGCAACCTGAAAACATCCAAGGCACCAAAGATCTCGTTCGTCGAGACCGGCGCCACCTACTGGCACATGGTTGATGTCCTGTGGCTGGTCCTGTTCGCCCTGCTGTACTTGATGAGGTAGACCATGACGGCACTGATACGCAATCCACTGACGATCGTGTGGGCACTGCTCACGACGGTCACCATCGTGTCATCGTTGATCGCCCTCGATGGCGGAGCCGCGCATCAGATCAATACGACGGTCACCACCGCCGTCTTGCTGATCGCGGCGGTTAAGGCGCAGTTGGTGATCAGCCACTTCATGGAAGTCCGCCGCGCACCCGTCTGGCTCAAAGCGACGACAAGCGGTTGGGTGATCGTGTTGTTCGCGCTACTGCTGGGCTTCTACTTCGCCGGTCTATAGCCAGTCAACATGGGTGGATTCCGCGTCCGCGAACACCATCACTCAGGCGGTGATCGTTTGCGCCAATTCCCATGCGGTCTCTGCCATGCTGCGATAGCGCTCGCGATATTCATCAGTGCCGGCCCGCGAGTCGGCCGCGTTGCCTTCGACACCCCGCCGCCATACCCCGGCGGTGATCGAGGCCAGCCGGAACATCGAGAACACCACGAAAACGTCGAGCGAGTCCGGAAGCTCCTCACCGGCATGCGAGCGATAGCTGTCGAGAAAAGACTGCTGATCGGGAATGCCGGTGCCAGTGAGGCTTTCACCGGCGACCCCACTGAGGCCACCAGGTCCAGCCGGTATGTGGTACGTGACGCAGACATACCCGAGGTCTGCGAACGGGTTGCCGATCGTCGCCAATTCCCAATCGAGCACCGCCACCACCCTGGGCTCGGTCGGGTGCAGCAAGACGTTGCCCAGACGATAGTCGCCGTGGGCGATACACGACGGCGGTTCGTCGGGCGGCAGATGCTCGGGCAACCATGTCGCCAGCAAATCCATCGCCGGCATGTCCTCCATGCGCGCGGCCTCCCACTGACGAGTCCACAGCACTACTTGGCGTTGCATATAACCCTCGGGCCGGCCGAACCCTTCAAGCCCCACCGCGCGCCAGTCCACGCGGTGCAGCTCGGCGAGCACGCGGGCGAGGTCTGCATAGACCGCCGCGCGGTGCGCGGGTGTCTCTTCGCGCATCACCCGGTCCGGAAAGACCCGCCCCGGAACGTGATCCATCACGAAGAATGGCGTACCGAGCACGGTTTCGTCTTCACACAGCAGCCGCATGCGTGGCACCGGCACGTCAGTGTCAGCCAACGCCGCCATCACCCGGTGCTCGCGCTCCACCTCGTGGGCCCGCGGCAACAGCTTTCCCGGCGGCTTCTTACGCAGCACGTACTCGCCGCCGGCCGTGTGCACGTGAAAAGTGGGATTGCTTTGGCCGCCTTGGAATTGACGGATCTCCAGTTGCCCGTCGAAGCCGGGCAGCCGCCCGCGAAGATACGTCGCCAGCGCAGCTTCGTCGAAGCGATGCGCGGGCAGTACCGGCACCAGCTCTGCTACCCCGGCCATCCGCGACCCCTATTCGATGCGTGGCTGCCGGCTGAGCATCCGCACAACCGCCTCCGCGAAAACCCTACCGAGGAGTGAAACGAATGCCGATGATCGACGTGACCTACGTGCGCGGCTCATTGGATGACCGGGCACTGGGACAGCTGACCGACGAGCTCGTCACCGCACTGCTGCGGGCCGAACGCGTACCGGACACCCCATTTCTGCGCGACAACACCCTGATATACCTGCACGATCTGGATCAGGCCGCGCAGTCTGTGGGCGGCCGCGGCCCAGGCGCGCCCCGATTCCGCGTTGAGATGACGGTGTTCGAAGGCGCGCTGTCGCAAGCTCGCAAGGAACAACTCGCGGCCGACGTGCACGTCGCGGTCTGCGCCGCCGCCGGAATCGACCCGGAAGGCGCGCAAGCGCTGCACATCTGGACTCTGATTCATGAAATTCCGGAAGGGAATTGGGCCGGCGGCGGCAAGATCATCTACTACCGGCAGGTGAAAGGTCTGGTCGCCGACGACGCACCCTGATCGAGCATTAGTGTCCGGTTATGGACATCTCGTGTGCGTTCGCAACCTCATCGGACACCCCGTCGCACGTCGAGCTCGCCGAGACGCTCGGCTACCGCCGAGCCTGGCTCTACGACTCCCCCGCGCTATATCCCGATGTATGGATGATCCTGACGCGATGCGCGGAACGCACGTCGCGCATCGGTCTCGGGCCGGGTGTGCTCGTGCCCAGCCTGCGGCATCCCATGGTCAACGCGGCCGCCATCGCCGAGCTCGCAGACCAGGCGCCCGGTCGCGTCGCGGTGGCCGTCGGATCGGGTTTCACCGGGCGGTTCTCGTTGGGCAAGCGGCCCATGCCGTGGCGACAAGTCGCCGAATACGTCCGCTGTCTGAAGGCTCTGCTGGCCGGTGAGACAAGTGAATGGGATGGGGCCAGGATCCGCATGCTGCACTGGCCGGGTTTCGGGGCCAAGCGGCCGGTCACGGTGCCGATCCTGATCGCCGCCGACGGCCCGAAGGGGCTGGCCGTGGCCGCCGAACTCGGTGACGGTGTGTTCTCGGCGGCCGTACCGCAACCCGACGCCGTCAACATCGCCGACTGGCGGGCGCTGCTGTCCTTCGGCACGGTGCTCGATGAGGGCGAAGAGCTGACCTCCGGTCGGGTCGTCGACGCGGTGGGACCCGGGGCGGTGGTGGCGTATCACGCTGTATACGAGCGCGCCGGCGCCGCCGCGCTCGACGCGCTACCCGGCGGGCCTGGATGGCGTGCGGCGGTCGAGGCCCACCCTGAGGCCGAACGGCATCTTGCGATCCACGAAGGGCATCTGGTGAAGGCCAATCCGCGTGACGAGCCGTATGTCGCGGACCTCATTCCGTTGGCCAGCGCGACAGCGTTGATCGGCACCGCCGAACAGATATCGACCCGCGTCGGCGCACTCGCCGCAGCCGGGGTCACCGAAGTTGTCTACCAACCGGCCGGACCCGACATCGAGCGCGAACTGCGCGCGTTCGCGTCCGCCACCAGCCTGACCGGCTGAGTATTACGGTGTACGGATGATCGCCAAAGTAGTCGTGACGGCCTTGCTCGCAGCACTGTTCGGGTTTGCCGGCCTGATCAAGGTGGTCGGAGTGCAACAATCGCTGGCGATTCGCGACCACCTCGGCGTGAAGCCGGTGCAGTGGCGATTGATCGGGTCGCTTGAGCTTGCCGGTGTCGCCGGAGTGCTGGCGGGCCTGGCGTGGCCCCCGATCGGTGTTGCCGCTGCCACCGGGCTGACGTTACTTATCTTGGGAGCCATCGGATTTCACGTGCGAGCATCCGACAGCGTGACAGACACCGCCCCGGCGGTGATCGGCCTGGGGCTGGCTGTCGCGACCGCCATCTTGCAGTTGCCGTAGCTCCTGGTCCTTGGCGGCCGGCCCGGGCACTAGTAAGCTGGGCTAAATGAATGACGTCGTCATCGCCGGAGCCGGCCCGAACGGGCTGATGCTGGCGGGTGAACTCAGATTGGCCGGTCTGCGGCCCGTCGTGCTGGAGTCGCTGGCCGGACCGAACCCGCAACGGCGCGCGAATGGGATTACCGGTCAAGCGGTTCGGCTGCTCGACCATCGCGGCCTTTATAGCGTCCTGGCCGGAACTCCCGATCCCCCTCAGCCGTCCCCGTGGGCGATGTTCGCGGCCATGGCACTGGATCTGACGGGGGTGCCGGATCCACAGCACTTCATGGTCCCCGTCCAACAACCCCGCCTGGTGCAAATTCTGGCCGAGCGGGTCCGCGACGACGGCGCCTATCTGCGCTGGGGACACCGACTGGTCGGATTCGATCAGCACGCCGACGGTGTCGTCGTGCATGTCGACGGTCCTGACGGCCCTTATGAGTTGCCCGCGAAGTACCTCGTCGGCGCGGACGGGGGTACCAGTCAAACGCGCAAACTCGCCGGCATCGACTTTCCGGGAATGACCTCACATGACGTGGTAGCCCGGATGGCGTTCGGAGTGGTGCCACCAGACGACTGGGTCGACCCGGTCACCGGCACGCTCGATATCCCCGGCTGGGGTCGTGTCCCGCCCACGCCGTTCTACCGCGCCGAGCACGGTGTTTTCGCCTGCCGTCGACTCGCCGGCAGATCCATGCTCATCACGATGGAACTGGCACGATCGGCCCAGGAGGACCGGGTCGACGACTACGACGAGGACGACACGCCGGTGAGCCTGGCCGAGATCGAGGCCAGCGTGAAACGGGTGCTCGGAGCCGACGTGCCGCTGCGACCGGTTTCGCCGGATGCTCCGCTGGACCTGCGCCGTTTTTATGGCATCAACTCGAGGATCGCGTCGGCCTACAGATCGGGCAGGGTCTTCCTCGTCGGCGACGCGGCGCACGTCCACTCTCCGCTGGGCGGGCCGGGTCTGAACCTTGGCCTGCAGGATGCGGTGAATCTCGGCTGGAAGCTGGCCGCCGTCATTGCCGGTGGCGCCGATCCTGCGTTGCTTGACACCTATGAGGCCGAGCGCCGGCCGGCCGGCGAGCGTGTCGTCATGCACAGCCGGGCCCAGCTGGCTCTGGTACGGCCCGGAACAGAAGTCACCGCCCTGCGAGGCCTCTTCTCCGAGTTTCTCGAGGATCCGAACAACGCCAAGCGGCTCAGTGATCTGGTGTCCGGCAACGATAATCGTTACGACGTGGGTGCCGATGCGCATCCGCTGGCCGGACGGTGGGTGCCCGATTTCGCTGTCCGGAACGGCGGAACGACCCGACGGGTGGCCGAGCTGGCCCGCACCGGTCGGCCGTTGTTGATCGACCTCACGGAGGACGCAGTCGTCGCCGCCGCCAGTGCCGACATCGCAGACCGGATCACTGTTGTCGCGGGACGCCCGGTCGGCGAGGTCACAGCCACGGCGCTGCTGGTGCGCCCGGACGGGTATGTTGCGTGGGCTTCGTCGGCGCCAGAGCCCGAAGTCGACGACCTTCGCATGGTGTTGCGGCAGTGGTTCGCCGTCGCAGCGCTCTGAGACCCAAAGTCAGCTATTTCGAGGCGATTTCGTCCTGGTACTTCTTGGTCATGTGCTCGACGGCCTGATTCTGCGACTGGGCAAGGCTTTCCCGCACCTCGCTGGCTCGCGCGGCGGCGTCCAACGTCGGCTGCGCCTGGCCCTGAAAGTGCGGCATCACTTCGGCGGCGAACAATTCGGCCGACCGTTTGGTCGCAGCGGGGTTGGCCCACTCGTGGCCCATCTGCAACATGCAGCCGAACCCGCCGGATTGATCCCACATCCGCTGCACCTGTGCGCGTGCCCGCTCGGGTGTGCCGATCACACCGGCGCCGTTGTCGTTGATGACGTCGATCATTTCGTCGATCTGCTCGCCCGGCATGGTCATCTGCGGGAACGCGGCCACCTTCTGGAAGTACCGGAACCACGGCTCGAGGCCGAATTTCACGTCTTCCCGGGCTTGCTTGTCCGTCTCGGCGATGTGGAACGGCCCCACCAGGCTCCAGTTCCTGCGATCGACCTGGGTGCCGTACGCCGCCGCACGTTCTTCGACGATGTCCCAGTGATACTGCAGCGCGTTGAAGCCTTCGATGGTCAGCGTGGCCCCGATGGACAGCAGGCCGATGCCGTGCCTGCCGGCCAGTCGTGCACCGGTCGGCGAGGCAACCGCCGCGACCGCGAGCGGGACGCCGCCCTCGGAGTACGGCGACAGCTGCAGCTTGGCGTTGTGCAGTTCGTGGGTGGGGGTTTTTGCCGACACGGTTTCCCCCGCGAGCAGCCGGACCACGATGTCGAGGTTGGTCTCCAGCAGTTCGCGGGTGTCGGTGGGGGTGAGCCCGATCATCGACGAGTCGGTGGGCAGCGAGCCCGGTCCGACCCCGCCGATGACGCGACCGTGGGTGAGGTGGTCCAACATCATCAACCGGTCGGCGACCCACAGCGGGTTGTGGTACGCGAGCGAGATGA
>Ga0302326_10010077_pt1 | contig 20508 bp, 17 predicted proteins | sample Palsa_T0_3_FD_202264 | JGI IMG/M metagenome (GOLD analysis project Ga0302326, IMG submission 202264) | Peat permafrost microbial communities from Stordalen Mire near Abisko, Sweden - Palsa_T0_3 | ecosystem: Environmental > Terrestrial > Soil > Palsa > Peat permafrost | place: Sweden: Abisko...
CGCCGCGCTCATGACACTGGTCGTTCAGGGCCCTCGAGGGGTATTGAGTGGGTGATGGGCTGCCCCGGCGCCTCGGCGCGTCGGCCCCGGCGCCTGGCCGTCTGGTACCTCGAGCCCGCCTAGCCGCCGCCGCCGCCTGGTTGGGTCGGCCGCGGCCCTACAACCCCGCCCCCGCGCTCATGGAACGTACGGTTTAAGGGTTCCGCGACGCTAAACCGTACGCGCCATGAGCGCTCGCCGGCCCGCCGCGCTCATGACACTGGTCGTTCAGGGCCCTCGAGGGGTATTGAGTGGGTGATGGGCTGCCCCGGCGCCTCGGCCGGCGCCCCAGCCCCGGCGCCCGGCCCCCCGGCCCCCCGGCCCGGCGGCCGGGGCCGCGGCGAGCGACGCGGCCAGCCGGGCCTAGCCGACGTCGACGTCGACGTCGGCGGCGTCGGCGTCGGCGGCCGGGGCGCCGGCGAGCGACGCCGCCAGCCGGGCCATGAACCGGTCGCACGCGTCGAGCTCCTCCAATGAGATGAACTCATCGGGCTGATGCCCCTGCATCATCGACCCCGGTCCGCACACGGCGACCGGCATGCCGGCTTCTTGGAGGATCGACCCGTCGGTCCCGAAGGCGATGGCCGCATCGGACCCCTCGATGCCCAGGCTTTGGAGGAGGTTTCTGACCGCCAGGTTGCTCGAAGGATCCAGGGCGGGGATCGAGGCCGTCACCGACGTCTCGATGCTGGCGTCCGGGGTGACGGCAAGGAGGCGCGGGAGGATCTCGTCGCGGGCGAACGACTCGAAGTTGCGTTGGATGGCCTCGATGTCCTCGCCGGGCACCCCGCGGTATTCCCAGACGAACGAGCAGGTCCGGGGCACGATGTTGAGTGCCTGCCCGCCGGCGATGGTGCCCACGTTGATCGTCGTGTAGGGCGGCGTGAAGGCGGGGTTGTGGACCCCCTCGGCCGCCAGCCGCGAAGCCGTATCCTCCAAGTAGGTCACGAGTCGTGCCGCGGCCATGACCGCAGAGACGGCGAGGTCGGTGCGGCTGGAGTGGGCGTCGAGCCCGGTGACGGTGGTGCGCAGGACTCGCACCCCTTTGTGGGCTTGGACGACCTGCATCGAGGTGGGTTCGCCGATGACGACGGCGGCGACCGGCGGCATCGTCGTCAGGTGTCGGGCGAGGGCCGGGGCGCCATGGCAGCCGACCTCTTCGTCGTAGCTGAGGGCGAGGATGACCGGGCGTTGCAGGTCGGCGGCGAGGAAGGTCGGGACGGCGGCCAGGCTGGCGGCGATGAACCCCTTCATGTCGGTCGTCCCTCGTCCGTAGGCGCGTGTGCCGTCATCGGACAAAGACAGGGCGAAGGGCGGACGGGTCCAGGGCTGGCCGTCCACCGGGACGGTGTCGGTGTGCCCGCACAGGACGACGCCGCCCTCGTGGGAAGGCCCGATTTGGGCGACGAGGCCGGCCTTGACGCCAGCAGCGTCCGGCACGCGCGAGCTGGCCACGCCGAGGTCGCCGAGGTAGGTCTCGACCCACTCGATGAGTTCGAGGTTGGAGTTGCGCGACGTCGTGTCGAAGCCGACGAGCCGCTCCAGAATGCCGAGGGTGTCCAACCCCGAGAGGGTGCCCAAACCAGAGGGGGTATCCAACGCGACGCGACCCCTATCCGAGGATCTTGGCCGCGCCGTAGCCGGCGTCGAGTTGCTGGCCCCGGCTGAAGCGGTCCGGGCTGAATTGGGCCAGGCCCGGGTCGACCGCACCACCGGTGATGAGGTCGGCGAGATGGCCGCCCATCGCCGGCGCCCATTTGAAACCGTGGCCGGCGGTGCCGGCGATGATGAAGATCCCGTCGTCGACCGCGCCGGCGACCGGCTGCCAGTCCGGGGCCACGTCGTAGAGCGCCGCGTACCCGCTGAACGCCTCCGACTCCTCCAGGTTGGGGAGTCGGCCGACGGTCGCCATGGTGATCCGCAACTGCTCGGCCGGCGCCAACTCCTGATCGAAGTCATCAGGGTCGACGTGGTCTTCCTCCCACAGCGTGCCGACCAGGTATTGGGCGTGGAGCTCGGGCTTGAAGTAGATCCCGTCGGGGATCGACGCCCACACGAACGGCACCTCGACGGCGTCGCCCCAGCCGTAGGTGGCGATGATGTGGCGCTCGGCCCACAGCGGCAGCTCGACGCCGATGAGCCCGAGCAGCCCTGCCGACCACGGCCCGGCGGCCAGCAACACCGCCCCGGCTTCGATCACGTCACCGCTGGCTGTCGTCAGCGCGAAGGTCCGGCTCGGCCGGCGCGAGATGCCGGTCACCGTGGTCATGCGGCGAAGGTCGGTGCCGAGCTGGATCGCTCGATTGAGCATGCCGTTGGTCGTGCCGGCCGGATCGGCGTGGCCGGCGATCGGCTCCCACGCGCCCCACTCGATGCCGTCCAGGTCAAACATGGGGAACTCACGCGCCAGTTGGTCAAAGGAGAGAACCTCGGTCTTGGTGCCCAGCTCGTTGAGTCGAGCGGCGACCGTGTGAAGCTTGGGGCCGTCCTCGGCGGCGTGGAGGAAGAGGGCGCCGCAGGGGACGTATCGGGCCTCGCCGCCGTGGGTCCACTCGGTGAAGTTGCGGAAGAGCTCGACTGACTCACGCGTCGCGGTCGCCAGGAACTCGTTGACGTAATAGCCCCGCAGCACGGCGCTCGATCGACCGGTCGGGCCGCTCGCCGGCGTGGCCTTTTCGAGGACCACCGTCGACACGCCCCGCTCGGCCAGATGCATCGCCGCCGAGGCCCCGTGGACCCCCGCGCCCACGATGGCCACGTCGTAGATGCTCACCCGCTGCGCCTCCTTGGACGGGAACCCTGGTCGCCGCCTGGGCCCAGATTACGGGACCACCCCCGAGCGGGTCGTTCGACTGGAGTCGCTTCCGACCGGTCAGTATTTCGTCACATGACGGCACAGCACGGGATGGCCGCTTCGTAGGGTGGCCGACCATGACTTCCGGGCGGACCCTGTTGGCCTGCGTCAAGTACGTGCCCGTCGGGGGTCAGGGTCTACGGGTCGCCAACGGTGAGTTGACGCGTGACGGCCTGGCCCACGGTCTCGATCCGATCAACGAGGTCGGTCTCGAATGGGCGTTGCAGGCGCGCGAGGCGGGAGCGGTCGACCGGGTGGTCGCCGTGACCCTCGGGCCCCCCGAGGCCATCGACGCGTTGCGCAAGGCGCTGGCGATGGGTGCCGACGAGGCGGTCTTGGTGACCGACGAGGCCTTTCGCGGCGCCGGCGTGCGCGCCACGGCAGCGGCCGTGGCTGCCGTCGCCCTGCGGGTCGACGCCGGTGTTGTCGTTGCCGGTTACGAGAGCGCCGATGGTTCGTCGGGCGCCGTCCCTGCTGCCACCGCTGCCCTTCTGGGATGGCCGCTCGTGAGCAGGCTCATGCAGGGCGAAGTCAGCGGCGGCCTGCTGCGCGGCCAGCGTGATCTCGGCCATGGCATCGAGAACGTCGAGGCCGATCTGCCCGCCGTCGTGTCGGTCGTCGAGGGTTGGGTCACCCCCCGCTACCCGAAGCTCAAGGACCTGTTGCGGACGAAGGCGGCCACGGCCACGACATGGTCCGGCGAGGACCTCGGCATCACCGCCGGCCCGCCCACAGAGACGGTCGTGCGCCTCGTCGAGGTACCCCGGCCGCCGAAGGCGGCGCGCGTCCTCTCGCTCGAAGATGGTGTCGACGAGTTGCTGGCCATGTTGGCCGGAGCCGATCGTGGCTGAAGCGATGTTCACCGTTGTTGCGTCCGAGGAGAATGTGGCCGATCGGTTGCTCGGTCTGGTCCCTCCGACCTCACCCGTTCGCGTGGTGCTGATCGGCACTCTCGGCGAGCTGTCACCGTCGTGCGCGGCGCTCCCGGCCGATGAGCTGATCCGCTCCTCGCTCCCTCTCGACGCGCCGGCCGATGTCGCCGGCCCCGTCCTGCGGGATCTGGTCGAGCAGAGCTCGGTGGTGCTCCTTGATTCGAGTCAGGCCAGCAGGGATCTGGCCGGGTGGTTGTGCGCCGTATCCGATGTGGCTCTCGTCTGGGCGGCTGACGGGCTGCGGAGTGTCGATGGCGGCATCGAGGTTGACCGCGTCGTTGCCGGAGGCAACTACCGACTGGTGCATCGGGTCGCTGTCGGCCGCACGGCGGTGGTGCTCGCCAAGCCGACACAAGCCGCATCGACGCAGGGTCGGGTGCGGGCCGCCGCGGCGCGGGTGAGCGTGCTCGACACCGTGGCCCCGACCCCGCTGGTGCGGTCGAGCGCGGTGGATGGCCACGGGACCGGAGGGGGCGTTCCCCTCGCCGCGGCCCGCACCGTCATCAGCATCGGTCGTGGGATCGGGAGCGCTGACCGGGTCGCTACGTACCGGGAGTTGGCCGACCGGCTGGGCGCCGCCTTGGGGGCGTCGCGCGTGGTCGTCGACTCCGGTTGGGTTCCGTTCTCACACCAGGTTGGTCAGACCGGTACCGCTGTCGCGCCGGAGCTGTACGTCGCCTTCGGCATATCGGGTGCCATTCAACATCTGGCCGGGATGCGGTCCAGCCAGACGGTCGTCGCCATCAACACCGACCCCGAGGCCCCCATCATCCAGCTCGCCGATCTGGTCATCAGGGCTGACGCCAACGATGTGGCCGACGCCCTCCTCAAGAGGCTGACCGAGGCCTAGGCCTCCCGGGCGATCGACGGGCGGGCCGGGCTGCGATCGTGAGGGTGCAGGCCGGCGATGCGGGCCAGCTTGAGGCCGAGGTGCATAGCGAGGCGATCCTCGCCGTTGCGCAGATCGGCGCCGGCGATCTCCTCGATCTTGTGCAGGCGGTAGTAGAGGCTGGCGCGGTGGAGGTTGAGGGCGGCGGCCGTCGCCTTGGCGTCACCGGCGAGGTCGAGGTAGGTCTCGAGGGTCTCCACGAGACTGTCTCCGCGATCGGCGGCGAGAAGCCGGGCCAGGCCCGGGTTGACGACATCGGAGACGACTTCGTCGACGGGTATCTGGGAGAGCAGCCGGTAGATGCCCAGGCGGGACCAGGCGGCGATCGGGCCGAACGTCCGGATGATGCGCGTCACCCGGACCGCTCGCAGGGCCTGTCGGTAGGACACGACCGCGTCGGTGAGCGAGGTCTGGGTGTCGCCGATCCCGACGGCCAGCTCGTCCGAGCCGACTCGGGCGAGGGCTTCGCAGGCGACTTGGTGGAGCTGCTCCCCGAGGCCGGTCACCCCGTCGGCGGGCAGGGCGGCGTCAGTCGTGGCGACAAGAAGGAGCCCATGATCAGGACGAACGAGATGGAGGCGGTGCCGTGGGCTCAGCGAGTGACGGATCTGGTCGAGTGCCGCGCCCATCGCCATGCGTGATGGCTCGTCGACGTCTTCGCCGGTGAGCGTGGCCGGACGCACAACGAGGACGGCCACCGGGGCCTTGGCGACGAACAGATCACCTTCGACCAGCTGGTGGGCGGCGTGGGAGCGCAGCTCGGCGTCGTCGGCCAGCAGGTCGCGCAGCAGCTCCCGCTCGCGGCCGACCTCGAGCTCGGTGATGAGCATTTCGCGGTAGAGGACCGAGCCGACGGTCTCGGCCGTTGCCGCCAAGACCCCGAGGTCGGCATCGGCGAAGGTCTGATCGCTGTCGATGAGCCAGAGGTAGCCGAGAAGCTTGCCCTGGGCCCTGATCGGCGCCACCACCCTCGACTCCATGCCGAGGTCCTCGCGGCCTGGGATCCGGACGCCACCCTCGGCCTCGGCGATACCGAGGCCCATCACGTAGCGCCGGGCGTTGTCCGGCGCTTCTTTGGCCAGGATCGAGGCCTTCCGGACGTCGTCGATCTGACCTACATGCCGGCTGTAGGCCAGGAGACGTAGTTGACGATCGTCGACGGCGACGGCGCGATCCAGACGGCTGGCGAGGGCATCGACGATGCGTTGCAACTCGTTGACCATCTCCCCACGTTACGCGCCCATGGGTAAAGCGCCCGCCGGACGGGTAGAGAGTACGCATGTGGATCGCCATCGTCGCCCTGGTCGTGTTGCTGATGGTGGTGGTCCTGCTCGAGATGCTCCGACGCCGGCGACGGAGCGGTGGCATCATCGCCGCCCCCCGCAGGAAGCACTGACGCCGTGGCTGTCCTCCTACTGGCATCGAAGCTCGTCCATCTTCCGGTTGTGAGCGTGGACTCCGGCGAGGACGTGGCCGAGATCAAAGACGTGATCTACAGCCCGGAGGAAGGCCGGCTCCTCGGTTTCACCCTCAACAAGCGGGGCTTCCTCAAGGGTCGAATGAGCGAGGTCTTGCCGACGGAGCTGGTCCACGCCGTGGGTGAAGCCGCCGTGATGATCGACAACGACGCCTGCCTGATCGACCCCAGCGCTGCCTCCGACGATGTCGCCAAACCGCCGGCCAATCGCAACGTGCTCGGCAATAGCGTGGTGACGGATGGCGGCGTACGACTCGGAGTCGTCACCGATCTCGTCCTCGAGTTGGGCCGCTCCTTCGCCGTTACGGGATATCAGGTCAAAGCAGAGGACGGCTCGCACCGGTTTGTGCCCCTCCTCTCCCAACTGGCGGTGAGTGGTGACGTGCTGATGGTGCCAGCAGCGACAGAGGAGTTCATCCGGGAGGAGCTGTCCGGCTTCGAGCTGGCCGTCGACAAATTCCGGGCCCAGACGGGACACGGGGCGGGGCACCCTTCATGAGCACGGCGAGTTTCGTGAGCGTGAGAGGTCAGCCGGTGCTGAGCCGGACCACCGCCGAGAAGGTCGGCAACGTCGATCGCCTCATCGTCGACATCAAGACGGGCCGGGTCACGGGCGTGGTGATCGGCCAGGGCCGTCACGCCCAGGTCGCCGACTGGGGCGCCATTACCGGCGTCGGCCCCGACGCCGTCGTGATCGACTCCGAGGCCCACCTCGCCGACGAGCAGCAGCCGTCCTTACCGGACCTGTGGGGCAGGCGTCTGCTCACGGATCTCGGCACCGCGGCCGGCATGGTGACCGACGTGATCTTCGACGCCGAGACCGGCGCGCTCCAAGAGGTCGTCGGCGACAACGAAGTCTTCGGTCCGACCCGTTTGTTGGGGCTCGGCTCGTACGCCCTCGTGGTACGGGACGCCGCCAGCGGCGGCTGAGTCCGGTGGCGCTTCACAACGGGAGAGCCAAACCCGCCGGCCAGGCTCGGCGGCACAGCACCAACCCGATGGTGGTCGACGCCAACCCGATGGTCACGTCAGACGTCACCCCGCCACGGGAGAGGCTCGGCCCCAACCCGGTACCTCCCGACGTGGCGTATCAGTTGGTGCACGACGAGCTGTTACTTGATGGCAATGCCCGTCTCAACTTGGCCACATTCGTCACGACGTGGATGGAGCCCCAAGCAGCGCGCCTGATGGCGGAGTGCGTCGACAAGAACATGATCGACAAAGACGAGTACCCGCAGACCGCCGAGCTGGAAGGGCGCTGCGTCACCGTCCTCGCCGACCTGTGGCACGCCCCGGACGCCGCCGACGCCGTCGGCTGCTCGACGACCGGCTCGAGCGAGGCCTGCATGCTGGCCGGCCTGGCTCTCAAGCGCCGGTGGAGCAACGCCTGGAGCAACGCCCGGAGCAACGCCGGGAGCAGGGCCGGGGGAGCCGCCCGCGGCGGCCGACCCAACCTGGTGATGGGCGCCAACGTCCAGGTCTGTTGGGAGAAGTTCTGCAATTACTGGGAGGTCGAGGCCCGCGTCGTGCCGATGGAGGGGGACCGGTTTCACCTCAACGCCGCCGAGGCTGTGTCGCTCTGCGACGAGGACACGATCGGTGTCGTCGCCATCTTCGGATCCACGTTCGATGGAAGCTTCGAGCCTGTCGCCGCCATCGCCGCCGCCCTCGACGACCTTCAGGCGAGGACCGGTCTCGACATCCCCATCCACGTCGACGGCGCCTCAGGCGCCATGATCGCTCCGTTCCTGGATCCGGACCTGGTGTGGGACTTCCGGCTCCCCCGTGTTGCGTCGATCAACACGTCGGGACACAAGTACGGGCTCGTGTACCCGGGCGTCGGTTGGATCATCTGGCGCGACCACGACGCCCTCCCCGAGGAGTTGGTCTTCAGGGTCAACTACCTGGGCGGGGAGATGCCGACCTTCGCCCTCAACTTCTCTCGACCCGGGGCCGAGGTCGTCGCGCAGTACTACACGTTCCTGCGTCTGGGACATGAGGGCTTCCGTGTGGTGCAGCAGGCGGCGAGGAATGTAGCCACGGCGTTATCGGCCGGGATCGCCGGGCTCGGCCCGTTCCGGCTGCTGACCAAGGGCGACGAGCTGCCCGTGTTTGCCTTCACGACCACCGCCGACATCGCCTTCGACGTCTTCGATGTCTCACTCCGCCTGAAGGAACGGGGCTGGCTTGTCCCTGCCTACAGGTTCCCAGCCAACCGCGAGGATCTGGCTGTGCTTCGGGTCGTGTGCCGCAACGGCTTCACGCACGATCTCGCCGGGATGCTCCTCGACGATCTCCGGGCTGCGGTCGCACAACTCGCCGCTCCCCTGCCACCGCGGCCGGCGCGAGACGCCACGGCTTTCCACCATTGAGGGTCGGTCAGACGGTGACCGGGGCCGCTGATGCGCCGAATCGTCGGACCAGCTCGATGAGTGCGAACTCAGCGATCGCGACGAGGAACTTTGCCAGCAACGCTGCCAAAACCTCCTCCATGGGTGACCTCCTTGATCGGTTGGGAAGTAGTCGCCCGGGCGCAGTGTGGCGGTCGCCGATGACGTGACGGCGATCTTTGGGCAAACGGCAGATGAAGCTCAGGCAAACGACGCCGAGGCGTTTGGCCCTCATCCGGAAGTCGGCACCGGGGGGCCGAGGCTTTGGTCAGGCCCTGCCCTCGTATACTTGGCCAATGGATCCCCAGGTAGTGGCCGGTTTGGCCACTGGATTGCTTGTGCTCCTGGGGGCTCGTCGGCAGCGGGCCAATGACGGGTCACCCACCGCCGGTGAGCAGGTCGCCGCCGCCGGGCAGGCCGTGTCGTCCGCCTCCGCCGGAGTCGTCCGCCAGGTCGGGTCGGCCACCGCATCGTTCACGGTGGGCGCTGGTGAGGTCGCGGTGATGACGGCCAGCTGGGCGGGCGCCGGGATCACCCGCTTGGCCGCCAACGCGTCGACGCAGCTGGCCGCCGTCGGGGTGGGCGCGACCGGCGAGTTGGCGGCCCGCACCGGGGGGCTCGTGGTGGACGGGATGCTGGCTGTGCGGGACGGGATGACGACAGCGCTGGGCAGCGTCCGCCGTCGGTCGCCGGCCGAATCTGGGGACAGCTGAGCCAGGGCGAGGCGCGAGCGGTGGGTACTCGCCGCGCTGCGGGCGCGTCAGCCCGAGCGTCGACGCGGCGCGGCACGCCGGGCACGCCGTGAGTCTTCCCAATCCTCTGCGTCCGATCACTCGGGCCATCGGGCACGCGGCGATGCCGGGTCGCCGGCACCGTCGAAGCTGGGTCGGCAATGGGCGCGCCCACATCGAGGTCCGCGGGGTACACCGTGAGGGGACGGCGCAGATGTCGCGGCGGGTCGAGGCGGCGCTGGAGCGCCTCGAGGGGGTGCACTGGGCCGAGGTCAACGCCGTCACCGGGCGGGTCGTCGTTGCCTTCGACGGTGATGCTCTCGCCCTCGACGATCTGGTCGAGGTCGTCGATGGCGTGGAGGAGGCGCACGATGTCCACGGTGAGCGGTTCCCCCATGACCGGGCCGAGCACCCTGGCGACGTGGAGCCCCTGCACCGCAACCTCGTCGCTCTTGGCGCCGACGTCGCGGGGATCGGCGTCAGCGTCTTCGGTCAGCTCCTTCGGGCCACCCCCGTCCCGGCCGAGCTGGCCACGGTGGTCTCCCTGCTTGACACCCAGCCGCGCGTCAGGCGGGTGTTTGTCGACTACTTCGGGCACCCGGCCACCGACCTCGGCTTCGCCCTGGCCACCGCCTTCGCCAACGCACTCTCGCAGGGCCCGTTGGGGCTGTTGGTAGACGCGACCAACCGCGCCACCCTGATAGGGGAGCTCAACGCTCGTCAGCACAATTGGGCAGCGCGCGAGCCCGAATTGCTGGGCCATCGCAACGACGCGCTCGACCTCGACGACGTCGGCGAGCGTCCCAGACCACTCCCCGCCGGTCCCGTCGAGGCCTACGCCGACCGAGCCTCGTTGGCCTCGTTTGGTGCGTTTGGTGTGACGCTGGCCGCCACCCGCGATCCCCGTCGGGCGTCCAACGCCCTGCTCGCCGGGCTACCCAAAGCTGCCCGTCTCGGTCGGGAGGCATATGCCGCACAGCTGGGTCGGACGCTCGCCGGTCGCGGGGTCGTCGTGATGGACGACGCCGTCCTGCGCCGCTTGGACCGGATCACGGCCGTCGTCATCGACAGCCGCAATCTCGAAACCGGCGCGAGCGAGCTCGGTGAGCTGGTCGCCGTGGGCGCGACCGACGCCGCCGAGCTGACCCGGTGGGTCTACGCCCTCTTCGACCCTGACAAGCCTGAGGCCACTCGCCGCAAAGGCATCTGGGGGCTCGTGCCGGTCGAGTCGCTCACCGACGTGCCGTCGGGGCCGGCGCGCGCGACGGCCCGTCGGCTCCGCGAGGGACGGGCCTCCGTGTTGGGCCTCCGCCGTCGCGGCGAGTTGGTCGCCCTCGTCCGCGTCGAGCCCCAATTGGATCCCCTGGCCACCACGCTGGCCCGATGTGTGCGGTCAGCCGGCTTCGAGCTGATCGTTGCCGGTCGGCGCGGGCGGACTGACGTGCGACTCGGCGCCGACCGTGTGGTCCCCGGCGGGTCCAAGCTGGCAGCGTCCGTGCGCGCCCTCCAGTCCGAAGGTCTGGGCGTCGCCCTGGTCTCGTCCCGTCCGCCGACGGCGTTGGCGGCGGCCGACTGTGGGATCGGCGTGATCGGCGCCGACGGCCATGCGCCATGGGCTGCGGACGTGATCTGCGGTCCGGGTCTCGAGCAGGTGTGCTTCGTGCTGACCGCCGCCGCGACCGGTCGCAGCGCCAGCCGCACCAGCGTGATGCTCGCCATGGCCGGTTCGGGCATCGGTGGGGTGTGGGCGATGGCGGGCCCGACGCGCGGCGCCGCATCGAGAGCGCTCGTACCCGTCAACGTGGCTGCCCTCGCCGCCCAGGCGGCGGGGACATGGAGTGGCGCCACCCTCTCTCGCCGACCCCTCGCTCTCCCGGTCGAGCCGCTCCCGTGGCACAGCCTTGACGCGCCGACGGTCGTCGCCGCCCTCGGGTCCAAGCTCTCGGGACTCCCGAGCGATGAGGCGGCCCACCGTCGCAAGCCCGACGACGCGGGGGGGATGGACAAGCCCAGCCTCTCCCGGGCCGTCATGGCCGAGCTGGTCAATCCGCTCACGCCGGTCCTCGCCATGGGTGCCCTCATCTCGGCCGCGGTCGGGTCCGTCACTGACGCCGCCCTGGTCGGCACCGTCGTGTCTGCCAATGCCGTGGTGAGCGGCCTCCAGCGATTCCAGACCGACCGCTCACTCGAGCGGTTGTTGCGCCTCAGCGTGACGACCGTTCGCGTGCGGCGCGACGGCGTCCTCGTGGAGCTGCCGGTCGCCGAGCTCGTACCCGGCGACATCGTTGAGCTCGACGGCGGCGACCTCGTCCCGGCCGACTGTCGGATCATCGAGACCAATGGCTGCGAGGTCGACGAGGCCAACCTCACGGGCGAGTCGTTGGCCGTCACCAAGACGGCACTGCCGACGCCCACCCGCGTCATTGCCGATCGCAGCTGCATGCTCTATGACGGCACGACCATGGCGACCGGTCATGCCACGGCGATCGTCGTGGCCACCGGCTCATCCACGGAGGCCGGTCGAAGCCTGGCCGCCGCCGCCGACCCGCCCCCGAGCGGCGTCGAGGCCCGTCTCAGCCGACTCACCGCCATCACCGTGCCCGTCACCATCGCCAGTGGGGCGGCGGTCACCGCGCTCGGCCTCATGTGGCGCCGTCCCGTTCGCGACGCCATCGCCTCCGGTGTCAGTCTGACCGTCGCCGCGGTGCCTGAGGGCCTGCCCCTCCTGGCTACCGTCGCCCAGCAGGCTGCCGCCCATCGGCTCTCCGAGCGGGGCGCCCTGGTCCGCAATCCGCGGACCATCGAGACCCTCGGTCGAGTCGATGTGCTGTGCTTCGACAAGACCGGCACCCTCACCCAAGGCCGGATCGGCCTGCAGCGGGTCTCCGACGGGGATCACGACGACCTTCTCGAAAGCCTCGGTCCCAGCCGACGCGATGTGCTCGCCGCCGCCCTCCGCGCCAGCCCTGACGAAGATCCTGACAACGCGCTGTTGCACGCCACCGATCAGGCGATCGTCGATGGCGGCGCCACCGCCCATGTCTCGGCGACCGACGGTGTCGGTGACTGGCAACCGCTGTTTGAGCTGGCCTTCGAGTCCGGCCGTGGCTACCACGCTGTTCTGGGCACCACGCCGGCCGGTGCTCGCCTGAGCGTCAAGGGGGCCCCTGAGGTCATCCTGCCCCGCTGCCAGCGGTGGCGCGGATCGGACGACCACAAAGACGACGACCACAACGACCGCGACCACAAAGACCGCGGCCACAAGGAGCTGGACAAGCGCACCCGCCGCCGTCTCTACGCCGAAGTCGAACGCCTGGCCGCCCAAGGTCTCCGGGTCCTCGCTGTCGCCGAGCGCGTCACCTGCGAATCGGTCGACGTGACGGACGAACATGTCTCTGACCTCGAGTTGGTGGGCTTCGTGGCCCTCGCCGATCTTGTCCGGCCGACGGCCGCCGTTGCCGTCAACAAGCTCCGCAGCGCCGGCGTCGATGTGGCCATGATCACGGGCGACCACCCGACAACGGCGGCGGCCATCGCTTTGGAGCTGGGGATCCTCAACGGCGGTCGCGTTCTTTCGGGCCCGCAGCTCGAGGATCTGAGCGACCCCGACCTCGACGAAGCCCTCACCAAGACCACCGTCTTCGCTCGCATCACACCGGCCCAAAAGGTGCGGATCGTCGAGGCCTATCAGCGCGCCGGCCGCGTGGTGGCGATGACGGGCGACGGCGCCAACGACGCCGCCGCCATCCGACTAGCCCACGCCGGCGTGGCCCTCGGTCAGCGCTGCGCACCCGCGGCGCGCGAGGCCGCCGATCTCGTCGTCCTCGATGACCGCATCGAGACCATCATCGATGCCATCGTCGAAGGCCGGGCCATGTGGGCGTCCGTCCGCGACGCGCTCGGGATCCTTCTCGGGGGCAACCTGGGCGAGGTGGGCTTCGATCTGGCCGCCACGGCACTGACCGGTCGTGCACCCCTCAACACCCGCCAGCTTCTCCTCGTCAACCTGCTCACCGACATGCTCCCGGCGATGGCAATCGTTCTGCGACCCCCACGCGGCGTCGACCCCGAGGCGCTCCTCCACGAAGGTCCCGAGGCTTCCCTCGGCAGTGCGCTCGTCCGCGACGTTGCCTTGCGAGCGACGGCCACAGCCGGGGGCGCGACGGGTGCCTGGCTGGTTGCCCGCGCCACCGGCACCCCGACTCGTGCCCGGACCGTCGGGCTGGTTGCCTTGGTCAGCACCCAGCTCGGTCAGACGGCCGTCGTCGGGGGCCGCAGCCCGCTGGTGCTCGGGGCGAGCGCGGCGTCGCTCGCCGTCCTGGCCGCCATCGTGCAGACACCCGGCGTCAGCCAGTTTTTCGGTTGCACCCCCATCGATCCTCTCGCGTGGGCGACCGCCCTCGGCTCGGCCGGCATCGCGACGGGCGGTGCCGTCGCCGTCCCCTGGTTGATCACGCAACTCACCCAAAAGCAGGGCGGCTAGGGGTCGACCAGACTCTTGGCGAAGGAACGGCTCCGCGGGTCAGCGCGGAACTCCCCGTACGGAGGGATCGAGTGATACCCGGCCGAACGGTAGAGGCCGAGCGCCTCAGGCTGCAGTGCCCCCGTCTCGAGCCACGCCTCGACATAGCCGGCCCGGCGGGCGTCCTCCTCGATGGCGGCCAAGAGGAGGCGGCTGCACCCCTGTCGCCGGGCTGCCGGCACGACGTACATGCGCTTGACCTCGGCGATCTCGTCGGTCCGATGGCGCCAGCCGCCACAGGCCACAGCGAGACCGCCGGCGAAGCCGACCAAGAAGCATCCGGCGGGCGGCTCGAAGTCGGCGGCGTCGAGCGGGTTGGGTCCCTCCCGGTCGTAGCGCTGGTGCATCTCGGCGATGTGCGCGGCCTCGAGGCCCCGTGCCGTCGGATCATCGAGCGACACGGCGCGCACGACGAGCTCGGCGCCGAGGATGGCGGGCATGGCGGGCATGGCGGGCATGGCGGGCATGGCGGGCATGGCCGCAAAACCTATCGCCGCCCTGCGCGCCCCTAACAGTCTCCTAACGGGTCTCCCGGACTTCGCCCATCAGCAGCGACGATGCTGACACTGCAACCCGACACCGGAGGAGGAGCCTTATGCGTATCCGCATCAGAAGCGCAGGCACGGCGCTCGCGCTCGGCCTGGGGCTGATCGTCGGGGCGGCAGCCTGCGGCGGCTCGGGCTCCAGCAGCCCCGCCGCCACCACGGGTCCGGCACCGACCGTGGCCCCTGTCAGCAGCGGCACGGGCGGCTCGGCGGCCCCCGCTGCGACGGCCGGCGCACCCAGCTCCCCATCGGCCGCGGCGGCCGCCGCCACCACCGATCTGCAATCGATCAACGCCCAACTCAGCAGCTTTGACAGCGAATTGAGCACCGCCAACACCGGCATCAATTCCACCGAAGGAGACCCGACACAATGAAACGTTCACACCTCGCGGCGGCTACCGCCGTGCTCGCCGCTGCGGCGCTCACGGCCGGGCTGGCCACACCGGCCTTCGCCCAAACGGCGACGACCAGCGGTCCGACCGCCAACCAGCAGGCCCGCCTGGCCTTCCTGAAGGCTCGCGGCAACGGTGCCATCAACGTGCGGCTGCACACGCTCAGCAACGACGGCACTCTGGTCACCTCCGCCGTCCACCTGACCCAGAGCGACCAGTCGACCCTTGCCAGCCTCATCAGCGCTGACGAAGCCGGCCTGTCCAGCCTGGAGACGACCATTGACAATGACACGACGGTCCCCCAGGCGACCACCGACGTCCGATCGATCGTGACGTCCTACCGCATCTACGTCCTCGTCGACCCGAAGATCCACCTGACGGTCGCCACCGACCGGGGGCTGGCCGCCGTGGCCACCTTCCAGCAGCTGGCCTCGGCCGACCAGACGGAGATCACCGCAGCAACTTCGGGGAATATAGCCGCCGCCAAAACAGCCCTCTCCTCCATGAACAATGAGGTGGTGTTGGCAGAGAATCTTCTGACCCCGGTACCGGGCGAGGTCCTCCCGCTGGTGCCCGCCGGCTACCCGGCCAACAAGCCCACGCTCCAAGGGGCGGCCACGTCGCTCCGCCAAGCCCGCCAGGATCTCGGGATGGCCCAGGCCTACGCCGGGCAGGTCCAGTCCGACCTGGCCTAGGTCCCGTCGCACCATCGGCGCGTCTACCGGTGGGCCCGGAGGGTGTAGTGTGAAGCTCTGAGCACTGCCCCCGACCCATCGGGCGTGGCGTTGCTGGCAAAGGGTCGAAGGTAGATCTGCGGAACACGGGCCGCGCCGTTTGGAGCGGTGGCCGACGGAGGTGAAGAGGGTTGGGGTTGGCGGCCGGTACGGCGCCCGAACACGGCGCCACCGAATACCTGGACGACGAGGGTACGGACGCGGCTGCGCTGGCCGCCCGAGTGGCCGCCGTCGATCGGGCGCTTTATGCCGCCAAAGCGGCTGATCCGCCCGACCGGGAGGCCATCGCCGCTCTTCGGCTCGAGCGCAAAACCCTTCTCGGTCAGGGCACCCAGTTGCGGGATGAGATCGCATCGGACGATCTACCCGTTCCCGTCCGGTTGGCGGCCGGCCTGGCCATGGAGGCCGCCGAGGATGCCGCCCGCGACGTGGCCGCCGCCGAGGCCCTGGCCGCCGCCGCGGCCGACGAGGCCGAGGAGGATGACGAAGACGACGAGGGCTGGGAGTCCGACGACGATGAGCAAGACGACGACCTCGGGCCCAGCGTTGTCGCCGGTGCGTCCGGCGGCGGTCGCTCGGCTGGCCGAGGGGGGGCGGCCGCCCGGGCGCCACGCCCGGTGCTGGTGGCCTCCGGCGTGCCGGCCCTTCAAGGCTCCCTCGTCGGCGACCGTCTGATCCTGTGGGCCGGCGCCCACGGCACCGCCCCCGCTGCCGCAGCCGACCTGGCCCGGCTGGTGGCCGAAGCAGGCGGCGACTCGCTGCCCTTTGGTGAACATCCCGGCCTTCGACTGCCAGGCGGCGCCCTCGCCGCTGCCCAGGGCGTCGATCTCGGCTCCTCGCTCGGTTGGTTGGTCGCCGTCGCCGCCGGTCATGTCGGCCACGACGCCGGGCCGTCGTTGGTCTGGTTGGGGCGGATGGCCGTGCTGGCATGCGATCTGGTTGCTCATGGCCAGGTCGTGCCCACGCTCGAAGCGGTCGCGCCGGCCGATGATCGAGCGGGCATGTTCACCTCAAGATGGCTGCCCGTGCCAGGGGCCGATGCCCGGCGGCTGGCCCAGCTCGCCAGCCGGATGCCGGAGACCGTCGCCGTCGCCGCCACCACCCGTGACCGCACGGCGATGACCAACATCGTGCTGACCACGCTCGTCGATGCCATCTGCCGGGCGGGCGTGGCCCGGCTGGGGCGGCCGGCGTCGCCCGTCGTGGCCCGGTCATTGCCGACGGCATCGGAAGCGTTTCTGACCGGGCTGGGCAACGGGCCGTTCCGCGCCGAGGTGCCCGTCGCCAACGAGTTGGCCGGGCGCCTGGCCGAGTGGGCCCGCCCGGCCTTGGAGGGTCGGGGCGCCACCCTCCTCGTCCGGCTGTCGGCGCCCGACGAGCTCGGGGCGTGGCGGCTGCGAGTTTTTGTCATCGACGGGGCCGGCCACCGTCTGCCGTTGGCGACGGCCCGAGCTCGGGGCAACCCCCGACAGCAGCGGGCCGTGCGCGCCGAGCTGGACCGGCTCGTGCATCTCGTGCCGGCCCTGGGGCGCAGCAGTGGCGCCGAGGCGCTGCTCGGCAACGACGAGGCGTGGACGCTGATGACGGAGACGGCTCCGCTGCTGGAGGGCGCCGGTTTTGCGGTGCAGGTGCCCTCGATTGCCCGGTCGTCGCCGACCGCTCGCCTCCGGCTCGACGCCTCATCGAGCGACGGTCCGTCGCTCGTCGGGACCGCCCAGTTGGCCCAGGTGCGTTGGTCGGCCGTCATCGACGACGTCGAGCTGACCGCCGCCGACGTTCGGCGTTTGGCCGCCCAGGCCCGCCCACTCATCGAGTCACGCGGCCAGTGGGTCACGCTCGACCACGACACGCTGCGGCAGTTGGCCAGCGCACTCGCCGACCGGGATCAGCAGAAGCAGATGACGCAGGCCGACATCCTGCGCCAGGCCCTCGGGCTGGACGGCGGGCTGTCGGTCGAGGTCGCCGGGTCGGGCTGGGCCGCGGAGGTTCTCGAGCGGGCGGGCGAGGCCAAGGCCGATCCGTTGCCGGCGCCCAAAGGCTTTCGCGGGGAGCTGCGCAGCTACCAGGCGGCGTCGCGTGGGTGGCTCAACTTTCTCGACACCGTGGGCCTCGGCGGCTGCCTCGCTCTCGACATGGGGCTGGGCAAGACGCCGACCGTTCTGGCCCACATCCTCGCCACCCGGTCGGAGGGTCCGACCCTGGTCGTCGCGCCGGCGGCCGTCGTGGGCAACTGGGCCAACGAAGCTCGCAAGTTCACGCCGAGTCTGCGGGTGCTGGTGCACCACGGGAGCAGCCGTTCGCACGCCGAGGATCTCGGCGCTGCTGTCGCCGGCTACGACGTCGTCATCACCACCTACAACACCGCGGTGCGTGACGCCGACCAACTCTCGACGGTCGCCTGGGCCCGCCTCGTTGCCGACGAAGCGCAGGCCATCAAAAACCCGGCAGCCGAAGCGTCCCGCGCCCTGCTGGCGATGCCCGCCCGACACAAGCTGGCCCTCACCGGCACCCCGGTCGAAAATGGCCTCGGCGATCTGTGGGCCATCCTCAACTTCGCCAACCCAGGCCTGCTCGGGCCCAAGGCGGCGTTCGAGGCGCAGCTCGCCCGAGCCCGCAAGGACGAGGCGGCCGAAGAGGCGCTGCGCAAGCTCAACGGTGTGCTGGTCTTCCGCCGGACCAAGGCCGAGCCCGAGATCGCCGCCGAGCTGCCCGACAAGATCGACCAGCTCGACGCGTGCGCGTTGACCACCGAGCAGATCGGCCTCTACCAAGCTGTCGTCGACGGCCTCCTCGTCAGCGACGCAGTGGGAGGAGCCGAGGGCAACAGCAAGATCCTGGCGGCCATCACCGCGCTCAAACAGATCTGCGACCATCCCGAGGCCTACCTGGCGACGGACGAGCCGCTGGTGGGTCGCTCCGGCAAGTTGGCCCGCCTGGAAGAGTTGGCCGAGGCCGTCTTCGCCGCCGGCGAGCGCATGTTGATCTTCACCCACTTCGCCAGTTGGGGTGAGAAGTTGGCGCCCTACCTGTCGACGCGATTTGAGCTGCCCATCGAGTGCTACCACGGCGGGCTCTCGCGGACGCGGCGCGACGCCATGGTCAAGGCCTTCCAAGAAGGAACAGGACCGGGCGCCCTCGTCGTCTCCCTCAAGGCGGGAGGGACGGGGCTCAACCTGACTGCCGCCAACCATGTCGTGCTCTACGACCGTTGGTGGAACCCTGCCGTCGAGGACCAGGCCCGTGACCGGGCGTGGCGCATCGGCCAGACCAAGACGGTCGTCTCCCATCGACTCGTGTGCACCGGGACGGTCGACGAGCAGATCGAGGAGGTCGTCGCCGGCAAGAGGAAGGTGGCCGACCTGGTGCTGCCCCGTTCGTCCACGCTGGCCGACCTCGGGAGCGATCAGCTTCGACGGGTCTTGGGCCTACGACCCGACGCGTTGATCGAGGCGGCCGACGCCGCGTCTGCTGTGCCCGTGCCTGTCCCGGGGTCGGCGTCGGGCTCGGGCTCGGGCTCGGGCTCGGGCGAGGAGGAGCCGGCGGCATGAGTCGTCCCCGCCAACGTCGCCGCCGCCCGGCGGACCGGGCCGCCTTTTGGGGCGCCGCCCTCGAGGATGAGCCGCTGGTCCGCATCCGCGCCGTCGACCGGCCCGACGCCCTGCTCGCCTCTCTCGGCGACGTCCCGCTGGCGACCAATCCCGCCGAGGCGCGGGCCTATCTGGCTGAGGCGTATGAGGCGGCAGCCCGCACCGCCATCGCTCTGGCCGCCGCCAACGGTCTGCTCGAAGACGACTAGATCCACCTCAGGGCGCCGGAGACACCACCCACGTCTGGTCGGGGATGCGGCGTTCGAGGGCTCGCACGCGGTCGGCCAACGTGCGGTCCTTGCCATCCCATACGACCAGGGCGCTGTCGGCGTGGGCGATGAGCCAGTCGTCCCGCTGGCCCATGGATCGGCCCGCCGCCTGTTTGGACGCCGGCTTGGTCGCAGAGGTCGTGATCACCGCGGTCGCCCCGTCGAGCAGTTGGCGGTAGGCGGCTCGGCTGGCGGCCGGCCACACCCCGTCGGGGTCGGGGAAGGCCAGCACGGCGACGTAGGCGACGCCGGCGGCGGCTGCAGCCTCGGCGCCTAGCTGCTCGGCGCCGAGGCCGAGCCCGGTCATGACGATCAGGTCGGGGTGCACGCCGGCGAGGCCGGTGAGAATCTCGGCCAGCCGGCGGCGCAGGTCAGAGGCAAACAGACTTTCGCCGTACCCGCCCAACTCCGGCGGTCGGTGGCCCATGATGACGACCCGATGCCCGGGGGGCGCGACTGGCCCGGCGGCCGCGGCCGGCTCGGGGCGCAGGGCGGGCGTGGTGGGCGGGGCGGGCGGGGCGGGCGCGACGGCCGTGCCCTGCCCGGGTCGATCCGCCGGCCCGAGCGAGGTCGGCGGCTGCCCGCCGCTGCGTCCCACCTGCGCCGCCGCCGCCTCAGTGGCCAGGCGATCGACCACCTCGTTCCACTTGTCGTTGGCGTGGCCCTTGACCCAGCGGAAGGTCAACTCGCCCGCCCGTTCGTGCCACAGGGCCACCGTCGGCACCCACAGGTCCTGGTTGGCGACGGGCTCCTTTTTGGAGTTCTTCCAACCCTTGGCCTCCCACCCCGCGTACCAGCGATTGTTGAAGCAGTCGACGACATAACGGGAGTCGCTCACGACCTCCAGCCGGCCCGGCAGCGCCCGCACGGCCTCGAGCGCGGCGGTGACCTCCATGCGCTGGTTGGTGGTGTGAGCCTCGGCGCCGCTGGCAAACGGGCCGTCGGGCACCGCCCAGCCCCACCCGCCGGGGCCGGGGTTACCGATGCAGGCCCCGTCGGTGTACACGGTCGTGGTCGTCCCGGTCGTGGTCGTCCCGGTCGTCACCCGGACAGCATGGCCGCTGGCGAGGCGCGTGCACTTCGTCGCGAACTTTGGCTCGGCAGCGGCGGCCGACCTGGGCTTTCGCGCGAAGGCCGCGCGAATTTC
>Ga0302326_10010078_pt1 | contig 20508 bp, 18 predicted proteins | sample Palsa_T0_3_FD_202264 | JGI IMG/M metagenome (GOLD analysis project Ga0302326, IMG submission 202264) | Peat permafrost microbial communities from Stordalen Mire near Abisko, Sweden - Palsa_T0_3 | ecosystem: Environmental > Terrestrial > Soil > Palsa > Peat permafrost | place: Sweden: Abisko...
CATGAGTGCCGGGCCCGGAGGGCGCCCCGGCCGCATGAGTGCGTGCGCCACGTCGGTCAATGCGAGAGACAGTACGGCGGCCAACCACATCAATGGCGAGACGACCAGGAGGAAGACCGTCATTGCGGATCGGCGTCAGGTCCCAACCCGACGCGGCGGCCCAGCCGCACCCAGCGCGAAGCCTCCAACTGGGCCAGCTTGCCGCGTAGCTGCTCGACCTCGGCTTGGAGCGATCGCGCCCAGTGCGTGCGCTCTTCGACGGTCTTCTCCGCCTGGTGCAGATACTCGACGCACTGCGCCAACTCCTGCAGCTTGGCGTCGAGTTGCGCATTCAACTGCTGCGCCCATTCCGACTTCGTGCGGTTCTCCCGTTCCAGGTCGGCGATCATGGCCTGGGCGGCGGTCTGGGCGGCGGACAGCTCTTCCTGAAGCTCTTGAATGCGCGCGCCGCCGGCTGCCAGTTCGTGGTCCAGCCGCGCGGCCCAGCGGTTGCTCTCCTCTAGCTCCGCCGTCAGTTTGCGATGCTCCCGATCCAGATCCGCCAGATCGCGCTGGGCTTCCGCAAGCCAATCGTCCTTCCGCCGCAGTTCGCCTTCGAGCAGCGCGATGTGGGTCTCCCGCTGGCGCAGCACGTTCGCCACGCTGGGAACATAGACGAACGTGGGATTGCCGGTCTGCGGCCGGTGCGCGCAGACCGCCACGAAGAAGTGCGATTCCGCGGGCGGCGTTTCTCCGCCATCTACACGGACCTCGGTAGTCCCGCCCGCCTCTCCCTCGGCTCCCTCCTGCAGGGGGCGGAATGCCACGCCCTCCACGTGGTTCTCCAGAAACAGCGAAATATGCGGGAAAATGGCCGACAATTCGTCCCGGAACTCATCGAATTCGAACTCGTGCGCGTGAAACGGATTGGCGCCCGCGCGGCTGCGCGACTCCGCGTAGTAGAGCTTGTTGGGAGTGGAGACGATGAACTGTCCAGTGGGCGCCAGCACGCGCCGCACTTCCTGCAGGAAGTCCCGCCAAGCGGGCAGGTGCTCGATCACTTCGAATGCCACCACCAGATCGAAAGCCGCGTCGGGATGCGGCAGGGCGATACAGGAAGCCTGTTCAAATTCGAGATGCGGCAACCGATAGTGCTCGCGCGCGAAGTCCACGGCCTCGGCGGCGATATCCGCGCCCACCACCGATAGCGCCGATGCCGCCAACTCCGCCGCGCCGTAGCCCGCGCCGCAGCCGGCGTCCAACACCCGTTTGCCGCGCGCCAGACGCGCCGCAAACGCGTAGCGCGCCAAGTGTTCGTTCAGCAGGTCGGCATCCACCCGGCCCGGAATCACGCGCTCGCCGGTGAATTCGGCGCCCGTGGCGTTAATGGTGGTTTCAAGCAACGTCGTGCTCCGCGATCCCGGCAGGCGCGAGCCGCGCATTCACTTCCACACGGCACGGCAGGCGCAGAAATCCGTAGATCTCGCCCGGAGAGTGTCCCATCTGCAGCGCGATGGCATTTTCAATCCAGTCGCACATCTGATAGCCCAACAGAGTGCCGTCGGCGATGGCCGGCGAAAAAGAAAACGACGCGGGATACAACTCCGGCATCTCCAGATGGAAATCCACTGTATAGACGTCCTCCGGCATCATGGCTGGCAGATCGTAACCTTCGCGCGCGGTGTTGGTTCCCGAGAAATCGATACCCAGGTGGTTGCGCATCATGAACCCCACGATGGGCTGCGGGACCTCGCCGCGGGCGCGCACGCTGATGCGCACGGTGATGCGTTGCGACGGCTCCAGAAGGTGCACGGGATCGCCTTGCGCATCCAGCACGGCGATTCCCAACACCTCCGCGCGACCGTCGCCATAGCGGTGGTCGATATTCGGAATATGCTCGACGACTTCCGGCGCATGCACGCGCGGGTTCGTTCGCGCGCCCTCCGGCGAGCCCTTCAGCATCAGGTATGCGGAGTCTTTCTCCACCATGGCCGCCAGATATCTGGCGACCACGCGATCCGTTTCGCCGATCTCCCGCATGTGGCCGTGTTCCAGCCACAGAGCGCGGTCGCCGATGGCCTTCACGTCGGCAATGGCGTGGGAAACGAACAGAATGGTGATGCCGCGCGCGCGCATCTCGTGAACTTTGCGCATGCAGCGCTGGCGGAAATAGATATCGCCCACCGCCAGGGCTTCGTCCACCAGCAGGATTTCCGGATCCACGTTGATGGCTACCGCAAACGCGAGCCGCACCACCATGCCGCTCGAATAGGTCTTCACCGGCTGGTTGATGAATTCGCCGATTTCGGCAAAGTCCTCGATATCCTTGTAGCGCTGGTCGATCTGCCTGGTGCTGAGGCCCAGGATGGAACCGTTCAAATAGACGTTGTCGTGGCCGGTGAATTCGGGATTGAATCCGGCGCCGAGTTCCAGCAGGGCCGAGACCCGTCCGTTGACCGTGAGCGAACCGCGGGTGGGGTGCAAAATGCCTGCCACCATTTGCAGCAGCGTGCTTTTGCCGGAGCCGTTTTCGCCGACGATGCAGAATGTTTCGCCGCGGCGGATCTCGAAGCCGATATCGTGCAGGGCCCAGAAATCCTGGTGGCATTTCAGCCGGTTAAACGAGAGCAACTCCTTCAGCCGGTCGCCCGGCGAGTCATAGATCGAGTAGCTCTTCGAGACACCCTGAAATTCGACGGCGTTCACGTTCGATGGCCTGGGAATTGCCTGGAACACTCAGTGTAGCGGAAGTGGACGGGAGAACGGGGAAGGACACAAAAACGGGGAAGGACACAAAAAGGAGACGCGCGAATCGTTTATTGTGCTCGGCCAGATACCGGGCCTCCGGATCGTCGTTGGCGGCCGCTTAAGGGACACGATCAAAGTGGCGCGACAGTGCCGGAGGCAGGCCACCCCCTGCAACCCCACCCCGCTTGGGCTTTGATTGTCCAGCTACAATGGCGATTCATGCGACGCCGGTCGGCCGCGCGCGACACACTCGAATACTGGATGGCGCTGGCGGTGGTCGAATCGCTGGCATGCACGCCGCTGCCAGTGGCGAACTGGCTGGCGCGCAGATACGCGGGGCTGCTGGACATGGCCCTGCCGCGCCTGCGCCGGGTGGCCCTGAGCAACCTGGCGATGGCCCTGCCGGAGATCGACCGCCGCGGTCGCCAGCGCATCGCCGACGGTGTGTTCCGCTCGATCGCGCGCCTGCTGGTGACGTTCGCGCGATTTCCGCGCATGCATCGCGGCAACATCGGCGACTGGATCCGGTACGAGGGCTTCGAGCATTTCGAAGCTGCCCGAGAACGCGGTCGCGGCGTCCTGTTTGCAACGGCGCACCTGGGCAATTGGGAGCTGAGCGCGTTCGCGCATGCCTGGATGTCCGCGCCCATGTACGTGGTGATCCGCCCCCTCGACAATCCCAAGATCGACGCGCTGGTGGAGCGGCTGCGCACGCTGTCCGGCAACCGGCTGATCGGCAAGAAAGAGTACGCGCGCGGCATCCTGAAGGCGCTTGACGAGAACCGGGCGGTCGGTATTCTGGTGGACCAGAATGCATCGCTCGAAGAAGGCACGTTCGTAGACTTTTTCGGCGTGCCGGCCTGCGCCGGAACGGGCTTCGCCAAACTGGCGGCGCACAGCGGAGCGGCGGTGATTCCGGGCTTTGCGCTATGGATGGAGAGCGAGCGCAGGTACGTGCTGCGCTTCTATCCGCCCATCGAAATCACGGGTGACGCGGAGGCCGACACGCGCGCGCTGCACCGCCAACTGGAAGCCGCGATCCGCGAGTACCCGGATCAGTGGCTCTGGATCCATCGCAGGTGGAAGACGCGCCCGCCGGGTGGGTAATCTTTCCGCTACTCCCGCAACAGCTTTCGGTCCACCATCCAATCGCGCAGCCGGTCCGGCCAGGTGGCCACAGGCAAGTGCGAAGGGCGCATTCCCACACCGTGCGGCCCGCTGGCATAGATGTGCATTTCGGTGGGCACTCCCTGCTTTTCCAGATCCAGGTACAAGTTGACGGTGGTCACCACGTGCGACCGGTCCTCATCGGTGCACATCAGAAAGGCCGGAGGCGCATCTTTCGGCACGGTGATCGATCCGGGCTTGAATCCGGGATAGATGGCCGCCACAAAATCTGGGCGTGAGCTGGCGCGCTCCACCGGATCGGCGGCGCCCGAAATGCCCGCATCGAAGCGCGTCTCAACCAAAGCGGCCAGTTCCCCACCCGCCGAAAAGCCCATAAAGCCGATGCGCGCCGGATCCACGCCCCACTCCGCGGCGCGGGTTCGCACCGTGCGCACGGCCCGGGACGCGTCCGCCAATGCATCGCGCTCGACGGCGTAGCGCGACCCCGGCGCGCGCGCCAACCGGTACTTCAGCACGAAGGCGGCGATGCCGTTCCGATTCAGCCAATCGGCGATTTCCCAGCCCTCCTTGTCGATCACAAGCTGCGAATGGCCGCCGCCCGGCGCAACCACCACGGCCATTCCATTGGTTTTCTCCTTCGGTGGCAGGAAAACGTAAATCGACGGGTAGTGCACCACGGTGAATCGTTTGGGCAGCTTGGAATTGGCCGCCGATTCGAACACTTCGGGCGCGGTTTCCGCCTCCGACCCCGGCGCGCCGTTCGGCCAAAGACGGATCTCATCGGCGCGATCAATGGCGAAGGAGTATCCGCAAACTAGAACCAGACTGAAAATGAGTTTTGCGAGCATAGCTGGGAGAGAGTTTATCACATGCATATTATGGTATAGTTGGCTCGCCGAAAGGATCTGGTATGAATCCGACGATCGCGTTTCGAAAGCCTTCCCCGGTTCTCCTTGCATTCCTGATGCTTCCTCTGTCTGCTTATTCGCAGATCACGCTCACGGGTGCAATTCAGTTCTCGACAAATTCCAGCGGCGCCTCCGGCGTAGACGTATGGAATACGCTTGGTGGTGACAATTGGTTCGACTTGTGGCTGGCGCTGAATTCGGACGCAAGCTCGCCGGTCAATGGCCCATCCGACGATCAAGCCGGCATTGCGATCCCGTTGGAGGCGGGGAATAGTTACAAGTACTACATCTTCGGAGCGCCCGGCTCCTTCAGCAGCTTCAACGGCGTGAATCTGTTCTTCGACGGCAATAACTCGACCCCAGGCATCTCAGCATTCGGCGCCGTCAACACCACTGGCTTTCGTCCCAACAGCAGCAGTAGCACCTTTACGCTGCAAGCCACATTTGTGGCTGGCTCTGGGACAACCAGCTATAGCTCCGGCGGCGTCATAGTGGTCCTGACCGCCTACGATTGGAACACTCCTGCGACTCCCCCCGGGGATGTGTGCCAAGGCTTTGCCTTCACTCCTCTCGCCGAAGACGTCCCGGATTTCTTCGGATCGTTCACCCTACAGGTTTTCCCGGCGGCGGCTCTGAGCCTCAGCCAGGCCAGCGGCTCGCCCGGAACCAAACTCACGTTTACGGGGAGCGGCTTTGCCGCTAACGAAACGGTCGAAATCTATGCCGGCCAACTAAGCACATCTCCGATACATGCGACAATGACCGATACCAGCGGCGATTTCACACTGACCCTCCGCGAGCCGCAGATCTCTTACGGTCTCATCGACTTTTACGTCGAGGGCCTGACCAGCGGCGAACTTGGGGCTGCCACGTTGTCGGTTACGCCGGCCCTGGGCCTGAACCCTGGAACCGGAGCGCCGGGCGCCTCGGTCACGGCTTATGGCGTTGGCTTTGGCGCCGGCGAGACAGTTGATATCTACTGGAACAACCCCCGGCAGCTACTTGGAACGGCGACCGCGAACGGTGCAGGGAGCGGCACGTTGACGATCACGATCCCGACGAACGCATCGCCTGGAATCAACGCGGTGATCGGGGTTGGACAGACCACCAAGGCCATCGGCTTGGGCAGGGTCACGGTGGAATAGGCCATGGCGTCGGCACGCACGAGTGCGTGCGCCACGCCAGCTTCAATGTAGCCATGGCGTGGCTGGAGAGATCAAACCGCACACATGCACCCAGGCAAGCTGTTCATCAATGGCCCGTGGGAAGAGGCGCAGGACGGCGGTGCGATCGACATCGTCAACCCGGCGACCGGAGATCTGCTGACCACCGTTTCGGATGCCCAAGGCTGCGACGTGGATCGCGCCGTGGCCGCCGCGCGCGCCAGTTTCGAGCGCAAAAGCTGGCGCGGCATGTTACCCTTCGAAGAATGAAAAAATCCTGTGGGACATCTCCGAAATCCTGCTGAAGCACTGCGAAGAGTTGGCCGTGCTGGAATCCATGGAGAACGGCAAGACCGTGCGGGAGGCGGGCGGCGCGGATGTGGATCCGGCCATTGATGCGTTTCGTTATTACGCCGGCTGGTGCGCAAGATCCATTCGCGGCAAGCGTTTCAGCCAGAAACCGTACTGGGATGTGGAGCGGGCGCGCATCGGCGATACGCGCGCGGTGCCGGTGGAACCGGTGGTGAATGGCGAAGTGGTCGCGCGGAAGACTGTGCCGGCCGACGGGCAAGTGCGCGCGGCAGGCCTATGATCGGGCGCGCGAGGTGTATACGAGGTTGATTAGCGAGAGCGAGTGAGTCTCTACCTCCGCATGCCGCACGCACCCCTAAAAACTAAGGGCTGCTGAGCAAGGTCGTCGCGGCTTTGGACTTGCGCAATTAAATGAGCTAACATAGCCAAACGCGGCGGAGTCGAAAGCGACAAAGGAGGGCCACTTGAAACCTTGGGTCCGAATTGGCGGGGTTCTGTGTCTTAGCTTCATGTTGGCTGCCCAGGACCGCGAACGCGAGGCCGACGATCGGCAGGCCGCGCGCCAAGCGTGGTTTTACAATCAACGAGCCTATCCGCTGGGACGTATACCGGCGGGTGCCCGGCTGAACGCGATTCGAGAGCTGCAGCGAATAGACGCCGCGGCAGGGCGATCCCCTTCCCGCGCGTTCAGTACGCCCAGAACCAGCGGTATCGCGCCAAACTCTTCGACATGGACTCCGATCGGTCCCCAGCCGACGCAGTCCGGCTGGCTTGGTGTGTCTGTCTCCGGACGTGTGAACGCCATCGCCATCGATCCGCGGAGCGACAACACCGTTTACATCGGCGCGGCCGAGGGCGGCGTCTGGAAAACTACGGATGGCGGAATGACCTGGATTCCCTTGACCGACGGCCAGGCGTCGCTCGCCAGCGGAGCTATTGCGCTCGACCCATCCAATCCCGATACCGTTTACGTGGGAACGGGGGAGCAAAACTTCTCCGGCGACAGTTACTACGGTGCGGGAATCCTGAAGTCCACGAACGCCGGCGCAACTTGGACCAACATTGTCGGACCGTTTCTGCGGGACCACATCGGCGCCATCGTCGTGAATACGGCCAACAGCCAGATCGTTTTCTGCGCGTCGGATGCCGGAGTCTGGAGATCGTCTGACGGAGGCCAGACCTGGACGAAGACGTTGGCCGGCGTGGCGACCTCCCTGGCGCTCGACCCAGGCGGCCCGGACAGCGTTTACGCGGCGATTGGCAACGTCGCCGGCAATCTTTTTGGCATTGATGGCAGCCCAAATGGCGTGTATCATTCGACCGACGGCGGGCTGACCTGGCAAGCGCTCACCGGGACCGGATTACCCGCGGCGAATGCCGGGCGCATCCAGATCGCCATGGCGCCCTCCCAGCCTACGACGATTTACGCTCAGATCCAGGACGCACCGGGAACCGGTACCTTCGGCGCCTATCCCTGGGGGTCCCTCCTCGGGATCTATAAGTCGACGGACGGCGGCAACTCCTGGACTGACTTAACGCCCGCGGCGGAATTACCCGCTCTAGCCTTGTACGACTATAACAACCAACTTTGGTACGACAGCGCCATCGCGGTGAGCCCTCAGAACCCCGACGTCGTTTACGCAGGCGCTATAGAGATGATTTGTTCGCTGGATGGAGGGCAGACCTGGTCATTTGTGCTTGATTCGATTCACGTCGATAAGCATGCCTTCGCTTTCACCCAGGACGGAACCCTGTTGTACATTGGCACCGACGGCGGCATGTACAGTACCACTGACTTTGCCGCCGCAACCGTAAACGCGACTTCTCTCAACGCTACGCTGGCGCTTACCCAGTTCTATCCTGGAATCGCCATCCACCCGCAGAATCCCGAGATCGCTCTGGGTGGCGCGCAGGATAATGGCACGCAGTTGTTCGGCGGTGCGCCGGAATGGATCCAGACGACGTGCGGCGACGGGGGGTTCACGGCCATCGACCCGTCGTTCCCCTCGTTCGGCTACGTAGCATGCCAGGACATTGCCATCCTTCGAACGTTAGACCTGAACGCAGCCGCTCAATGGATCGACGCGACATATGGAATCGATCAGACCGACCCTGTTGCATTCATTGCGCCGCTGGTGATGGACCCAGCGAACCCGCAAACCCTGTATTTTGGCACGTATCGTCTATGGCGAAGCCTGGACAGCTCCGGAATATGGTATCCGGTCTCGGCCGACCTGACCGGCGGGAAGCAGCAGGGCGTGCTCACGGCCATCGCGGTCGCGCCGTCGGACTCTACCACGGTTTATGCAGGCACAAGTAACAGCTATGTGCAGGCGACCAACAACATCCAGCTTGGCGGCCAAGCGGCGTGGACAAACCAAAGCGCCGGCCTTCCCCAACGGGCGGTCACCAAGATTACCGTCGACCCCATCGACGCCGCCACCGCCTACGTTGCCTTTTCCGGCTTTGCGACGGGGAGCGGTCCGCAAGGTCATGTCTTCATGACCACCAGCGGCGGTGCGAGCTGGACTGACGTGAGCGGCAACCTGCCCAACATTCCGGTGAACGATCTGGTAGTGGACCCCGACATCCCCAACACGCTCTACATCGCTACCGACGCAGGTGTAATGGCGACCACCGACGGCGGCAACACCTGGAGCAGCCTGGGCAGCGGCTTGCCGCAGGTAGTGGTTCTTTCGCTGGTCCTGCACCGGCCCTCGCGCATCCTGCGCGCTGCCACCCATGGCCGAAGCGTCTGGGACATCCTGGCGCCACTGCCGGGCGCCACCGCGCAGCCATCGATTGCCTCCATCTCACCTGCCACGACGAACGCGGGCGATGCCGCCTTCCAGCTTGCAGTGGCGGGATCTGGCTTCATTCCCTCGACCGCGGTTTTGTGGAATGGGCAAAGCCTGCCGGCCACGGTCGTCGATTCCAGCAAGCTGACCGTGCAGATCCCCGCCAGCAACATCGCGCAGGTCGGCAGGGCTTCCGTACTCGCCTTCAACCCGGTCAGCGGCGGCGGCGCATCGAACGCCACCTTGTTTACCATCGGACCGGCGCCGCAGACGGCGTCGAACGCGTTCGTGAGCGCCGCTAATCCCAGCGGCGGGAGCGCTCTCTCACCGGGAAGCATCGGCTCTCTTTATGGCGCTCATCTGGCCGCTCGGGCTGTGGCTGCGGATCTCGCGCCGCCGCTGCCTGAAGCTCTTGGCGGCACGGCGATGTCCATCAATGGCCAACTGGCGCCGCTGTTTTTCGTGTCGGCGGGTCAAATCAATTTTCAGGTCCCGTTTATGCAGGGTGTGAACGGCCCGATGCAGGCGCCGCTGACGATTCAGCAAGGGACCCAATCCACGACTGTCAACGTTACGTTGACGCCCTACTCTCCAGCCCTTTTCACCACCGATCAAAGCGGTACGGGGCAGGCTGCCATTCTGATCGCCGGAACGGCTTCGATTGCCGCTCCCAGCGGGACTTTTCCCGGTTCCCGTCCCGCGCATATGGGCGAGTACATTTCAATCTTTGGAACGGGCCTTGGAAATGTGAGTGGATATGTCTACTCAGGCGACCCGTCTCCCACGAACCCTCTGGCAACCACAACCGCCACTCCGACGGTGAGCATCGGTGGCGCGGCCGCTCCGGTCCTGTTCTCGGGACTCGCGCCCGGCTATGTCGGCCTCTATCAGGTCAATGCGCAGGTCCCGTGCACGGCGCCCACGGGGCCGGCAATTCCAATCACTTTGGCCATCGGCGGATTTGCCAGCCCCATCGGGGACAATTTTCAGGTGCCGCCTTACGCGATGGGAGGTTTGGCAGGCCAAACCGTCGGGGCCGCCGGCTTCAGCGGAGCATGGACGCAACTGGAGGCGCAGGACCTGACCATTACCGGCTCTGGGGCGGTCGGCAGACCAACGGTGACTGCCGGGAGTGCCGGTGACTACGCAAATTTCGTCGCGCCCATCACTCTGAATACGGGGCAGATCTTCATCAGCTACAACATTGCCAACCAGCTTCCTTCTAACCTCAACTCCACGAGGCTCGATTTGAATCTCGACGCTGTTCCGGTTGGCGGGCGCCGGGCATTGATTGGAGCGATAGGGGCGAATGCTAACTTCAATTTGACGGCGGAAAGCGGCCTTGGAACCGCGGCGACCGCTCAAACAAGCATCGCCTCAACCGGGTCGCACCATGTGGTCGCCGTGCTCGACGCGACCAACCATCAAATCGCGATGTTCGTCGATCCGGCCTCAAACAGCTTTTATAAAGCGGACGGCACCAACAACGCCGACGCGATTGCCACGTGGATTCCCACGGTCGGCTTGGCATTCCAGAGCTACAGTCTGATTGAGAATCAGTCCGACCAGGTCACTTTTGGCGGCGTGGTCTTCTCATTGAACGACTCGGCCGCGCTGATTCCCATCGCTTCGGCCATCGGCGCAGCCACGTCGAACACGGCGACCATAGCAGTTGACGTGCCGCCACCCTCGGTTTCTGTGTGTCCAAAATAGCGAACTATTTTGTCTTGGCGATGCGCAAGAAAACACCAGAGAGCGATGCGGGGCGGGCGCCCTCGCCCGCGGTTGGCCCAATGGCCGGCCTTCCACGCCGGAGCGGGTCCAGGGGGACCCGCGCGGACCGGGGGGTCCGCCCCACTGGGATGGCACAGATCCCACCTATCGACGGACAGCCGGTTCGGCTTGAAATCCGCCGCGGGATCGCAGACCGCCACGGCGCGGCACACGCCGGCGCGTTCATCCGCGAACGGCGCATCGCATTCGACGCTGAACTGGCCGCCGACCCGCAGGAGTTCGCCCGCATCTTCGTGCATGAAGTCTTCCATTTCGCGTGGCTGCGGCTGGGCAACCCGCGGCGGTGGTCCTACGAGGCGCTGCTGCGCGAGGAAATGCGCGGCCGGGCCCGCGGCGAACTGGGCTGGTCCGCGGAGTGGCGCAAGCGGTCGCTCGCGGCGCGCGATGCCGCTCGCCGCACCCGGCACTGGCGCGAGTACGTTTGCGAGAGCTTCTGCGACACCGCGGCCTGGATATTTTCGGGCGTCTCCGCGCATCGTGAATACACTCTGGCCCGCCGCTTTCGCGAGCGCCGCCGCCAGTGGTTTCAGGAGTCCGCTGTGACCGGCGGAATCTCGATATAATCGGTGTAGTGGATAGTGGAGGAGGGTTTATGTCGGCTTTGCGCCTGGGCATCGCGTTGCTCACCGGATTCCTGCTCGGATGCGTGATCTATGGCTGCTCACCGGCTAGGGTCAAGGCCGCATCGCTCAAGCCGGACGGCGAACGACATGCCGCGCCCGATTTCGCCCTGAAGGACGCCGACGGCAAGACCGTGCGCCTTTCCGATTACAAAGGCAAAGTGGTTTTGCTGGATTTCTGGGCAACGTATTGCGGCCCGTGCAAAATCGAGATCCCGTGGTTCATGGATTTCGAGCGCAAGCACAAAGACCAGGGCTTCTCGGTGCTGGGCGTGGACATGGACGATGAGGGGTGGGACGCCGTCAAACCTTTCGTCAACGACGTGGGAATCAACTACCGCATCGTGGTAGGCAACGACTCCACGGCTGACAAGTTCGGCGGTATCGAGGCTCTCCCGACCACTTTCCTGATCGACCGGGCGGGCAAGATTGCCGATGTCCACGTGGGCCTGACGAGCAAGAGCGACTTTGAAAATGCCATCGAACAACTATTGCAAAAACCCGCGCCTGGCGGGGGGATCATGGAGGGTAGGGCGCGTCCCGCTGGCGGTTCTGGGCGCGTGTCTCTGCCTGCCGAGCTTGTGGGCGCAAGGTAATCAGTACCTGATAGCCGAAGCACCCGGGAAGCTGGTGGCCAAGCGCGGCGGCTCCGCTGAGGCCAAGATCGCGGTGTCTGTGGAGCCCGGCTTTCACGTAAACAGCAACACGCCGAGCGACGCCTACCTGATCCCGCTGAAGCTGACGTGGACTCCCGGCGGCGCGTTGGAACCCGGCGCGGTGGTCTTCCCCAAGCCGCAACTGGAGAAGTACGAATTTTCCGACAAACCGCTCTCCGTTTTCACCGGCGATTTCGATTTAATCGCCAAGTTCAAAGTGCCGGCCGGTGCGTCTCAAGGGCCGGGAATCATGCTCGGCAAGCTGCGCTATCAGGCATGCAACAGTAACTCCTGCTTCCCGCCGAAGACGGTGGAAGTGCGGCTCTCGTATCAAGTGCATTAGCGCGCCGATATGCCCCAGTGCCCCTCCTGCACGTTCGCCATGCCGGAGGGGAGCCGCTACTGCGCCTCCTGCGGGAGTTCGCTCGAATCGCGATCGGGCGCGGACACGATCACGTCGGGGCCGCCTTCCATCTTCCTCCCTTCCTCCGGCGATGGTCGCTTCGCAGCCGGAGCCGTGGTGGCCGGGCGCTATCGCATCGTGAGCCTGGCTGGACGGGGCGGCATGGGCGAAGTCTATCGCGCCTACGACGACAAGCTGGAGCAGCCGGTCGCGCTGAAGTTCCTGCCCGCGGCCCTGTCGCAAGATGGAGCGGCGCTGGCGCGCTTCCATAACGAAGTCCGTACCGCGCGGCAAGTTTCGCACCCCAACGTCTGCCGCGTGTACGACATCGGCGAATGGGAGGGAATGCCGTTCCTTTCCATGGAATACGTGGATGGCGAAGACTTGGCGTCGCTGCTGCGCCGTATCGGCCGGCTGCCCTCCGATAAAGCGGTGGAGATCGCCCGGCGATTGTGCGCGGCGCTGGCCGCGGCCCACGAAAAAGGCGTTCTGCATCGCGATTTCAAGCCCGGCAACATTATGATCGACGGCCGCGGCCAAGTGCTGATCACGGATTTCGGTCTGGCGGCGCTGGCTGCGCAGGTGACCGGTCCGGAGGCGCGCTACGGCACGCCGGCCTACATGGCGCCCGAGCAACTTTCAGGCGACCAGGCCAGCGTTCGCAGCGACATCTACGCGCTGGGGCTGGTGCTCTACGAGATGTTCACCGGGCGGCGCGCATTTGAGGCGCAATCGCGCGAGGAGTTGCTCCTCTTGGAGGAGACCGGCGCGCCCGCCGGGCCATCCACTTTCGTGCGCGATCTGGACCCGGCAGTGGAGCGCGTCATCCTGCGGTGCCTGGAACCGGATCCGGCGCGGCGTCCCTCCACGGCGCTCACGGTGGCGGCGGCGCTCCCCGGAGGCGATCCGCTGGCGGCGGCGCTGGCCGCCGGCGAAACGCCTTCGCCTGAAATGGTAGCTGCCTCCGGCGAGGCCGCCACGGTCAGCGTGCGGCTGGCGGTCGCGATGCTGCTGCTTGCAGTGGCGGGCGTGTTGGCGGCCGCGGCATTGCACGGTAAGGCAGACGTGTTTGGCAGCCTGCCCACGGACAAATCCCCCGAAGCGCTCAGGGAGCGGGCGCGCGAGTTGTTGCGCAGCTTCGGATACACCGATCCGCCTGTGGACAGCCATTTCGGCTTTGACGGCGACCGTTCGTATCTGGAATACGTGGAGCGGCACGATCCGTCGCCGGATCGCTGGGCGCGCCTGCTTACGCATCAGCCGCCGGTCGTCTATTTCTGGTATCGCCAAAGCCCTCGATACATGCAGCCCGCAGTCTCGTTTGGCGGCCTCAGTATAGAACTTTCGCCAAACCGCACGGTGTCGACCGCGAACCCTGCATTGGTCGATCCCGGCATGATCCTGCTGAAGACCGACCTGCTAGGCCGCCTTTACTTGCTGGAGACCGTGCCGCCGGAAGTCGAGGAGGCCCCGCAAGCCGCCCATCCGGCGGACTGGAGTTCGCTATTCAGCGCGGCGGGCCTGGATCTGGCGCGATTCTCGCCGACGACGCCGCAGTGGACGCCGCCGTCGCCATACGACGCGCGCGCAGCTTGGCTGGGCGCATATCCGGACCAACCGGCCAACTCACTGCGCATCGAGTCGGCGTCGTGGCGGGGCAGGCCGTCGTATTTTCGCGTCATCGGGCCGTGGACCAACCCGTCCTCCAGCCCCGGGCCGCAGCCCGTGGACCTAATCTGGGCAGGTGTGTTCTCGGTAGCGGTGTCCGGCGGCGCGATGCTCGCGCGGCGCAATGCGCGTCTGGGCCGCGGCGACTGGCGGAGCGCCTTCCGGCTGGCGGTCTTCGTCTTTGGAAACTGGATGTTGCTGTGGCTGATTGGCTCGAATCATCTGCCCAATCTTGGTGAGTTGCAAAGCTTGCTGACGGGCATCAGCGTATCCCTGCTATGGGCCGGTGTGTTGTGGGTGCTGTATATCGCGCTGGAGCCTTACGTCCGGCGGCGCTGGCCCCAAGCGATCGTCGGATGGAGCCGCATGATCGCGGGCCGGCTGCGAGACCCCATTGTGGGCGGCGAGATACTGGTGGGCACCGTCGCCGGGGTCGCGGTGGCCGTGCTCTACGAGTGCCGGCAAGTCGTGCGCGCGCACCTGGGGGCTCCGCCGTGGTTCCTCACTGAAGCCGCCCCGGTCGATGGACTGCGCGGCGCTGCCAGCACGTGGGTGGCGCATCTAGGTATCTCTATGATCGAGGCGCTGGTGTTGCTGTTCTTGATCTTCCTTTTCCGGCTCATTGCGCGCAGCGAGTGGGGCGCGGGCGTGTTGTACTGCATCCTCTACGTGGCGCTGAACAACCTCGGGATCAGCCATGCGGCGATCGGCTCGCTGTTCAGCGTGGCGATCGCGGCGCTGACCGTCTACATCCTGATTCGATATGGGCTGGTCGCGGTGGCCGTCTCGCTCTTCGTCAATGCGCTGCTGTCCGACTTCCCATTGACGCTGGATTTTTCAAAGTGGTACGCGGGCCAGTCGCTGCTGGCGCTGGGGACCGTGCTGGCGCTGGCTGTTTTCGGATTTCGCGAGGCGCTGGCTGGACGGGCGGTTTTGCGCGAGGAAGTGCTGGCGCGGTAGGTAGGGCTTCTACCCGAAGAACCTTGCATCGTAACCGAACTTTTCGGGCGGACGCACGCGAATCTTCGAGAATTCCGGATGCCGCGGATTGATGAGCCGGTTCGATTCAGCCGGCGCGAGGACGGAAGGCACTATGAGGATGGCTGCGCGCCCGCTAGCGGCAAAGCCATCGCCAATTGCAGCGAGGCTCGGCGGCGCTGGACTCCGCCGCCAGTTTGCGGGTAGCTGCTTCGCGGAGGCCGCCACCCGCGAGACGCCGGCGGGAACTTCCGCCGTAACCACCACCAGATCCCGTGGCGCATCGTCCGCGTCGATGTGAACGAAGTACTCGATCGTCGCCAGCGACAGATGCTCAGCCGTATAGGCAAGGCGGACGCCCGGGCTGGACCAACGTCCCCCGAAGCGATAGGCGCCCTCTCCATCCGGAGGCTTCTTCGAAAACGGCCTGCGGAGGATTCAGTAGACCTGCGTCAACTCACCCCGCCATATGCGATGCGGCCAAGGACGTCTTCCACGGTTCGCGCTCCCAGCTCCGTGTCGATGGATTCCAGGGGAGTGGCGCCACCCAATGCCCGGTTCGTGCGCTTCAGCCATCGGGTGGCCGCCTCGCCATTGCCGATGTAGTGATTTGCCAAGGCCACGATCCGGGCCAGACGATAGATGCGGTCGGATCCGTAGCCGGCCAAGCGCCCTTCCCGACGGCGGCGCTGCAGGCTGCGCGCCGAAATATCGAGGCTGGCCGCCAGTTCCTTCAGCGTGATACGCGCGCGGTGCATCACTTCCTGCACCACGGGTTGCGGAAATCCCTCCCGAATAGCCGCCTGGAGATCTGCGCCGCTGCGCAGGGGACGGCCCAAGACCGGTTCGCCGCCCAGTTCGTCAACGACGGCTCCGAGTTCGCTTACCCATTCTGTCGTTTATTATAGGGCCAAATGGCGTGAGGTGCGCTTCGGCGCGGGAGAGAGAGCGGGTCCTGGAGGACCCGCGCAGACCTGGAGGTCCGCCCCACTCAGCATTCGAGGGATAATACAGCGTGCAGCCTTTCGTGCCGCTATTCAAGAATCCGCATGTGCAGACTATCGCCGGGCACTTCTGGCTCCGGCCATCCGGCGCGCGGCGGCAGCCCGTTGAGAAGAAGCTGTACCACACGGAACCGGATGTGCAGGTACTTGTCGAAACCGAACGGCCCGACGGCACGCCACGGGGCGAGATCGTGCTGGTACATGGCCTGGAGGGATCGGCCGATGCGGGATACATGCACAGTATGGCCGCCTGCGCGGTCGCGGCCGGATACACGGTCCACCGCTCGAACCTGCGAAGCTGCGGCGGCACCGAACGGCTGGCCAGGACGGTCTACCACGGCGGCCTCACCAGCGACCTGCTCGCCGTAGTGCGCGCCCTCGCCGCCGAGGGCCGCGCGCCGGTATGGCTGGTGGGTTTCTCTTTGGGCGGCAACCTGGTGGCGAAACTGGCGGGCGAGTTGGGGGAAGACGCACGTCCGCTGCTGGCCGGCGTCTGCGCCGCCGCGGCCGCCATCGACCTGGAGGCCTGCGCCAGACGCATCGCCCAACCGGATAACCGCCTCTACGAATACCGCTTCTTAAGCCTGATGCGCGCGCGGGCCCGCGCCGTGTGGCGATCCACTTCAGCCGATTTGCGCGGCATCCGCACGGTCTTCGAAATGGACGATCGCATCACCGCGCCACACTTCGGATTCAACGGCGCGGAACACTATTACAGAACGCAATCCGCCAACCAGTTTCTGGAGCGCATCCGCGTGCCCACCTTGTTCATCGCCGCGCAAGACGACCCCTTTGTCCCTTTCCGCATCTACGATCACCCGGCGTTCCGCCAAAATCCGTATCTGCAACTGATCGCCCCCGAACACGGCGGGCATCAGGGTTTCCTGGCCAAGGGGCGCCACCGTTTGTGGCTGGATCACGCCATAATGGAATGGATAAGGGCGCACGGAACAAGGCACTCGGAAATTTCGTCCGGATATTGAATGAGAACTAACGCTTCCTTCGGTGAGGCAGTCAGCGGCGCGGCGCTGTCCCTGCGCGGCAGCAAGCTGCGCAGCTTCCTCACGCTGCTAGGGATTATCCTGGCCACCACCACGCTGATCGCGGTCATGTCGGTGATCGACGGCATGAACGTGTACGTCGCGCAGAATGTGTCGAGCATGGGCGCGGACGGTTTCAAGGTGCGGCGCATCATTATGATGGGCGTGTGGGACCCCAAGAAATTCATGGAAATGCAGCGGCGCAATCCGGAGCTTTCCAAGGAGGAGTACGATTTTCTGCGCACGAACAGCAAGCTGGTGGATGAGATTGGGATGTCGGTGAACCGCACCGTCTCCATCCATTACGGCAAGGAACACCGGGACAATGTGCAACTGACCGGGGCCACCGCCAACGAGGGCGTGCTCTCGGACATCGATCCCTCCGAGGGCCGCTTCATCAGCGACCTGGAAGACGGGCAGCGCGCGATGGTGGCGGTGATCGGCAACGACCTGAAAGATCAATTCTTCGCCAACGCCAACCCCATCGGCAAGTCCATCATGGTGGAAGGCCGCCCGTTCGAAGTTATCGGCGTCGCCAAGACGAAAGGATCGGTCTTCGGGAACTCCCGCGACAACTTTCTGATGATCCCGGCCGAGACCTATTTCAAGATCTATGGCGGCCGCAGCGGCATCGGGTACGATTTGAAGGCGGCGGACCAGACCGTCCTGCAGCAGGCCGAGGACGAAGTTCGCGTGATGTTGCGGTCCTACCGGCACTTGCATCCGAAGGACGACGATACATTCGGCATGGTCAGTTCGGACTCGCTGGTGAACGTGTGGAATCAGTTGACCGGCGCGATTGCCGCCACCGCCATAGGAGTGGTCTCCGTCTTCATGGTGGTGGGTGGCGTAGTGATCATGAACATCATGCTGGCGGTGGTCACCGAGCGCACCCACGAAATCGGCATTCGCAAGTCGGTGGGGGCGCGGCGCGTCGACATACTCAACCAGTTTCTGGTGGAATCAGCCATGCTGTCCGCGTCGGGCGGCGTGATTGGGATTCTGCTGGCCTCGATATTAGCGTTACTGGTAAAGGCGCTGACACCAGTGCCCATGCACATTCCCATTAGCGCGGTAGTAACGGGCGTGACGCTTTCCGCGGCGGTGGGATTGTTCTTCGGAATTTATCCGGCGCGGCGCGCGGCCGGGTTGGACCCCATTGAAGCATTGCGGGTGGAACGATGACCATCGGTTCGATAGGTTCGGGAGTCGCGCTGGCGCTGACCACGGTGCGGGAGCACAAGATGCGCTCGTTCTTGACAGTGCTGGGAGTCATCATCGGCACCGGCGCGGTGATCGGCGTAGGATCCATAATTGCCGGGCTGGACGGCGCCATTACGAACATTCTGAAGGGCTTCGGGCCGAACACCATCGTGGTCTTGCGGGGCAGCGGCTTTGGCGGCTTTACTCTGGAAGAACAGAAACGCAAGATGTTGACGTACGAGGATGCCGTGGCCATCGAGGAGCGCTGCCCTTCGGTGGAACACGTCAGCCCTTATCTGTTTTCGAACTGGAACCAGGTCCACAAAGCCCGCTACAAGGGCAACGACAATTACCAAATAGACCTCGGCGGAACTGAAGAAGCCTACGCGGCCGGCGGCACCGTCATGCTGCAAGGGCGCTTCTTCACCGATACCGAGAGCCGGCACCATATGCCCGTGGTGGTGGTCGGCGAAGATCTGGGGAAATCGTTTTTTCAGGGCGTGGACGCGGTGGGCAAGTGGATCGAAGTGGATGGGCACTCGGTGGAAGTGATCGGCATCATGGAGCGGCCCGCGGCGTCTTTTCCGGGGCAGGACGATAACCGCATCCTGATGCCTTATTTCACCATGCGCAAGCTATATCCCAGCGCCAACGAGAACATGCTGATCGTGATCGCCTATGAGGGCATGCTGTCGAAGGCTGAAGACGAGGTGCGTACCGTGCTTCGCATCCAGCGCAAGGTGCCGAACGACAAGCCGGACAACTTCTCGCTCTCCACCGCGCAGCAGATGATCGAAGACTTCCACCGCATCACCGGCACGGTGGCGCTGGTGATGGTGATCCTCAGTTCCATCGGGCTGCTGGTGGGCGGCATCGGGGTGATGAACATCATGCTGGTGTCGGTAACCGAGCGCACGCGGGAGATCGGGATTCGCAAGGCGGTGGGGGCGCGCAAGAGCGACATCATCGTGCAATTCCTGACCGAAGCCGTGGTGCTGACCGGGATCGGCGGATTGATCGGGCTGTTCCTGGGCTGGTGCGTGTCGCTGCTGGCGGGGCTGGTGTTCAAGAATCTGCCGACGGCGGTGCCGCTGTGGGCGGCCGTGGCGGGCATCATGGTGTCGGTTGGCGTGGGGTTGTTCTTCGGAATCTGGCCGGCGGGGCGCGCGGCCAATTTGGATCCGGTGGTGGCGCTGCGTTACGAGTAACGCTCGGACGCGAGTCACAGCGGTTCACCGCTGCATGGCCGATCGGCGCGAAGGATACCATCCTGTACTGATGGCCCTGCGGACCACCAAATGCGATGAAAACCCTTGGAGGGCGGCCAATCTTGGCCGCCCTCCGGGACGGTTTTCGACGGTTTGTCCTAATGGCCCCCTGTAGCCACTGGGCGAGCTAAACTCCAGACAGTGGTTCACTGCTCTTGCCCGGCCGCCGGCGCCAGCGCCAGGTTGACGTCGATCAGGATCGGTCCGATGGCGAATGGGCCGATAGTGACCGTGCCCTTGAGTGCCGTGTTTTGGATCACGTCCGCTACGTTCGTTTCCAGATTAGCCGCCGCCGCTGCCAGCATCGTGGAGACATCCTTCTCCAGTTCGCTGGCGATGGATTGGACGGCGGTGGCTAGTTGCGGTTCTAACTTGTCGAGTCCAAGAATGTCCATGTCGGGTTAGCTCGTCTTGACCGCGTTGGGCGCCAGTACGTGCGCTTCAGTCACTGTGCCTTGCAACAGCAGCGCCACGTTCGGCGCAAGGGATGGATGCGCAATGGCCGCCATCGTCACCGCTTTGGCTGTGTCTTTGTTGCCGAATAGCGTCAGCAGTTGCTGGAACAACCCCACCACTACCGGCGCCAGTTGCAGGGCTTCTAAAATCTCTTCCATTACCGTCATCGTCGCTCTCCTTATCTGCCGTGACGTTAGCACGGAGGTCCTACCAACCTTCGCGCATTAGGAGACGTCTTGGTCTGTTTTGATGGGGATGCGGGGAATTCAATGTTTGTGACTGATATGCGGGCCGGGGGAGTACGGATATCCCAATGTGCGATGAGTCCAAGGGTGCTTGGCAGGCTTGGCGAGCAGGTAGCGTGGCGATGGGACGGAGCTAT